>Ga0265327_10000875_pt1 | contig 44465 bp, 41 predicted proteins | sample 41621metaG_FD_202089 | JGI IMG/M metagenome (GOLD analysis project Ga0265327, IMG submission 202089) | Rhizosphere microbial communities from Carex aquatilis grown in University of Washington, Seatle, WA, United States - 4-16-21 metaG | ecosystem: Host-associated > Plants > Roots > Rhizosphere... | reverse complement strand
CCTCCAGGGTGGCGACCCGGTCGAACATGGCCTCATAGGTCCCGGCGGCGTTGAACACCTGTGGGCCGGTCACCACCGCGACCCCCAGGCGCGCAGGCTCCAGGGGATTGTGGCCGCCAATGCCGGGGACCAGGCTGCCCCCCATCACCGCCACGTCGGCCAGGCTGAACAGCAGCCCCATCTCCCCCAGGGTGTCGCTGACATAGGCGGTCACGTTGGGGGTCAGGGCTTCGCCCATGCTGCGGCGCGCCACCACAAACCCGTGGCCGGCCAGGATCGCAGCCACGGCGCCGCCGCGGTCCGGATGGCGTGGGGCCACCACCAGCAGGGCCGGCAGGCCCCGGGCGGCCTCGGCGATGATCGTCTCCTCGCCGGGATGGGTGCTGGCGGCCAGGATCACCTTTCGGGCGCCCACGGCGGCCCGGAGGCGGGAGAGTTCGCCCTCGTCACAGGTCAGGGGCGCGCCCACCAGCTTGAGATTCAGCTGCGGGCCGATCCGACCCCCGAGGCGGGCGAGGCGCGTCGCGGTCTCGCCGTCCTGTGGAAGGATCGCCGCGAAGGCCTGGAGCAGGGCGCGGGCGACCCCGGGGGCGCGGGTCCAGCCCCGGGCGCTGGCCTCGGTCATCCGCGCCGAGGCGAGCACCAGCTTCACGCCGCGGGTCTTGGCCTGAGTGATCAGGTTCGGCCAGAGCTCGCTCTCCACGAAGATGCCGGCGTCGGGCCGCCAGTGATCCAGGAAACGAGCCACGGCCGAGGGGCCGTCGATGGGAATATATTGATGGATGACACCGGCCGGCAGCCGGTCCGTCAGCAATTCGGCCGAGGTCCGCGTGCCGGAGGTGATGAGCAATATCAGCTGGGGACAGCGGGCCCGCAGCGCCTCGGCGAGGGGCAACAGGGACAGGCTCTCGCCGACGCTCACCCCATGCAGCCAGACCAGGGGGCCATCCGGCCGGCGGACCTGGGTGCGGCCCAGGCGCTCGCCGAGGCGCGCCGCATCTTCCTTGCCGGCCGCCGCCCGGGAGCGGAGCAGGCCGGGAGCCAGGGGCTCCAGCAGCCCCGTCGCCGCGCGGTAGAGCGACAGCGCCAGGTTCACACCGCCTCTGCGGGGGCCAGCCGGCAGTCGGCGCCGTCGCCGGTCTCCACCTGCAGGGTGCAGTGAACGATGCCGAACCGGGTGGCCAGCTTCTCGCAGGCGGTGTGCAGGAACGCGTCAGGCTCGACATTGGTCGGCCGGGTCAGGTGGGCGGTCAGCGCCGTCTCAGTGGTGCTCATGGCCCAGATATGCAGGTCATGGACGTCGGTGACGCCCTCGAGGTCCGCCAGCCAGGCCCGCACTGCCGGCACATCGATACCCCGGGGGGCCGCGTCCAGGGCCAGGTCGACGGAATCCCGCAGCAGGCCCCAGGTGCCGATCACGATCACCGCGGCGATGCCGAGGCTGAGCAGGGGGTCCAGCCAGCCCAGGCCGTGGGTCAGGGTCATGAGGCCGGCCCCCACCACCACGGTCAGAGAGATGCCGGCGTCCGTGGCCATGTGCAGGAAGGCGCCGCGGGCGTTGAGATCGTCGTGGCCGCGCATGAACATCATCGCCGTGGCGCCGTTGATCAGCACCCCGATTCCCGCGGTGATCATCACCGGCAGGGTGGCCACCTGTGTCGGTTCCATAAAGCGGCGCACCGATTCCGAGGCGATGACGCCCACAGCCACCAGCAGCAGGACGGCATTGGTGAGGGAGGCCAGGATCGTGCCCTTGCGCAGGCCGTAGGTGCGCTGGGCGCTGGGGGCGCGCTTGGCCAGCACCACAGATCCCCAGGCCAGCAGCAGGCTGAGCACGTCGGAGAGGTTGTGGCCGGCGTCGGCCAGCAGGGCCAGGGAGTGCGAGAAGATCCCGGTGGCGGCCTCGATCAGCACGAACGCGGAATTCAGCACCACGCCCACGGCGAAGGCCCGGCCGAAGTCCTTGGGGGCATGGCTGTGGCCGTGGCCCCCATGGTTGTGACCGTGACCGTGACCGTGGCCGTGCCCGTGCCCGTGATCATGGTGATCATGGCCGTGAGCGTCATGGTCGTGGTGGTCGTGTGCCGAGTGGTCGTGCGCCATGGGCCTATGTCTCACTGTGACGCGGGGGATTCAATCCGTCCCACCAGGGCTTCGGCGCGGCGTGTCGCCGCCTGCATGATCTGAGACCACTCGGTCAGCAGGCGCTCGATCGCCGCATCGTCGGCGTCGGGGGGCACGTGGAAGGGGCCTTCCCACACCGTGGCGCCCCGCCCGAACGGCGCGGCGATCATCACCTTGTCCCAGGTGTCCAGCTGGATCGCCGGGCTGACCGCCAGGCCGGTGAGGAACACCGGCGCGCCGGAGCGCTTGGCGATCTGCAGGGATCCGGCGGCGATGATCTCGTTGGGGCCTCGTGGGCCGTCGGGGGTCACAATCAGGATGCCGCCGTCGGACACCCAGTTGATCGCCTCCCGGAACGCCGCCACCGCCTGGCGCGCCTTGGTGGAATCCCCCTTCTTGGCGGAGGAGATGCGGATCGCCGGATAGCGGGCGTGCTCCAGGGCGAGCGCGATGAACTCGCCATCTGCTGAGGGGGAGACCATGCAGCGGCGCTTCTCCTTGCGCCACCAGACTTCGGCCATGCCCAGGCAGATGGGGATGCGCCCATGCCAGAACAGGCCGATGGCCCCCTGGTCGCTGGTGAGCATGGGCTCCAGCTTCTCCAGCCCCTCGTGCCGCCAGCGGGTGGTCCGGCGGATCAGCATCAGATAGCCGGCCAGCACCCAGCCCAGGAAGCCCTGGACGGCGGGGTTGCGCAGAAGCTTCTTCACGCCGCGCTCTCGCTTTCGGCCGCGCCCGCAGCGCCGTCAGGGGCGTCCAGATCCTGGCTCTTGGCCAGGCGGGCATAGAGGCCGCGTCGGCGGATCAGCTCGGCATGGGTCCCGGTCTCCACCACCCGGCCGCGATCGATCACGTGGATGCGGTCGGCGCCGCGTACGGTGGACAGCCGATGGGCGATGAGGATGGTGGTGCGGCCATCCATCAGCCGGGCCAGGGCCGCCTGGACCTGGGCCTCGCTCTCGGTGTCCAGCGCGCTGGTGGCCTCGTCCAGCAGCAGGATCGGGGCGTTCTTCAGGAAGGCCCGGGCGATGGCGATCCGCTGCCTCTGGCCGCCGGACAGCCGAGCGCCCGCCTCTCCCACCTGGGTGTCATAGCCCTTGGGCAGGTCGAGGATGAAGTCGTGGGCCGCCGCGGCTCTCGCCGCCGTCTCGATCTCGGCCTGGGAGGCCTCGGGGCGCGCATAGGCGATGTTGGCGCGGATACTGTCGTCGAACAGGAAGGGCTCCTGGGTCACCAGGGCGATCTGGTCGCGCAGGGAGGCCAGGGTGACATCGCGCACATCCGTCCCATCGATGGTCAGCCGGCCCTCGGTCACGTCGTAGAACCGCGGGATCAGGTTCAGCAGGGTGGACTTGCCGCCGCCGGAGGGGCCCACCAGGGCTACGGTCTGGCCGCGGCGGACCTCGAAATCGACCCCCTCCAGGGTGGCCGGGCCACCGGCGTAGGCGAAACCCACGGCCTCGAAACGGATGGTGGCCTCGCCCTTGGCCAGGGCATGGGCCTCCGGCCCCTCACGCACCTCCGGCTCAATATCGAGGGCGGAGAACAGGCGGCGAGCCGCCGTCATGCCCTCAGCCATTACGGTTTGAAGGTTCGCAACCTGGCGGAGGGATTGCGACGCCTGGCCGAGGGCGAGGATGAAGGCGACAAAACCGCCCGAGGTCATGGCGCCCGCCTGGGCCCGGAAGCCGGCATAGGCGATCACCCCGGCGGTGATCAGCATCATCAGGGTCTCGGTGGCTGGCGCCGCTCGTGCCCGGGCGTTAGCGCCCTTGATCAGGAAGGCCTGGCGGCGCGCCACGACCTCGGCGACCCGGGCCTCCTCGTATGCCTCGCGGTTCTCGATCTTCACCACCCGCACGCCGTCCAGGCTCTCCATGATCGCGGTGGAGAGGGCAGAGGTCTCGGCCATGGCGCCCTTGGCGGCCTTGGTGGTCTGCTTGGAAAAGCGCCGCATGATCGCCGTCGCCCCGGGCACGGCGACGATGAGGGCGATAGAGAGCCAGGGGTCGGTGGTCACCATCACCGTGACGGCGGTGACCACGCTGAGGAAGTTCTGAGTGTAGTTGATGACGCCAGCCGTGGCGGCCTCGCGGATCAGGCCTGCGTCATAGAGCACCGACGCGACATAGGCGCCCGAATGCTGGGTCCGCAGATGGGCAAGGTCGGCGCGCACCAGGCGTCCGAACAGCTGCACCTGCACGTCGCCCACCACGCCGTTGCCCATCCGGTTGATCAGGGTCGCCTGGGTCACCTGGGCGGCGCCGCGCGCCAAAGCGAGCATCACGATAAGGATCGGGATCGTGCGGGGCATGTTGGGGTCGCGCAGCCCATCTATGGCGGGTTGCATCACCTTGATCAGGGCGCCGTTCAGGCCCGCCACCACCACCGCAGCCACCAGGGCCAGGGCGAAGCCCTTCCACCGGTGGGCGAGATAGACACGCCAGATCCGCCCGATCAGGGCGCGGGCCGACAGCTCGGCGGGCTCTGGCGTCTGGGCGGTCATCGCCTCTGGGGTCGACTGTCAGGGCCGCGAAGTCAAGCCGCGCGGCGTTTCGGGGGGCCCTCAGATTCGGTCCGTGTCACCGAAGCCGCAGGCGCTGAACTGGCCCCGCGACGCCGCACCGGCTTCCGTTCGGGCCCGTCAGGCCCTAGTTAGGGCGATGAGCGACGCGGAGCGCACCTTGGCCGAATTCGATCTCGTCACGCCGGGCGGCCGGCTGCGGACCTATCTCGACTATCTGTGGAACGACCATGCCTATCTGCGGCTGCGGTTCTCCAACGCCCACTGGGTGTCGGACGAGCTGGTGCGCGCCAACCAGCCCTGGCCGTTCCAGATCGCCGCCTGGAAGGCCCGCGGGATCAAGACCATCGTCAATCTGCGCGGCGGGTTCGACGCCAGCTTCCACGCCCTGGAAAAGGACGCCTGCGAGCGCCTGGGGCTCAATCTGGTGGACTTCACCATCACCTCCCGCGAGGTGCCGAGCCGCGCCCGGGTGCACGGGGCCAAGGCCCTGTTCGAGAGCCTGGAATACCCCGCCCTGATGCACTGCAAGTCCGGCGCGGACCGGGCGGGCATCATGAGCGTGTTCTACCTGCACTTCCGCAAGGGCCTCACCATCCGCGAGGCCATGGATCAGCTCTCCCTGCGCTATCTGCACGTGAAGGCCGGCAAGACCGGGGTGCTGGACTACACCTTCGAGCGCTACCTGGCCGAGGGCGAGCCCAAGGGCCAGAGCTTCCTCGAATGGGTCGACAGCCCCGCCTACGACCCCGCCGCCATCAAGGCCGACTTCCGGGCCAAGACCTGGGGAACCCTGCTGACCGAGGGCCTGCTGAAGCGGGAGTAACCCCGCGAACTCGGCGAAGGCCTGCGCTCAGTGATGGTCGTGGTCGTCGTCCGGGCTGAGCAGCTTGTGGGCGTGGATGATGAAGTAGCGCATCAGGGCGTTGTCCACCGTGGACTGGGCCTTTGAGCGCCAGGCGGCGAGCGCCTCCTGGTAGCTCGGATAGGCGCCGACCAGGTCGACCTTGCTGAGATCGCGGAACTCATTGTGTTCCACGTCCGCCAGTTCGCCGCCGATGACGAGGTGCAGGAGCTGCTTGTCGGGCATTGGGCGAATCCAAGAAAAGGTTCAATTACCCAAGGCGATATGCCGGACCCTGTCCAGGATCAATGGGGCCAGGCGCGGCGCGGCGCACAGCAGGCTGCGCTGCCACGGGTTCGGGCGATTGTAGGTGAAGCCCTCTCCCAGGTGATCGCCCACGACGGCGCCGGCCTCGGAGGCGATGAGGTCGGCGGCGGCCAGGTCCCAGTCATGCTTGCGCGCCAGGGCCAGAGCGCCGTCGAAGGCGCCCGACGCCACCAGGCACATCCGGTAGGCCGTGGAGTTGCGGCTCTCCACCCGCATCGGGGGCCAGGGCGTCGGCCAGGCCGGATGCTGGAACATGCGGATGTCTCCCACCATGCCCGCGCCCTCCACCTGTGCGGTCTCGCTGGCCCGGATCGCCTGGCCATTGAGTCGTGCGCCCTGGCCGACGACCGCGGTGTAGGTCTCGGCCACGTCCGGCGCGAAGATCACGCCCGCGGTGGGGCGCGACCCCTCCACGACCGCGATGGACACCGCCCACCAGGGCCGGTCCTTCATGTAGGCGCGGGTGCCGTCGATGGGGTCCACCACGAACAGGCGCGACCTGGAAAGCCGGTCGGTGTTGTCCGCCGTCTCCTCGGACAGCCAGCCATAGTCGGGGCGGGCGGCGCGCAGGATCTCGGTGAGCAGCTGGTCGGCGGCGAGGTCGGCGTTGGAGACCGGGGAGTCGCCTTCCTTGAAGTCGATGGTGAGGCCCTGGGCCCGCAGTCCGACGGCCAGCTCCCCGGCCGCCCGGGCGGCCTCGGCGATCAGGAGCAGGTCGGCTTCGGCGTCGGTCATTTTCCGGCGATGGCCAGTCCGTCCACCAGGATCGAAGGGGCGTTGGCCGAGCCGCGGATCTCCAGGTCGGCGCCCGGGATCAGCCGGGCATAGATGTCGATCAGGTTGCCGGCCACGGTGATCTCCGTGACCGGATAGGCCAGTTCCCCGCTCTCGAACCAGAAGCCGGCGCAACCCACCGACCAGTCGCCGGTATTGCCGTTGAGCGAGGGGCCGAACATGGAGGTGATCAAGAGGCCCGCACCGGCCTGGCGCATCAGGGCCGCCTGGTCGAGTTCGCCCGGGAGCAGGGTGAGGTTGGAGGTGCCGACCCCGGACGGGCCGGCCAGGCCGCGGGAGGCGTGGCCCGTTGAGGTGAGGCCCAGCTGGCGGGCGGAGGAAGAATTCATCAGCCAGGTGGTGAGCACCCCGTCCTCGATCAGCGACCAGACGCGATTGGCCACGCCCTCGTCGTCAAAGGGCGAAGAGCCCAGGCCCCGCACCCGATGGGGATCGTCGACGATATTGATCCCTTTGGCGAACACCTGCTGGCCGAGCTTGTCCTTCAGGAACGAATTGCCGCGGGCGATGGACGGGCCCGAGATCGCGCCGATCAGCGGCCCGATCAGCGAGGTCGCCAGGCGGTTCTCGAAGATCACCGGGGCGGTGGTGGAGTCGATCTTCCGGGCCCCCAGCCGCGCGGCGGCGCGGCGACCGGCTTCGGATCCGACCGACTCCGGCGTGGGCAGGTCGGACTGCCAGCGCGCCGAGCGGCCGTCATAGCCGCTCTCCATTTCGTCGCCTTCGCCGGCCACCACCGAGGCGCCCACCGAATAGCCAGAGGCGCGATGCAGGCCCGTGAAGCCGTTGGAGGTGTGAAGGCGCCATTCGGAGCGTGACGTGGTGGCCTGGCCGCCCTCGGAATTGGCGATCCGCGGCATGGCGCGGGCCGCGTCCTCCGCCGCCCGGGCTCGGTCCTCGAGAGCCTCCGGGGTCGGTTCGGAGGGGTCATAGAGATCCAGGTCGGGCAGGGGGCCCTTGGCGTAGAGCATGGGATCGGCCAGGCCTGAATAGGGATCTTCCGGGGCGAGGCGGGCCATGGCCACGGCGCGCTCCACCAGCTTGGCGCGGGCCTCGGCGGAGATGTCGGACCCCGACACGGTGGCGTGCCGCTTGCCGACGAAAACCCTCAGGCCGATGTCGCGGGACTCCTCCCGCTCCACTTCCTCGAGCTTGCCCAGTCGGACACTGATCGCAAGGGCGCTGCGCTCGGCGCCCACGACTTCGGCGGCGTCGGCGCCGGCCTTGAGGGCGGCGGCGACCACATCGGCTAAAAGGCTGTCTTCCATCCTGGCCATATGGCGGGCTTGGAGCCCGGCGGCAAGCGGGCGCGACCCTAAGGCAGGGCGTAGAACAAGAGCGCGGCGCCCAGGAACACGTAGGCGATCCAGGTCAGGAGCATGCCGATGGCCCGCGGGAAGGTCGCCCCGCCGCTTCCGGAGAGGCCGATGGCGTGCATCACCCGGCCGGCGAACAGGATCACGCCCGCGACATGGATCGCCAGGGGCGGCGCTTCCACCAGGGCCAGGACCCCCAGGCCCACCAGGGCTGGCGGCACGTATTCGGTGGCGTTGCCGAAGGCGCGGATGGCCTGGGCCAGCTCCGGCACGCCCTCGTCCCCCAGCATGACCTTGTGCTTCTGCCGCTGCCGCACCACCAGCAGCGACAGGGTCAGCAGCAGCAGCAGGTGCAGCCCCACCCAGAACGCGACGGCGTGGGCCGAACTGGCGATATCCATGGATCTTGTCTCCCGCCCCCTGCGAGGTGGCGCAGTTGGGCGCGGATCGCCGCCGAGGGCAAGTGCGACGGATGGATGCTGCGTTGAAGGCCGTTGGCCAGCTTTACCGTTCCGACCGGCGGTGATCTAACCGCCGGCATGATCAGAACCCTCTGCGCCGTCGCCGCCCTCAGCCTCGCCCTGCCGACCCTGGCCTCGGCGGAAACCGCCAGCTTCACCGCCGTGTTCGGCGGCAAGAATGTCGGCCACCTCATCGCCGAGACGAAGGGCGACACCACCACCATCGACTTCGACATCAAGAACAATGGTCGCGGCCCCACCGACGCTGAGACGATCCGCTCGAACGCCGACGGCCTGCCCATCGCCTGGACCATCAAGGGCGCCACCACCTTCGGCAGCAAGGTGGACGAGCATTTCACCCAGTCCGCGGGCAAGGCCGAATGGCTCGACTCCACGGGCAAGGGCTCGGCCAAGATCGCCAGGCCAGGCCTCTATGTCGCCCAGAGCGGCAGCCCCTGGACCGACGCCATCATCGCCCGTGCGCTTCTGAAGGCGCCGGACATGACCCTGGCCGCCTTGCCCGGCGGGACCCTCAGACTGGAAAAAGGCGAAAGCCTCACCGTCCAGGGCGCCGGCGGCCCGGTGACGGTGACCCGCTACGAGCTCAGCGGCATCGACCTCACCCCCACCACCCTGCTGCTGGACGCCAAGGGCGACCTGTTCGCCGAGGTGAGCTCGAACTCCATCCTGATCCGCAAGGGCTATGAGGGGGAGGAGGTGCGTCTGCGCAAGCTCGCCGCCGACTGGTCCACCGCCCGGTTTGTCGACATCCAGAAGCAGACCGCCCACCGTTATGCGGGCCCGGTGCGCATCCGCAATGTGCGCCTGTTCGACCCCGCGACCTCGGCCCTTACCGGCCCGGTCTCGGTGGTGATGCGCGGCCAGGAGATCGCCGCGGTGGAGAGCCTGGAAAGCCCGCCCACCCCGGGCGAGGTGACCATCGACGGCGCCGGTGGGACCCTGGTGGCGGGCATGTACGAGATGCACGCCCATATCGGCCAGGAAGGCGCCCTGCTGAACCTGATGGCCGGCATCACCACTGTCCGCGACATGGGCAATGACAATGCCGTGCTGGACGGCCTGATCCACCGCATCGACATGGGCGAGATCGGCGGGCCGCACGTGATCCGCTCCGGCTTCATCGAGGGCAAGAGCCCGTTCAGCGCCAATAACGGCATCCTGGTGGACAGCCAGGTGGCGGCCATCGACGCGGTGCGCTGGTACGCCGCCCGGGGCTACTGGCAGATCAAGATCTACAACAGCATGAACCCGGCCTGGGTCCCGGCCATGGTCAAGGAGGCGCACGCCCTGGGCCTGAGAGTGGCGGGCCACGTGCCGGCCTTCTCCACCGCCGACGACATGATCACCGCCGGCTATGACGAGATGACCCACATCAACCAGTTCATGCTGGGCTGGGTGATGAAGCCCGGCGAGGACACCCGCACCCTGTTCCGCCTCACGGCGTTGAAGCGCCTGCCGGACCTGGACCTGCAGAGCTCGCTAGTGCAGCACACCATCCAGATGATGGTGGACGGCAAGAAGGCCATCGACCCCACCCTGGGCATCCACGAGCAGCTGACCCAGAACCGCGACGGCCAGGTTCCTCCGGGGGCGACCGACTATCTCGACCACATGCCCATCGGCTATCGCCGCGACGCCATGAAGGGCTGGGTGGATGTCTCCGCCCCCGGCGACGACAAGGCCTATCGCGCCGCCTTCGAGAAGATCATCGCCACGGTGAAGATCCTGCACGACAGGGGCGTGTTCATCGTGTTCGGCACCGACACCGGCGGCTCCTTCACCTATCACCGGGAGCTGGAGCTCTATCAGCGTGCGGGCTTCACCCCCGCCGAGATCGTCAAGCGCGCCACTTTCGACAGCGCCCGGTATGTGGGCCAGGACCAGCGCATGGGCTCCATCGAGAAGGGCAAGCTCGCCGACTTTTTCCTGATCCCCGGGGATCCCACCAAGGACCTGAAGGCCATCAAGACCATCTCCATGGTGGTGAAGGACGGGGCGATCTATTTCCCGGCCGAGGTCTATCCCAAGTTCGGCATCGCGCCGTTCGTCGCGGCGCCGAAGGTGACGCCGGCCGGGTGAGGCGCTGGGCCTTCGGACTGTTTGGGGGAGCGCTGCGTTGGAGGCCGATGGGTTCAGCCCGACTCACCTCCCGCGCATCCCACCTTCCGCTCATCCCGGCGAATGCCGGGACCCAGATCCCAAGGCTCCGAGCCGATCCAACTTCCCAACTGTCTCCAACCCAAGCACGGCGATTCGTCATCTGGGTCCCGGCATTCGCCGGGATGAGCGGTGGTAAGAGGGCGATTTGGCGCAATCACATCCCGTTCTAGGCGTCATGCCCGCCAAGCCTGCGGACGCGCGGTGGCTTGGGGGCGGCGACGTCAATGACGGCCTCAGAGCACACGATGCGCCAGTGGCGAAGAGGGGGCGCATCTCGCTGATCGCCCGAAGCCGGTCTGCTCCTGAATGATGACCCGCAGAAACCGGTCGTTGGGCGCTTCAATCGCGATGAGGCTGGGCGGGAAGGCGATCTCGTAGTCGTCGTACATGAAAGCGACCTTGCGGGGCTGCGCTTGGGACTTGGTAGGCGTGTTGAAGTTCGATCCGGGCCGAGGCTCAGCCCTTCCCCGGCAACCCCAGCCGCGCCCATTTCTCATCGACCGCGTCGATGACAGCCTGGTCCATGCCGAGCTTCTCGCCCCATTCGCGGTGGGTCTCCGGCGGCCACTTGTTGGTGGCGTCCAGGCCGATCTTGGAGCCCAGCCCGCTCTCCGGCGAGGCGAAGTCCAGATAGTCGATGGGGGTGCCCTCCACGAGGGTGATGTCCCGGGCCGGGTCCATGCGGGTGGACAGCGCCCACATGACGTCCTTCCAGTCCCGGGCGTCGATGTCGTCGTCCACGACGATCACCCACTTGGTGTACATGAACTGCCGCAGATAGCTCCAGACCCCCATCATCACCCGCTTGGCGTGGCCGGGATAAGCCTTCTTCATCGACACCACGGCGATGCGGTAGGAACAGCCCTCCGGCGGCAGCCAGAAGTCGGTGATCTCCGGGAACTGCTGGCGCAGCAGGGGGATGAATACCTCGTTCAGCGCCTCGCCGAGCACGCTGGGCTCGTCCGGCGGACGGCCGGTGAAGGTGGTGAGATAGATCGGGTCCTTGCGCATGGTGATGGCGCTGACCTGGAAGACCGGGAACTTCTCGACCGAATTGTAATAGCCGGTGTGGTCGCCATAGGGTCCCTCGTCTGCATAGTCGTCCAAGAGGACGTGGCCCTCGATGACGATCTCGGCATTGGCCGGCACCAGCAGGGGCACGGTCTTGGCGGGAACCAGCTCCACCTTGGCGCCCCGCATCAGGCCGGCGAACTGGTACTCCGAGAGCGTCTCCGGCACCGGCGTAACGGCGGCCAGGATCGTGCCCGGATCGGCGCCGATCACCGCGCAGGCGGGCAGGGGCTCACGGCGGCCCTCAGCCTTCCAGCGACGGTGATGCTGGGCCCCGCCCCGATGGGCCAGCCAGCGCATGATCGTGCGGTCCGGGCCCAGCACCTGCATGCGGTAGATGCCGAGATTGTAGTCGTCCTCGCGGTCGGCGGACGGCCCCTTGGTCACCACCAGGGGCCAGGTGATCAGGGGGGCGGGCTCGCCCGGCCAGCAGGTCTGGATCGGCAGCCTGTTCAGGTCGATCTGGTCGCCGGTCCAGACCACCTCCTGCACTGGCGCCTTCTTCACCGTGGCCGGTCGCATGGACATGACGGTCTTCGCCAGGGGCAGCATGTCCCAGGCATCCTTCAGGCCCCGGGGCGGTTCGGGGCTGCGCAGGAAGGCCAAGAGCTCCCCCACCTCCCGCAGGTCCGCCGCCGTGGTCCGCTCGCGCCCCTCCAGGGTCACTCCCATGGCCACCCGCTTCACCGTGCCGAACAGGTTCACCAGGCAGGGCATGGGCGAGGGCTGGCCGTCGGCGCGGATGACGTTCTCGAAGATCACCGCCGGGCCGCCCTGGGCCAGCAGGCGGCGATGGATCTCGGTCATCTCAAGGACAGTTGAGACGGGCTCCACGACGCGCACCAGTTCGCCGGCGTCCTCGAGCTTGGCGATGAACTCCCGCAGGGACCGATAGGCCATGTGATCTCCAGGTGGCGTGCGCGGCGGAAGCTAGGGCGAGGACCTGCGCCTGTCACCCTTTGCGACGCCGGATGCGCCCCTTACAATCCCGTCCATGAAGCGCCTCGACCTCGACGACCTGCCGCCCAAGCTCGCCCAGCTGCTCGCTGGGCTGGAGGACGGCGAGGAACTGCTGCTGGTGCGGGATGGGGCCGTGGCCGGGCGGCTGACCGGCGGCGCGCCGGTGGTCGCGATCCCGCCAGACGAGGGCGAGGCGACGCCGGAACGGGCCGCTGAGGTGTTCGAACTGTTCCGGTCCTCGGTGGAGGACGAGTTCTAGCCTGCGGCGGCGCTGACTTGCTGCCCAGCTCCGCGCGCCATGTTGAATGCGGACACCGACGGCCAAGCAGACATCGCCAGTCCGGCGATTCATTTCAGGTTGTGCGGAAACAATGAGCGTCTCGTGGGTTGTTGTGGTCCCAAGAGGTGTCGAACCATGCCCAATCGCCGCGTTCTGTTCGTCGACGACAATATCATGTGCGCTCTGGACACGTGCGAAGCGCTGAAGGGGCACGGCTATAGTGTGGTTGAAGTCCACCAGGCCCGCGATGCTCTAAGAGTGCTCGAAAATCATGGGCGGCTCTGCGCCCTGGTGACCGACGTCGAATTGGGCCCGGGCGAAAATGGCTTCGAGCTCGCCCGCGCCGCCCGCGCCGCCTATCCCCAGCTGCCGGTGGTGTTCATCTCAGGCACTGCGGGCGCGCGGCATCCCACCGAGGGCGTTGAGGGCTCGCAGTTCGTGGCCAAACCCTACCATCCTCGGCAGATCGAGGAAGCCCTCGACCGGGCGCTCGGCCTTGAAGCCGCCTAGCCGGACTGGGCCGCGTCAAAGTCCTTCACCAGCTTCTTCGGCGCAATCTGGCGCCATTTGCGCTCCAGAAAATTGCGGAAGCTGCCCGGGTGCAGGGTCTCGATCCGCGCCAGGACGGCTGGGTAATCCTTATAGTGGGCGGTGATATGGAAGGTGGCCGGCTCCGCCTCCATCAGCATCTCGCGCTCGTCCGGACCGATCCCCACCAGCACCACACTCGCATCCTCCCGGCGCAGGCGGGTGAAGAACTTGCCGTTCACCTTGAAGGCCGGCGCGCCATAGGACACCCCCTCCTCGGCGCCCGGAAAGCTGAGCACGATCTCGCGCATCTCTTCGGGGGTCATGGCGTGTCCGTTGTGATTGCCGGCCCGGCTCCGGACCGGACCGACTAATTCACACCCATTCGACGGGTTTCCGCAACCAACGCCGCCCGCGCCGGAAGCTGGACAATGAGTCGCCGAGCCCAGATGGTTTGACTATGACCCATGGTTGCAGTGTTTGCGGCTTTCGATCGGAGCGGCGCGCCTTCTTCCGACGCGAACGAGCGGGATTTTTGGGACTACCACAGACCGTCTGTGGTGGGTGCGCGGCCGCTCGCCCAAGTCTGGAGGAGCGGCGGCTTATAGCCCAGTTCGTCGCGCCCCAGTTCTTCTGGCTCCTGGTAATCGCCTATGCGTTCCAGGGGGGTCAAATGCGTGGGTTTTCTATGATCGCGGCGTTGGCGGTCAGCTTGATGAGCCTGCAGGCGCGAGTCGCCATCCACGAACTTGGCCATGCGTTGGTCGGAAAGCTGGTGGGCTCGCGCAATATTACGGTCGTCGTCGGGAGTGGCCCCAGGCGACGAAGTGTAAGGCTATTGGGGATCAGGATCGATCTGCATCGCTACCCGACAAGCGGCGGGCGCACGGTACAGCTCGGGCCTCCGTCGTCGAGATTTCGATGGCGCGAGGCCGCTGTGCTGGGAGCGGGATCTGGCGCCAATCTCGCCAGCGCCGCCCTTGCCATGGTGTTGGCCTATTGCGTGGCGAGCAGCGAATCCTGGAGCGCGCAGTTGGTTCTGGGCATGCTGACTGGCTTTGCGGTTTCGAGCGCTTGGCTGGGAATCTTCAATTTAATTCCCCTGAAGGGCCGAAACGATTCGGATTTGGCGACAGACGGTCTGAAGCTTCTCTGTCTGGTTCGGCGTCCGGCGCCTCTCGCACAGGAAGACGAGGCGTTAGTGACCAGCTATGTGCAGCTCCGAGCAGGAAGCTATGACGAGTTGGCAGAAACTGCACTCGCCGCAGCCCGAACGTCATCTCGCCCTTCCTACTTCTGGTCGCTTGGGATTCACGCGCTGTCCAGGGCGCATGGCCATCGCGCGGCGGTAGATTGCTATCTCTCGCACGTCGATGAGATCGTCCAGGCCGCCGCGCAGGATGAATTGGGCGGCGAACGATCGTTGGCCTGGATCAAGGGGACTGTCGCATGGTCTGCGCTCCAGTCGGGCGATCCCGCGTTGTTTGCGCTGGCCAGTGAATTTTCCGGATCCGCTGTCGAAAACGCGCCCGACGGCGCGGAACTACAAGCAACGCGCGGCGCCTGGCTGGTGGCCGCTGGGCAACCTGAGGCGGGCGTCGCCCTGCTCGAAGGGTCGGTGCGCGCTATCGCCGACTCGCTGGACAAGGCCGACTTCTGCGGGGTACTCGCGCGCGGCTTGGTTGCTAGTGGCGACACCAATCGCGCCGCTGCGTTTGAGGCGCTACAATCTCACCTGCTTGCTAGCCTCCCCGCCTAGTACCCCAGCGCCACCCCGTCCTTGCGCATTTCTGTGGCGGCGGCGTAGCGGCCGGGCCAACGCTCGATGGCCTGGTAGCCGCCAAAGCCGCCGTCGGACTTGCCGAGCTTCCAGCCCAGCTCCGCCAGGGCGGCCTTGGTGGCCTCCGGCACGCCGGTCTCCAGGCGCAGCAGGCCCGAGCCCTCCATGGCCCCCTCGCCGGTGGGCTCCGGGGAGCCTTCGTGATGCCATCGGGGGCTGTCGCCGGCCTCCTGCAGGGCCAGGCCATAGTCCACCATATTGGCGATGATCTGGGTCTGGCCCTGGGGCTGCATGTCGCCCCCCATGACCCCGAAAGCCAGCCAGGGTTCGTCGCCGCGGGTGGCGAAACCCGGGATGATGGTCTGGAACGGCCGCTTTCCGGGGGCGTACAGATTTGGGTGACCGTCGGCCAGGGCGAACAGTTCCCCACGGTTCTGGAACATGAAGCCGAGGCCGTCGGGCATCAGGCCCGAGCCCATGCCGCGATAGTTGGACTGGATGATCGAGACCATCATGCCGTCGGAATCGGCGGCGCAGAGATAGGTGGTGTCTCCCTGGCTCGGCGCCTGGCCGGGGGCGAGGTCGCTCATGATCCGGTCGGGACGGATCAAGGCCGCCCGCTGCGCCGCGTAGTCCTTGGACAGTAGCCACTCGGTGGGGACCTTGTAGAAATCCGGATCGGCATAGAAACGGGCCCGGTCCTCATAGGCCAAGCGCTTGGCCTCGGCCATGTGGTGGATGGCGGCGGCCGACTGGAAACCCATGCCGGCCAGGTCGAAGCTCTCCAGGATGTTCAGGGTCTGCAGGGTCGCCAGGCCCTGGCTGTTGGGGGACAGGCCCCAGACATCCACGCCCCGGTAGCTGATCTTCTGGGGCGGGTCCCAGCGGGCGTGGTGGCTGGCGAGGTCGGCCTTGGTCATCCAGCCGCCGACGCGCTGGAAATAGGCCTCGATGGTGTCGGCGATCTCGCCCTCATAGAAGGCCTCCCGGCCGCCCTCGGCGATCAGCCGATAGGTTCTGGCCAGATCCGGATTGCGGAAGACGTCCCCCTCAAGAGGCGTGCGGCCCTCCGGCGCCCACACCGCCTTGAAGTTGTCGGTCTCTTCGATCCCCGCTTCCGGCCGCGCGAACCCCGCCTGGGCCACGGCCAGGTAATAGGCGACATTCTGGCTGATCACCGCGCCGTCCTGGGCGTAGGCGATGGCGTCGGCGAACAGGTGCTTCCAGGGCAGCTTCCCGTAGCGGCCGTGCAGGGTCCACCAGGCGTCCACGGCGCCCGGGACGCTCACCGAGATCGCCCCGTGGCTGGGGATCAGGCCGTCCCTCGCCCGCCTGCGCACGGTCTCCAGGCTGAGGCCCGTGGGGCTCCGTCCCGAGCCGTTGAGCCCCACCACGGTCCGGGTCTTCGGGTCCCACAGCATGACGAAGCAGTCGCCGCCGATGCCGCAGGACACCGCTTCGGCATAGCCCAGCACCGCATTGGCGGCGATGGCCGCGTCCACCGCCGAGCCGCCGGCCTTGAGGATGTCGATGGCGGTCTGGGTGGCCAGGGGATGGGCGGTGGCGGCCGCGCCCCGGACCCCCCAGGCGGCGCTGCGGCTGGCGAAGGTGGCGCCGTCGATGCGGTCGCCGCCGCGGACGTCCGGGCGGTTGCGATTGAGATTGGCGGCGCGGGCGGAGGTGGCCGCCGGGCCGGCCATGGCGTTGGGGGGCAGGGCGGCGAGGAAGGTGCGGCGGAACATGCGGACTCCGGGAGGCGGGCGGCGGCGGCACTATAGGCGCAGGCTTCGCGCCCTGGCGACGCCCGCGCGACCGCCTACCAGCGGCGGGCGCGCCGCGATTCCCGCGGCGAGGGCGGGTCAGGGGTCTCATCCGTGCCGGTCACCAGGGCGCGGAACGGCTCCAGGGCGAACAGGGCCCGGGTGTTCTGCGCGAAAGCCGCCTGGCGCAGCACCGCCCCGGCTGCGGGGGTGGGGTCGGCGAGGTGATCGCCGCCACGGGTGGTGAAGGTCCCCAGCACCTGGCCCTTGGACTTGGAGTAGAGCTGCCATTCCACGTCCATCACCAGGCTGCCCCGGGCGCTCACCGCAGCGGCCCGGACCCCCTTGGGACGAGGCCCGGCGCACAGGCGCAGATGCAGGCCGGTGACCAGAGCGCCGATCTTCAGGTCCGTGGACTTGTGGGTCCCGCGCCGGGCGGGGCTGAACAGGTCTGCCGGCCCCGCCATCGCCTGGAACCCGGCCTTCTGCGCCTCCTCCTGGAACACCCGCTTCAGGTCGGTGGCGTTGCCGAGGCCGGTGGCCTGACCGGTCCAGGTCTTCAGGACCTCACCTTTGCAAGCCGCGTCGGCCTGGATCGCCCAGGGGGTCCCGCTGGGGATCAGGGTCGAGGTCTTGGTGAAGCTGATGGGCTTGACCGAGGTCCCGGATGGCAGGGGCGTGACCGGCAGCTCCGGCGGCGGGGTGAACTGGGGATTGCGGACAGGCGCCGTCGCGGCCTGAGCGCCGAGGCTGGTGGCCACGACGACGGCGGCAAGGATGAAGACGCGGAACCCCACGCCCCATCATGGCATCGAGATCGCCCAGGTTGCAATCCGTGCGAGGTCAGGGGGCAGGCTTGATCGCCAGGAAATCCAGGGCGTCGCCGATCGGGACGAAGAAGTTCATCCCCACAGGTGTCTTGTCGCCATTGGGAAAAAGGCCCCTGTCGGAGATCCCGACCACGGCGCCCTGGTCATCAAGCAAGGGTCCGCCGCTGTTCCCATGATTGATCATAACGTCGCTCTGGAGGTAATTCAGACCCTCCTCCAGCCGGTACGCAGAGACGACCCCGCGGCTCACCGTGCCCTCATACTTGTCGCCAAGCGTCGCGCCAATGGCGAACACCGTATCCCCAGCATGGAGCGGCTGGGTGCGGAGGGTCAGGGGCTGGCGGCTGTGGGGGCTGGACTTGATCAGGGCCACGTCGCGGCGCTTGTCGGAGCGCAGGACCTCGCCATCGGTCTCGAAGCCATCCGACCAGCGGATCCTTATGGTCTTGGCGTCCTCCACCACATGCCGCGCGGTGAGCAGGTAGCCGTCGGCGGAGATCAGGAACCCAGTTCCGATACCGCCGCCCTCGTAGATCGTGACCACAGAGCCAACCGCTTGTGGGATCGGCGTCTTTGTGTCCTTGGCTAGCGCCACCAGCAGGGTCGAGCGGTCGGCGGGTTTCGGCGGGGCGCTGTCCCCCGCGGATTTGATCGCCTGCAGGAACTCTGGCTTGGCGAGCAGCACGGCGGCGTTCTGTCGAAACCCATCGATGATCGCCAGCGATATGCCGCGATCCGCATAGCTCCTCTGCTCCCCCCGGGCGGTCGTCTGCACGCGGGTGAGCAATTCGCGACGGGTGGGGTCGTAGACCTGCCACTCCACGGTGAGATCAACCGTTCCCTTGAGCACCACTGGGCCCTGGAATGGGCCTTCGCAGAACCTGGCCTTGATATCCTGGATCACGGCGCCGATCTCGAGCTCGCCGCGCGGCCGATCATGCTCGAACAGATCATCCGAAAAGCCGCTCTGCAATCCCGCCCGCACCACCTCTTCATGGAAGACTGCCCTCAGACGCCGGGGGTCAAAGTCCGGCCTTCCGGCCGGCCAGCGCGGCCCACCGCCAAATCCGATTTTGCAGACGACCGGCGTATTGTCTCGGGTGGCCCATAGCTGGCCCTCCTTCAGGCCGTAGGCCGCCTGGGTGAGCGAGACCGGGCGCGACATCGTCCCTGCGCCCTCCGCCGCCACGGCCTCAGAGAAGCATAGGGCCGGAACCAGCAGTCCCAGAGCCCACGCCAAGATCGCTCGCCGCATCCTCGCCCCCCGTCGCGAATTACGCCCGATTGAAATGAACCACAGCTTGGCCGTGTAATCAAAGCCCGCCTCAATCGGTCGTGAACACCGCCAGCTCATTGCCGCTGGGGTCGCGGAAGTGGAACCTGCGGCCGCCGGGGAAGCTGAAGATCGGCTTGATGATCACACCGCCCGCGCCAGTGACCCTGGCTTCCATGGCCTCCAGGTCCGTGGCGAACAGCACCACCAGCGGGGCGGCGGGAACCTGGGCCGGATCGGCCTGGAAGCCGCCATCGAGACCGCTATCGCTGAAGGACGAATAGGTCGGGCCATAGTCGGTGAAGGCCCAGCCGAAGGCCTGGGCGTAGAAGCCCTTGGTGGCCGGCAGGTTCGCCCCGGGCATTTCCACATAGCCGATCTTGCCGTCTTCGAGCATGGCGCAGTCTCCTGGATGTTGCCAATTTGTTCCAGGCTAACAACTCAGTCGGCGAGAGTCCAGACCGCGGTTTTCTTGACCTCCTGGTCCTCCAGTTCGCGGGTGGTCTGCACCTGATACTCGGCGAGCTTGGTGAGGCCATGCCGCGGAAAATAGCTGCGGCCCGGATCGCCGATCAGCACCTTGGCGCCCCGGCCTCGGGCCTCGCCCAGCCAGGCCATGACCCGGTCGGCGAGGGGCTTCTCGTAGCAGATATCCCCCGCCAGGATGAGGTCCGCCTCCGGGGCCACGGCGTCCAGCAGGTCAAGGTCGGTGAAGTCGCAGATGACGCCATTGGCCTCGGTGTTCAGCAGGATCGCTTCGCGGCAATAGCCGTCGATGTCGGCGGCCAGCACGCGAGCCGCGCCCGCCTTCGCCGCGGCGATGGCGACGATGCCGGAGCCGGAGGCGAAGTCGATCACCCGCTTTCCGGCCACGATCTGACGATTGTCCAGTATGTAGCGGGCCAGCGCCTGACCCCCGGCCCAGGCGAAGGCCCAGAAGGGCGGCGGCAGGCCGATCTCGGCCAGGGCCTCCTCGGTCATCTTCCAGATCGGGGTGATCTCGTCGGCCAGGTGGAGGCGGAGCTCAGGCGTATGGGGCGGCGCCTGCAGGCGCGTGTTGGCGAGGATGAAGGCGCGCCGGCCCTCGGGGGTCTGGGGGATCATCGGGGTCATCTAGAGCGCGGGGCGGTTCATGTCGCCGCGCAATTCCATGAGGCCCGGAGCAGCGACGGCGGCGACAGGGGGGACCTGGGCTCCGGTCTCAACCTATCCTTCAACAATGACGTGTAGTGGGCGGGCATGATCCACAACCGCAAGATGGGGGCTGCCTATGCTGCGACGGCCTTGCTGATGATCGGCGCCCTGGCGATGATCTGGGCCCGCCCTCAGCCGCGGGACCTGTCACCGGGGGCCAGCTTTCCTGCGCCACCCTACGTGCGGCCGGCCGGCTGCCCGCTGCGCGCGTGGCGGGCAGATGACGATCTGCCGCGCAGCTGCCAAACGTACTCCGACCTGATTGGCAGCCCGCGGGAATTCGGTCTGGGGCAGGCTTACAGGGGCTATCACTGGCTGCGCGTCGGCGACGCGGCGTTACGGGTCTGGTGCCCTCACTTCACCTTGGGGCCTTGCCACGTCTACGACGTCGTTCCCGGTCGCTTTCACGACGCGGGCGACTGACGAGCTTCAGCGCTTCCCCTTGCTCGCGGCGAGCCGCATCACCGCCAGATAGCCGCCGGGCTCGATGAGCATGCCGGCCGTGGCGCCCTTGCGCTCCAGCATCCGGTGGGCCCGGGGCAGCTGGTAGCAGGGCAGGTGCATGAACATGTGATGTTCGCAGTGGTAGTTCACATAGTAGGGGGCCAGCAGGGCCCGGGCCACGAGGCCGGCCCTGGTGGTCCGCGCATGGCGCAGGGGGTCGGGCTCGTCCTTGGCGATGCAGGCGTGCTCGGCGATGTTGCGCAGCCGGGTGATCATCTGGAACCAGGTGGCCTGGGGCAGCAGCCACAGCACCGGCCAGGCCCACCAGGCGCCGAAGGGGACGCCGATGGCGGTGATCACCACGCCGCCCGCGAGCCAGCGGCGCTTGCGGCGGATCTCCTCGCCAATGATCGGCAGCAGCGGTTCGCCGGGCTTGCGGGCCTTGAGGCGGGCGACGAAGTCGCCGAACCGCGCCTTGAACCAGGTCTGGCCCGTGAGGTCGCGGACGATCTTGCGGCGCAGGGAGAGCGGCGTGATCGGGAAGGGGGCGGAGAGCCCCAGGTCCGGGTCCTCCGCCTGCTGGGCGAAGCGGTGATGGCCCAGGTGATAGGGGCGGTAGCGGGCGAGGCCGCCGCCGGTGAGGTATTCGCCGGCGAAGTCATTGACCTTGAGGTCGCTGTGCAGCGCCCCGTGGGCGGCGTCGTGCATCAGGATGGCCAGGCCCAGCTGCCGGCCGCCAATGATCATCACCGCCAGCGGCAAGGTCAGCGGCCAGACCACCACCATGCCGCCCGCCGCCAGGATGACGATCCAGGCATGGGCGATCAGGGCGAGGCCCTTCCATGAGGAGCGCCTGGCCAGAGGCGTCCACTCCTCCGGGCTGAAATAGGTCTTGGGGTCGACGCGGGCCGCGGCTGTCATGGCCGGATTATCTCACGAAGGCCCGGCGCGAAAAAGCGTGACGCCGCGTCAGGTCCTTCCCTCTCGGGGGAGGCGGACCGCCAAAGGCGGTGGAGGGGGCTGAGGCCCACAGCCCTATGAGCCCCCTCAGCCCGCCGCGCGGGCAGTTCCCCCAGCAGGGGAGCCCCTAGAGCACCGAGACGGGCCCCTTCCACATCCCCGCCACGAGGGCGAGGAAGAGGACCGCCCCGGCCAGGCTGTTGGAGCGGAACAGGGCGAGAGCGCCTGAGCCGTCACCGATGTCCAGGCGGGCGGCCTGGCGGGACAGATGGACGCCAAACAGGGCGGCGGGGGGCAGGAACAGCGGGCCGAGCCCGCCCCACCAGGCGGCGGCCAGGGCGAAGACGAAGGCGGCCACATAGAAGCCCAGCACCGCGCGGGGGGCGGCGGGGCCCAGCCGCAGGGCCGAGGATTTCACGCCCGCCAACGCATCGTCCTCCAGATCCTGGACGGCGTAGATCGTGTCATAACCCAGGGTCCAGAAGATGCCGCAGGCATAGAGCAGGGCGGCGGGCCAGGCGAGCTTGCCCGTGGCCGCCGCATAGCCCAGCAGGGCGCCCCAGTTGTAGGTCAGGCCCAGCCAGGCCTGGGGCCACCAGGTGATGCGCTTCATGAATGGATAGGCGGCCACCAGGGCCAGCGAGCCGACCCCCAGCGCGATGGCCAGCGGAGGCAGGGTGATGAGGATGGCGAACGAGACAAGCGCGCAGGCCGCCAGATAGGCCCAGGCCTGCCTGACACTGATCTGCCCCGACGGGATCGGCCGGCCGGCGGTGCGGGCCACCTTGGCGTCGAAGTCGCGATCGACGATGTCGTTATAGGCGCAGCCGGCGGCGCGCATCAGGGCGGCGCCCACAAACACTTCAGCCAGCAGCAGGGGATTGGGCCAGTCCCCTTTCTGGGCGGCGGCCAGCGCGATCCCCTGCCAGCCGGGCAGCATCAGCAGCCAGATCCCTGTGGGACGGTCGAAGCGGCCGAGCTTCAGCCAGGGGCGCAGGGCGACCGGCGCATGGCGGTCGACCCAGTTGGAGGGGGCGGCGTCGGGGAGGGGGACGGTGAGCGTCATGCGGTCTCAGGGAGGTGGGACTTGGAGATCAGCCTGTTCGCCGCCTTCTAGCATCCCACCGTGGCTTTGACGTCGCAGTTCAAAATTCACCGAACAGGGTATGTTGACGCTCGATTTTCGCGCGCCTAGGGTCAGTTCGTCCACCCAGCGACGGAAAGGAGGGTCTGAACACATGCGCTTGATCATTGCCGCATCCGACCCCCGCCGCGTCGCCAAACCGCGATTCTGACCTCACGGACGAATCCCCTGGCCGGCGCCTGATTGGCTCCCCGACCGAAGGTTCCTTCCCGTGTTCTCGCGATCCCGCTGGCGGCCCCCGCTTCAGCGACTCCCCAAGCCCCTTCCTGACGCCGCCGCGCGCCGATGCGCCGTCCGCGTCGATCCAGCTATCCGACGGTTCCCATGAGCGACTTTCAAGACGAGGACGATGACGCGCAGCGTCCCCGCGTCCTCTCCAACAACCAGGTGCTGGCCTTTGTCTGGCGCCACTGGATGTCCGAGCCGACCCGCTTCAGCGCCATCATCGGCCTGATGCTGGCCTCGGCGGCCTGCGACGCCACGATTCCCTGGGCGACCCGGGGGCTGATCAACGCCGTGTCCTCCCCGGCGCGGCTCACCCATGCGGCCTGGGTCGCCTGGGCCAGCCTGTCCGGGTTGTACATGGTCTTCTACCTGGTGCGGTCGTCGATGTTCCGGCTGTCCAACGGCTTCTACACCCGGATCATGGCCCGCATCGTCACCCAGGGATTCCAGCGGGTGCAGTCCTTCTCGGCGGACTGGCATTCGTCGAACTTCGCCGGCGCCACGGTGCGGCGGGTGTCCCGGGCGACCTGGGGGTTCGACAGCGCCTCGGACTCCCTGATGATGATGCTGGCGCCGACCCTGATCGTGCTCTCGACGGTGGCGGTCTCGGTGGGGATCCGCTGGCCGGTGGCGGGCCTGTTCGTGGCCGCCCTGATCGTGCTGTTCGCGATCTACAATGTGGTGGTCTCGACCCGCTACATCCGGCCGGCCAACCTGGCCTCCACCGCCCTGGACTCCGGGATCGGCGCCGCCCTGGCCGACTCCATCAGCGCCAGCCCCGTGGTCAAGGGATTCGGGGCCGAGGCCCGCGAGGAGGCGCGGTTCAACGCCCATATCGACCGTTGGCGGGTGGCCCAGAACAAGACCTGGGACCGGTTCAACAATGTCGGGTTCGGCCAGAACCTGTTCCTGATGCTGCTGCAGGCGGGCCTCACCGGCCTGCTGGTGGACGCCTGGGCGCATGGCCGCGCCAATGCCGGGGACGTGGCCTTCGCCATCACCTCGTTCATCGTCATGGCCGGCTATATGCGGAACTTCTCCGAGATCACCCGCATGCTTCAGCGCGGCCTCGACGATATGCTGGACGTCGCCACCTATATGCGAACCGAGCCGCAGCTCATGGACCGGCCCGGCGCGCCGCCGTTCCGCGGCGAGCTCGGGGAGATCGTCTTCGACCGGGTGACCTTCGGCTACGACAAGCAGACTTATCCGCTCTACGAGGACTTCTCCCTGGTGGTGGCCCCCGGAGAACGGGTGGCTCTGGTCGGGTCGACAGGCGCTGGCAAGTCCACCTTCGTGAAGCTGATTCAGCGGCTCTACGACGTGCAGGAAGGCCGCATCCTGATCGACGGACAGGACATCTCGCACGTGTCACAGGGCTCGCTGCGGCGGGCCATCGCTGTGGTGCCGCAGGATCCGGCCCTGTTCCATCGCACCATCGCCGAGAACATCGGCTATGCGCGCCCTGACGCCACGATGGAGGAGATCCAGCTGGCCGCGAAGCGGGCGCGGGCACACGGGTTTATCTCCGGCCTGGCCGGGGGCTACGACACGCTCGTGGGGGAACGCGGGGTCAAGCTGTCGGGCGGCGAGCGGCAGCGGGTGGCGATCGCCAGGGCCTTCCTGGCCGACGCTCCGATCCTGGTGCTGGACGAAGCCACCTCCTCCCTGGACGTGGAGACCGAGCGCCAGGTGCAGGCGGCCATGGAGGAGTTGATGGCCGGCCGCACCACGGTGGTGATCGCCCATCGGCTCTCCACCATCCGCCACGCCCACCGCATCCTGGTGTTCGAGGGCGGGCGCATCGTCGAGGAAGGCCGCCATGCCGACCTGGTCAAGCGCGGCGGGGCCTATGCCCGGCTGCACGCCGTGACGGAGGCGAGCCTGTGAAGCGTCTCCTGAGCTGGATCATCGAATTCTACCGGCGGCCGGAGGTCTGGATGGGTTCGCCCATGTGGGCTCCTCCGCTCATCTTTCCGGCCGGCAGCGCGCTCTGGCGCATGGCGGTCACGGAGGATCGCCCGCCTGTGGAACTCGCCGCCGAAACCGTCAACCCGCCCCTGCCGGCTCGCGACCCGATTGCGGTCGCGCGGCGGCGCGCGAGCCTGCGCCTGGTGACTCCGATGAACGAGGTCCGCACGTGACCGAGCACTACGAGGACACGGACGAGGCCAAGGACCGGGTGCTCACCAATCGCCAGGTGCTCGGCTTCATCGCCACCTTCTGGCTGCGCCGGCCCTGGTTGCTCACCGGGGTGGCGGTGTTCACCGTCGCCACCATCGGCCTGGACCTCGCCCTGCCCTGGGCGTCGGGACAACTGGTGGACGCCGTGTCGGCGGGCCTGCGGTCGGCCCCGGCCGCCTGGGGCGCCTGGGCGCTGTTCGTCGGCGTCTATGCCGGCGGGGCCCTGGTGCGCAATGTCAGCAACAAGTTCTGGATCCCGCTTGCGGCCTGGAACATGCGCGAGATGACCGACGAGGGCTTCGCCAATGTGCAGTCCTTCTCCGCCGACTGGCACGCCGACGCCTTCGCCGGCGCCACGGTGCGCAGGCTCAGCCGCGCGATGTGGGGCTATGATGTGGTGTCCGACGCGGTGGTGATGTGGATCGGCCCGGCGGTGCTGGTGCTGATCGGTCTGTCGGTGATGATGATCCTGCGCTGGCCCCTGGTGGGGGCGTTCAGCCTCGCCACCGTCACCCTCTATGTGGTCTCCAATACCGTGCTCACCGAGCGGTTCGGCCGTCCGCTGAACCTGCGGTCCGTGGCGCTGGACTCCCGCATCGGCGGGGCCCTGGCCGATTCCATCTCCGCCAACGCCACGGTGCGCAGCTTCGGCGCGGAGGGCCGGGAAAGCCAGCGCATCGCCGAGGTCACCGAGCTGTGGCGGGTGGCGGTGGGACGCACCTGGAACCGGTTCACGGATATCTGGCTGATGCAGAACCTGCTGCTTACCCTGCTGCAGGCCGGGATGACGGGCCTCCTGATCCGGCTGTGGATCAAGGGCCAGGCCAGCGCCGGAGACGTGGCCTTCGCCATCACCGCCTTCATGCTGATGAGCGGATATCTGCGGAATATCGGCGACAATATCCGCATGCTGCAGAAGGGCCTGGACGATGTGGAGGACGTCGCCCGCTACGCCCGGACGCCGCCCCAGGTGGCCGACGCCCCCGACGCCAGACCCTTTGGCGGCGAACTTGGGGAGGTGGTCTTCGACCACGCCACCTTCCGCTACAAGTCCGTCACCCAGCCGCTGTTCCAGGACTTCTCCCTCACCATCCATCCCGGCGAGCGGGTGGCGCTGGTGGGGCCCACGGGGGCCGGCAAGTCCACCTTCGTCAAGCTGGTGCAGCGGCTCTACGACCTGCAGTCCGGCCGGATCCTGATCGATGGCCAGGACGTGGCCCATGTGACCCAGCAGAGCCTGCGCCGGGCCATCGCCGTGGTGCCGCAGGATCCTACTCTGTTCCACCGGACCATCGCCGAGAACATCGGCTATGCCCGGCCTGACGCGACGCCGGACGAGATCGAGCTGGCCGCCCGCCGGGCCCGGGCCCACGACTTCATCTCCCGGCTGCCGGGCGGGTACCGGACCCTGGTGGGGGAACGGGGGGTGAAACTGTCCGGCGGCGAGCGTCAGCGGGTGGCGATCGCCAGGGCCTTCCTGGCCGACGCCCCGATCCTGGTGCTGGACGAAGCCACCTCGTCCCTGGACGTCGAGACCGAGCGGGAGGTGCAGCTGGCCATGGAGGCCCTGATGGCGGGACGCACCACCATCGTCATCGCCCACCGGCTGTCGACGGTGCGCAGCGCCGACCGCATCCTGGTGTTCGAGAACGGCCGGATCGTCGAGGAGGGCCGCCATGCCGAGCTGGTGGCCAGGGGGGGCGCCTATGCCCGGCTGCACGCCGTGACCCTGGGGGCCGACTGAGGGTGCGGGCCGCACGTGGCGCTTGCCAGACGGCGGCGACATCGGGCCATAGTCCGCGCCCATGACCTATGTCGAATCCCTCGCCCAGTGGCTCAAGGAGCAGTTCGTCGATCCGCCACGGGTGGAGCCGCCACGCCTGGTGAAGGCGCTGCGGGTGCTGGCCATCTGGCGCCAGCGCCTGCTGGTGGACGCCTATGTGGCGCGGCACGGCGCCAAGGTGCTGCAGGGGCCCTTCGCGGGCATGGACTATCACCTGTCGGCCACCGAGGGCGCCCTGCTGCCCCGGCTCCTGGGCACCTATGAGTCCGAGCTGCATCCCGCCCTGCTGGGCTTCCTGGCCGAGGGCCTGGACTGCGTCATCGATGTGGGCTGCGCCGAGGGCTATTACGCCGTGGGCCTGGCCCGCCTGGCGCCGGGGCTGACCGTCTACGCCCACGACACCGACCCCAAGGCCCAGATCGCCTGCGCCGAGCTGGCGGCGAAGAACGGCGTGGAGGACCGGGTCATCGTCGGGGGCCAGCTGGAGCCGGTGGCGTTCGAGGCCTTCGCCGACCAGAGGTGCATGGTGATCGTGGACATCGAGGGCGCCGAGGACGACCTCCTGCGGCCCGACATCGCCCCGGCCCTGGCGCAGATGCGCATCATCGTCGAGACCCACGATCTCTACCGGGCCGGGGTTCTCGAACGGGTCGCCGAGCGCTTCACCGCCACCCACGACATCCAGCGCGTCTATCTGGGCCACAAGGCCCTACCCCTGCCGGACTGGATGCGGCAGCTGAACCATATCGACCAGCTGATCGCCATCTGGGAATGGCGCGCCGGCCCGACGCCCTGGCTGGTGATGACGCCGAAGGCGGGCGGCTGAGGTTTCGGGTGCTCCGCCAGTGCGAAGCATCTCAGGGTTGGACGTGGGGGCGGCGACGCGCTGACCTTCCACCGCTCACCCCGGCGAATGCCGGGGCCCAGATCCTAAGGCGCTGAGGATCGGTGCGAGCCTCGGCGGGCGATCGGGAAGGCGCCGAGCCATATGATCTGGGCCCCGGCATTCGCCGGGGTGACCGGGGTTGGGTCAACTTGGTCCCGACTCGATCTGGGCGCCCACAGCCGCCTCCAGGGCCTTGGCCAGATCGCCCTTCGGCCGCACTTCCACCCGACCCAGACCTAACCATCCCGCCATCAGCAGCAGCTCCTGAGCCAGGGCCGGCGCGGTCGCTTCGTCGGCGCCGCGCTCGGCGTGGGCCGCCTGGACCACCAGGGCGCCCGTCTTGCGCTCGGCCTTCAGGTCGACCCGGGCGGTGAGCATCTCGCCCTGCAGGAAGGGCAGCACATAGTAGCCGTGGGTGCGCTTATGGGCGGGGGTGTAGATTTCCAGCCGTATCTTCACGCCGAACATCCGCTCGGTGCGCTCGCGGAACCAGATCAGGTTGTCGAAGGGCGACAGCAGGGCCTGCGCGGCCACCTTGCGCGGGCGTTTCGCCGAAGGATCGAGCCAGGCCGGCTGATCCCAGCCCTTGACCGTCGCCGGGATCAACTCACCGGCTTCGGCCAGCTCGGCGATGCGCGCCCTGGCGTCGGCCACCGGCATGCGGAAATAGTCCCGAAGGTCCCGCTCGGTGGCGATCCCCTGGGCGCGGGCGGCCAGCCGGATGAGCTGGCGCTGGGCCTCGGCCCGGTCGGGGGTCGGAGCCTCGCGGACCGCCTTGGGATGCACCTTTTCCGGCAGGCCATAGACCCGCTCGAAGGTTCCCCGCCGGGTGGCGGCGGTGAGGTCGCCGATCCAGAACAGGCATTCCAGAGCGCGCTTGCCTTCGCTCCAGCCCCACCAGCCGCCGGCGCCCTTGGCGCCCAGCTCCAGCTCGGAGGCCGGCATGGGGCCGCGGCGGCCGATCTCGGCCAGCACCCTGTCGATGAAGGTCTCATGGGTGCGAAGGAACCGGGCCAGGCCCTTCCAGGTGCCGACCCCTTCGCGGGCGTCGTCCATCCGCCAGCGCATCAGGGGCTGCAGGGCCCAGGGCGCCAGGGAGGCCTCATGCATCCAGTATTCGAACAGCGCCGGGCGTTTGCCCCAGGCCAGGTCCTCCAGCAGGGTCCGCGGATAGGCGCCCAGACGGGAGAAGAGAGGCAGATAGTGGGTGCGTGAGACCACATTGACGGAATCGATCTGCAGGATCGAAAGCCGCTCGATAGTCTTCAGCACATGGCGGCGGCCGGGCTCGGCAGGGCGCCGATCCGCGAAGCCTTGCGCCGCCAGCGCGATCCTGCGGGCCTGGGCGGCCGAAAGCTGCTCGCTCACGCGTGGTCGAGGACAGGCTTGGGTTTGTAGGGCGCCTCCAGGGCGGCGATCTCCTCGGGACTGAGCTTCAGGTCGACGGCCGCCACCGCCTCTTCCAGGTGGCCCAGCTTGGAGACCCCGATGATCGGGGCGGTGATGGCGGCGTTCTTCAGCACCCAGGCCAGGGCCACCTGCATGTTGGTGAGCCCCCGGGCCTTGGCGACGCTCTCCACAGCCTCCACCACCGCGAAGTCCGGCTCGCGGTAATAGAGCCTGGGGGCGAATTCGTCAGTGCGGGCGCGCTCGGTATTGCCTTCGCCCGGCTTGGCCCGGCCGCCGGCCAGGAAGCCGCGGGCCAGGGGCGACCAGGGGATGACGCCGATCCCCTCGGCCTTGCAGAGCGGCAGCATCTCCCGCTCCTCCTCCCGATAGACCAGATTGTACTGGGGCTGCATGGAGGCGAACCGCACCCAGCCATGCTTCTCGCTGGTCGCCAGCATCCTGGCGAACTGCCAGGCGTACATCGACGAGGCGCCGATATAGCGGGCCTTGCCGGCCTTCACGATGTCGGACAGCGCCTCGAGGGTCTCCTCGATCGGGGTCTCATAGTCGAACCGATGGATCTGGTAGAGGTCCACATGGTCCACCCCCAGCCGCTTCAGGCTGGCGTCGATCCCGGCCATGATGTGCTTGCGCGACAGGCCCTTGTCATTGGGGCCCGGGCCCATAGGGCCGTTGACCTTGGTGGCGATCACCACCTCGTCCCGTCTGGCGAATTCCTTCAGCGCCCGGCCGGTGACCTCCTCGCTGGCGCCGACGGAATAGACGTCCGCCGTGTCGAAGAAATTGATCCCCTTCTCGATGGCGGCGCGGAAGAAGGGCTTGGCGTGTTCCTCGTCCAGCACCCAGGGCCGCCACTTGGAGGAGCCATAGGTCATGCAGCCCAGGCAGAGCCTGGAGACCTTCAGGCCGGTGGAACCCAGACGCACATAGTCCATGGCGATCTCCCTAAAGGCCCAGATGTTCGGCGATCCGGCGGGCGGACTCTTCCGCCGGGATGAGGCCCGTGTCGAGGACCAGTTCGGCGGGCAGGGGCGGATAGGCCTGGGATCCGCTGGCTCGCAGCCGGCGCAGCAGGTCGAGGGAATTCACCTTGCCGAATTCGGCGCGGGAAGGAGCCTCCACCCTGGCCTCCTGCACCTCCGGCGGCGCGGTCAGGGCGATGAAGCGGACCCGGCCGCCATGGGCCTCCACCACCTCCACGGCCTCCTGCGGAAAGCTCCGCTGCACTGTGGCCTCGGGGGCGAAGGTGAAGACCACGGAGCGGTTGGCCATGGCCGCCTCCTCGAAGGTGGCGAGCCAGAAGCCCTCACGCAGACGCACGAAGGGCGGGCTGCCGAACTCGAAGACCGCGTGGACGGCGTCCACCACCAGGTGGTTGTGGAACAGGGCCAGGCCGGTGCGGGCGCAGAGCGCGCGGGCCACGGTCAGTTTGCCGACCGCAGCCGGGCCATGCAGGAAGACCAGGTCCATCGCCTATTTCGCCAGCCGCCCGTCTTCCAGCGCCGCCAGGGAGAAGGGGAACAGGATGTCCGGATCCGGGGACTCAACGGTCTTGGCCAGGTCCTTGGGGGCGAGGGCCTTCACCAGATGGCGCATGACATTGAGCCGGGTGGCCTTCTTGTGGTCGGCCTGCACGCAGACCCAGGGCGCGATCGGGGTGTGGCTGCGGGTCAGCATCTCGTCGCGGGCCATGGAATAGGCCTTCCAGCGCTTCTGGGCGGCCTCGTCCAGGGGGCTGGCCTTCAGGGCCTTCAACGGGTCGGTGGCGCGCTCATGCAGGCGCGCGGCCTGTTCCTTCTTGGACACGTCGAGCCAGATCTTCACCAGCCGGACGCCGCTCTCCACCAGCATGGCCTCGAACACCGGCACGTCGCGCAGGAACTGCTCATGTTCGATCTTGGTGCAGAACCCCATCACCGGCTCCACCCCGGCGCGGTTGTACCAGGAGCGGTTGAAGATCACCGTCTCGCCGCCGGAAGGGAAATATCGCGTGTAGCGCTGGAAATACCACTGGCTGTGCTCGCGATCCGAGGGCTTGGGCAGGGCGATCACCCGGGTGGAACGCACCGACAGATGCTCGATGATCCGCTTGATGGTCCCGTCCTTGCCGGCGGCGTCACGGCCCTCGAAGACGATCAGGGCCTTTTCGCCGCTCTCCATGGCCCGCTGCTGATGGCGCACCAGGGCGAGCTGCAGCTCGGCCAGGGCGGATTCGTAGGCGTCGTCGGATTTGGACATGTTGGAAGCCTAGTCCCGATGCCGCCTGGGCGGCTAGAAGCTTAGGTCATGATCCGACTGTTCGTTCCCCACGACCTGAAGCTCGCCGCCGCGTTCCCGCTGGACGACGGCCAGAGCCGCTACCTCACCTCGGTGATGCGCCAGGGGGTAGGGGACGAGATTCTGGTCTTCAATGGCCGCGACGGCGAATGGCGATGCGCTGTCGCCCAGGTGGGCAAGCGGTTTGTGATCCTGGAGGCCCGGGGTCTGGAGCGGCCGCAGATGGCGGGCCCCGACCTCGACCTGGTGATCGCCCTCGTCAAGCGCGGGCGGCTCGAGACCATCGTCGAGAAAGCCGCCGAGCTGGGGGTGCGGCGAATCCGGCCCGTGGTCACCGCCCACACCAACGCCGACCGGGTGCGCACCGATCGCCTGAAGACCATCGCCATGGAGGCGGCGGAGCAGACGGGACGGCTGGATGTTCCCGAGATCCTCGAGCCGGAGAAACTGGAGCGGATGCTAAAGGCCTGGGACGGCGGGCGGGCCCTGTTGTTCTGCGATGAGGCCGGCGACGCCCGGCCGGTCGCCGAGGCCCTGGCGGGGAAGCCCCAGGGGCCCTGGGCGATCCTGATCGGACCCGAGGGCGGCTTCTCGCCGGCCGAGCGCGACCGTCTGCGCGGCCTGGCCTTCACCACCCCGGCCAGCCTGGGGCCCCGCATCCTGCGCGCCGACACCGCGGCCATCAGCGCCATGACCCTGTGGCAGGCGACGCTGGGGGACTGGCAGGGGTAGCGCCGGCAGGTGCTCCTCTTCTGGGGGAGCTGTCGGCAAAGCCGACCGAGGGGGCTCATTGGGCCAGGGCTTGTGGGCTCCAGCCCCCTCCGGCCTTACAGGCCACCTCCCCCAAGGCGCGCTTCGCGCTGGGGGAGGATCTGAGACCCACTTGAGCTTTCCTGATTTGCGCCCACCTATTCTAACGGCGTAAAGATCGCGGCCGTTTTTTCGGTGGGCCTATGGCGGTCCGCTGACGGGTTGGGGAGAGAAGAATGGCCGACGTCGCAGTGGACGACCGACCCCTCAGCTTCGAGGATGTGCTGGACTGGTTCCGTGCGGGCGAGAAGCCCAAGGACCAGTGGCGCGTGGGCGCCGAGCACGAGAAGTTCGTCTTCCGCCTCGATGACCACGGGCCGGTTCCCTATGAGGGCCCGGCCGGGATCAAGGCGCTGCTGGAGGGCCTGAAGCGGTTCGGCTGGCAAGGGGTCTACGAAGGCGATGTCATCATCGGCCTGGAGCGCGGCAAGGCCAATGTGAGCCTGGAGCCGGGCGGGCAGTTCGAGCTGTCCGGCGCGCCGCTGGAGACCATGCATGACATCTGCGAGGAGACCGGCGGCCACCTGAACGAGGTCAAGGCGGTGGCCGACGAACTGGGCCTGGGCTTCCTGGGCCTGGGCTTCACCCCGGTCTGGCGGCGCGACGAGGTGCCGATCATGCCCAAGGGCCGCTACAAGATCATGCGGGAATACATGCCCAAGGTGGGCTCCCTCGGCCTCGACATGATGTTCCGCACCTGTACGGTCCAGGCCAATCTCGACTTCGGCTCCGAAGCCGACATGATCATGAAATTCCGCGTGGCGCTCGCCCTGCAGCCCATCGGCACGGCCCTGTTCGCCAATTCCCCCTTCGTCGAAGGCAAGCCCTCCGGCTTCCTCTCCAAGCGGGCCAACATCTGGACCGACACCGACGCCGACCGCACCGGCATGCTGGACTTCGTGTTCAAGGACGGCTTCGGCTACGAGACCTACGCCAACTACCTGCTGGACGTGCCGATGTATTTCGCCAAGCGCGACGGCAATTATGTGGACCTGTCGGGCAAGAGCTTCCGCAGGTTCATGGCCGGCGATCTGCCGGAGATGGCGGGGGACCGGGCCACCATCAAGGACTTCGCCGACCATTCCACCACCGCCTTTCCGGAGGTGCGGCTGAAGCAGTATCTGGAGATGCGCGGCTCGGACTCCGGTCCCTGGAGCCGGCTCTGCGCCCTGCCGGCCCTGTGGACCGGCATCTATTATGACAGCCAGGCGCTCGCCGCCGCCTGGGACCTCTGCAAGGACTGGCCGCTGGAGGACCATGAGCGCCTGCGCGCCGACGTGGCCACCCAGGGCCTGAAGGCGAAGATCGGCGGCCGCACCGCCCAGGACGTGGCCAAGGATATGGTGGCCATCGCCCGCTCCGGCCTGAAGAACCGCAACCGGCTGAACGGCGGCATGGTGGACGAGACCGGCTACCTCACCGAGCTGGAGGAGATCGCCGATAGCGGGATCACTCCGGCCGAGCGGTTGCTGGAGCTTTATCACGGCCCCTGGAAGGGTGATGTGAGGCCGGTGTTCGAAGCCTTCGCCTACTGAGGCTGGGCATGGGCGTCTGGGCGGGCTCCTGCCATTGCGGCGCGGTGCGCTTCGAAGTGGCCGCCGAGATCGTCGAGTTGACGACCTGCGACTGCTCGCTGTGCGTGAAGAAGAACGCGCTGATGGCCAAGGTGCATGAAAGCCAGCTGACGGTGCTGGCCGGCCAGGACGAACTGCGCCTCTACCAGTGGAACAGCCGGGTGGCGCAGCACCAGTTCTGCGGCCATTGCGGCATCTACACCTTCCATCGCAAGCGCGCCGCGCCGGACCATTTCGGGGTGAATGTGTTCTGCCTGGAGGGCTTCGATCCGGCCTCTGTCCCGATGCGGCCGACCGAGGGAATGGGGATGAGCCTCGTGGATCGCGACGCCCGCCCGGAATGGCCGGGACCGCGGGAGCGCTAGGGTGGATCCGATCCCCAAATACGCCCGCCTGGAGAACGAGCGCCGGCGTCTCGTCGTGACCCCGCCCGACCTCACGGGCCTGGCCTTCCGGCTGGTCGAGGACCTCTATGTCGAGGGGACCCGGCTTCGGCTTCGGGCCATGACCGACAGCGCCACCGGCGCCCGCGAGCTGAAGCTCTGCAAGAAATATGGGGGCCCGGATCCGGTCTCCGCCCCGATCGTCAATATCTACCTCACCGAGGCCGAGCACGCGGCCCTGGCGGCCCTGCCTGGGCGGCCGATCCGCAAGCGCCGCTACCGCGCGCCCCACGGCGACCGGACCTTCGGCCTCGACGTGTTCGAGGGGGAACTCCAGGGACTGATGCTCTGCGAGGCGGAGGCCGAGAGCCGTGAGGCGATCCTGGCCGTCGTCTTCCCACCCTGGGCGGGGCGGGAGGTCACGGAGGATCCGTTCTTCACCGGCGGAATCCTCTGCCGGCTAACCGCCGCCGAGCTCGCGGCGCGATTGGGTTAGTGCGATTTCGCAGGAATTGGACTGCTTCCAGCACCGACCGGAAAATGGGGCGACTGACTTCGATCTAGATCCCCTCCGGCCTGTCGGGCGCGTCCACGCTCGGCGGCCAATGTTCCTTCTGGCTGACGCCGGAGCCGGAATCGGTGTGCAGGATGGCCTCGTCGATCTCCGCGGGCGCCGAGGGGGCGTCGACGGCATAGACGTCGGCCAGGTTCGGATAGAAGGCCAGTCGGCCGCGGATCTGTTCCATGGCCGGGAACGGTTCCTCGTAGGTCCACACCGCACTTTCGGCGAGGTGGCCGTCGATCATCAGGCTGTAATAGGCCGCGTCGCCCTTGTAGGGGCAGTGAGTGGAACGCTCGGTGCGGGCCAGGAAAGCCATATCCACATCCTCCCGCGGGAAATAGACCACCGGCCGATAGGTGGATTCCCGCAGGATCAGGGCGGCGGCGCTGTCGGCGATCACATGGCCCTGGAACGCCACCCGCCACCGGGTCTCGGCCGGGTCGATAGTGATGGGATGGTCTGGACCGGGGATCTTCATCGCGCATCTCCTGAGGCCGGCACGGAAGGTTTGAGATGGGGCCGGCGGCCCTCGGGCGCCACCATGCGCACGCCGATTGCTTGTGCTGGGCGCCGCCGCGTGATCATCTCGCGCCAAACAGCCCGCCGGGGGGCGAAACGACCCCACACGGCCGCCAAGGAATCGGAACCTCCCACAGATGAATCTCGTCGTCCTGATCGGGATCGTGGTCACCCTCGTGACCGGCATACCCGTAATGACCCAGCTGGTGCGCAACCATCCGCGCGGACTGATGCCACTGTTCTTCGCCGAGATGTGGGAACGGTTCTCCTATTACGGGATGCGCGGCATCCTGATCTTCTACCTGACCCAGCACCTGCTGTTCGACCAGACCCAGGCCAGCGCCCAGTACGGCTCGTACACTTCCCTGGTCTATCTGGTGCCCCTGGTGGGGGGCATATTGGCGGACCGCTATCTGGGCACCCGCAAGGCGGTGCTGTTCGGCGCCCTGCTGCTGGTGGCCGGCCATTTCACCATGGCCTATGAGGGCAAGCCCGCCACCCAGACCCTGACCTATGCCGGCCAGACCTACGAGATCAGCCACGAGGGCCGGATGGAGGATCTCAAGGCCCGGATCATCGTCGCCGGCAAGCCTTATGAGTTCGGCCCGGCCAAGGACGGCGGCATGGAGGTCAAGAACCTGCCGGCCGGCGCGCCGCTGCCTTCGGTCCTGGCCAAGGGCGCCTATGTGCTGAAGGTGACCCAGGACCAGACCGGGGTGAACGCCTTCTATCTGGCGGTGTCGCTGATCATCATGGGGGTGGGGTTCCTGAAGGCCAATATCTCCGCCGTCGTGGGCCAGCTCTACACGCCAGGCGACCCTCGGCGGGACGCCGGCTTCACGCTCTACTACTACGCGGTCAATCTGGGCTCGTTCTGGGCCTCACTGGTGTGCGGCCTGCTGGGCCAGTATGTCGGCTGGTGGGCGGGCTTCGGCCTGGCCGGCGTCGGCATGAGCCTGGGCTTCATCGTCTTCGTGCTGGGCAAGCCGCTGCTGGAAGGCAAGGGCGAGCCGCCGAATCCGGACCTGCTCACCCGACCCTTGCTGGGTCCGATCAATCGCGAGCGCCTGATCTATGTCTGTGGCCTCCTGGGGGTTGGGCTGATCTGGCTGCTGGTGCCTCGCAAGGCCCTGGTGGGCTATGCGCTCACCGCCTCGATCATCGCCTCATTCACCGCCATCGGGTTCATCCTGGTGTTCGCCTGCAAGACCTGGGTGGAGCGCCAGCGCATGTTCCTGGCGGTGATCCTGATCCTGGGCGCCGTGGTGTTCTGGACCCTGTTTGAACAGGCTGGCTCGTCGTTGAACCTGTTCGCCTCCACCAATGTGGATCTTGGCGTCACCAAACAAGCCACCAGCTTCCTCGGCCTCGCCGTCGGCACCCGCGCGCAACTCGCCGCCGCGGGCATCCATCCCGCCAGCATCTTCAGCTGGATCGACACCGGCATGGGCGCCGCCCAGACCCAGTCGTTCAATCCAGGCTTCATCCTGATCTTCGCGCCGATCATGGCGGCCATCTGGACCTTCCTCGGGGGGCGCGGCCAGGATCCGGACCCCACCCTCAAGTTTGGCCTGGGCCTGATTCAGGTGGGCCTGGGCTTCATGGTGGTGGTGTGGGGGGCGGGCCTGCACGACGGCGCCTTCCGCGTGCCTCTGCTGCTGCTGGGCCTGCTCTATCTCCTGCACACGACGGGGGAGCTGTTCCTCTCGCCGGTGGGCCTGTCCCAGATCACCAAGCTGGCCTTGCCGGCGGTGGTCTCGTTCATGATGGCGGTGTGGTTCCTGGCCTCGTCGGTGGCCCAGTTCGTCGGCGGGTGGATCGCGGGCCTCGCCGGCACCGAGACCGTCGGCGGCCAGGTGCTGGATCCCGCCGCGGCGCTCGCCACCTCCACAAAGGTGTTCGCCATGCTGGGCTGGTCCGGCATCGCCTGCGGGGTGGTGTTCCTGGTGCTCAGCCTGTTCGTGAAGAACTGGGCCCATGTGGTGGAGTCGGACGTGACCTAGATCCCGGCTCCCTTGTCTTCCCGGAGCCGAGGGCGCGCCGCCATCAGCCGAAGGTCTTGCGCAGGCGCAGGTAGATATTGCGGCCGAAGTTCAGGTCGCGGTTATCGTCGAAGCTGACGGCGCTGGCGCCGCGGGGCCCGGCGAACACCTGGTGGTTATATTCGAAGCCGCGCTCCAGGATGTTGTCGAGCTCCACATGCACGACGGTGTCCCGGCGCGGCTTCCACTCGGCGAACAGAGCCACCCAGGCGTCGTTCTGCTTGTTGGTGTAGACCTCGTTGAACCGGTAATAGGTCTGCCGTGAGCCTGAGAAGGCGTCGATCCCCCAGACCGCGTTCCAGCTGGGGAGGTCCTGGGTGAAGTGGGCCTCCCACACCCAGGGCTTGAGGCCGGAGATCTCGCGGCTGGCCCGGGTGGTGGGGTCGACCACCTGCGACTGGCGCCAGGTGGAGGTCCCATGCAGCTGTCCGCCCTTGATGCCAAACCGGTCCATGGGCAGCGTCAGGTCCAGCTGAAGCTCGTCCTTGGTCCCGTCGCCGATATTGGCCGGCGCGTCGAACACGCCGGCCTTGCTGAACACCGGCGCCCGGTCGACGGCGTCGGTCAGTTCATAGTGGCGCACCGTCAAGGCCGCCGAGCCGTCGCGCCAGAAGGCCTGCTCCACCGCCAGCTCGCTGACCCAGTCCTGCTCGGGATTGAGGTTGGGGTTGCCGGTGGTGACCCCGGCATTGGGGTTTGAGGTGGCGACAAAGTCGTCGAAATTGAGCTGGCCCACCTCGCGCTCGTAGCGCGCGCGCAGCTGCAGCCCGGTCCAGGGCGCCCAGGTGACGAACAGGCGCGGCTTGGCGAAGCTCAGGTCCTTGGCGACCGTCACGTCCCCGGCCGAGGAGATGGAGGAGGTCTCGTAGCGGAGGCTGGTCTCCACGGTCCATTGCGGGGCGGGCCGCCAGACGGCCTTGGCGAAGGCCTCGCCGCGATCTTCCTCCACCGTCACATTGGCGGCCGGCAAGGCGACGGGGGTTCCGTTCTGCGAAAAGCCGGTAAGGCCATCCAGGGTGTTGACCGCGTATTCAGCGCCGGCCTCCAGGGAGAGCGTGGCGTTAAGCCGGTGCTTCAGCACCGCCCGCCCGATGGTCTCGACGATATTCTTCTGCTGGTCGTAGCGGCTCTTGCCGGAGGGATCGCCCACATCGGCCACATAGGTGGTGTCGTCGGTCTGCCGCAGGCCGATGAGCTCCAGCTGGGTGCGGGCGCCGAGGTTGCGGGCCCAGCGTGCGCCGAACTCGGTCTGGGTGTGGTTCTGGTAGTCGATCTCGGTGTCGGTCTCCCCGGCCGGCTGACTGAAGTGATTGACCTCGCGATAGCGATAGTGATCCCAGAACCCACGGCCATTGAGCCGCAGCTTGCCGTCCGCCAGCGGCGCCTCAAAGGCGTCATTGGTCTCCCACTGCCAGCCGTCGCCACGGCCGTTCACCCGGGACAGCTCCTGCGGCTGGCCAGAGGCCCCGGTCTGGACATGGGCGCCGTCCCCGGCGCCGTCGTCGAAATACTGGCCAAACCTCAGGCTGGCCTCGGCCCGGCCCGGCCCCAGCTGACCCGAGCCTTCCACCCGCACTCCGGGCCGCTGGCGCCCTGAGGCCGGGTCATAGTTGTTGGCCAGGGCGACCAGGCCCTGCAGGCCGCCGCTCTTCTTGCGGATCACATTGGCGAGGATCGCCTTGCCCTGCATGTCGATGCCCGGAGCGCCGCCGCGGATCAACTCGATCCGCTCCACCTGGCTGGCGGGCATCCGGTAGAGGACCTGGTCCAGTCCATCGGTCTTGGAGACCGGCCTTGCGCCATCCACCAGCACATTGCCCGCCGCCCCCTCGAAGCCACGCACCGTGGCGCCGGTGTCCAGGGCGAAGCCGGGCAGGCGCTTGACCATATCCAGCGCCGTGGTGACGTTGGTTCCGGCGAAGAAATCCAGAGTGTAGACCGTAACGCCCTGCTGGACCGGAGCCTCCGCCGCCTTTGATTCCACGACGGGCGTTGCGGCCGCGAGCGCGGCCATGAGGCTCAGGATGGGTGGCATGCGGAACTCCCGGAAATTACGAGGGTCAACTGACCCAGGGGAGTTCGCGCGCGCCAGTTAAATGGCCGTAACGTGGATTACAAATGTGAAATGTTAGCGCCGATCAGATGGCGAGCGGCGCCTAGACTCCCGTCCCGCCGACGGTCAGGCCGGTGATCTTCAGGGACGGCTGGCCCACCCCCACTGGTACGCTCTGGCCCGACTTGCCGCAGACGCCGACCCCAGGGTCGAAGTCGAAGTCATCGCCGATCATGGTGACCCTGGTGAGCGCCGAGGGGCCGTCGCCGATCAGGGTGGCGCCCTTCACCGGGCGCGTGATCTTGCCGTCCTCGATCAGATAGGCCTCGGTGCACTGGAACACGAACTTGCCATTGGTGATGTCCACCTGGCCGCCGCCGAAATTGGCGCAATAGAGCCCGCGCTGGGTGGCCTCGATCATCTCCGCCCGCGGGGTCGAGCCATTGTCCATGGCGGTGTTGGTCATCCGCGGCATGGGCATGTGGGCGTAGGACTGACGCCGGCCGTTGCCGCCGACTTTCATCCCCATCAGGCGCGCGCTCATCCGGTCATGCATATAGCCCACCAGGATGCCGTCCTCGATCAGCACGGTGCGCTCGGTGGGCGTGCCTTCGTCGTCCACGGTCAGAGATCCGCGGCGGCCGGGAAGAGAGCCATCGTCGAACACCGTGACCCCCTTGGCCGCCACCCGTTCGCCGATGCGGCCTGCGAAGGCCGAGGTGCCCTTGCGGTTGAAGTCGCCCTCCAGGCCATGGCCCACCGCCTCGTGCAGCAGGACGCCGTTCCAGCCGGGACCGAGCACCACGTCCATCTCCCCGGCGGGGCAGGGCACGGCGTCAAGGTTCACCAGGGCCTGGCGCAGCGCCTCCTCGGCCTGGTCCTGCCACTTCTCCGCCGAGATCCAGGCCTCGAAGCCGGCGCGGCCGCCGGCGCCGGTGAACCCGTTCTCGCGGCGGCCGTCCTTCTCCACCGTGATCTGCACATTGATTCGGCTCAGCGGGCGCACATCGCGGATCAGCCGGCCGTCGGCCCGCAGGATCTCCACCGTCCGCCGTTCACCCGACATCGAGGCCATCACCTGGACAACCCGCGGGTCCCGGGCCCGGCACCAGGCGTCGATCTCCTGCAGCAGGGCGACCTTGTCGGAGAAGGCGGGGGACGCCGTGGGGTCGTCCTCACCATAGAGACGGGTGTTGGTGGCGCGCGGCCCTTCGTCGGAACTGCCGGAATAGCCGCGCTTGGCCAGAGACGCGGAGTCCGCCGCCCGGCGGATGGCCGCCTCGGAGACCTCACTGGAATGGGCGTAGCCGGCCGTCTCGCCCGCCACCACCCTCAGGCCGAAACCTTCGGACGAATCATAGGCCGCCGATTTCAGCCGCCCGTCGTCGAACAGGAATGATTCGCTCTCTGAGCGCTCGACGAACAACTCCCCGTCATCGGCGCCGGCCAGGGCCTCGCCAAGAATCTCACGGGCCCGTTCGGGGGAGACGCCCGCGGCGTCCAGGATCGGGGGGGCAGGGGCGTGGGCGTTCATCGGTGGGAACCTGGGAGCTGGGCCTGGGCGGGATCGGGTCCTTACAGATAGGGGCTTGCGTCCACGGCGTCACCCCAAAGCGCCCGGACCGCGGCGACACGTCCCGCGCCCGCAGAACGCTGATGTCGGATTCGTCGCCCCCTGCGCGCCGGGGCGGGTCTTCCCGATCCTGATCGTTTCCGAATGAACGGATCGGGGTCCGCAGGGCCGCAACCGCCTTGGCAAGCCGGTTCCCAACGCGTATGCACGCCCGCGAAGGGCCGGGTCTTACGCGTTCGCGTGGGGATGGCCCGTCGGCGGGGGCGATCGCCATCGGCGAGGCGCAGCCGGCCAAGCAGACCGAGGGGACATGAAGTCGAGGTTTCAAGGGATGCGGGCGTTGGCGGCCGGAGCCGCAGCGAGCGCAGTGACGGCGTTCTGGGGCGTAACCGCCCTGGCCGCTGAGGATCTGATCGGGCAACCGACGCCGGGGGCGATCGACCTCCAGCCGGGCGTCACCGCGCTCCGCGCAGACGCGTCGTTCTTCCACAACGCGATCCTGATGCCGATCATCACCGTGATCAGCGTGTTCGTGCTGGGTCTGCTGCTGTGGATCGTGGTTCGCTATAATAAGAAGTCGAACCCGGTCCCGGCGAAGTGGAGCCACAACACGGTGATCGAGGTGGTCTGGACCGTGGTTCCGGTCCTGATCCTGATGTTCATCGCGATCTTCTCGTTCAAGCTCCTGTTCGCCTATCAGGACATGCCCAAGCCCTACATGACCATCAAGGCCACGGGCTATCAGTGGTACTGGGGCTACGAGTATCCCGATCAGAAGATCAGCGAATACGTGTCCAACGTCCTGCCTGAGGACGAGGCGAAGAAGCGTAATGTGCCCTATCGCCTGGCGGCCACTGAGCCCCTGGTGGTGCCGGCCGGCAAGGTTGTGCAGGTGCTGGTCACCGGCGCCGACGTGACCCACGCCTTCGCGATTCCCGCCTTCGGGGTTGGCACCGACGCCTGGCCTGGCCGGGTGAACTCCACCTGGTTCAAGGTCGACCGGCCCGGCATCTATTACGGCCAATGCCGCCAGCTCTGCGGCGTCGACCACGCCTTCATGCCCATCGAGGTGCATGTGGTGCCGCAGGCCGAGTTCGACACCTGGGTCGCCTCCAAGGGCGGAACCAAGATCGGCGCGGCTCCGGCGCCTGCCGCCATTGCAGCGCCGACCGCCGCTTCGGTCGCCGCCGCCACGCCGGCCGCCGCCACGGCCCCGGCTGCTCCGACCTCCGCCGCGGCCCCTGCGCCCGCGCCGACCTCCACGCCAGCGCCCGCCAAGGCGCCGGCCGCGAAATGACTTTAGGATAGAGTCCGATGGCCCACGCCGCCGCTCACGACGCACACGACCATGATCACAAGCCGCCCTTCCTGGTGCGGTGGCTGTTCTCCACCAACCACAAGGACATCGGCACGCTCTACATCCTCTTCGCCATCATGGCGGGGCTGGTGGGCGGCGCGCTGTCCGGGCTGATCCGCTGGGAACTGGCCGAGCCGGGCATTCAGATCTTCTCGCCCACCTCGCCGATCCACCTGCTGGGCCTCGTGGAGCAGACCAAGCACGGCTATAACGTGGTGGTCACCGCCCACGCCCTGATCATGATCTTCTTCATGGTCATGCCGGCGATGATCGGCGGGTTCGGCAACTGGTTCGTGCCGCTGATGATCGGCGCGCCGGACATGGCCTTCCCGCGGATGAACAACATCTCCTTCTGGCTGCTGGTGGCGGCCTGGGTGATGCTCTGCACCTCCATGTTCGTCGATGGCGGACCCGGTCGCGGCTTCGGCGGCGGCTGGACCATGTATGCGCCGCTGTCCACTACCGGCCACCCCGGCCCGGCCATGGACTGCGCGATCCTGGCGGTCCACCTGGCCGGCGCCAGCTCCATCCTGGGCGCCATCAACTTCATCACCACCATCTTCAACATGCGCGCGCCGGGCATGACCCTGCACCGCATGCCGCTGTTCGTGTGGTCGATCCTGGTGACCGTGTTCCTGCTGCTGCTCTCGCTGCCCGTTCTGGCCGGCGCGATCACCATGCTGCTCACGGACCGCAACTTCCACACCCACTTCTTCGACCCGGCCGGCGGCGGCGATCCGCAGATGTTCGCCCACCTGTTCTGGTTCTTCGGGCACCCGGAAGTGTACATCCTGATCCTGCCCGGGTTCGGCATGATCAGCCACATCGTCTCGACCTTCTCCAGGAAGCCGATCTTCGGCTATCTGGCCATGGCCTACGCCATGGTGGCGATCGGCTTCATCGGCTTCGTCGTGTGGGCGCACCACATGTACACGGTGGGCATGCCCATCAATCTGCGCGCCTATTTCGTGGCCGCGACCATGGTCATCGCCGTGCCCACGGGCGTGAAGGTGTTCTCCTGGATCGCCACGATGTGGGGCGGTTCGGTGGACTTCAAGACGCCTATGCTCTGGGCGATGGGCTTCATCTTCCTGTTCACGGTCGGCGGCGTCACCGGCGTGGTGCTGGCAAACGCCGGTATCGATTACAGCCTGCACGACACCTATTACGTCGTGGCCCACTTCCACTACGTGCTGAGCCTCGGGGCCGTGTTCGCGATCTTCGCCGGCTTCTACTACTGGTTCGAGAAGATGTGGGGCGTGAAGTACAACGAAGCCCTGGGCGCCGCCCACTTCTGGATCACCTTCGTCGGCGTGAACGTGATCTTCTTCCCGCAGCACTTCCTGGGTCTGCAGGGGATGGTCCGTCGCTATGTCGACTATCCGGAAGCCTTCGCCTACTGGAACAAGGTCTCCTCCATCGGCTACGTGATCACCCTGGTGGGCGTGGGCGTGTTCCTGCTGGTGCTGGCCGAGGCCGCCATCCGTCGCCGCAAGGCCGAGGCCAATCCCTGGGGCGAGGGCGCCACGACGCTGGAGTGGACCCTGTCCTCGCCGCCGCCCTTCCACCAGTTCAACGAGCTGCCGGTGGTCAAGCCGGACATGCACTAAGGGGCCCCTGGTCCCTGACACTTCCGGGGGGCGCGGGCTGGGACATTCCGGCGCGCGCCCTTCAGGTTATTTGAGAGTATGAGCATGGCGATGCCCGCCGCCGTCACCACCACCTCCGCCCTGCCCGCCCGCTGGCAGGACTTCGTGCAGCTGATGAAGCCGCGCGTCATGTCCCTGGTGGTGTTCACGGCGGTCACCGGCCTGGTGTGCGCCGACCATCCCATCCACCCGGTCCTGGCCGCTGTGGCGGTGCTCTGCATCGCCGTCGGGGCCGGCGCGTCGGGGGCGCTCAACATGTGGTACGACGCCGACATCGACGCCAAGATGCGCCGCACCCGCGGCCGTCCGGTGCCCGCCGGGCGGGTCCAGGGCGCCGACGCCCTGGCGCTGGGCGTGATCCTGTCCCTGTTCTCGGTGATGA
>Ga0265327_10000874_pt1 | contig 44568 bp, 34 predicted proteins | sample 41621metaG_FD_202089 | JGI IMG/M metagenome (GOLD analysis project Ga0265327, IMG submission 202089) | Rhizosphere microbial communities from Carex aquatilis grown in University of Washington, Seatle, WA, United States - 4-16-21 metaG | ecosystem: Host-associated > Plants > Roots > Rhizosphere... | reverse complement strand
TAGGTTGGAACGCTTTACCTGAATTTTTGTTTTTAGTTCGATGATACCTGATACTCTAAAAATTACGGTGAGCGGTTCGCCAGGAAAATTTTCCAAAGCATTTCTAAAACTTCCTTCACCATCATCATTTAAATTGGTAACGAATGCTACTTTGCCGCCACGGCCGCCGGTTGCATATTTACCAAATCCTTCTGCACCTGGGAAGGCGATTTGTTGAGCTGTTATATTTTGCATCAATATCATCAACAAAAAAATTGATGCTATTGCCCTTCCATTATTAAGACAAAAAATCTTTTTCATCGCTGCTAATTTATATCGGTTAATTTTATTCCACCTCCTTCACTGCTTTTATATGCCGCTTCCATACAAACCATTGTATCAATACAATCTGCTACACTATTATCCGGCGTCGTAATTTTTCCTTCGGCAGCCAGCATCATCTGATCCATGCTGCCAATAAATGCATGGGGAAACCAACTGCCTTCTATTTCCATGGTTTGCCATTTGGCTTCTTTGCCTTCTTCCAGTAAAATAAATTCAAAGCTATCGGTAGCGCCACGGGGGTAATTGATCAATGCCCCAAAATTTATTATCACGGCTCCTTTACTGCCTTCTATCTTTATATATGATTGTTGCTTTGGTGTTCCGTAATTATGGCAATGATTGGTTAAGATATTCGCTCGTATAAAATCGCCATAATCCATAATGATATTGCTTCTTACAGATGCCAGCTGTGGCATTGCCGGATGTTTTGTTGTTTTAGCATACACCGATTGCGGATTACCCAATAAATTTCTAACTAAATCGATGTAATGAATACTATGGTATAAAATCTCTACTCGTGGGGCAGCCTGTAAAAAATCCCAGATATGCCAGGGCGTATACACGTTTACGTTTATTTCAATATCATTCAGTTGGCCCAATGCGCCTTTATTCATCAAATCTTTTACGGCTAAAATATAAGGCGCATAACGCAATTGAAAATTAATACCTGCCAACATTTTTTTTTCTTGTGTTACTGCTAAAATTTGTTGGGCTTCTTTATAATTTTCGCCCATTGGTTTTTGCAATAAAACTGTTGTACCAACAGGCAGTTCATTTAATAAAGATATAGTTTGTGAACCCGGAACGGCTACATCAAAGATGGCGTTTGCAGGGGCATGGGCAATCATTTCGGCAACACTATTAAAAACATGCGGTAAATTAAAATTGGCGGCTGTAGCAATGGCTTTTGCGTTGTCTATATCGTAAATGCCTTGTACATTAAAGCCGGCTATTTTATAGGCTGGTAGATGCGCCGTATTGATAATGCCTCCAGCTCCGATAATGTATATCGGGTTATTTTTAGAAGAGAGAGGAACATTATATTGCATCGTATTTAACTATTCAATTTTATTGCTGCGGACTACCCAGGTAATTACCATAAGTTAACGATAATACTGCAACTATTAAAACAACGAGGGCAAGAATTAACAATTGCATAGTTTTTTTACTGCTGCTTTTCCATTCTTTCATTAGCAACCCGGCCACGCTACTAAACAATACCAGCATAATCATGTGAATAGCCCAACTGGTAAATTTATAATTACCCATACGTACATGGCCTAGTCCATAAAAGAAAAATTGCCCATACCATAAAATACCGGTGAGTATAGACATGAAATAATTTTTCATTAATCCATTGTTGCCTGCGGCGATGTATTGATTAAAAGTCTTTTCTTTTTTATGGAGGTACAAACAGTAAAATAAAGTAGTTACAAATGCCCCAGAGTTAGAAAAAATATAAATCACGTTGCCCTGAAAATTTCCTGCGCCATATTTTGCCGCCACATCAGCAATGGGCTGCCCCTGGTCTAATGAAAAGCCATATAATGCAGATAAAACGCCAGCCAGCAAACAAAGGGGCAACCCCTTCGCCAATGAAAAAGTTGATCTGTTGCTTTGCAATTTTTCTAATTCAGTTTCATTTTCTTCCTTTTTCTCAATATCTTTCTCTTTATTTCTGCCTGCCATTCCACATAATGCAATGCCAATTGCACCCAGCACAATACCAATTATTAAATAAGATGAACCATTACTTTTTAAAACAGTGCCCAATGTACCATGCACTAATGGCGGCAGCAATGTACCTAGCACACAACTGATGCCAACTGCAATTGCATAGGTTAATGAAAAACCAACATACCTTATAGCAATACCAAATGCGGTGCCGCCAACTCCATAAGCCATGCCTAATAAAAAAGAATTTATCATGGCAGATGATGGCGCTTCTTTCAACACATTCATTAAATCAGGAATAGTGATGAACGCCATTAGTATCGGCAACACGAGCCAGCAAATTAGCGCTTGCGCCATCCAGTAAGTTTGCCAGCTCCAGTCTACCACTTTTTTTTGTGGCGTATAACACAGCGCAGCACTTGATGCTCCTGTAGCATGAAACAAAACACCGTTTAATAATTCCATTATAGCTCCTCGTTTATAAATTGTAAAATTGCTGTGCGTTGTTGAAAAAGATTTTATCGCTTGTTTGTTTATCTACCAAATTATTAATTACTGTTGTATAAATGCCCCATGCTTTTTCGTAACTGCCAGCCAATAAAGCCACTGGCCAATCTCCTCCACAAAAACATCGCTCTGTCCCAAAATTTTCCAGCGCAAATGCCATATAAGGTTTTACATCTTCAGCACACCAGTTTTTAAAATCACCTGATGTGGTGCCCAGCCCAGAAATTTTTGCATAAAAATTTTTATGCTTCGATGCAGCTTTCATCAAATCGCCCCATTGCCCAAATCGCTCTTTAGTTTTTATTGGTGGCTGTGCCAAATGGTCAAACACCATTTTTAACTCAGGTATTTTTTGTGCCACTTCCAATACTGTTTCAATATGCTGTGGCAATACCGCCACCACATCATAAGGAATATTTTTTTGGGCCAAAATTTTTAAACTATTGATAACCGCCGGCTGCAATAACCATTTTGCATTTTGCTCATCATGTATTTGGTGGCGAACACCATTAAAATATTTTTCTTTTAAAAACTTTTCTTCGAGTAATTGTTCTGTTGCATTGGTATTCATTAATGGCAACCAGCAAACAACACCGTTAATCCATGCTGTATTACGAGCCGCTTCCAGCATCAATTCCGTATCTTCCAAATTACCGCTTGCCTGTACCAATACACCATTCGTTATCCCTGTCTGTTCTCTTGCTTCATTCAATTGCTCTATGCGCCAAGTTTGATTAAGGATTGATGTATCATTTTGCAACCAGGGATAATCTGCCTTCTGCAAATCCCAAACATGAATATGTGTATCGATAATTTGTTGCATTGCCTGAGTTAAACAAACTCCAGTAATTTATTTTTCCTGTAAAATTTTTTCCAGCTTGAATTGTTTGTCAATCGTATTATTATGTTCGCCCAATTGTGGTGCGCCAATAGTTGAAGCCGAAGTCTTTCCATCTACACGTAATGGGCAACGAGTTGTTGTTATCTCCAGGTCGTTAGTTGTTTTCACTGTTATTTCCATATTCAAAATCTTGTACCCTTCCTGCTGTACCAATGCATCGTAATCCATTACAGGCGCACACCATATATCTGCTTTTTCTAAAACGCTTAACCAAAAAGCAGTGCTATTCGTTAATAAATGATTGGCCAATATTTTTTTAATATCATCTCTTTTATTGAACCAATCGTTACTATCGCTAAATATTTTCAATGCTTCACATTCCAATAATTTACCAAGTAATAAAATATCGCTCATGGCCAATGCAATGTAACTATCATTTGTTTTATAAATGCCATAAGGCGCTGCAATATAAGCATGGGCGCTGTTTACTGCGCCACGTACCGGCAACTGCCTGCCGTCATTATAATAAGAAGTAAGCACTTCAAACTGAAAATCTAAAATGCTTTCAAACATATTTACCTGTACCATGGCGCCTTCGCCGGTGATAGCCCTTCTAAATAATGTAGCTAAAATCCCCTGGGCAATATGTGTGCCTGCCATAATATCTACCACCGCCACACCCATTGGTGTGGGGCTTTCATTATTATTATTGCTCAACCATGCAAGGCCCGATGCAGCCTGCAACAACAAATCCTGCCCCGGCAAATCTTTCCAGGGCCCTTCGTTACCATAGCCACTTATTTCTGCATAAATTATAGAAGGGTTTATTTGCTTCACCGTTTCATAATCCAGGCCAATTCTCTCCATTACGCCTGGACGAAAATTATGCATCATCACATCTGCCTTGGCCAGCAGTTGTTTTATTTTTTTCAAATCATCTGCATCTTTTAAATCGGCAGCATAACTTTGTTTATTTCTGTTGATGGTATGAAAAATGGTGGATTCTCCTTCAATCATCACATCTGAAACATACAATTGGCGGCAAATATCGCCAGTGCCGGGTTTCTCAATTTTTATTACTTGTGCGCCCATATCTGCAAGGCGCAATGCCGCAGATGGGCCAGATAAAAACTGGCTGAAATCAATAACAATAATATCGTTTAATAAATTCATTTAATCTACAAGTGAAAAATCTTTAATAATTTTTTGGTTATGTTCACCTACCTGCGCTGCTGGTACATCTGCATACAATCTTTCGCCATTAATTTTAATGGGGCATCTTGTTGTAAATATCTTTTTATTGCCTGCGTGTATTACCTGCTCCATTTTTAAAACCTTGTACGCTTCATGCTCCAGCATTTTTTCCCAATCCAATACTTCCATTGCCCAAAGGCCCTTGTTTTGTAATAAGTTTAACCAGTGCGCTGTTTTCTGCGTAGCGATAAAATTAACCAATATCTGTTTTATAATATCACGTTTTGCAAAAGCATCTTCCTGTAAAAAATTATTTAATTCATTACAACCAATAGCATTGGCCAATGTTGCAATATCCATCATAGCCAAAGCTAAATAACCATCAGTAGTTTGATAAAGTCCATAAGGCGCACTCAATAATGGATGGCCGTTGTTTACTTTACTGCGCTGCGGTTGCTTATGACTGGCATAATAAGTAGTCAGTAATTCAAACTGAAAATCGAGCAATGATTCCATCAAACTTATTTCTATCAATGCACCAATATTTTTTTTCTGCCTTCTTATCAATGCTGCTAAAATACCTTGCACCAATTGTGCGCCACATAAAATATCTGCAATAGAAATACCAAAAGGCACGGGGCCATTACTGCCATTACCGGTTGTAAATGCCAGGCCGGTTATGGATTGCAATAAAAGATCCTGTCCGGGTTTATTTTTCCATGGGCCTTCTTTACCATAGCCAGATATAACAGCATAAATTAATCGTGGATTAATTTGTTTTACATCTTCATAACCCAACCCTGTTTTTTCCATCACACCCGGGCGGAAATTATGCATCACAACATCTACTTTGGCAATTAATTTTTTTAACAATGCCAGGTCGTCTGCATTTTTTAAATCAGCAGTAAAACTTTCTTTATTCCTGTTGATGGTGTGAAACAATAAGGAATTATCATCTACCCATAAATTTTTAATGGCTAATTTTCTTCCTGCATCGCCTTTACCCGGGCGCTCAATTTTTATAACTCTTGCACCTAAATCGGCCAAGCGCAAACCAGCCGATGGCCCGGAAAGATATTGGCTGAATTCCAATACAGTTAATCCTTTCAATGGCAATTCCATCATCATAAAGTGGCAATTGATTTTTTATGAAGAAGGCTTTGTTGATATATGGTATTCATTTCCTGTAAAGTTTTTTCGGGGTTTTCATTGTGCATGATACATTTTTGCAATGGCGTACCGGCTTTATCTTGAAAATGCAGGTAACCATTATACCTTGGGCGAACATACCCATTATCCATAATGGGCAATACGGTTTTAAAAAAATTATTGGTAAGATAATTAGCGGCTGAATCAACCCATGCAGTGCGGTGGCCCGGTTGTCCGCCATGCTCAACGTACAAAGTACTTTGGATGGTTGGCGATACAACCCATTGCGTAAAATCAACCGCAATGTCTTGTTGTTTGCTGAACGCAGAAACTGCCAATCCTGTACCACCAATGGTAGTTTGTAATTTATTATTATTTATTGCAATCACATCTGCATACTGCAATATATTTTTTGCATAGCCTTTTCTTGAATAATTGGAATAGCAATAAGCGAATGGACAATACCAATATTCATCTGTTGCACTCATCAATTCCGCAACAGCAATTGGATTACAGTTGAACATTTTTTTATCAACCAGCGAATACAGTTCTTTCATAGTTTCAATGGCCTGCATACCAGTTGCTACATCAATTACTTCTTCTTCATTTGCAAAAGGCCGATTGCCTGCGGCAATACAAAAACTATAAAAATTCATTAAGATATCAATAGGAATGGCGGGCACTGCTACTTTACCTTTTTTTGCCAATGCAATAACTTCCTGCCATGTTTGCGGAATGGTGGTATAGTTTTCGTCCAACAAATCTTTTCTGCAACTTGCTGCCGGTGTTGCGGCGTCAATAGCCAAGGCCCATTGTTTGTTTTTATAATTATAACTTGGGTGAGAATATCCAACTGAATTTTGCAACTGTTCTTGAAGATATTCTGAGGGTAAATATTCATCTAACGGTAACACACAACCGGTTGCAGCTGCACAACCAACCCATGGGTGATCAATGATCAACAAATCGTATTGCTCAGTTAATTTTTCAATAGGAAAATCTGCAAACTCCTGTAATGTTCTTTTTGTCCATTGAATGGTTACACCTGGATGCAATTCGCTATAACGCTGCGATGCTGCCAGCAATGGCGTAATACCCCTGCTGTGCCCCCATGTTATGCCTTGTAAAATTGTTCCCATTTATTATGCTTCTTTTTTATTCACGAGTAAAATATGTTCGCACAGCATTACCAACTCATTATGCTGGTTGGTGGCTTCCACAAATTCGGTAACTAGACCAAAGCCTGGTTTTTTATGTTCTTTTTTATCTTTAATGGTAATGGTAACTTTTAATGTATCGCCGATAAAAACCGGTTTAATAAAACGCAATCTTTCGTAACCGTAAGTCATGGCTACCTCATTGATATGATCGGCAGTAAGTCCTATAGCAATGGTAAAAATTAATGTACCATGTGCAATGCGTTTTTTAAATGGCTGTGTTTTGCACCATTCTTCATCCATGTGGTGCGGGAAAAAATCGCCAGACTGCCCTGCATGAATCACAATATCTGTTTCGGTAACAGTGCGGCCATTGGTATGGCGTGTATCATTCAGTACAAATTCTTCAAAATATTTTTTTACAAACATGGCGAGTCGAAAGCCTGCAGTTTAGTTATGGCCTTTCTTTACGAGCTTAAAATTGCAGCGGAGTGTGGTTGGAATGCTTTATGAAAAACTTGATATCATACAGCAATTTTACCCATCGGTTTAACCGTTTTACAATCGTTTGCCTGCAAAGTTTTTACTACTTAAAAACACCTGCAAAACAGAACTTCAAATTAAAACCATGTAACCCGATATTCAATGTAAGGTTTTACTGTAATGATGGCAGATTTTACTATAAGTAGGCGGCTTAACCAAATATTGCAGCAAGTGCTGCCAACCTTTCTTGAATATGTTTCAATTTTAAAAATTGGCTCAAAAGGTTGGCAGCCCATTTCTGAACCGTTCAATAATTCTATATTTGTTTATACTGCATTAATATGAAATATCTCAAGCTGTTATATGTACAAGTGCTTATCGGTATCGTTGCCGGTGTGCTGGTAGGTTATTATTGTCCCACATTTGCACCTACGGCAAAGCTCATCAGTGAAACCTTTGTAAATGGCATAAAGATGATGATTGGGCCGGTGATTTTTGTAAATATTGTATTGGGCATTGCAGGCACAGGCAATTTAAAAAAAGTGGGCCGTGTAGGTGGCAAAGCATTAATTTATTTTGAAGTGGTGACTACAATTGCCATTATCATTGGTGTGTTGGCCGCAAATATCATTAAGCCAGGCGCCGGTGTAACTCCGCCGCATGTTGATGCAAGTGCCCATGCAGCTACGCAAGCGCAAGGTTTTAATTGGGTAGAATTTCTTTCGCATATTGTGCCTTCCAATATTGTTGATTCATTTGCCAAAGGCGAAATTGTGCAAATACTTTTCTTTGGCGTTTTATTTGCCATTGGTTTGCAAAAGCTGGGCAACGGAGGAGCCTCAGTTATTGGCGCATTTGAAAAATTAAACAAGATTTTTTTTAATGTATTGCATATTGTTATAAAAGCAAGCCCTATCGGAGCTTTTGGAGGAATGGCATTTACAGTTGGAACACTGGGTATTACTAGTTTAAAAGTACTGGCTTATCTTTTGGGTACTTATTATATTACAAGTTTGGTGTTTATTTTTATTATCTTAAATCTTATTGCAAAATTTTATGGCTTTAGCCTTTGGAAATTATTGGGCTACATTAAAGAAGAATTATTAATTGTATTTGGCGCCAGCAGCAGCGAATCGGTGTTGCCCAACATTATGGAAAAGTTAGAAAGATGCGGTTGTTCCAAAGCTGTTGTTGGGTTAGTAATTCCTGCGGGCTATAGTTTTAACCTGGATGGCAGCAGTATTTATTTAAGCCTTGCTATTATTTTTTTAGCGCAGGTTTTTGGAATTGATATGAGCATTGGTCAGCAGCTAAGCGTAATCGGTATATTGTTGATTACAAGCAAAGGTGCCGCCGGTGTTACAGGTAGCGGATTTTTGGTATTGACTTCTACCTTAACGGCACTTAAAATTATTCCTGTAGAGGGATTGGCATTATTGGTAGGCGTTGACCGTTTTATGAGTGAAGGAAGAGCATTAACAAATATTATTGGCAATACCGTTGCAACTGTGGTGATTGCGAAAAGTGAGAAGGCGTTGGATGTAGAGAAGTATAAGGCGGTGCTAGAGAGAAATAAAAATTTAAACTAATGAATTAATTCAATAAAAATTCCATTCTCTTAAAATCAAACCCTCCTTCATCTACTTTCAAACGAATAATATGTTTTCCTTTTTGAAATGCTATCGGGCCAACAGCAACAGGTTGCCATTTATTATCATCAATTAATAAAGAAAGGTCGATTACATTAACAGCAGGTTTCCCATCTAAAGTAATAGAAAACTGTCCCTTATTTTTTGACACCCATATTTTTATGTTGTAGTTACCTGCTTGTTTTACATCAACAGTATATTGCAGCCACTCGTCTTTTTCTATGTTGCTTACATAATAATTACCCAACGAGTCTTTATTAATATCAACGCCGTCATTGCGGTAAACACCGCCTTTGTTGCCTTTGCCAGGCAAATTGGAAACATGATAATCGGCAGTATCATTATCAAAGTATGCTGCGCCATTCTTACCCAAATCATAATCAACTGCATTGATGATGGATTTATTGCTTATACTATTTACTTTAAAAGGAATAGCAGCATCAGAAAAAGGCTGGCGAAACATGGCATCAATTACATCTTTATGAAAAATTGTTGCACTTGCTTTTGTATCTGCGGCCAATTGCATCAATCCTTTGTATGCATTAGCGGCTGATGGTTTGGAACCTTTACCATTAAAGTAATTGATAACCTTTTCGTAATTCGCATTTCTTTTTATTTCAAGCGGATTATTGTTGCCGATTTTTTTAAGCGGCCACCAAGCCCAGCCAATATTATTTTTTTCGTAAAGCTGTATGGCTTCGGTGTACCACACATTGGAATTTTCACCGGTCTCTCCTATCCAGATGGGCACATTATAAGTATTGCGGGCATCCAGCAAATTTTTAAGCGCTGCAACATTATTAAAGTTCCAGTATTTATGAAAACTCAATACCATATTATTATCCCATGGCGGCAAAATGCCTTTGTAATTATTGCCCCAGCCGTTTCCTTCAATAATGATGATGTGGCTTTTATCCACTTCCCTGATAGCATTGGTAATTTCAACCATCAATTTTTTTAATGGCGCATTGTGTTGTTCTTTAGTTCCATTCTTATCATTGGCCAAATCATCAAAACCCCAGTTGGGTTCATTAATGATATCGTAGCCGCCAATCCAAGATTCGTTGGCAAAACGTTCTGCCAGTTTTTTCCATAAAGCAATGATCTTTTTTTGCGCTGCTTCGCTTTGCCATAAAGATGGTTTGGAACCATCCCTGTCAGAAATATTTAAATCATTTCCCTGGCCTGCAGGTGCAGCATGCAAATCCAATACAAGATAGATGCCATCAGCCTTGCACCAGCTTAAAAGACTATCAGTTAATGCAAAGCCTTTGGGTAACCATGTATTGGTTGTTGAATCTTTTTCCTGCTCAACAGGCAACGTAAAAAGATTGAAATGCATGGGCAGGCGAACAGAATTAAAGCCCCAGCTTTTTAAAGAATCAATATCTGCTTTGGTGGTATGATTGGCGAGCCATGCATCATAAAACTCCTGCGTTTTGGCAGGGCCAATTAAAGAATCAATACGCTGGCGAATTTTATGCTGCATACTGCCCCTGTAAATTTTCAGCATATAACCTTCCTGCAACATCCATCCCCCCAAACCAACACCTCTTAACAATACATTCTCACCTTTTTCATTTACAATGCGTTGCCCATTTGCTTTTAAAAATCCCTGTGCAGTTATTCTCTGGTGAGATAAAATAACAAATACTAACAGTAAGCTATAGCCCCAAATAAAATATCTCTTTCTGAAATTGTTCATATACGTTTCACCTTATTTTATTTGCTTCAGCCTTGCATTTAATTGTGCGATAAATAACGAAGCAGGTTGTAATCCTTTTTTATTTTCGCCTTCCCATATTGTTGCAGGCCTTCCTTTAAATCTGCCTTCGTAAGCAGTAGCAGTCATTCCAAAAACATAATTTTTTCCGGACACATAAGGGTTTTGAATAGCGGCTTTTGTTGCAGTGCAATTCCAAAAAACCTGGTTCACTCCTGCCCATCCATGACCCGTACCCCAGTTGCCACGGTCTTGTGCATTTATTTCGCCATCGGTTACAATATTATCATACAATGTGCCTGTTGCCCAGCGGTGATGTGGGCCAATATCTGCATGTTCGTTTGTTGCAGTACAATTATAAAACACATTGGGGCCGGCAACTTTTGCACCAGTTACGTAATCGTGCCTGCCTTCTGTGGCGTGGCAATTCATAAACAGATTCATTTGCCCGTCATTATTAAAGGAATAGCGGCGGCCTCCGATGATCTGTGATTTTGCATCCAGGCATTTACAGCCGTCAACAGTTATCCATTTACTTTGGTTGCCGAGGTTTACGCAGGAATAACCAAAATATTTTGATGTCACATTTTTTATCCAGCCATTTTCAATACGGTTAAAACTGATGGCATCCCATCCATGGTTTTCTGCGGTATCACTTTCAAATTCTGACTCCATAAATAAATCTTCAATGGCGCATTGCGATATGCGGCCTTCAAAATTATATTTATAAATTTTTCCTCCGCCGTATTGCGTTTCCATTGCCATTACAATGGGATTATCGATATAAATAGTATTGCCAGAAATTTTGGTGATGATTCTTTCGTAAGTCAAATCATAATCAGCAGCCGCCCATTGTTTGGTATCTTCTTTTGGTACAATCTGATTCATCTTCAAATCGGAAATCCATTTATCAGTACCAGGCCTTAATACAATAATGTTATCGCCAACATTCAATCCTTCAATGGAACTTAAAGTAAGCATGATAGCACCAAGCGGCACATATTTATCAATAATATCTTTTCGTGTGTTAGGCAATTCTTTTAGTTTGCCAGCTCCTGATAAGGCAATCAATGTATGCTGTACATTACCTGCCGCAATTAATTTAGTTTCATCACCCTCGCCACGTAAAACAATACCCGAAGTATTTATTTTAATGGTACCGTTGATTTTATAAGTGCCCTTTTTTAAAAGTAAAGTTCCTCTAAAGCCATCTTTGTCGGGTGAAGATTTAGATAATTCATCAATGGCAGCTTGTATTATTGCAGCATCATTATTACCAGAAGGTGCAATAGTTTTTACAACAGCTATCGTCGGTATTTTTTTATTGCTTTCAAAATAGCCAACATTACTAAAATCCGGAATGGTATTGCCTAAGGAATCGGGAATATAATAAATGGACCCGTCTTTATTTATTTTCACTAAACTGGATTGCCATTTTTCCTGTGCAGCGAGATGCATTGCAAAAAATGAAACTATTACAAAGCATATCATTTTATTTTTCATACCGAGGCAAGTTGTTTATTTATTCAAGAAAGTCAGTCTTAAAATTTGACTTCCTTAACTAAGTCATACAATTATTTCATTTTTTGCGAACGCATCAACGCTTCCAAAAAATAATAATCGGCATAAATTATCGGCACATCTATTTCGCTTTTTGCCGGCTTGTGACCGGTACTATGTATCAATATAAAACCGGCATTTTGTTTTGCAGGAGATAAATAATTTGCACAAAGTGTCTGCAACATTTTATCTGCTGCTTTGCGATAACCTTTTTTACTATCATAAGTATTCAATTCGTACAATGCGGATGCAGCAATACCTGCTGCAGATGCATCCATTGGTTCGTTAGGTATACCAGGTGCATCATAGTCCCAAAATGGTACCATATCTTTTGGAAGTCGGCTTAAAATATAGGCTGCAATATGTTCTGCCTGTTTTAAATAAACCGGATTGTGTGTTTCTCTGTAACACATCGTGTAACCATACAAACCCCACGCCTGCCCTCTTGCCCATGAAGAAGAATCGCTATAACCTTGTGCGGTATTTTTTTGTCGTACCGCACCAGTTTCCGGATCATAATCTACTACATGATAAGAACTGTAATTTGGCCTGTAATGATTTTTAATGGTAGTGTTGGCATGGCTTACCGCAATCTTATAAAATGAAGAATCACCCGTAAGTTTTGTTGCTTCAAACAGTAATTCCAGGTTCATCATATTGTCGATGATTACAGGATATTTCCATCTATTATCTGTAGCAAAATCCCAGGATTTTATAACGCCTGTTTTTGGGTTAAACCTTGTGGCCAATGTTTTTGCAGATTGTATAATTACATTTCTATACCCGGTATCTTTCGTTAACCGGTACCCGTTGCCAAAACTACAGTACATCATAAAACCCAAATCGTGTGTACCACTAAAATATTGTACTGGTTTTAATGCAGCTGTAAATTTTTTAGCCTGGGGCAGCCATGCCGCATTGCCGGTATATTCGTACATAAACCACAATTCGCCAGGGAAAAAGCCACTTGTCCAATCCCGGCCACCCACCATTTTTATTTTATCCTTATCTGCAGTACGTGGCGATACCTCGTTAGCAGACAAACCATTTGTTCTTGCAGAATCAATCACCGACAACATATATTTCATCTGTGCCGCTGCATTGCTGTATTGTTTTTTTACATCAACTTTTTGTGCAGTACAATATGAAGCAGTTGCTGCAAAAAGAATACTATAAAATACTTGGGGCAGTTTCTTAAAATTCATTATCTCGTAAAATTAATAAGTCTAAATAATTTTGCTCTGTGCCAAGCCTGACACCATAATTTTTAAGCCTTAAACTTAGTCCATTTTTTTTAATTGCAACGCATTTAAAACAGGTTCGCCTTCAATGGCTTTAAATGCAATGGTTATGCCGCTGTTGTTCACCACATTTACCGTTGCTTTTTTAATGATTGCTCTTGATATACCGTATTCTTTTGCCATATTAAAATTTTGCAACACAGGCACATTGTTCACCTCAACAGTAAAGTTTCTTTTGATATTATCTTCGTCTCGTACAGTATCATTCAGGTTATATGGCGGGTATTTCACCACACCACCTTGTAACTCTGCAAAGTAAAATGTAAGTTCATAATTGCCGGCAGGCACATCAAAGCAATATTCTTTTATGCCAACCTGTTGTGTTTGATAAATAGGGTCGTCATCGGTATCTAAAATATTTTTATCGGTACCATAAGGCAGGCGATTATTGTTTTCAATGATGAAAGATCTACCACCAATAGAACCCCAGCTTCCGGAGCGATAAGGCTGATCGGGTATCCATAACTGATTTGCATCGTCAACAAAATAACGTTTGGCACCCAATAAAACATTTGCCTGTTTAAACGGTGTTTTCATATTTTCAAAAGCATAAGGTTGCAATTGAAAATTTACGGACAAAGTATCCTTATACAATTTTCCATTTTTATTAGCCCATACTTCAATGGTATTTTTTCCATTGACAAAAGGTACATTCCACTCTGCAAGGTTATGTTCTACTTTTCCTCCTGCAATATTTTTACCGTTTACCAGTAAACTCAGTGAATTTAAATTGGTAGCCACCTGCAAAGGCTGGTAACAAAATGCTCCTGTACTATCGGCAACGCCACCACGTATTTTCCAGCCGCTGGATGTTATTTTTATAAAGGGTGTTTTTAAAAATGCTGCCTGGTATAAATAGTAAGGGTCTTTAGGGATTCTGTCCCAGGTAAGCAACCCTTTATTATTAATATGCGGCATTGTTTCTGTTCTTGTTTCCGAATTAAAATCTGCCAAATTCCAAACTACCGAACCTGCAACAAACGACCGCTTCATAATTTCTGTAATATAAAATTGATGAAATTTAGTGGTGTATTCTACGCTTTTGTCAAACCGCAACGGTGACACACTTCTTATCCTATTATCTGCATCAGCACCATACTCTGTTATCATAAAAGGCTGGTTGGGCAGCTTTTCATGATGCCTGTCTAAAAAGGCAGGAAAATCTTCTTGCTTGGCGCTGTACCAGCCAGAGTACAAATTCCAGCCGGTTATCATGGCAATTGTGGTTAACTTATTATCATTATACTTTGTAAAATCTGCATGATTGGCAATCATCGTGTAACGGTAAGGGTCTTCCTCTCTCGTAATACTGTCTAATGATTGTGCCAGTTTTGTAATGGCAGCAAAATATATTTTTTGCCTTTCTTTATCATTGATAAAATGTGGTTTCAATAAAATCTCGTTCATGTAACACCAGATGATTATGCTGGGATGATTATAATTCTGCCGAATCATTTCTACCTGCATGTTTTTACAATTCTGGTAAAAAGCTTCCGACTCTGTAATTTCATTCACCAGCGGAATTTCAACAGAAGTTAACAACCCAATACTATCGCAGGCTTGCAGTACAGCGGGGTCTTGCGGATAATGGGCTATCCTGAAAAAATTAGCGCCACCTTTTTTTATCAATCGTACATCTTCTACCGCCAATATTTTAGATACCGCATTGCCCATACCTTTATAATCCTGGTGGCGGCTCATGCCAATCAGCTTATAACTTTTACCATTAAGAAAAAAACCTTTGCCTGCATCAAAACTAAACCAGCGAAAGCCCAAATAATTTCTTACTTCGTCCAATACTGTTCCTGTGGCGGCATTTTTAATTTGTGTTGTTACAGTATATAAATAGGGATCTTCGGGACTCCATAAATGCGGTGAATTAAAATCAGGCAATTGCAGATTAAATTGTTCCTTCCCATTTTGCTGGCCTGCAACTGCAGCAGTAACTTCATTTATCTTTCTACCGAATTTATCGCTTATGCTGATAATAATAATTAACCGTTTTGGAATAGCGCCTTCATTAGTGAAACTACCCTTAACATTTACAACCGCCTTATTTTTATTTACAACAGGTGTTGAAATAAAGATACTTTTGCTTGCATTATCATCAAGCGAAAAATGAATGTCGTTTGTAGCAATCAACGAAACTTCCCTGTAAATACCACCGTAAAAAGTAAAGTCTGCTGATAATGGTGCAATATTTTCATTATAGCTATTATCTGCCTTAACCAATATTTCATTGGCTGCGCCATCCCTATTTAAAAATGGAGAGATGGCGATACAAAAAGCCCCATAACTACCTGTATGGCTACCCGCCTTTTTGCCATTAATAAAAACTTCCGACTCCTGGCCAACACCTTCAAAATAAAGAAATAGTTTTTTACCTTTTAGAGAAGCATCGATGTTAATGATTTTTTTGTACCAGCCTACGCCACGGTAATAGCCGGGTGTATCATCCAATATATCCGTTACATTCCATGTATGGGGTAAATTAACAGCAGCCCACTTAGTGCCGTCATTGTTTAAAACATCAAAAGTTTTTGTGGAATCTTTTACAAACCCCCACCCTGTATTTTCATTAATAACCGTACGTGTATTACTTGTAAAAGATTGTGCATCTACCTTACAGGCAAAAAAAAGGTACAGAAAAAGAAAATATTTTATTCTTACAATCATCCTTTACATAAATTTATTAGCTACCACGTATAGGTAGCTGTTGCGCCAGCAGCCAGGCTTGCGGTGAAAATATTTTCCTTATTTTTTACTTTAAATTCTTTTGCATATGATGAGGTATTCAATACAATTAAAACAAATTTTCCTTGCGGTGTTTTAAATGCCACATTAGATAACCTATCAATTACGTTGGAGTATATACGCACTGAACCAGGCCTCACATATTTTGCAGCATGGGCAATAATATAATATGCAGGATTACGGTTAAAGCTATCCTTAAATATTGTTACGGCACCAAGGCATTGATCGCAGCCTCCTCTATCAGTGTGTGGTTTGTAAAATTCATCCGATGCCAGGTTCCATTCAATTACAGTTTTGCACCAGTTACGTGTGGCACCTACAATCAAGTTTTCTATATGTTCCCTTATATCTCTTTCAAAATTTCCAGGTGCGCCAACCCATTGCTCGGTGAAATATAAATTTTTGTCGGGATGTGCAGCATGTACTGTTGATAAGGCTTCTATCTTACCGCCATAAAAATGAAACGCAGAGCCATTGATATATTTTTTTGCTTTAGGATCATTTAAAATACTTATCGGGTATTCTGGTTTATCTGCATTATGATCGTAAATAATAATTTTTGTTTTGATCTTTGCTTTTGCAAAAGCAGGCCCCAAATTATTTTTTACAAAATTTGCCTGGTCGGGTGCAAGCATTAACATGCTTGGATTATTGCCGGGGTGCAATGGTTCATTCTGCACCGTAATGGCATCAATAACAATCCCCTGTTTTTTCATTTCCTGTATATACCTTACAAAATAATTTGCATAAGCTGCATAATATTCAGGTTTTAAACTGCCGCCTCTTGTATCATTATTATCTTTCATCCACACCGGTGCTGACCATGGCGAACCCAAAATTTTTATTGCAGGATTGATTTTTAAAATCTCCCTCAATACCGGTATCACATCTTTTTTATCGGGGCCAAGATCAAACTTTTTCAGGTTCACATCTGTTTGGCCAGCGGGCAAATCATCATAAGAAAAAACTGTTTCATTAAGATCAGAAGCTCCTATGCTTACCCGTAAATAACTGGCGCCAATATTTTTTTTATCTGAGGCAAATAGTTCCTTTAACAAAGCGGCACGGCTTGTTACATTCATCTTTATAATATTGGAAGCACTGCCACCGGTGAGGCAAAAGCCAAATCCATCAATAGTTTGAAAACGTTCCTTATCATTTATTACAATACTGTCTTTTATGCCAACATTGTTTTTAGTAAAAGAAAGGGTAGGTTGTTCTTCAAAAAATACAGACTTCCCGGGGTCGGTCATCCATTGGCTTATTTTTTTATTGGGTTGCGCATGAAGCACCGTAACATTAATAAAAATGAAAAAATAGGGCAGGATTAATCGAACTGCTAATAAGTAATAATTAAATGTCTTTTTCGGTTTCATGATTGTATATTTTTTATAGTACATGAATATATCATTTCCCTGCTGTTTATGATGCATATCATGCCCCTATAAAAATAAAATGGCTCTTCAAAGGCAATAAGTTTAAGGTAACCAGTGCATATTTAAAATATGCATTGGTATTTTATTAATTAATAGTAACCGGCCTTTTACAGGCAGTTGAAAATATGTCTACATCAAACTGCGACGTCCTGTTGTCCAATATATCTACTTCAAATTTGCGTGTACCCGTAGCAGGATTATTAAGCAACTTTACGTAGATTGTATCCATCGCCTGTATGGCTTTAGGAAATATTATAGAATAAGTTGTGTCCGCAGAATTTATAAGCGTACCACTCTTATCTACAATATTATAATCCACGCCGCGTAAAGCTGGTGTAGTAATGCCCGCTGTTGTAACTGCATATTTGCATACAGCATCGTAGTCCCTTACAAATGTGGAGTAAAACTGTACCGGAAATTTCAACAATGCTGTTTGTGATTTTGTAACCGTTACAGCAGTATTATTATTAGGGACATATATCGCGTAATAATGATGCGCCAATGAATCGAGGCCTGCAGGCGTATCATCTGCTTTATTACAGGAAGTAAAAGTATTACTTGCCGCAAAAGCTACCACCGCAATTAAAATATATTTTAATGATTTCATCGTTTTGTTTTTTTAGTGTTATTGCCAGTTTGGATTTTGAGTAACATTACCACCACTCAAATTGATTTCGTTAAAAGGAACGGGATATAAATAATCACGTTCGGGGCGGAAATGCCTTGTACTAACAGGTTCAACTACTAACACATTATCGCTATTTAAGTTTAAGCTGCTTTGCGATGTACCTACCCATTCGGCAGTGATATATTTTGCACCCAGCATATCTTTAACCAGCATTATTTCTGCAGTTTTCCACCTGATCAAATCATCATAACGGAACCCTTCCAATGCTAATTCAATTGTTCTCTCTCTTCTGATTTCGTCACGAATGTCCAGGTTATTTGTAGTAGCAAATGCATTGGTCAATTTAACTGCCAAACCTGCCCTTGTCCTTAAAGCATTAACGGTAAGGTTAAGATCTGCATCGCTGATGCTTCCATTCAATTCAAATTTTGCTTCTGCATAATTCAGCAATACTTCGGCATAGCGAATCAAAATCCTGTCTACAGTTGCAGCGTTAGTTACCAACTGATCAGCTTTGCTAAAACCTTTTTTAGGTGCAAATGCCGTTCTTTCTCCCAATGATGTTTTAGGAATCCATGGGCCTTGATAAGCATCTTCGCCAGCTCTGAAAAATGTAAAGCCTACACGGGGATCTCGGTTATCCAACACCGTATTGTAACTGGTTTCACTTCCTTCGTTCACAAATAAAGGTGATCTTGTTGTAGCTGGTGTACCATCCATTTTAAATGCAGGCAACCCATCGCTGTATAAGTACAAGCGAAGCAGGTTACGTGTGGGTGCCATAGCACCATTTTCAAGATCACGTGAATTGTTATGCCCCAATATTACCTGCGCATTGCTTACTCCATAGATCTTTACAAAAATGTTCTCTGTATTGGTTGGCCCTTCGCCGGCATATTGAAACAAACCTCCATAATTAGAATATAAGGTATGCCCCTCGCCCATTACGTTTGTGCAAGCAACCAAGCAAACATTCAGGTGATTTTGCCATGTAGTTGAAGAACGGAATTTACCATAAGTTCCTTCGTACAATGCTACACGTGACTTTAACGCCCAAGCCGAACTTTTTGTTACCCTGCCATATTGTGAAGCAAGTAAATCGGCACGTTTAGGCAACCACAATGCAGCATAATCAAGATCATCGTAAATCTGCTTTACTACATCTTCTCTTGCAGTACGTGGCATAGAAAGTTCCGGAGATGTTGCATCCAAAGTTTTCAACAACAAGGGTACATCTCCATATTTTTTTACAAGGCTTGCATAAGCATAAGCCCTGAAAAATTTAGCTTCGGCAAAATAGCGGTTCTTGATAGCATCAGAAACTTTTGCCCTGCCACCTTTTTCCAAAATATTATTGGCGGTAAATATCTGCGTATAAGGATCACTCCAATCACCACTCGTATTCGGTATGGCCCTGTTTCCATTACTGGTTTGGTTAGCCGAAGTATTCAAAGCATCATCACCCCTATTATCTACCCATGCACCAGCCAATTGCTGGTATAATCGATTGGCTGCATTCTGTAGGTCAGCTTCGGTATTCCAAAAATCAGCATCACTGAATTCTGTCTCCGGCAGGCGATCTATCTTACAACCACCGAGCGCCAGCGTTGCAACAACTATATAAATTGATAAATATTTAAACTTTTTCATTTTTCTTTTTTTATTAAAGTGATACATTAATACCAAATGCAACAGTGCGGTAAAAAGGGTAAGTGGTTGCGCTTACATTGTTGCCCACTTCAGGATCAAACACACTCAACACTTTTGTAGACTCCCACAGATCTTGTCCAGATACATACACTTTTATAGCCTGTACAAATTTCTTTTTGATAGGAACCGTGTAACCAAGCTGTACATTTTTCAGGCGGATATAAGCACCGTTCTGTGCCCATTTATCAGATGGTTGATAATTGTATGCATTGGTTTGGTACATTCTTGGAAAAAGTGCATTTGGATTGTCCGGTGTCCAACGATCCATGTGAATGGTCCATGGTACATCAGCTGTTCCAAGCAATGGTGAAAGTGTTCCCTGTTCAATCAGGAATTTGCGTACTGCCGCTCCTTGAAAGAAGATGCTGAAATCAAATCCTTTATACGATACCGATAGGTCGGTGCCGTAAGTGTATCTTGCATTGGTGGTCCCCAGGTAAACCAAATCCCCTGAGTTACTAGGTGTACCTGCGCCTGCAGATATTACACCATCACCATTAAGGTCGAGATATTTTACGTCGCCGGGAGCAGGATTTGCAAAGAAAGGATAAGATACTTTCGCTTTGTAATCATTGGCTTCCTGCTGTGTTTGAAAATACCCTGCGGTTTTGTAACCCCATACGCTGTTCAATGGATAATCCTGCAATAAACTAACTACACCGCCTGTACCCACATTGCTCTTGCCATCATATTTTATCAACTTGTTCTGGTTGTCAGAAATATTGAAGCCGATGCTATAGTTAACTTTTCTGCCAATCTTATCGGCCCATTTAATGGCAAATTCCGAACCCCAGCTTTTCAATTCACCTACATTGGAGCTACCAACAGTTATGCCGATAAGACTTGGCACATTCAATGTAGCCAACATGTTCTTATTGTATTTCACGTAATAATCAGCAGTGATGGTAAGCCTTTTGTGCAGCAATTCGATATCTAACCCAACATTTGATTGTTCAACGGTTTCCCAGGTCTTATCACGGGAAGCCAATTGACTTTGATATAAGTATTGTGTACGGGCACCATTGAAAACAAGGTTGTTGCTAGTAGTCAAGCCGCTGGTAAGTAAAGGGATGTAATCATAGTATCCCAATACAGAGCCGTTACCCAACTGCCCCCAGGACACACGTAATTTCAGGGTATTGATAACGTTTACCTTTTGCATAAAATTTTCCTTGTCTATTTTCCATGCGCCGGAAAATGAAGGGAACAACTGCCAGCGATTTTCTGGAGATAAACGTGAGCTACCATCGTATCGGTAAGAGGCTTCTAATAAATATTTATCTTTAAAAGCATAATTCAAGCGGCCAAATGCAGAAGCCAGCGCCCATGTCTGTACAAGGTCTTTACTGGTTTTGGTTAATGGATCGCCGTAATTCAAACTGAAGAAATCGTTGGTGATCATGTTCTGTGCAGATGCAGTGAATTCATCCTTACGATACTCTTCATACGATCCGCCCTGCAAGAATGTGAACACATGATTCTTTCTTACATTAAAATTATAGGTAAGAAAACTCTGCACATTATTTTGATAACCTTTGTTTTTTGTTACAGTAATAGAGTTGGGAATATTTACCTGGAAACGAATGGTGTTGGTAGTACGGCCATACCAGTTAAGGCTGCGGCTATCGTTCTCCATGTTGTAAGTATTTTGATTTCTCCAGCCTATAACATCAAGGGTTAGACCCTTTACCACATTCTTTAACTGAAAATCCATACGGCTGGTAAAGGTTTCATAATTCCTGGTTTCTATACCCGCATTTTTTTCAATATCTACGGCATTAACCTGCAAGTCGCCATTGTATATGGTGCCTGTCTGGTCTTCTGCCGGAACATATAAAGATTGACGGGTACGGCTGCGGTACAACCTATTGATGATTTGATCGGTACCATAAGCATTTTCCCTTACGAACGAACCGATATAACCTGCCGTTACCTTCAAGGAAACATATTTATTCAACTCTGCATTTACATTCAATTTAAAATTGTAACGGGTATTATCATCTGGACCATATTTCAATACGCCATCCCTGTAATAATAATTGCCCGATACCAGGTAGTTCACTTTTTTATCGCCACCGCCAACAGAAATGGAATGGCTTTGCATGGCGTTGTATTTATCCATACCTGCTTTTATCCAGTTGTTGTTGCCATAATATTCCCAGCGATCTGCAGTAGGATTGGGGCGATAAGAAAAATTAGGATTCTCCAACCATTCAATCTGCTCTGCATTAAATTCTCTTGCACCGGTTGCATTAAAACGAGCTTCGTCAATCAGCGTTTGTTCGTCCCATGAATTAAGGCGTTCTGGCTGTCGAGCTGTAATATTAATGCCATAGTAACCATTATAGTTAACCGAAGTTCTTCCCGGTTTAGCTTGCTTGGTAGTAATCAATACCACACCCGATGCTGCCCTTGCTCCATAAATCGCAGAGGCAGAAGCATCTTTCAAAACCGAAATAGTTTCAATATCATTAGGATCAAGCAGGTTCATGTCTTGCTCAATACCATCCACCAAAACCAGCGCACTGGCCGAGTTGGCAGAGGTAAAGCCTCTTATTCGTATATCATATCCTTCGGCACCTGGCTTACCACTACCACGCAGTACCGTTACACCGGGCAATACACCTTGCAAGGCACTGGTAACATTGGGCACAGGGCGGTTGATCAAATCTTTGCCGCTTACCTGAGCCACTGCACCACTAAGGTTTACTTTTCGCTGGGTACCATACCCCACCACTACTACAGCATCAATAGTTTGTGTAGCAGCGCCCAGCCAAATGTCAATGGCATTTGAAGCACCCACTACCGCAATTTTTGTAGCATAGCCGGTAAAGGAAAAAGTAAGGGTAGCACCTGGTGCAGCCATTATGGAGTAATGGCCTTTGGCATCGGTGGCAACACCTTTTTTAGAATCGTTTACAGTAACACTCACTTTTTCAAGTGGCGCACCTGTTGAATCTTTTACAATACCCTCCACTTTTTTTGCCTGAGCAAATAAAAGTGTAGCAGTTAATTGAAAGATGAGAAAAAGGGAAAATGGCAGCAGCCGTTTTCCGGAGAACATTTTTCGGTCTTTTGTTGGAACTCTCATACAGCATTCTGTTTTTAGCAGTTAGAAAATGGTTAATGGTATAGTTATATTATATGGCATTGCCTAGCCTTGCTCAAAATGGAAACCCCGATAATTTAGGGAGAAGATTTTTGAAGAAAGACATTGATAAGTTTATTGCACACTGTGCAAATTGTTGAGCCCGCAGGCAGAAGTTTTTTGTTCATAAGCAGCAGTTTGTATTTTCGTTACACAAAATTGCATTATAAACAGGGCTGTCGCCTAATTATGGAGTACGCCAAAACCTCTACAAAATATTTTATTATTATTGATTTTCAAATAGTTACAAAAATAATAGCTTACGTCAGTATTATTTTTATGGTATTCTGTTATTTTTAAGAGAAGAGTTTTAAAGGCTTTTAATGCATAAACCAGGCGTTAAACCCATTTTTTAACACCTGAATCGGCTTTTAGGTACGCAAAACTTTAGGAAAAGAACCTGAATCAGGCTTAAAACTGCTTTTTTTAACGTAAATACCTTCCATTTACTACTTCAATATTACGCCAACACTACTACAAACCTTTAAAAAGAAGGTCGTGACTATAATGCCATTACACTTTATTTAAAATTGGGCTAAATTGCTCTTTATTGCCTTTTCCAAGATTGTCTACATGAAAATTTTTCTTTCTTTTTTATTGATCTTATGCTGCCCATTGGCCAGTCTTTGCCAAAATTCGATGGGCATACCAGATATTATTAACTATCCCAAACAAGTATATAATGCCGGTACACAAAGCTGGGATGTAAAGCAGGATAAAAACGGCATTCTGTATTTTGCTAACAACGATGGGCTGTTAAGCTTCGATGGCAACTACTGGAAAACTATCCATCTACCTTCCAAAACACATGTGCGTTGTATAGAAATTGGCCAGGATAATAATATATATATCGGTGCCCAGGATGATATCGGTTATTTTTCGCCGGGGCAAAATGGTAAGCTGGTATATAAATCCCTAAAGAATTTATTGCCCGAAAATGAACAGGCCCTGGGTGAAGTTTGGGATATTGTAAGCTTTGGTGGTGATATCTTTTACCGGTCGGATGTAAAGATATTGCAATACAAAAATGGAAAGTTCATTATTCATAAACCTCTTTCGCAATGGCGCTTTTTGGGCGTAAGCAATAATTTACTGCTGGCGCAAGATAGAAAGAATGGCCTTTTTTCTTTTATTGATGGCAAGTGGCAACCGTTGGCAGATGCTGCTAAATTTCCTCCCGATTTCTATGTAAGCGCAATTTTGCCGCTGGCGAAGGACAGTTCGTTGATGGTGACCATCAAAAACGGGTTGTACCTACTTACTGCAGGCAATCAATTTAAACCACTGCTATCTGCCGACCTTAGCATGATAACCGATAAACTGGTATTTGGCGCCTGCCTTATCGGTAATGGCAATATTGCTTTGGCTACCAGGTTGAATGGCTGTTATGTGATAGATAAAAAAGGCAATATCATAAATCATTTTTCTATAAGAGAAGGATTGCAAAACAGTAATGTATATAATATTTATGCCGATAAAAGCAGCAACCTGTGGCTTTGCCTAGATAATGGTATTGATTTCATTGCTTATAACAATGCCATTAAACATATTTATCCCGAAACACAGAATAACGGTTCTGGCTATGCGTCAATTATTTATAACAATGCCTTATACCTGGGCAGCAGCAACGGTCTTTTTAAAACCAGTATTAAAACAGGGGGCGACCTTAGTTTTGCAAACAGCGCTTTTGAATCCGTTACCAATACAGGTGGCCAGGTTTGGAGCCTAACCGAATTGAACAGGCAATTATTAATGGGCCATCATGAAGGTGCTTTTTCAATAGAAAATACCGGCGCAAAATTGCTAAGCAACTGGACGGGGTTTTGGACATTTAAGCTCATCAGTAATATTCCGCCTTCGCCCATTATTGTGGCAGGTAATTATCGTGGCCTTAGTTTTTTTAAATACGAAAACAAAGTTTTAAAAAACATCGACTCCAACAGGCTTTTTGAATCAGCCAGATTTTTAGAAGTGGATAATGACGATAAAACGGTGTGGGTGGGGCATCCGTACAAAGGCATGTACAAATTGCAATGGAACAATAACAACGAAATAAAAATAAAACAATACACATCTAAAAATGCACCGCTTGGCATCAACAATAATTTTTTATTTAAAGTGCGAAGAAATATTATACTCACTACCGAAAAAGGAGTTTATGAATACAATGCCAAAACAGATTCGTTTGAAGTATCGAAATTTTTCAGTGCTGTCTTAAAAAATATTCCCATTAGTTATTTAAAAGATGATGCATCAGGTAATATATGGTTTGTAAGCGGCGCCAGTGTTGGTGTAATTGATATGAGCGCTGGCAAACCAAATGTAATTTTCATTCCCGAGCTGAACCACCATATTGTTAGCGGTTTTGAAAACATCAATCCTATTGATAGTAAAAATATTTTAATTGGTGGCGAAAAAGGATTTTACCATATCAATTTTGAAAAGTATAAAAGCAATGTTAATAAAATAATAGAAGTACATATTTCTACTGTACAATCTATTGGTAAAAAAGATAGTTTATTGTTTGGTGGTTATTTTGGTAATGTAAATGAAAACAAACAGCAGGCCTCAAAAATTCCTGATATTGCTTATAGCTCCAATTCATTTCATTTTGAATATTCGTCTACCCTTTACGGGCAGCAGGCCAATATTGAGTTTAGTTATTTATTAAAAGGGTTCGACAATGCCTGGTCTGACTGGCAGCGCAAAACGGAAAAAGATTATACTAACCTGCCTTCAGGCACTTACACTTTTTTTATTAAATGCCGCAATGGCACCAACAACGAATCGGAAGTGCGGAGTTATACTTTTCATGTATTGCCACCCTGGTACCAAACCTGGTGGGCCTGGGTAATTTATGTGTTGTTGTTTATTGGGTGTGGGTACCTGTGGTACAAGCAACAGCAACGCAAATTTTTAGCGCAGCAAAAAGAAAAATTACGCCTGCAGCAGCAAAAACATCTAGAAGAACAAAAAGAATTGCAATACCGGCACGAATTGGAAATTGAGTATAATGAAAAGGAAATCATCAAACTAAAAAATGAACACCTGCAAACGCAGATAGAAAACAAAAACAGTGAACTGGCTACCAATGCCATGAGCCTGGTGCAGAAAAGCGAATTACTCTCCAAGATCAAAGAAGAATTACTGGCTATAAAAAGCCATAGCGAACCGGCCAAAGAATCCAAAGATTTTAAAAAGGTAATTGGCATTATCAATAAAGAATTAGAGATCAACAACGACTGGGATCAGTTTGCCGTACACTTTGATGAAGTGCATACCAATTTTTTAACGCTGCTTAAAAAGAATTACCCCTCGCTCACTTCTTCTGAATTAAAATTGTGCGCTTACCTGCGGTTAAATTTAACTACCAAGGAAATTGCACAGCTGATGAACATTTCCATACGTGGTGTGGAAACTAGCCGCTATCGTGTAAGAAAGAAATTTGGTTTATCTGCAGAGCATAATTTATTTGATGTGTTGTTTGCGGTGGGAAATGGGAAGGAGGATAAAATTTAAATAGATTTGTAAACTAAATGGAGAATCCAAAAATTTATTTCTTTGTTTAGTTAGTTTATCAAAAGTTTAAAAAATATCAACTTGCAAAATTTTGATTTTTTAATACTCCTCTTTCTAATAGCATATTTACTTTGCTGAAAGTTTCCAGCTCTAAATCAAGGGGCACGGAATAAATATAACAGAGTAGCTTTTTTCTTATTAGCTTCTATATCAATATAGGCCAGAATTTTAAGTTTCCTTTTCAGTAAAGAAAACCTTATCCCTTTAGCAACTATTTTATTAGTTACTGGAATAATCGGAATCATTGTTTTCACTATAATTATTAGAAGAATAGTATAGTATTCACTGCCCCCATTGTTTTTAGCAACAGCGTTTGTCGCCTGCCCAATAAAAGATAAGGAGCACTTCACAGCGCTCCCTATCTTTTTATATACAATTTTCATATTATTATTTCACCAACTTCTGTGTTAACCTTTCATCGCCACATACTATCTGTAATACATACACGCCAGCTGGCAGCGATTGCAGATCATCCATATACCTGGTACTGATTCCTGCACTTGCCGTCAATTGCGATTTACGGATTGTGTTACCAGAAATATCAGTCAGTTGCAGCGTAGCATTTTTCGCCTGAGGTAAATTAAAGCTTACCGCAATTCTGCCCGAAGCAAATAAAGGCTGGATAGCTGTTATAAGGCTGCTTTTATTTTTAGCCTGCACAATGATGATGTTGCTGTAAGTAAAACTACCGCCATTATCCACCATCTTCAAACGATAAAATAATTTACTATTCACGTTATCCAGTGCATTGATATCGGTATAATTTTTCACCGATTTATCCAAACTAACTACAAAAGAAAAATCAGTGCCATTGGTGCTGCGTTCTACTTCGGTGTGAGATACATTGGTTTCATCAGTTGTTGACCAGTTCATTAGGGCATCGTTGTTTTTTGCATTGCCTGTAAAAGCTAAAAGCTTTAATGGCAATACCACGTTATCCTGTTTCATATTTACTGTAATATGAATTTGTGCCTCGTGCCCTGCCGCATTCCAGGTTGTAGTTACAGTACCTGCAGCTCCGGCTTTTCTACCAGTGCTGTAAAATCCGTAACCGCCTCCGGCTGCGCTAAAATCAACCGGTCCTGTGGTGGTTGCTACAGTTTGTCCCGAACCTGGCACCTGCGATCCAGTAGGTGCAGAGTTCCAGGTATCAAAAATATCAAACACCAAATCGCCAACCGTACTGTTTACACTTAGTGTACTGGTTCCGGTACCAGCAAGATCTCCTTGCATGTCGGAAAAAGGTGTGGTTTGATCTACCTTGGTAAATGCGGCTGCAGAAATTACCTTGCTGGTCATTATACCATTGGAATTGGTAAAAACGATGCTGCCTGTTGTTGATGTAGCAGCGTCTCCCAGTGATAAGGTAAAGATGGCATCACAAGAAATAAAGCCATCGGTAACTTCTTTTCGTTTTGTCATAGCCGTACCATTAAAAGTACAGCCTGTAATAGTGGTCCAAAAACCGTCGGAGGCTGTTACTACCAACATTCTTTTACTGCCTGCAGGCACCGTAAAACTGGCAATAGTATTGGTTTGGGTGGCAAATGCGGGTGTACCTACGGGAGTTACCTGCGCATTTGCAGTAAAAAAAATAGCAGAGAAAGCAAAAAAGAAAAATGCTGTGCGGTGCAGCAACATAGATTGTAGCATGTTTTTCATTGGTGGATTTTTTTATTTGCCGCAAAAGTAATTTATAAAAAATCCAATGCCCACTGTAACTCGTCTACTTTATCATCGGGTGCTTTCTATATCTTTTATAGTCGTTATACTACAAGCCCTGACGTTGATAAATCGATTTATTACACCAGATGCTCGATAATCTTATCCGTATCATCCACTTCCCCAATTCTTGGAAAAATATATTTCAAACTATGTTCGTGTGCATCAGCAAATCTATCTGCCATAGCATCTTTTGCAAAGGCAATATTATAACCCAATTCGGTTGCCTGCCTTGCCGTGCCTTCTACACCGATACTGGTAGCAACACCTGCCAATACAATACCGGTAATATTTCTTTTTTGCAATTCTTCATGTAGTGAGGTTTCAAAAAATGCACCCCAGGTAGATTTGGTAATAAAAATATCGGTGGGTTGTGTTTTAATGTCATCAACTATTTCGAGCCAATCTTCTTTAAACGCTCCGCTTTGTGCAGCAGGCGTTTTTCGTGTGGCCGGCCTTTTATTTAATGCAGGGTTTACATTTACTATTACAATGGGCAACGATGCTTTACGAAATGCCGCTACCAATTTTGCTGCATTTACTAATACCCTTTCCATAGAATTTGCCAATGGCATTGCTACTATTCCTTTTTGCAGGTCAATTAAAACAAGTGCAGTGTTTTTGTCGAGTACTGTAACCATGTGTATGTTTTAAAATAATAAATATTAGGTCAGAAAAAAATCTGCTACGCTTCTATCGCTATTTCTACCGGATGTTTTTCTATTATCAGCTTTGCATTTTTTTTGAGCTTTGTTTTATGCACAAAATAAATATGCAACCCTCCAATCAATAAAGTAATAATGCCTTCTATTAATACTGTATTCTGCACATCAATCCACTGGGAAATGGAGCCCACCAGCAATCCACCAATTGGTTGCATACCAAAAAAAGCCATGGCATAAAAACTAATTACCCTGCCCCGCATGTTAGGCGCAACTGTAGTTTGCAAAATGGTATTTGCAATGGTTACCTGCGCCATCATACCAAAAGCGCCGATAGCTACAAATGCCAGTGCCATAAAATAATTAGTAGCGTGGGAGAAAAGTACCAGCCCTGTACCAAAAACAAATGTATTGATGATCAATATCTTTTTAAGATTGGCGCCAGGTCTTAATGAAGCTAAAAATATGGCGCCGGATAAAGCGCCCAGGCCAATCACACTATCAATAACACCAAATGTAGACGCAGTGCCATGAAAAATATCTTTTGCATAAACCGGTATTAATGTGGCAAAGGGCAACACAAACAAACTGATAAGCCCCAGCATTGCAATTACAAAAGCAATGGAAGGCGTATTCTTAATATACACCAATCCCTCTTTCAATTCGGCAAATGCATTTTTTGTATGTACTTGAGGTTCATGCCTGGGTAGTTTCATCATCAATAAGGAAATGATTACCGCCAAAAAACTTAATGTATTTAAACCAAAGCAAACCGTATCGCCCCATTTTTCTATGGCAATACCTGCTATTCCAGGGCCAATCAACCTTGACAGATTAACCATTGACGAATTTAATGCCAGTGCATTGGGCAAATATTTTTTATCGTCCACCATTTCATACACCAACGATTGTCTTGCAGGCACATCAAATGCATTGATAGCGCCCAGCAGTACACTCAATGCCAGTATTTCCCAAACTGTATAGTGGTTGAAAAATATCAGCAGCGTCAATAACAATCCCTGCACTAGCGAGGCTACCTGTGTAGCCAACAATAATTTATAACGGTTGTAACGGTCTGCTGCTACACCACCTAAAAAAGAAAATAAAAACGAAGGAAACATGGTGGCAAACAAAGTAAGCCCCAGCATGAATTTGGAGTGGGTAAGAGAATACATTACCCAGCTAACGGCGGTCTTCTGCATCCAGGTACCAATCAGCGAAACAGATTGCCCCACAAAGTATAATCGATAGTTGCGGCTTTTAAATGCGTTAAATGTGTTGATTGCCATAATTACTTACTCCCTATTTTTCATAATCCACCAATTTTGTTAAAGGTGCTATTGCTTTTTGCAAAAACTCCATCTCTTTTGCTGTACAAGTTTCTTTAAGTGCCTTAGCCATCCATTCATCACGCTCTCCTCTTACTTTGCTCAAAATTGCCTGCCCCGATTTTGATAAAGAGAGAATAGATTTTCTTTTATCTGTTTTAGATATTCTTCTGTTTATGTAACCTAATTGAAAAAGATTATTCACTATCTGCGACATGGATTGGGTGGTGATCTTTTCCATGGCAGCCAATTCGCTGGGCAATAATTCTTTATGATGATCCAGCAATGCCAGAGTGGAATGCTCGGTTAAAGACAGTTTAATAATGCCTTCCGTATTACTCCGCAATTTCATGATCAACCTTCGTATCACGGTGCGAAGTTCATTTGCCAATTGGTATTCTGCAGATGTAGTTGCCATATTTATAAGTAAAACTTGTAAGTTTACCTTACAAATATACAACTTAAAAACAACATGGTAAAACAAGTTTTTTGCCTTAACATATGCTTTGCTTTACTTAAAGGGCCATTAAAAGTTTACCATAAAGGGAAATCAATTGCCTGTAAAAATTTGAAATACCCCTATTTTATTTTATATTTATAGAAACGGCAATTTTTAGCTGCCTTAAATAAAAAACAACCTGCACATGGCTACAAACAACCCAACAACGCTGGACGATTTAAAAAAAAACACTCCGGTAAGAAATGTAAATAGTGAAATTGAACAAACCCTTTCCAAATTAGATAAAGTAGCCATCTGGATAACTGATCATGTAGGAACGATGGGCTTTTTTATTATCATTTTTGTTTGGACAGTTGTATGGCTTAGCTGGAATATGGTAGCTCCGCAATCATTACGTTTTGACCCCTATCCTGCATTTGTGCTGTGGCTATTTCTTTCCAATATGATACAGATCTTTTTGATGCCATTAATCATGATCGGACAAAACCTGCAATCGGCACATGCAGAAAAGAGAGCTGAAATTGATTTTGAAATTAATAAAAAAGCAGAATTAGAAATAGAAGTCATCTTGCTGCATTTAGAAAATCAAAATAAAATGATGCTGGAAATATTACAACACCTCCAGGCCAATCAAGATACCAAGGCATAATAAAGCGATAGGTTATTTTATTAAATGAATTTTTTAGGCACTGTTGGGCATTGGTTATACTAAGTTTTAAAACAGTCATCCAATTAGGTAAAAAATACCATAAAACCCTTAAATAATACCCCTTCTACGGGTATTACTACCGTAAATTTGTGTTTTAATACATAGTGATGGCCAGTAAAAAATTACCTCTATATTCTATTTGCAGTTTGGATGATACCACCGCTCTAAATACAGAATTTATGGTGGATGAATTTGGCGATTATTTAGATAAGCATACACATTTGCAATTTCCGCACAAGCATAATTTTTATCATCTTGTATATTTTACCAAAGGCAGCGGCAGTCATGCCGTTGATTTTGTAAATTTTCCCGTACAAGCTGGCCAAATTTATTTTATGATAGCTGGGCAAGTACATTCGTGGAATTTTAGAACAAAGCCTGATGGTTTTATTATAAACTTTTCGGCAGTTTATTTCAATACGCTGTTATCGAACGCAAGATATATGGAGCAATTCAGTTTTTTTTCGGGTATTGCTAAAGAACAGGTAATTGCAATACCTGCAAAAAATCAAACAGCTATTGTTACCATCTTACAAAATATTTTAGATGAAAGTATTTCCAGAGCAGCGTTGCATGATGATGTAATAAGAACTGGTTTATTGCAATTATTTATCCAGGTAGAAAGATGCATTATAAAAAAACCTACACAACCTGCGCAAAAGCATAATTCTTTATTGATACAAAATTTTAAAAAATTAATTGAGTTTCATTACAAAGAAAAAAGCTTGACAAAAGATTACGCTGCACTGCTATATGTAACGCCCAATTATTTAAATTCCTTATGTAAAGATGTTACCGGCTACTCCGCAGGAGAACTGGTAAGGGAACGCATTATATTAGAAGCAAAAAGGCTTTTAGTAAATGCACAAATGACCATTGCAGAAATAGCTGATGAATTAAATTTTGCTGATAACTCTTACTTTTCAAAATTCTTTAAAAAATATGCAAGCGTTACTCCTGAAGTTTTCAGAAGGCAAATGCATAACTAAAATAATTTATTATGGAACACTCCAATAATATTGAAACAACTGCCGATAAAAAACCGAACGTATTAAACTTATTAGCCTGCAAATGCCCACGCTGCCGCAGGGGCGATATGTTTGCTAATAAAAATCCTTACCGTTTAAAAGAAACAATGAAGATGAATAAAGTATGCCCCGTTTGTGGCCAGCCCTTAAACATTGAAGTGGGGTTTTATTTTGGCAGCAGCTATGTAAGTTATGCGTTAACTATTGCATTAAGTGTAACAACCTTTGTTGCCTGGTGGGTGCTCCTTGGTTTTTCGGTAGATGATGACCGTATTTTTTATTGGCTTGCTGCAAATGCGGCGCTATTGGTTTTATTGCAGCCTTACTTAATGAGGGTTGCAAGAACGGGATGGTTGGCTTTTTTTGTACGGTATAGCCGAAATTGGAAAACTCCCCCTAAAGAAAAATACGAAAGGGTGAACGAAGCGTTGGAGAATAGTTGGTAAGCTATCAATGTAAGTTGCAGGATATAGCAGTACATTTGAAAATAGAATATTCTTTCAAAGCTAACCACTATTAATAAAAATAAAATGAGTAAAAACATTGTGCCATATTTATTCTTTGCTATAAGCTTCATTTATATTTTTTCATCATTCACCGAACATCAAAATAAAATAGTTAACTCCAACAAAAAAAGCGATCACCCTAAAATTGTAAATATTGTAAATTTTATTCGCTTACTTGAGCCAAGAGATTCTGCAGTTACACAAGAAGTGTTGTACAAAACAGTAGTGAAGCAAATTGAGTTAATGCAAAAATATAAACTGGGTGGCACCTTCTTATTACAGTATGATGCATTGCTTAACCCCAAATATCAACAGCTTTTAAAAAAACTTTCTAAAGATTCTTTTGAAATTGGTGCCTGGTGGGAAATTCCACAGCCGATGGTGGAAAAAGCCGGGCTTAAATGGCGTGGCCGTTATCCATGGGATTGGCATGCCGATGTAGGTTTTTCTACCGGTTACTCAATTGAAGAAAGAGAAAAATTAGCAGACGTGTACATGAATGATTTTAAAAAGGTATTCGGTTATTATCCAAAGTCAGTAGGTTCATGGTTTATTGATGCACACACGTTAAATTACCTGTATGAGAAATATAGAATCATAGCGTCTTGCAATTGTAAAGATCAATATGGCACTGACGGATACACGCTGTGGGGTGGCTACTGGAACCAGGCTTATTACCCAAGCAAAATAAATTCGTACATGCCTGCACAACATGAGCAAAATCAAATTCCGGTTCCTATATTCAGAATGTTAGGCAGTGATCCCGTTCGTCAATATGATGAAGGACTTGGAAGCGGCAGGCAGGGTGTGATAACCCTTGAGCCGGTTTACAAATTTGGCGGCGGTGATAGCACTTGGGTAAACTGGTATTTTAAACAATTTATTGAAGGGGAAGATATGGAATATGCTTATGTGCAGGCCGGGCAGGAAAATTCATTTACGTGGGATGGCATGCACAAAGGATTGGAAATGCAATTGCCTTTGATTGCCCGATTAAGAGATGAACAAAAACTAAAAGTGGAAACGCTGGGCACGTCCGGTGCCTGGTTTAAAAAGCAATACAAAATTACACCGGCAACTGCTGTAACTGTCAATGAAGACCTGCCTGGCAGTGACCGTAAAACAGTATGGTTCAACAGCCGGTTTTACCGTGCTAATTTATTATGGGAAAAAGGCACTTTACGTTTTCGTGATATTCATTTGTTTAATGAAAACCTTAGCTCTGTTTATACTAACGGCAAAGCAACATCAAACGAATGTGCCTTCAACACACTTCCTTTTGTAGATGGTTTTATATGGAGCACACCTGCATTATTTGCCGGGTTGCGTTTTAAAGCACTTGTTGATGGTAAAGAAATATTGTTAGAAGGAAAGGACCCTGTTGTTACTAATGTTACCCCAGGTATATTAAATATATCGTGGCCTTTAAAAACATTAAACCAAAAGCTGGAGATAGAGATGGATGAACACCAAATAAAAATATTTGCAACAGGAACAACAAAGGTCAAGTGGTTCCTTGATCTTACTACTGCCCCCACGGCTAACTTGCCCTTCAAAAAGGTAAACCTTAAAACAATCGAATGTGAGTTTGAAAATATGAATTACTCCATTACAAGTAACGTAGGTAATTTTTCCAAGCCAAATAATAGCACTACATTTAGAATAGCACCTGAAAAAAACAGGATTGTTTTAAGTTTGGCTCCTGATAATAAAATAAGCAATAGATTTTTGTTTAAATAGCTATTGGATTTAGGCATCCTATTACTTATGCGCTTCTGTTTCGTCTTTAGTAACCGGATTAGAAAATACATTGCCTATACTATGCATTAAGCTTGATATCGGGCCTTCCATTTTATTGGTATTATCATCCAATGCAGTATCATTTAACCAATCGCCCATGTGCAATGCTGGTGGCAGATAGGCTACAATATTATTTCTTTCATTGGTAAAGAAATTCTTTACGTCTTTAATTGTTGCTTTATCAGTTAATATTTCTCTTACTATTTTTTTAGTTTCATTTACTATAACTGAGGTTTCTGATTCTACTTCTGCTTCAGATTGATTGGCGTAATCCGCAATTTTTTCAGCAGCATCATCTTTATGTTCATCAAATATTTCATCTGCCCAATCTGTAGCATTGGCAATACGTAAAAAGTTTTCAGCACCTTCGTCTGATTGTACATATCTGTACAATGCAGTAAGTACAGCACTAAGCACCGCCTGCGGAAAGGCATCAACAGGTTTATGATTTTTTGCTTCATCTGTATTAGGATCCATTTTTTGCAAAGGAGGATAACCTAAATTTTGCTGTACTTTTTCTACTAAATTGTATGACATAGCTGTAAGTTTATTGTTTTATAAATTTGCTACTCAAAAACAGCAACAAACCATGCTAACGTTTTACTGGAAGCGTTACTTTGCTATAACAATCTTTTGAGTAAACTGATTTTCTCCTGTTCCAAATAATACCGGGTAAATACCAGGATCTAAGAATTCGAGGTGCAACTGCACTTCTGTTGTATTTACATGATTTTGTACATAAACCGGCTTACCCATTTTATCCAATATTATCATACTGTTTCCTGTTGCATTCGCATTGGCTTTAGGAAAAATTATCCTAACCGATCCATTGGAAGGGTTAGGATAAATCAATACATTATTGAAAGGTTTTACAATTGTATCATTTGCAAAAGCCGGGCTCACAACATTTTTTACCTGTGCACCACCGTATACCGGCGCTAAAATAATTGCTGCTATATAAATCAACTTCTTCATGGCATTTGTTTTTAATTGAACAAATTATGCCGGTTCAACATTATCAGGGGCGAATATCAATCCTCAATCCCGGAGGCGGTGTTCTGTGTGGATGCCTGTGATAATACCCAACGCTGTGTTGATGGTGCTCGTGATAGTAATGTGTTTCTTCGCAAGAAGTAAAAGCAAATGCAACTCCCATAACAAGTGCGATACCCAAAATTTTCTTTTTCATATTAATAAGTTTATACTTAACAATAAGATAAGACCGTGCCAATAAATACTAATCGCAATTCTTTTATAGATAAAGCCAAAATGTGCAACACATTCTACACTATGAGAAAACCTAAAGCTACTTTATTCATCATGTCACTTTTTATAATCTCTTTTTTCTCCATCTATATTATCTGTATCGGCAACCTTTTTTTCTATTTTTGTGATAGGATGTATCATTTTTTCCGAAGATGGTGAATGAGGAAACCCTTTAAAATCCTCGTCAATCTTAGAATCAGGGTTATTTGCTACTTCTTCCTTTTTTGTTATAGGTTGTGGTTTTTTATTTTTCATAACAGTTATTTGATTTTAAAAACACTAAATAAATTGAGAATTAAGAAGCAGGCCTTTTATTAGCAGATACACTTTCTATCCATCCCTTTATATGATCTGCATCTCTGCCCATTTTCTTCGATAAGCGTTGCAGCAATTCATTTTCTTTTCCCGGCTCGTATTGCAGGTCATCGTCGGTGAGTTCGCTGTTCACTTCTTTCAACAATTCTTTTACATACCGCCATGGTGATTCTAAATGTAATGCTGTTTTTCCCATAATAACTTTTAAACAATATTTAAGCCATATCATAAATAATTTATTATGATGGCTTAAAAATCTTTGCTGGCAATCATTTCTACAAGATGGGGTTTGATTGTGTACAAGCTGCCGCATGGTTTTCATTTACAATTACTTGCAGACATTGTTATAACACCAGGCATTGTTGGCATAGATTTTAAACTATTAGAAAATATGGAATTACCTGGTTGGCCAATACAAATACAATGGTTGTTTACTTTAGCAATGCCTATCGCCTGCATTGCCTGGACGGTAACGCATGAGGAAGTCTTTAAAGAGCCGAGAGAGTTTTGCATAAAATGGAGCAAAGAAGGTAAGACAATTTTAAAGCGCAAATTTTTTTACCTGTTTACTTGTGAGTATTGCTTTAGCCATTATGTTACTATTCTTATGCTTTGCTTTACCGGGTATAAATTATTGCTGGGCGATTGGAGAGGTTATATCATCGCCGGCTTTTCATTGGTATGGGTTGCTAATTTTTATATGGCTGTTTTTTCTTTATTACGATTTGGAATAAAAAAAGAAAAAATAGATATAACGGCCAAAGAAGAAGAACTCAAGAATATTACACACTAAACTATTTGCAATGGAAAAATCAATTGAGGAAGAAATAAAACTTTCCCGAAAAAAAATAAAAGCCATCAGCAAAGACCCGGAAAAAACTGCGGCGGCAATCAATTTGATATATGTACACGATAATCAACCCGGCATAAAACGCATAAAAAAAGGAAAAGGTTTTTCGTATACAGTTGATGATAAAATAATAACTGATAAAGAAACTTTACGTCGTATAAAAAGTTTGGTGCTACCGCCAGCCTGGGAAAATGTATGGATATGCATTTTACCAAACGGCCATTTGCAAGCCACAGGTATTGACGCAAAAAACCGCAAACAATACAAATATCACCCACTTTGGAATGCCTTGCGTAATCGAACAAAATATTATCGCTTATTAGAGTTCGCAAAAGTATTGCCTTCTATAAGAGCGCAGTTGGAAAAAGACCTTGCCTTACAGGGTTTGCCAGTTGAAAAGGTATTAGCATTGATTGTGAATTTAATGGAGCACACCAACATTCGTATAGGAAATAATTTTTACGAAAAATTATACGGTTCTTTTGGATTGACTACTTTAAAAAATAAACATGTATCTGTAAAAGGCACGCAGTTACAATTTTTATTTAAAGGAAAAAAAGGCGTTGAGCACAATATCACTTTAAGAAATAAAAAATTATCTGCGTTGGTAAAGAAATGTAAGGAAATACCAGGCAAAGAACTTTTTCAATACTATGATGAAGAAGGCGCTAAAAGACCTGTGGACTCCGGCATGGTGAACGAGTACATAAAAAAAATAAGTGGTGCAGATTTTAGTACCAAAGATTTTAGAACCTGGGCAGGAACACTGGAAGCTTTTATTGCTTTTAAAGAAAAAGGGATTCCTGAAACAGTTTCGGAACAAAAGAAAATTACGGTGGAAGTATTAGATATTGTATCAAAACATTTGGGTAATACCAGAACGGTTTGCAAAAAATATTATGTACACCCTGCGATACTAACTTTATACGAAAACAAATCATTAAAGAACTATTTCGATACCGCCGAAACAACATCTACAACCGATAAAGGCACACTTACTCCCGAAGAGCAAACAATGATTCGAATATTGGAAACCAACTAAATAGCATTTAAATGGGGAATAATTTCCCCAAAACCTCCTTCTTTTCTTAATTATTCAAAGAAAGACCTTGCTGATGCCCCATATAAAATAAGGCATAGTTTTCCTTATAGTAGGTTGTTGCTAAAATATAAATAAGCAATAAGTAAAGGCAACTAATAGTATGACAGCAAAAAAAATATTAAAAAAATCTGCAAAAGCTCTATTGTATATAATAGGATTTGTTTTGATTTTGGTAATAGCTGTCTTAATTTTTATCAACACTAATTATGGCAAAAGACTAATAAGGGATAAGGCCGCTTCTTATCTCACCAATAAATTAAAAACAAAAGTTGTAATTGGCTCAATAGATTTTAGTTTACCTAACTGGATAGAATTAAATGGCGTTTATATAGAAGACCAACATAAAGACACTTTATTGTATGGCGAAAAGATGGCTGTTGATATCAACATGCTTAAATTAATAAGTGGCGGCATTCATATAAAGAAAGTGGAACTGGAAAATATGTATGCTAATATTTATCGCCAGGCTAATGATACTGCATTTAATTTTCAATTTATAGTAAATGCATTTGCAAGCAAAACAACCACTGGTAAACTCAAAGATACTACTGCCCTTGATATTACTTTAAAAGAACTGTTGCTAAAAAAAGTACGTGTAAATTTTAAAGATGATTATGGCGGAACTAATTTTTCTGCCCTTGTTACAAATTTTGATGCTACGCTAAATAAATTCCAACCCGACAGGTTACAGTTTGGCGTTGATAAATTTAAAACTGATAGTGTTTCTTTTTTAATGACAACCATTAAAGGAACTGAAACACAGAAAACTGTAACGCCCGATACCGCAAAAAACACCAATGCCTTACTAATAACTGCCAACCAATTTAACATCCGAAATTTAAAAGTGGTAGTTGATAATAAAGTAAATGGCATGCACTACAGCAACGATGTGCGGCAATTATTATTAACCAATGCCAATTTTAACCTTGCAGCAGAAAAAACTACTGCGGATAAATTACAGCTTGATACTTCTTTCATAAAATTTATTTCTCCAGAAGCGGCAACAGCAAAATCTGTTGCAGATACAACAACCTCTTCTAACTGGCATATTGCATTGAATGAATTGCAAATCAAAAACAATCGTTTTCAATTCGATAATAATTCATCATTGCCTAAAGAAGGTTTGGATTTTGCACATCTTGATATGAATAAGATAAATATCAATGCAAAACGAATATCGTATTCAGCTGACAGTACCGTCGCTGCCATCAGCCAATTATCTTTTAAAGATAAAAGCAGTTTCAGCATTGATACTACACATGCTGATGTATTGTACAGCAAAACAGGAATAAGTGCTACCGCACTTTATATTAAAACACCGCAAAGCATTGTGCAAAATACTTTGCAAATAAAATATGACGACATTAAGCAACTTACTACAACACCACGAAATAGTTTTGTAACGGTTAAATTAAACAATACCATTATTGCAATAAACGATCTGTATTTGTTGATGCCTGCTATAAAAAAGCAAATGCCTCCGGAAAAATTTCAAAATAACGTTGTTAAATTAAATACATCAATAAATGGCAACCTCCAACAATTAAATATTCCTTACCTGCAATTAAATGGCTTATCGGGTACTGTTGTTAATGCAAAAGCTACTTTATATAATGTAACTGATACTAATAATTTGGGGTATGATATTTTGGTTTTCAATAGCAGCATCCCAAAATCTGACATCATTAAATTTTTACCAGAAAATAAAAATAACACAACAGATAAAATACCGGTGCTGGTAAATTTAAATACCCATCTAACAGGCAATTTAAAAAACACCAATGCAGAAGTTAATATCAGCGGAAGCAATTTTATTTTAAAAGGGAAGGGCAATATTCGAAATTTAAAAACGCCAGCGGCATTAAAATATGACGTAGTAATTAGCGAGAGCAAAGTTGAAAAACAGTTTTTGCTTTCTCTTATTCCAAAAGAATCATTGCCCCAATCAATTGAATTGCCGCAAGTGGTTTTACTTACCGGCGACGCTAATGGCGACATGAATAATATGCGTACCGATTTAAAATTAGGCGGCAGCTACGGCATTATAACAGTAAAAGGCATCATCAATAACTTTAAGAATAAAGAACAAGCTAAATATGATTTGGCAGTAACCAGCAAAAATTTCGAATTGGGCAAAATGATGAAACAAGATACGGTTATTGGCAATGTAACTTTATCAGCAACGGCGAAAGGAACTGGCTTTGATTATAAAACAATGAACACTGTTGTTAATTCAACAATTGCCAGCGCAGGTTTTAAAAAATACAATTATCAAAATATAAAATTGAATGCCACTTTAAATAATGGCAATATAAAAAGCAATGGAAGCGTTGATGATTCATCTGCAAGAATGCAATTCGATATTGCTGCCAATGTAAAAGGAAAATATCCTGCTAATGTGGAAGGCATTATTTTAATTGATACACTTCAATTAAAAAGGTTAAATCTTTATAAAGACAGTTTTGATATTGCAGGAAGAATTGTTATAAAAGCACCCGAATTAAATCCTAACCAACTGAATGCCTATGTAGCAATGGACAGCATGAAAATTATGCTCAAGAATAAAAATTATTTTTTCGATAGCATCATTACAAGAGCCAATTCTGAAAACAATATCAATACAATAACTCTTACTTCTCCGCTTGCTGATATCAATGCAAAAGGAAAATTTGAGTATGATAAAATCGGACAATCCATTATTCAATACATCGATGCACATTATGATTTTACCAACAAGCCTGCAGAAAATCTTCCTGCACAACAAATAGCCATTGAAGGCGAAATAAAAAAACATCCACTTATTGCCGATCTTATCCCGGGATTGGTGTACGACAATATAAAATTTAAAGGAAGCTATGCATCGCAAGGCGGTGACAGCACTTTAAGCTTTACAACCGATATTCCAAATTTGCAATACAATACCAACAAGCTTACAAAAGGCACTTTCAATATTTCTTCCGAAAATAATACGATTATCAGCGATGTTAATTTTAAGAAATTAGAAACAGGTACAAATATTTTATACGCTACAAATATTCATGCCAGCATAGCTAATGACAGTATTAATGTAGCAGCAACAACCAAAGATGAAAAAAATACAGACCGTTATATTTTTGGTGCAACTGCAACAGAAAAAGATAAAGCTTACACACTCCACATAAAAGATACTTTATTATTGAATTATCAAAAATGGAATGTAGCTGCAAATAATAAACTCACTTATTCGCCCCAGGGAGTTTTAGCAGAAAATTTTATACTGAGCAATGGGGCGCAAAAAATTTCTATTGTAAGTACCACTCCTACTTTAAATAGCCCTGTTGATGTAATGATTGAAAATTTTGATATCAAAGATATTACTTCTATATTAAACAGTGATACCTTATTAGCCGCTGGGCTTATCAATGCCAAGTTTACCATCAGTGATTTTGATAAAAACCTACCTGCTTTTACCGGCAACATGGAATTGTCGAAATTCTTTTTAATGCAGCAAGCTGTAGGCACCGTAAAATTATCTGCCGATAAAAAAGATGACAACACTATCAATGCAACAATGGCATTGACAGATAATGGAAATGATATGACAGTTAAAGGCAACTATTATTTGAATAATGATCAGCAGCAGTTTGATGCCAATATTGATATTGGCAGGTTGAATATGGGAACTGTGCAGGCATTTTCTAAAGGCAACCTTGTAAGGTCATCAGGAAGTGTTACAGGTAAAATTGATATTAACGGAAAATTTAACGACCCACGCTGGAATGGCTCAATAGGATTTGATACCACCAGGTTTACGCTTGCAAAATTGGGTACTGCTTATGCAATCGACCAACAAAAAATAACCCTTGCTTACCCGAATATATCTTTTAGCAAATTCACCATTAAAGATTCTACTTCTCATACATTGGTACTGGATGGCAATATAAAATCAAATTCACTCAGCGATTTTGATTTGGCATTGGGCATAAAATCCAATGATTTCATATTGGTAAATTCTCCTAAAGCAATCAATAGCCAGATATATGGTTTTGCTGCTGTTACCGCTGATATTAATGTAAATGGAAATTCTGCAACCCCCGGCATTGAAGGCAATATATCGCTTGATGATAAAAGCGATGTAACACTTATTTTACCCGAACAAAATATTAATAAAGATGCAGCAGCCACTGTCGTTCGTTTTATTGACAGGGATACTTTTGCATTGCCTGAAAAAATTCAGTTTAGCCCTGCTGTTGTACAACAATCAAATTTTGCCCAATTCCTCAATTACAATGTTAATATAGAAGTAAGCAAGAAAGCAGCACTTACCATAATTGTTGACCCATCAACAGGCGATGCATTGAAAGTGCAGGGTGATGCACAATTGAATGCAGGTGTTGACCCTGGTGGCAATATTATTTTAGCAGGCAATTACGAATTGAATAGTGGTTATTATATTTTAAATTATCAATTCTTAAAAAGGCAATTTAATTTATTACCGGGTAGTACAATTTCATTCAGTGGTGCGCCAATGGATGCACAGGTAAATATCAGCGCAGAATATATTGTTAACACGGCATCGAAAGATTTGCTGGGCAGCGAAGTTGGGGAAAGCGACCCAAAAATGTCTAACACTTTCAATCAAAAATTGCCCTTTAAAGTGATACTGTATTTAAAAGGCGCCATGAAAAAACCTGAAATCAGTTTTGATATTCAGGAGCCGGATGAAAACACCGCTATCGATAACCAGTTGCGCACTACCATCGAAAATAAATTAGCACAGTTGCGGGGCGATGAAGCAGCAACTAACAAACAGGTATTTTCTTTACTATTGCTCAACCGTTTTGCAGGTGAACAAAGCACTGACTTCTTTAAAGGCAATGGCAGCAATTTCAACGACCTTGCCCGTGAAAGCGTAAGCAAATTTTTATCTTCTGCATTAGACCAAATTGCATCCGATCTTTTTAAAGGCGTTGATATCGACCTTAATGTAAATAGTTATCAGGATTATAGCTCCGGCGATGAAGCTCAGAAAACAGATTTAAATGTAGCTGTTTCAAAAAGTTTTTTAGATGACCGGTTAAGCGTAAGCGTTGGCAAAAACTTTGGCATTGAAGGACAGGATGCCGGAGCAAAATCGCAACAAAGAAGCAACAGTATTATACCAGATGTAACGGTGAATTATAAATTAACCAAAGATGGCAAGTACATGATACGTGCCTATAAAAAAGATCAGTTTGAAGTGATTCTGGATGGTTATGTAGTAGAAACCGGCGTAGCATTCATTCTTACTTTGGATTATGATGAATTTAAAGAGTTGTTTAGAAAAAAGACAAAATAGATGTTCCGGAAATGATAAAAATTATTGCATATTGTTTATTGATAGCTTTAATTGCAGCAAGCTGCAGTATAAGAAGGTATATTCCACAAGGAGAAAAATTATACCGTGGTGCAACAATAAAAGTAAATAAGGTAAAAGAAGTTACAGTTTCATCCAAATCTTTAAAAAAATTACTGAAAGCTGCAGTAAGGCCAAAGGCCAATAAATTTATTTTAGGACAACCATACAAGGTATGGTGGTGGTATAAAATTGGCGAGCCTAAAAAACCAAAAGGTTTTAAATCTTGGTTAAGAAGTAAATTAGGTGAGCCTCCGGTTTTGAGCAGCAGGGTAAATGCAAAGGTAACGGCAGAAAATATGCAGGCATATTTAGAGAACATTGGCTATTTCCATTCTACTGTAAAAGGCGACACTACCAACAAAAGCTATTTTACCAAAGCAAATTATACAGCAATCATTTTACCGCAGTATAAATTAAAAACTATTTCCTGGGTAAGCGATAGTTCTGCATTACTAAGACAATTATCGGCAAGTCAAAAGAGAAGTTTGCTTAAGCCAGGCAATCCATATAAGCTAAGTGATATTGAAGCAGAACGTGACCGACTTGATCTTCGGTTAAAAACAAAGGGATATTATTTTTTCAATCCCGACTATATCATGTCTTATGCAGATAGCACCATTGGCAAC
>Ga0265327_10000873_pt1 | contig 44619 bp, 62 predicted proteins | sample 41621metaG_FD_202089 | JGI IMG/M metagenome (GOLD analysis project Ga0265327, IMG submission 202089) | Rhizosphere microbial communities from Carex aquatilis grown in University of Washington, Seatle, WA, United States - 4-16-21 metaG | ecosystem: Host-associated > Plants > Roots > Rhizosphere... | reverse complement strand
CACATAAATTGCTAGGCAGTTCCCGGCCGAACGCCGCTAAGCGCGCAACGCAAGCCTTAACAATCATAATTTCCCGCGTAGGAAGCCAGTGTTGAATATGCGGCGTAGCGCGGCAAATGTCGCTTATAGCAAGCAAATGATCAACCGATTGCAAATCGCCGCTATCGTGCCAGCGGTGCCAGCCGGTTCCGCTATGGTTCAAGAGCGTAACCATCGCATCAACCCATTGCGGGTCAGTAATTGACGCTAAGCGCCGTTCCTGAGCCGTTTGAACGCTAGGGTATAGGTAATTGCCTTTGAGCGCATAGCACCCATGGCAAACTGACCCCTCGACCTTCGCAAGCTTAGCTCCCACATGGCAGGCCTTCGCGGGCAAGCCGTAGCTAGTCCCTGGCATTTTCGAGGGTTTGCCTAAGCCTCCCCCTGTTATGCGCTTTGCTTCACCTATTTGCATGTTAGTAACCCTTTGCTATTGAACACCATTTGGCATCCATGCAGGCGCACGTATCCCTTGTGTGGTCATGCGCCTAACTAGATGTCACCTTGCGCTATAGGAACCCTAAGAACTTGTCGTTTTCGTCGTAAACCATAATGGTCCACGTTTTCCCGCCCATGGTCCCCTTGCTCTCGACCGTATTATATGACCAGTCTGGGTCATCGCGTTTCAATTGCTCGACTACGTTCCTAACGTGTTCCTCGTTAGTGAATATGGAGTATGTTTCGTTGCCTTTAGTGACTTGCATTTGGATTGCTCCGTGTTTCGGTATGAACACCTTACGCCAATGGGATTAGATGTCAAACGGTATTTAATCACAAAAGGAATTATCTTTGTAACAATTCGTGACTTGCCATTAGATGCCATTAGGGATACATTAGTAAGCGTCAATGATGACACATAGGGAATTGAGACCATGACCACACAAAACAAAGACACATTGGCCGCGAAGATTGCCGCTTTGCTCGCCAAGGCTAACTCAAGCGAGTTTGAAGCGGAACGTGACGCATTCATGGCGAAAGCTGATCAGCTGATGCGCGACTATCAGATAAGCATGGCCGACGTGAACAATGCGCGCGATGGTGACCCGCTTGGCCTCGAAATACACGAGGGCGGAACTAGCCGCGCTTGGAAACATCCTTTAGGCGTGCAAGTGGCTAAGTATTACGGTTGCCAGTATGTGAGCCGTAGGGGCGCGCCAAAGTTCACCTATACGCTTGTGGGGCGCGAGAGCAATCGGGTGACGGCCAAACTTATGTTTGAGTATCTAATTGATACCATTATGAAAGCTAGCCGCGAGCAATACAAAGATGAAAGGGCGCGCAATGTGTCACGCGAGAGCAAGGGCGCGATGCTGGCCGAACGCTTGAGGGAATTAAACAAAAGTAAGCCACTAGAACACATTGGCGCGTGTCTTGTACCACTAGACGAGGCAAGCGCATACATGCGTGAGCATATGAAACTGCGCGCAGTACGCTCGCGAAGCCTAAGCGCAAATGTGGCGGATAGGCAATGGGCGCAAGGCGTGGGATTGAACATGCAAGCCGGTAGCTCACGCAAACAATTGTTGCTTGGTTGATTGAATACCACTTGACACTAGAGTGCGCTTGGCTTATGTTAAGTCATCGTCAAGATGACGCTTGGTGCACTAACACACACACACACGGAGTTGAGACAATGAGCACACAAACACTGCGGCGGGCGAACTATGATGCCCCAAAGGATACACAAGCCATGCGCTTGCATCGGCTTACCATGAGTGAATTGCGTGGCCTATATGCTCACTACTTTGGTTTTGACCAGAGAACAATGGCTTACGCAATGAACCGCCACGAACTCGTTAGGGTTCTCGCGCCTGAACTTGATGCTGAGCGCTACGCTTGAAATAATTATGGTGGCGTGAAGAATACCACTTGACATCTAACGCGACTAGGCTTACATTAGTTACACGTTGGGACGAGGGAGAGCCAAACGAGGCTGGGACCCGGACGTTGTAGCTAATAAGTCACACAAGCGGCGCTAGACGCTGCCATGATAGGAATGATGACAATGACACATGATACATTAGTGGCGCGTGAAGACACGCTTGAGCGTGACGTGCTAGCCGTGGCTATTGAGAACATGGAAGATGCGCTTGCACATTGTGAACGCCTCGAGGAACATGGCGAGCAACCAAGCGAGAGCGACGAGAGATATTTGTGTCATGCGCGCGCTGATCTAGCGAACGCAAGGCTTGCCAAATTGCACCATTGGATTAACGTAGCGGCCGCGCAAAGTGTCGATGAGCTAGCTAAAGCACAATGGGAACTCAAGGCTTACTATCGGTAAACCTACCGAATATGGCGCTATATTACAAAAGAAACGTGTAGTATAAATTGGCTCTGCATGTTGCAATAATGTAACACATAGGTCAACCATGCTGACCATCTATACTACACGATGAACATGTGGAATACAAATAGGATACATGATCCTACGCAACCGCAATGATAACAATGTGTTACGCTAGAGCGTAGCGAATATAACGTAGCACTAGGGGGGCGATAGGGTCCCTCGCAGGTCCCAGAAATGCTAGAGTTTCCTAGGGGGACCCGGTTCAAAATTTGCCACCTAAAGGCCGCGTTGTTGTTCATCTTTGGTGTGGGTTTTTCTACCGGTTATTTTCTACCCACTTGGGTCCCATAGGGCGACCGGCGGGTCCCATCCTCCCATTAGTCTACCATTTTAGTGTACTATTATTACACAAAGTGTGCCTGTAGGTATCATATGCCCGTAGGTCTATATATATCAACACGTTATCGTCAGTATGGCTCTCCAGGTTGTTCTTCTTGATATAGATGCCCCCCGAGACACACAGATGGGGGCCGATTGTGCCTCCTAGTGGGCACCAATACACTAGGACGTTTTCCATATGCCTTTAGAATCCGCAGCCTATATTGCTGACCTCAATCCCGCCTATCCGACCACTGGTGATTCAGCCGGTGTCGGTGATGACCACATCAGGATGATCAAGCAGGTCCTCCAGAACACATTCCCGAACATTGGTGACAATCCGGTCACCTCTACGGCACTCCAGTTGAACACTAGCCTCCCGGCCGGAATCATAGTTGATTGGTATGGGAGTTCCTTGAGTATCCCTGCGGGCTGGGCTCTGTGCAACGGGTCCACTTATGCTCTAGCTGATGGCTCAGGGAACATTGTGTCTCCGAACCTCATCGACAGGGTTCGTATAGGCGCTGGGAACCTCTATACTCAAGGGTCCACTGGTGGTGCCGTTAGTGCCACCCCAGGTATCACTTGTTCTCCCTTTACGATTACCAAGGGGAACCTTCCGAACTATGCGCTGACGGTCACTGACCCTGGGCATAACCATACACTTACGGACCCTGGGCACTCCCATACGTATAATAACACCACCGCAGGTATCGCTGCGTCTCCTGGTGGTAACTCTACGTCACACAGCGCTGGTAACGCACTAACGACCACTGAGTTCACCGGCATCACCATTGCCTCGACGACCACTGGTGTCACAGTGAACTCTGGGGGCTCGGGTACCGCTATTACCGTTGCGGCCACATGCGCCACCTTCGGTACCATTACGCCCTATCTCGCCCTTTACCCAATCATCAAGCTCTAAGCTTGACGCGCCTCGTGCGCCCCCTGTCTTGCGAGGCAGGGGATAAACCTCTCACTCTTAGGAGACCACTCATGGTCGATGTACCCGTTACGACCCCAGTGGTCGTCCCTAGTTCCACTACGGTCCTTATGACCCCCACGCCTACTCCAGCCGCACCTGTGGTTGCGCCTAAGGTATCCATTGCGGTCCCAGCGTTCCTCGTTGCGTTCGTCACATTCTTCTCAGGGCTCGTTAGCTCCGGGGTTACGGCTGTGGCCGGTGGGGCTGCTAGCCTCGTTACGGTCAAGCGTGTGGTTATCATTGGTGTGGTCCTCGGTGGCCTCTATGGTGGCCATTTGCTCCTGAAGTCGGAGCGTGTCTCGAGCATCACTCGGGAGTTCACTCAGGTCTCTCAGGAACTCAGGGGCATCGGCGAGAAGCTCGATGTCACAAATGAGAAGCTCGGTGAGATCGAGGAGTTGACCGCTAGGTTCGCTCGGGTCCCGGTGCCGGAAGCTAAGGTGGACTTTACGCCTGCTCCCGTGAAACATTGGTTCGTTAAGAAACCCAAGGCGTCCCAATAATGTCTAGGGCTAAAGGAACAAACCTTCGTAAGCGTGGAGAGAACCCCAGAGCTTTAGGTATTAATCCAAGAGCCTTAGGAATTGACATCGTTACGCTTAGAGACAGTGGCCTATTAGAGGCCTTGAAGCTTAAGCAAATCAAAACTGAAATCGTACTGTCCAACCAGTCATAGTTGGTGCTCAACACATCGGCCCTTTAGTGGGCAGTCGGCTACCGTGAGGGAACTCAGGGGGGCGGTAGTTCGATGGTGTGTTGGGTAAGGGGGACCTATTCGATATACATTATGTGTCCGAATGTGCTCACTGCTACCAAGGTGTAACAATAGGTACACTTAAGCCTACTTTAGTTATCATTCTTATCATATCCCTTAAGGTACTCTAAGTGTACTCTTAGCTACATTATGTATCTTAAGAGTCCTAAAGCTACTCTAAGCCTTCTAATGATTATAATCATATTATCATTGATGTGTTCCCGAAGGCCACGTTGTGGGCTCGATACGAACACTTGCAAGAACACGTATCGTAACACAACGCACTCCTAGAGGACCATAGATGCCCATAGTTCCAATCCGTGACATCGGGTCCCTCGGCGTCAACACGGACATCGACGCCTACAGTTTGCCTACCCAAGCCTTCTCCAGTGGCTTCAATGCCCGCTTCGAGAACAAGATCATCACTAGAGGACCTATCAGCAAGACTGCCGGTGTCCTCGTGAACAACACGTCACCCAAGTATGCCATCAGCTACGCACAGTTAGCAGGGACCACCAAGTTCTTCCTGTGTAACCTCGATGGCACAGTGACCGATTGGTCTGTCAGCGGCTACTCAGGGGTTTCCTCTGAGGTCAACATTAGCATCCCAGGGTACACCCCTGTCACCACCACTTCGCCATTCACTGGCACCCAGATCAATGACCTAGTGTATCTCAATCGCCCCGATAGGGTTCCGTGGTACATCGCGAAGACCGGTGGCACTCAGTTTCAAGCGCTTCCCGTGTGGGACTCCACATGGCGCTGTCAGGCCTTCAGGAGTGTCGCTGGTGTCCTAGTGGCCATCAATGTCACCAAGGGAGCCACCTCGTACCCTACGATGGTCAAGACCTCAGACTACATGACCTTTGGCTCCTATCCGGGCACATGGACAGCTGATCCGACGAATAGTGCCACTGAGAACATAATCCCGGACCTCAAGGAACCCCTGATTGATGGGTGTGTTCTTAGAGACCGAATGATCCTCTACACGAACAACGAGACGTGGCTCATGCAGCCTACGTTCGACACCTTTGTGTTCTCGTATAGCAAGCTATTCACGAATGCTGGCATCGTCAACCAGAATTGTGTTACCGAGAGAAACAACACGCACTACGTGTTTGGTATGGATGACCTATGGCTCCATGATGGCTTCCAAAGGAAGACCATAGCCACTGGTATGATCCGTAACTTCGTCTTCCAGAACCTCGTGCGTAACCAGAGTTCCCAATGTTTCGTAGCGCATCACCCCAGGCTTAATGAAATCCTCTTTTGTTACCCATCGAGTGATTCCTATTGCAACTTCCCGGTCGGAGGTGCTGTAGGCTACCCTGGGTGCAATCGAGCTGCCGTCTACAATTACTTCTCGGGCCTGTGGTACTTCTACGACCTTCCCTATGTGACATTCGCCACCTTAGGCAACGCGGTCGCTGGAGCTACATGGGCTGACTTATCTGGTACCACATGGTCAAGCTTAGATGCCTCATGGTCAACCTTGGGTGACTCCGCGCCACTAACGCTCCTCACGTTGGGCCTTGGTGGCTCAGGTGCCTTCGGGACACTACAGCCAGCTGTGCGTACCTTTGATATTCCAAACAGCCCCTACTCCCTAGGCAACACTGACCTCATTGCGAGTGCTCCGGTGTACCTAGAGAACCAAGGGCTCGATTTTGATAATCTAGGTGTGAACCTCACGCAATACAAGGTCATCAAGACTGTATATCCAGAGGCTCGCTTCGATAGTGGCTCACAGCCCCTCATATTTAGCTTCGGGTCCACTGACTACGCCAATGCTCCACCACCGGCCTATGGTACCCCCATGAGCTATGATGGCTACACGAACTATAAGCTCGACTATTTGTGTGCCGGTAGGTATCTATCCATCAAAATTACATACAATGATGTGAAGAACTTCAGCCTCAATGGGTTCGACTTCGACGTACTCGTGACAGGTAGTCGCTAATGACAGCTAAGCAGATAATTCCATATCGGAAGGCTCAGGTTCCCACATTGGACGCCAAGCTTTCCGATGACGAGCGCCTCTACTACGATCAACAGCTGAGTAACATTCAGAAGACCCTTACGTCCATTCAGAATGCCGTTGCGCAACTCCAGCTGGCCGTTACGACGGCTTCTGCCTTCCCAATAGTGCTACCATGAGTGACACAGACTATCCAATCGAGCATCCTCGAAAGCTTCTTGTGTCTACTCCAGACTTTGATTGCTCCACAAATGTAATCGAGTTGGGGCCTGCCGAACCTATGACGTTTGGTCACATAGATGTATATTATTGGGCACCAAGTGTCCGAAAAGACCTATTACGCCGATGGGCTGAAGTCCGCCCTCTGTTGCCATCTATTGTGTTTACGATGGGACAGAACCCAGGACCTAAGTTCCACAAATTTGTAAGCCTCCTAGGCTTTAGACCACTCAATGACGCCCCATGTACTGATGGTAACGTGCGAACGATTTATGCACACTTCAGATAGGAGGGCTCGTAAGGACCGATAATATGGGCTCCGGTAGCTCCACACAGCAGCAGCAACAAGGTACTCAAGTCCAGACTTCTTCTCCGTGGAGCGTACAGACCCCCTACCTCAAGTCTGCCTTCGCTGACGCACAGAACCAATACAATCAGAACATGGCCCAAGGTCCCTACTCAGGGAACTATGTGGCTCCGACGAACCAAAACGAATACAACGCGGCAAACAATCAGTATGCCACCGCGATGGGCTCGTCTACTGACGCTAACAATGGCGTTATGGGCACCGGATCAAGCCTAATCCCAGGAGGCCTTCAGTCTACGTATGGTGCCGCCAACGGTCTCAACAACTTCAGTAACAGTGACCAGACCGGCAATAACATCAATAGTGCCCAAAGGTATGCCAGCGGCTTCAATGTCCCTGGGCAGGTTCAAGGGGCGATGCAGCAGGGCCTCCAGACGGCGGCTGATAGCACCCTCCCCTCACTATATCGTGGTGCGGCTGCTGGTGGCAACATCAACTCTGACCGTACAGCGGTCTCTGATGGTGTGGTTCGTCAAGGCCTCGCGCAGCAAGCGGCTGGACTCACGGCTTCCTTGAACAACTCGAACTACCAGAATGGCCTCGGTCAGGCCTCTAATGACAACGCTCAGAAGCTCCAAGGCTTGAGTCAGCTTGGCTCCCTCGGGTCCAACATGACCCAGCAAGGCACGAATGATCTGAGCACCGGAATTAACAACCAGGGCTCGATTAACAACCAAGCGAACGCTGGTTCACAAGGTACTCAGGCGCTCGATCAGAGCAACTTGAATAACACTATGGATCAGTACAACGGCAACCAGAACTTCGGTTGGAGCCAGCTACAGAACCTCATGGGTATCGTCGGTGGCAAGAGTTGGGGTGGAACGACAGTAGGTAACACTTCCAGCAACTCAACTACACAACAGGACCCTAGCCTCATGAGTTCCATTGGTTCCCTCCTCGGAGCCGCTGGATCGGCTGGGAAGCTCGTCAGCCCTAAGGGATAACTCATGTCGCTATTTGATCTATTCTCAGGCCTAATGAGTAACCCAACGGCTCCGACCGACAATACGTTACTCCAGGCCCAACTCCAAGACTACCTTGGCACCCAGCCAACCCCCGACCAGCTTAGCGTTGCGGACACTCATGGTGTCCCTGCGGCCCTCAAGCTATACGAGGGTGACCCTGCGGCCAAGGTCTCCAGTATCCTCCCTGCCAACGAAGTGAAGGCAGCCGGGTTTGATCCCAATGGTACCGTAGGGGAATACATTCAGCACCATCAAGACATGGCGCAGGATATGGCTCAGGATGCCCCACAGCAGCCACAGCAGCCCCAACAGGCTCCTCAGGCTACCAGTGTGCCAACTCCCCCTCCAAGGCCGTCTGACGCCTCCCTAGGGGCTCCTAGCACCTACCAGCCTCCCCAGGCTCCTCAGGCTGCTCCTAGCACCTACCAAGCCCAGGACCCGGCCACAACTCCCCCGGCCCCAGCTGCGAATGCTCCCTACAGCACATATGCTGCCACGGTGCGCCAGATTGAGTCCGGTGGGAATGATCAGGCCGTAAGCCCGACAGGGGCTAGTGGCCGCTATCAGTTCACCAAGGGAACTTGGGATCAGTATGGCACAGGTAGCCGGATGGACCCAAATGCCCAAGAAGCTGCCATGCAGTCTCTTACGGCAGACGATAGCGCCAAACTCACCAAGGCCCTCGGAAGGCCACCCACGGATGCCGAGTTGTACCTCGCGCACCAACAAGGTGCCGGTGGTGCCATCAAGCTCCTCTCGAACCCTGACAAGACCCCGACAGAATTGGGGCTAGGAAATAACGTCAAGGTGAACGGTGGTGACCCTAACGCTCCTGCGGCTGACTTCGTGTCCCAATGGAATGACAAGTGGGCTCAGTATTCCAAGGGGGGCGCTGCTGGTGCTCCTCAGGTAGCCGGTGGTGACCCTAGTAACACTCCAGATGCCACAGGTACCATTCCGTCAACGTCAGGCTCCACGCCAGACGCTAACCCATCGATGTACGCCAAGCTCGCCACGTTCCTAAATGGTGACTCCTCGAAGAACACCAAGGGCGGCGGTTTTGCTGATGGTCTCATCGGTGTTGGTTCGGCACTCATGGCCCGTGATAACCCGACCGGCTCTGCGGCCCTCAAAGGCTTAATGGCTAAGGATGGTTCCAAGCAACAATACATTGGCATGAACCAGGATGGCACAGCTATTCGTGTGTTCGACCCGGACACTGGTGAAATCACTAGCAAGCCAATTGATGGCGGCTTCACGGTAGGTAAGAACGGCCAGAAGATTTCCTCGGCCCAAGCAACTCAGGATGCTACGGACCTCAAGAAGAACCCTGCGACCGAACAAGAGCAAGCGATAGCGAAGCAAATTGCTGCCTATCAGACACCTATGCCCGCCGCCTATAGCTCCAGGTCTCCTGAGGCTGTTCGTATGAGAGGCATCTTAGCTACGCAGTACCCTGACTTCCAAGCGCAGAATTATCAAACTGCTCAGAAGATGATGCAGGATGCTACCTCTGGCAAGCTCGGTGTCGCTAACAATGCACTTGAGACCGCCACAGGCCACTTGGATGACCTTAGTTCAGCGGCTGATGCCTTAGGTAATGGTAACATCAGTATGCTGAACACCATTGCGAACAAGTATGGTCTCGCAACAGGCTCAACTCCACAAGCTGTGTTCAACACAATCCGCCAAGGTCTCTCGGACGAAATGATGAAGACCTATAGAGGCGGTGGTGCTCCGAGTGAGAAGGAAGCCGCTGAGTTCCAGAAGCTGATGGACCCAAGTATGGCTCCTCAACAGCTTAAGGCATCAGTCGGCACATTCGCTGAAATGCTTCAGTCCAAAGTGGATGCCAACGATAGGCAATACTCACGAGGTGTTGGTAAGGCACGAGCCGCCGACAACCCTCTGTTTGATACCGATAGGCAAGCCATCCTCGACCGCCTTCAGGATAAGGGACAAGATGCTGAGGATACTCCTAGAGTATCACAAGCTGCCTCTCAGCCTCAAGGTGGTATGACTACCGTACAGAATGCCTCAGACTACGCCAATATCCCCAAAGGTACTCAATATGTGGGACCTGATGGAAAGATAAGGACCAAACAGTAATGGACAACCCACAGGACGCCCCGTGGCTCAATGACCCTATAGCGAGCGCACAGGACGCCCCGTGGCTCAATGACCCTGAGGTATCACAAGCCTCGCCTGATACCGAAGCCAACAAAGGTATTGTTGAGAAAGCCCTCGATGCTCTCCGCTATGGTGCCCAACAGGACGCAAGCGGTATCTCTAAGACCCTTGGGGGACCACAAGCCCCCTTGGGTGCCTCTGACTACACACCGGCAAGCCAAGGACTACACGACACTTCCAAAGGCTACATGGACCGCGCAAGTTACCTCCCGCGCGCTATCCTCGAGGGAGCACCCCAAGGTGTTCAACATGCCCTCGCTGGGGCCGCTTCAGGTGCCTTAGGTGGTGCTATGGGTGGGCCTGTCGGAGCTACACTAGGTGGCCTCGCGGGCGCAGCTGGCTCCTATGGTCTAAGCAACTATGGTCAGGACCTCGAAGATGCCTCTAAAGCAGCTGGAGAAGACCCTAATGCCCCTAGCACCTGGACGAAAGCCAAGGTCATCGCAAGCCAATTGGCTGGAGGTGCCCTCAGTAGACTTGGGCTCACAAGCGGCCTGGGGACGGCTGAGAAGGCCATTGGTGCTGAAGCAATCCCCGCAGTCGCCAGTGCCATCACCAAGTCGGCCGCTGAGAACGCGGCTCTCGCTGGCGCTCAAACGATACAGCACTCTGGCCTCATTAACGGTCAGCTACCGACTGTTGACTCAGTAGCCACAGACGCCCTCACAGGTGGTGCTATTGGTGCAGGCCTGAGGACCTTAAAGGCTCCAGGCGAACTAGCGCAGGCTTACAAGTTCTCTGACTTCGGCCCTGAGTTCGCTCCGGTTGCCGACCGCTTCGACGGGAAAGACACTAGCACCCCAGCGACTTCATTCGAGGCCGTTAAGTCTGTCGAGCGTGACCTCCAGAACGAGATCAAGACACAATCAGATACAGCGGCCCACATATCGTCCCTAGAGAAACAACCCGGCTATGATAGTGATATACGTCAAGCACTAGACAGTGTTAGAGGCAAGCTTCGCGCTGGTGAAGTTGTAGACCCTCAGAACATCTCTGACATCAAGGATCAATTAGGTGGCTTCCGCCAAGGCGCTGATCTAACGCAATCACTGACTGACTACAACAATCTCAATCGTATGAAAGAGATTGGCAACTTCAACCCAGGCACCAAGTCGTTCGCTGGAGGTATCGCTGAGGCTCCTGGAGCCAAAGGTATCCTCACACCACACTTGGGTGTCATTCCGGTTGGTGGTGGTGCTATCGCTGCTCACACACTACTCGGCATTGGTGGAATGGGACACATTGGCGCTGGCGTATTAGGTATCCCTGCGCTTCAATATGGCCTCAGGTCGGCCACTAGGGGCGTCGATAGCCTCCTAGGTAATCGCAATCCGCTCCCTGAGTTCACTAGCCGTATGGCCAGTGATTCACCTTCAGCACAGCCTGGATCATCGCTACCTAACTTCCGTGATGAACTTGTGAAGGCTAAAGCTGCCGCTAAGGCACAAGCTCAAGTATCCAAACAGCAATCCTCTGAGGCACCACAAGCTCCTGCGGCTCCTCCTGAGCATATTGTGGCTCAAAGGGCTCTAGCGAAAGCTGCTCCCATAGAGCCTACACCGCCGCCCACTCCGCAACCAACTGATCCAGCCACATTCAAAGTTACTCGTGGAGAGCAGACTGTAACTCGGCCCCTCGAAGGGACACGCAATCAACCGGCAGTAGCCTCAAAGATTGGTGCAGCCTTAGAGGCTCGCGCAGCCGCAGTCAGTGCCGCTCACAAAGCCTTGGCGTTTGCTGATGCTCCAGCCAAGGACCACGAGGTACTCGATGAGCTTCACTCTCAACTCAATCATGGGTCCGGGATGGGCTCAAAGTCCACCGCTCGCGCGGAGATTGATAGTGCTATTCACCGCATATCACCGGCTCATAGGGCTCTCGCTAAGGCCGCGTTGCGTCGGCATCACCTACTCGCTTTTCATAAGGAGGCCTAATGTACTGGCTCCTGATCATTCCCACACTATTCTCCTTAGCAGCGCTAGGGGAAATCAAGAGACTTAAGGACAAACATATGGCTCATATTACCGATGTCGCAGCGGCCCTCGCGGACCTAAGGACGACTTTCGAGAAGCAACTTGCGGACGTTAAGGCGCAGACTGCGGCTACTTCTACTGCCACCGCCACTGCGGCTGCTACGTCCACCTGGGCTGCGGCTCTCGATGGTATTGTTACTGAGATTGCGGCCCTCAAAGCTGAAGTTGTCGCCGCTGATCCGGTTGTTCCCGCACCGGCTCCTGCCGCGTAACACTTGCAATACCTTACACACTTGGGGGACGGTGGCATTGTTAGCTACGACCCTGGGGCCTTAGATCAGCCAGTAAGCCTGTTGGCCCAACGCACGTCTAAGGCCCCCCGCCTGGGGCAAGTCCGCAACATAAGGCGCAAAAGGCGCGGCCATCTCCCGAGTGGCGATGCCAATCCCCACACCCTGATGTGCAATGAGGTACCAGGGTACGCTGAGTGGTTCGGACGCCGCCAGCGTGACAAGAACAAATATGGTAGCACACACTCCATTAGGAACACTGGGCGTTGTCAAAAGCTAAAGATGTCCAATGGTAAAACCATGACTAGACGTGTGTGGCTCAACCGAACAAAGAAAGCAAAAATTATGGCAGCTAAAGACCTCGAGAACATCAAGAGGGAAATACCTACGCTTGATGCGATGGCCCAAGAGGCACTCCTCGGGACTTTAGAGGTCCTACGTGGACCTACAAGCCAAAAAGACAAGTTGTCCGCTGCTAGTCTCATCCTGTCGTACACGATGTCCAAGCCAGAAGCTAAGACCAAAGTGACTATCAGTCAGGCCGAAGAATGGCTCAAGACAATCGAACACGACGACATGGAGGAGCTTGGTGGACCCGAAAGCGATACGTAAGAAACTTTACGACGACTATAGGTTCTACGCCAAGTCCAGCATCAAGATACGTACTAAGACCGGCGAACTGAAGCCCCTGGCGCTGAATGCTCCACAAACAAAGCTACACAAAGCCATTGAGAATATGCGCGCCACAAAAGGCAACGTGCGCGTCATCATCTTGAAGGCTCGTCAGCAGGGCTTCAGTACATACGTACACGGTCGTCTCTATTGGAAACTGAGTCAACGCAGGGCTCGTAAAGGAATGGTTGTGGCCCATGTGGCAGACAGCTCACGCGCTCTGTGGGATATGTATAAGCGAACACACAACGCAACCGTTGAGCTACTTAAGCCTGCTACTTCTTATTCCAGTCGTCGCGAGCTTGTCTTTAGTGAGCTTGATACAGGTCTTATGGTGGCTACCGCAGGCTCTGACACAGTGGCCCGTGGTGAGACCCTTACAGACGTTCATCTATCAGAGGTCGCCTTCTGGCCAAAGATCAGCGCCGCCGACAACCTATCAGGCCTTCTAAAGGCCGTCCCAAACACCCCCGACACTGACGTGTACATTGAGTCCACAGCCAACGGCATGTCAGGACCATTCTACGAAATGTGGCGCGGGGCAGTCGAGGGCACCAATGGGTTCATCCCGTTCTTTAGCCCTTGGTTTGACAGCCCTGAGTATGTCGCTGAGGTACCTGCGAACTTTGAGAAAACCTACGAGGAGCAAGACCTCGTTGCACTCTATGGGCTTACCGACGAACAGCTTATGTTCCGTAGGATCGAAATAGCCAAGTCAGGAACCGAACAGTTCTGGCAGGAATACCCTAGTAATGCCGACGAGGCCTTCATTGCCTCAGGGCGTCCGGTGTTTAATCCTGAACAGTTACACACGATGTTAAAGGTTTCAACACAGCCTCTATATCGGATGGCCCATGAAGGCCAATCATTCGCTAAGCACCCTAGGGGTGAGCTATCAGTATGGCGCGAGCTTGAATTAGGAGGAGAGTATTATGTGGGAGCTGACGTTGCCATGGGTTTACGAGATGGCGACTACTCCGTTGCACAAGTACTCGACGGACAGAAAAGACTTGTTGCGTCGTGGCATGGACATGTACACCCGGACTATTTTTCAGATGTACTGTATGCCCTTGGAATGTATTTTAATGAGGCCCGTATCATTGTCGAGAACAATAACCACGGCATCCTCACCGCAGTCAGACTCGGACGAGACCTAGCGTATCCAAACTGTTACACCGAGATTGCTGAAGGTCAACTCAATGACCGTGAGACAATCACCATCGGCTTCAGAACCACGGAAAAATCCAAGCCACTTGTCATTGATCGCCTTAGAGCATCCATGCGTGAGAACGAAATGGACATCGAGGACGAAGGTACCCTCAAGGAAATGCTTAGCTACATCGTGACCGAAACGGGACGTATGCAGGCTGAGGAGGGCAACCACGACGACCGTGTGATGGCTCTCGCACTAGCTAACCACATCCACATTGGGCGCTTCACGCCAATCCGCGTCACCGATGACTTTTACGTTGAAGCGATATGACACAGGCTGAATATAATAAATCACCTAAGGGCAAGTCTCGTGCATCAAAGTATGCGCAGACCCCAAAGGGTAAGGCCGCTGCGAGGCGCAAACACCTGAAGCGTGTGTATGATATAACACCTGAATATTGGGACCTATTGTTCAACGCACAGAATGGAATGTGTGCCGGATGTGGTACTACAGAACCTGGAGGGCACCATAATACCTTCCATGTTGATCACAACCACGATACCGAAGAAGTCAGAGGACTTCTATGTGGGGCATGTAACATGGCTCTTGGTCTTCTAAACGACGACCCAAAGGTCCTACAAAATCTCGTAGCATATCATCACACACCTACGTCCAAAAGGCTTGCCGCGATGCATGCCATGTGACACTCAATGGAACATGATACATGGCAAATAAGACATTAAATGATGAGGAGGTTGGCACCCTCGTTGATAATAAGATCAAGCAGGCACAAAGTTGGTACGGGAGTAAGCTGAGTACTGAGCGCGAGCGTGTAACTAGATACTTCAATGGTGAGTACCCCAAGCGCCAAGGCCCAGGCAGTAGCTCATATGTGAGCCCTGAAGTCTACAACAGCGTAGAGGCCATGAAGGCCCAGCTGCTCGAGACATTCGCTGGCGGAAAGGACATCGTTCGCTTTGATCCAACCAGCCCACAAGACGTTGAGCCCGCACGCATTGCCACTGAGTACACCAAGTACAATGTGTTCTCTCAGAACGATGGTTATGAAATCATCGGCTCCGCAATCCACGATGGTCTAACAGCCCGCGTGGGTGTCGCTAAGGTATGGTGGGAAGACTGCGAAGACTGTGTGGATCATGAGTTCCAAGGCCTCGATGAGGACTCGGTACATGGTCTAGCTGCTCAGGATGAAATCTCTGACCTCAACGCTACACAGGACCCCGACGGTTCCTATAGTGGTAAACTGACCCGTAAGACGAAGGGTGGTCAGGTACGCATCAAAATTATCAACCCTGAGGACCTCGCTGTTGAACCTCAGACCCCTAAGATGTCGAAGAAATACTTCGTCGTCCATAGGGAACTGAAGCAGCAAGGTGACCTTATTAAGGAAGGTTACCCTAGGAAGCTTATTGAGCAATGTAATGCTGATAGTGACCTAGACCTAAACTCAAGCCCTGAGATGCTCGCGAGATTTCAACAGATCGACAGCGGCTTCCGCACGAACTCGAATGACACTGAAGACGACACACGCTGGCTTGTAGTAAACGAGGCATATGTCGAGTGTTCTCGTGATGGCGACCAGTACCCGAAGCTATACAAAGTGCTCCGCTGTGGCAACGTCACACTGGACATTGATGAGGTTGATGACCACCCGTTCATAGCGTGGGCTCCCATCCCCATCCCACACAGCTTCTATGGTGACAACTTCGCGGCTAGAGTCATCCCTATCCAGAACATTCGCTCTGTGCTCGTTCGCGCTATTGTGGATCACACAAGCATCACAGTGAACCCAAGGTTCCAGGTGCTCAAGGGTGGTCTCACGAACCCCAAGGAGCTTCTCGACAACCGCCTAGGTGGTATCGTCAACGTGACGCGCCCTGATGCCGTTACGCCCATTCAGTATGCCAATTTGAACCCCTTCGTCTTCCAGACGCTCGGGCTCTTGCAGCAACAGAATGAGGAGACCACTGGTATCTCCAGCCTCTCACAGGGCTTGAATAAGGATGCGGTTAGCAACCAGAACTCACAAGGCATGGTCAATGATTTGGTGAACATGAGCCAGACCCGTCAGAAGGTCATCGCTCGCAACTTCGCCAACCAGTTCATCATCCCACTGTGGCTCAAGGTCTACGCCTTAATCATCGCTAAAGAGGACAAGCAAAGTATCATTGAGGTAGCTGGTAATTGGCAACCTGTCGATCCTCGTCAATGGGGTGAGCGCAAGAGAGCCTCGTGCTCAGTTCACCTTGGGTATGGCGAGATGGATCGTGAGGCAGACAAGCTGGCTGCGGCCGGTGCCATGATGGCTCAAGACCCACAACTCGGCACAATGTTCCAAGCCAAGGGCCGCTACAAGATGGCCTCAGATGTCCTCAATATGCGCGGCATCAAGAACATCGCTGACTACCTTACGCCTCCAGACCAAATACCGCCTCCGCAGCCTGACCCGATGAAGGTCCAGGAGATGCAAATCGAACAGCAGAAGGCTCAAGCCCTCACCATGCAGGCACAATCTGCCGATGAGAAGGTCAAGATGCACGGAGCTATCGAGGAGATGAAGGCGAAACTACAGCAAATCCAGCAGCAATTTAAGGACCAATTAGCGTCTCGTGATGCCGACCGCAAGGATGCTGACATTCGCAACAAGATAGACATTTCGCAACGTGAGATGACCATAGCCGAAGCGGCACCTATGGGTACCGAGACGGTCATGATCAGCCCTAAGTAACCTAAAAGGAAACAAGTGACCCAGGAGGACATCCTCAAAATGGGTATCCGTGCTGGTGAGGTGCTCTCAAGTGACATCATGCTGTTCGTCGAGGACATGCAAAGTAGAATACTTGAGGCCCTCTCCAACACACAACCCCACGAAACGAAGACCAGGGAGAGCCTCTATTTTCAATATAGGGGCATGAAAGACTTGGTTGACGGTCTCCATCAATATGTAAGGGCCGCAGAGGCCATAGCTAAAGCCAAAGACATCGCCGAGAGTGACGAAGGCGAAACAGAGGAAACAGACATTGGATATTGAAGATTTCGACGACGAAGATAGTGGCGTTGAGGCCCTCCTGAAAGCGGCAGGTATCGAAGAAGACAAGAAGAAACTAGCTGCTCCTGAGCCTGAGGACAATGAGGATACTGGGACTGACGAACCCCAAGAGGGTGACGAGCAGGCTCCTGAAGACGAAACTGAAGGCGACGATAACGAAGCCGAAGGTGACGAAGAGGAAACTTCCAGCAAGAAAGTTGTCATTGATCCTGAGGCTGATGCCTATGTGACGATCAATGGTAAGGAGATTAAAGTATCCGAGTTGGCGGCTGTGTTCGGCAAGGATGCTGAGCTTACCACTCGTACCGCCGAAATTGATACCATCAAACAAGCTACCGAAGACAAAGCCACGAAGTATGTGGCCGGTCTCGAAGCAATGCTCCAACGTGCCACTGCGCGCGCTGAGCCCTACGCGAAGATCAATTTCCTCGCGCTATCCAAGGACCCGAACGTCTCCGCTGAGGAGCTGACGGCCTTACACAACGAAGCCCAGAGGGCTTTCGCTGACGTAGAGTATCTCAAGACAAGCCTTGATGGCACCGTCAACGAGATACACACCGCTCGCCACAATGAGCTGGTGAAGCAGGGCCAAGAGGCCTGGAAAGCTCTGGCTGATCCCGAGAAGGGCATCAAGGGCTGGAATGAAGACAAGTACAAGGAAGTCTCGGCGTTCGCTATTAGCCAAGGTATCGACAAGCGTGTGATTGATCAGCTTGTGGACCCCAATGCAATCAAGCTGCTCCACATGGCTATGCTCTATCAAAAGGGCCAAGCCGCAAAAAGTGTCACTAATAAAATTGATAAGACCCCTAAGAAAATTCTTAAGGGTTCACAGGAAACGGTGACACAAAAAGCCCGCCCAAAACCCGGTGACAAGGCTTTCCAGAAGCTTAAGCAAACGGGATCAGATGACGACGCCGTTGAGGCCTTGCTGGCCCGTATGGCTGTTGAGTAAATACGTACCTATTGACATCTATATTCGTAAGTGTTATGTGTGCCTAATGATATTTAGTACAGGAGGGTCATATGTCACTTACGAAATCTGAGATTAATATGCGGTATCGCAAGAAGCATCCTGATAGGGATAAGGCTTCTAAGGACTCTTGGGTGGCGAAAAATCCCGACTATAATAAAGAGTATCAAAAAGAGTATCGCAAGAAAAACCCTAATGCGGTCAATGAGTGGCGCAAGGACAACAGAATGTCGGCCCGCGAAGCTCATTTGAAAAACAAGTTTGGCATAACACATTTTGAATTTGAATTCCTTAAGGAGTTCCAAGGAGGTGTGTGTGCTATATGTAAGACACCTACAGATAAAACACTTCACGTAGACCATGACCACGCGACGAGTAAGGTCAGAGGATTGCTGTGTAGTAACTGTAACAGAGGCATAGGACACCTAAAGGAAAACGTAGTGTTCTTAGCTGAAGCAATTAAATATTTAGAAAATAATAAGGATTTCAATTAGTTATGGCAGCTTTCACCTCTTACGATGTCGTGGGTTAACCTCTTTTAGGCTCACGTAAAATCTCTCTAATTCGGTGGACACCCCTAGTGGACAATACCGAGCGAAGCTTCCCTTTGGGGTTGAACGTGTAACGACTAAGTGTAGGGCCAAGTGGCTCGAAACGGGAGACCGGCGCAAGCCGTGAAGATATAGTCTGGCCCCTATGGTAACATAGGGCTGCTTAATAGCGGCCGTAGTTTAACGACCTACGGTGAACACATCGAAAAAAGAAGACATCAGTGATGTCATCAGCAACATCAGCCCCACGAAGACCCCCTTCACGTCCGCGACCAGCGACGAGAAGATCCACAATACGCTGTTCCAGTGGCAGGAAGATTCCCTCGCTGCGGTGAACCTCTCGAACGCTCAGGTTGATGGCTTCGACGCTTCGGAAACCGCTCCGGTCGCGACTGTCATGCGCTCGAACTACACGCAGATTCTCTCGAAGACCATCAAGATTGCTGAGACCACGGACGCGGTGACGCGCTATGGCCGCGCCAAGGAAACGGCGTATCAGATCATGAAGGCCTCGAAGGAAGTCAAGCGCGACCTTGAAGGCATCATGCTCAACGGTCAGTCTTCGGCTGCTGGCTCGACGGGTGCCGCTCGTAACATGGCGTCCTTCCAGGCCATGTGTAGCCCGGCGTTCATCCACACGGGTGGCTCCTCGACTGCCATGACGGAAGCCCAGCTCCTGACGGCTCTCCAGACCCTCTATACGAACGGTGTGGACCCGGACATCCTCATGATCCCCCCGGCGGAAAGCACGGCCATTGCTGGCTATGCGTCGGCGGCTGGTCGCTATCGTACCATCCCGACCGAAGACAGGTCGGCTTCGCAGAAGATTGTCAACGTGGTTGACCTCTATGTGTCGCCGTTCGGTGAAGTTAAGGTGGTCCTGAACCGCTTCCAGCTTGCCACCGACTACCTGATCTTCGAGACCGCGATGTGGAAGCAGCAAGTGCTTCGCCCGTGGAGCCGTGAGACGCTCGCGAAGGTTGGCGACTCGACCCGCCAGATGATTGTCGGCGAGTTCAGCTTGAAGCATAAGAACTTCGCTGCGTCGATGTACGTCCGTAAGGTTGCGTAATTTCGCACCACTAGGCTCCTGAGGTAACACTCAGGGGTCACCCTTGTTCAATTACATACCTTAAGGCATATACATATGGCTATTCCCATTCTTCGCGTCGTCAATGCTTACGTTGGTGACGCTGGCTCCGGTGGTACTCCCGGTTCCGCTACTATTTCCGGCACGACCGGCACTGGCCGCGTGGCTACTTTCACTGGCACCATCAATGCGGCCGGTCAGCTTACGGCTATCGTGCCGGTTGATCCAGGCGCATACTCTGTCGGCCCGACGCTTCCCCAGGCTGAGCCGGTCACTGGTGGCTCCTTGGTGGGCGCCACGGTCATCCTCACGATGTCTGCCTTCGATGGCTTCACTCTCCCGAGCTACACGGTAGCGACCCTCCCGGCTGCTTCGGCCGCTCTCAAGGGTTCGTGGGCTATGGTCACGGATCATGCGGCAACCCCGGTCTACAATGCGACTGCGGCGGGTTCCGGTACGCTGGCTTGTCCGGTGTTCTGTGATGGAACCAACTGGGTCAATCGCTAATACAAAAGGCCCCTGGGGACGCCTGGGGGCCACATACACATCAGGTACATATGACACAACTCATTGATCCTACCTACAAGCTTCACGAAGGCGACAGTGAACACCGCAAGCTGGTGATCCAACGCAATCAGGAAATCCCCGATGACTTCCTTGATATGTGTAGAGCCGAGCGCCTCGCCAGTACACACGCACCCATTGGCAACTTCATGAAGGTCGCCTCGATCCCTACAGTGATAGTCGAGAAGTGGCTACGTGAGGGCTTCGACATCAATAAGGAACCCGTGAAGGCTACCGTAGCGCGCCTACGTGCTGAGGACCTCTCAGCGTTCCTTACGACTACCCGACGTGTCTAACGTCACTGAGAGAATTTAAATGGCTCAAACCGCCGTACCAGCAGCCCCTACGACCGTGGGCTCACAGACGAAAGAAATAGGGTCCCCCGGCCCCGGCTCGAAGACGGCGGTGACCGGTAAGGACACTCCAGGTTCCACAACAAAGGTTGTGACGAGCGCCGTGGGTAGCCAAACATCCCTACTTCAGTTCCCGTAAGATAATCCAATGTCACAAACATCCATAGAAATGACTTCCGTAGGTTCTCAAACCTATGAGATTGGTACACTAGGACCGGGAAGCAAAGTACGAAGAACGGGAACACCGGGGGCCACCACACCAACCTTCACAAGCACCGTGGGTTCCCAAACCTCATTCAATGTGGTGATCACCGGTCCCTCAAACTCAGCCTTAGTGGCGATAGGAATACTATAATATGTCTAACGCAACTACGGTTACCTACACAGACCCCGTAGCCGGAAACGTCACTGTCAGTACTCTTGATACAGTGATGACCAACAAGCAGCCTACTAAGGCCGCTTCTGGGGACTTCGTTGATGGTGCTATTATCACCATCGGTGCCCTAGCCGACGTGGCCTATGCTGGATCAGGAAACGCCTCGCTAGTCTCTATCCTAAAAGGAATATATGCGAAACTAGCGGGATCAATAGCCGTAACCGGTACATTCTGGCAAGCAACGCAGCCCGTGTCGCTTCCAACACTCACTTGGACACAGACTTCCGTAGCACTTACGGCAGCAACTTCGGCAACTCTTATTGCATCAAACGCGTCGAGGAAAGCACTACGGTGGATGGTAGTTGGTAGTAACCCGATGACTGTTGCCCCCGGAGCAGGACCTGTCACAGCGAACGCCGGATTTAATTATAATGGGTCATCTGCCTCTGGATTTCAGGGAGGTTCAGATGACTTCACTGGGGAAATATCCACCCAACAGTTCTCTGCCATTTCAACATTGGGAACTACTGCCATAGTTTGGGAAGGCGTATAATGTCTGGTCCTAAGTTTCCTCCAACACCACCCGCATATTCTCCTCCAGCAGATTGGCCTACACTCCCGGCCCTAGGTGCCTCTGACCAAAAATTCGTAGGGCTATTTGCTGTCTACAACAACGGGGCCAACTTTGTAGCCCTAAAAGCCACCACATCGTCTGGTACCTACACCGTTGATTGGGGGGACGGCACTACACCTGATGTTGTGACATCAAATGTGCAGATTAATCACCAGTATTCCTATGCAGCTTCTGGCCTTAGTTCCCTCTTGGCTGAAGGCTATAAGACCGCTATTGTTACTGTTACCCCGACGACAGCAAATTTGCTTACCTTTACTCTCCAATCCAAGAATGCAACGGCCGGTCTTAATGCACAAACACCCCCGTGGTTGGATGTTAGCATCAATGGACCCAACCTCACCTCTGTTATATTTGGTGGGGGAGTAGTAAGTTTGGCGTCGTTACAGAGGGCTACGGTCGGTATTTTAGGGACAGTGCTAAGTTTTGCAAATATGTTCGCGGGCTGCCGCGCACTTCAATCAGTACCACTGTTTAGCACTTCAACAGGTACTGATTTTACAAATATGTTCAATGGATGTATTTCTATTGTGGTTATTCCACTATTCGATACCTCCGCCGGTATTACATTTACGAGTATGTTAAGTGGGTGCTCCGCCCTTCAATCCGTTCCGCTGTTCAATACCTCCGCTGGTGTTACCTTCAGCGGCATGTTTCAGCTTTGTTCCGCCCTTCAATCCGTTCCGCTGTTCAATACCTCCGCTGGTGTTACCTTCACCGCCATGTTTCAGCTTTGTTCCGCCCTTCAATATGTTCCGCTACTTAACACCGCCTCTGGTGTTACATTTACGAGCATGTTCCAGACGTGTCTTGCGCTTCGATCTGTTCCGCTACTTAACACCGCCTCTGGTGTTACATTTACGAGCATGTTCAACGGTTGCACAGCATTAATAACTCTTCCGGCTTTTAATCTCGCGGCAGGCACAACCTTCACTACCATGCTCAATAGCTGCCCCATGTTGAGTGCCGCTCCGTTTGCTGGGGCCACGAAGACAATATCATTCGTAACACTTAATCTATCGGAGGCGGATTTAGTCAACACGCTGAATGGCCTTGGAACCGCCGTAACACAGACAGTTACTGTAACAGGTAATTTTGGTGATGACGGAAGTGCTCCAGTACTAGCAGCTATTACAACAGCTCAAGGTAAAGGTTGGACGGTGGTATCATGAGTAATGGACCCGGTTTTTATAAAAGTGTTGGCGATGGGCTCAATGTCACATATGCCTCTAACTATGTCTACTCCCCCGGGTACTCCTTGGTTGCCAAGACGCACATCAATAATCCATCAGCATATGTGTTTCCTATAGATGGATGGTCTTGGTATGATACGGAGGACGCTGCTAGGACAGCAATGGGTCTTCCAAGTTCGACTGTGACCTCAGCAGCCAATGCGCTACTAGAAGCATACCCGAGCATGCCCAAATCCGTGGCTATCACGGCGGCTAATGGTCTCATCACAATTGACCCTACCTTTACCCCATAAGTTCGCATGTAAGGATACCTCATGGCATTCATCGATGTTAAGAACGACGTACAGACCATCCTGAATCGCCGGGACCTTACGCCTACCCAACTAAATAGCTTCCTGGACAAGGGTGCTCGTCGGATTAACCGCGAGATCAAATGCCCTGCCCAGGAGGACACTGTAAGCCACACCTTCGATGGCACTGAGTTATACCCTGGGCGCTTATTGGTGCCTGGGGACCTACTCCAGGTCATCAGCATCTATCTCAACGATAGCTCCAACCAGCGCACGTTGATCAAGAAGGACAAGGCCACCGTGATGGTCGCAGCGAACACTGTGGCTACCCCAAGCTACTATTATCGCGAAGGGGCCACATACATCCTCGGCCCAACGCCTTCCCTGACGCAGATTGTCTTCCTTGACTACTACAGGGACGCCGCTGGTCTCGTGAATGACACGGATACCAATTGGCTCACTGACGCTGCTCCAGACCTGTTTGCGTATGCTGCACTCACGTATGCCGCCGACTTCTTCTTGGACGACCGCGCTGACAAGTGGGAGGCTCGCTACAACCAGATTGCTGCATCCATCCAGGCTCTGGCTGATGACGATGAGTTGCATGATGGGAGCATAAGCCCCGCGTACAACACTGAACCCATTGACTACTACCCATACTGTTAAGGAAGCCATATGTCTGGCGCATCATTTTATCAAGATACGAACCCCAGCATTGCTTCCATACAATCACTGGTAGACCAAGCGGTGGCTGCTGAGGCCGCTGCGGCTGCTTCGGCTTCTATGGCTGCGGCTGCGGTCGCTGGCCTCATTGTGTCCGGTGGTGGTAGCATCTCTGTGGTCATTAATAAGACCGGTGCATCCTCCAATGCAATGACGGTGTTTCAAGACACCACGTCAGGCCGCGCCCGTTGTGGTCTCATTGGAGACGATTCGTTCCACATACAAACCAGCGGTAACGGTAGCTCCTGGGTGGATGCCCTCACCATCACCACGGCGGGTGTTGTCTCGGTCGCTACGGCCACCTTCGGTACCAATACGACCCAAGTGTCCACCACGCAGTTCGTGCAGGCTGCTATAGCACCATTGGCCGTATCGGCTACAGTGAACTCGGCTCTCGCTCTGAAGGCTCCTCTCGCCTCCCCTGCGCTCACCGGCACCCCTACGGCACCTACCGCTTCCGCACTGACTAATAGCACTCAGCTGTCCACCACGTCCTATGTGGATCAAGCGGTCGGCGTTGAGACCACGAGAGCTACAACAGCTGAGGCGCTTAAGGCTCCTCTAGCCTCCCCAACATTCACCGGAACCCCGGTTATCCCTACTGGTGCCACAGGGGTTACCCAAGCCTTAGGGGATAGCTCAACCAAGCTCGCCACTACGGCCTTCGCGCAGACCATGCAATCCCCCGCGTTCACAGGTTCCCCAACGGCACCTACGCAGACCCACAACGATAACTCAACCAAGCTCGCTACGACAGCCTATGTAAACACAGGTGTTACAGACGGCTCTAACGCTGGTGCTGGTCAGGTTGGGGAGTACATCAGCGCGACGGTGCTCATTGGTGCTGAGGTGTCTCTCACCACGACCGTCGCGGCGGACGTAACTTCTATTTCCCTTACGGCAGGAGACTGGGAAGTCTCAGGGAATGTTGTCACTGATGCCGCCGGTACCACAGTTACGACGAAGGTTGAAACTTGGATCAATACCGTTAGTGCGACGATACCAACACTTCCGGCCGGTGGTGGATACTCTAAGTTTTCCACCCCAGCAACGGCAGGTATTGCCACAGGTGTATGTGTAGGCCCTGTACGTATATCTGTTTCCAGCACCACAGTTGTCTACCTAACTACACAAGCCCAATTTGCAACATCTACCCTGAAAGCGTATGGCTTCATTGGAGCGCGGAGGGTCAGATAAAGGGCGTCAGCCCGAAAGGTCTGCCTATGCTCATAAATTACACCCAAAGCCTCCAACGCACCCTCAAGTGGGAAGGGGGCTACTCGAATAACCCCAAGGACCCTGGGGGCGCTACGATGCGTGGGGTGACCAAGCGTGTCTATGATGCCTTCCGCCACCGCAATGGTCTTCCCATTCGTGATGTCCGTGAGATCAGCCCTCTCGAGATACAGGCCATCTACCAGCCGGAATACTGGGATGCCGCTGGGTGCTCCAGGCTTCCCCCAGGTGTCGATTTGGTCACCTTCGATGCCGCTGTGAACTCAGGGGTCCGCAGATCACTCTCGTGGCTCCAAGCCTCCCAAACTGGTGATTATGTGGTGACCGTCAAGCGTTTCAGCTCGAAGCGCCTAGGGTTCCTCCATAGTCTCAGGACATGGAGAACCTTTGGGAAGGGCTGGGCTCCCAGGGTTGCCGAAATGGAGGCTGCTGGTATCCGGCTGGCAACTGGGGCCAATGCTCCTGTAGTGCTTCATAAAGAGGCCCAGGAGGCCACTAAGAAGGCTCAGAGCCACGCTGGTACCGTAGCGACTACAAGTGGCTCAGCAGCCATCCCTGTGGCTACTGGAGCCCATCAGGTTCCATGGGAGGCCTGGGTAGCTATGGGCTCCATAGGGCTCCTGATCATCACCATCTCGATCTACTTCTACCACATCCACACTGTCAGGGCTTCAGCCTTTGAGCAAGCGGCGAAGGAGCCACTATAGATGTCTATCGAATTAGGAGGGCTGGCCTCTAGCCTCATTAAGGCTGGCGCTCCGATGCTAGGCGAGGTCCTCGGTAAGGTCCTCCCGTTCCCCTTCAACCTTGTGGCCTCCAGTGCCCTCAATGCGGTCGCTGGGGCTCTAGGGGTCCCGAATGATCCGGCCAGTATCCAAGCTGCTATCGACGGTGACCCTGACGGGGCCGCTTTGAAGCTCCAGGCCATCGAGGCTCAAGTCACGGCTGACATGGAGGTCCTTAAGGCCCAATCAGCCACAAACCAAGAGGAAGCTAAGAGTACCAATCCGTTTATCTCAGCGTGGCGACCGGCCTTCGCTTGGTGCGTCATGTTCTGGATGAACTACAATTTCCTGAGCTATGTGGCTCAAGTCCCTTGGGCACCCCAGCTGCCTCCCGAACTCTTCAATCCCGCCTGGATGCTCTTCGGAGGCATGATGGGCCTTAGGACTGTCGAGAAGTGGGCAGGTGTGGCTCGGAGTACCCTCACGGAAGCCGAAGGCGTCCTCAAGCGTATCGTGAGGCGCAAATGACCGCTTCCGAACTGGAGCGCATTGCGCGCCTAGAGACACGCATTGACGACATCATTGAGACTGTCGGCAAGATAGACAGCAAGCTCACAACGATCCACGAGAGCATTCTTATGAACCGTGGGTACGATAAGGCTGTCGCTAAGCTCGTCAAGATTGGCTTCGTGGTGACGCCTATTGCCCTGTGGGCCTTTGGTGGCCAATGGCGCGATATGGCTCACCTATTTCACATCGGATAACACACACACATGGAAAGCAATATCGTTAAGTTCATGAGCGTCTGTGTCTTTGCGCCCTTGTGGCTCTTAGGCTACATATTGTTCAAAGCTAAGTGATACGCATTCGCGTATAATTCGGAGATATACGGTATCGCGTATAGCAAGCACAAAAAACAGATCGAACACCTTGGGATTTCCCTTTGGCTCGATCTGTTTTTTTCGTTCTCTTAGCGCCTGAAGATAGCCTCACGCTTCCTCAGGTAATCAATCTCGGCCCTCAGGAGCAAGTTCTCCCTCGCTAGGTCCTCGGTGTCCCTAGGGGCAGCTGCGGGAACCTCGGGGCCACCCTTCTGCCTCCAGCCCCTAAGGACATTCACATGGACCCCAACATCGTCAGCGACGGCTTGTAGTGTCTCCCCGTCGATGACCCTTTGGACTGCCTTGCTCTTAAAGTCTTCGTCGAATGCTCGTCTTGCCTTTGCGGCGACCATCTGGGAACTCCTCTAGTTCATCGTCCACTGAAGACCAGTGGTCTGTGGTATCTAGGAACCCCACATACTCAGCATACGTATCATTGTCAAGTGGCTTATTGAGCCTGGGGTTCAAATAGCCGATACTGAAGGGACGCTCGATGGACGTGATGCCTACCTTGGGTTCTCTTATCGGATTGGGCATTGTCCCCCCGCACAGTCTTCAAGGCCTAGTTCCTCTATGGTTGGCTCGTCGTGATCCGCAGAAGACCCAGCAATAACCAATGGCTTCAAGGTTGAAACATAGGCCTCATAGAACTCCTTGCTCACAGCTTCCTGCGGCAGATAGGCATACCCGGAGTCCTTCCTAAGGATGAACGTAACCCCGACGAATACATGCCAGTTGGTATCCAACCAGTCAATAATTTGAGACACCTCCTCCAGATCATAGGTCACCGTGATGGAAGCGTTGTGCTCCACATAGTTCTCCATGAACAGCTTGTAGCGGTCTAGTTGATCCACCGCAGATTCTGGGTCTCCTGAACACTCAGGGAAAGCGACCGGGAGTCTGGCGATAGTGGCTTCGGGGTTGTAGGGGTTTGGGAATAGATGGTAATTGGCGTCCCGCAGCGCAGGCAGTAGTGGGTCACTGGCTCCGAAGTTGATGTTATTAAAAACGTAGGCACCTTTGGGGCTATGGAGTCCTTCGGTGGTGTCCATAAGCTTGCTGAGGGTTCCTTCAGGTTTAATTGTTGTGATGGCCTTAGAACGCGGCAGACCAAGTTCGTCAGCCATATTATAGGATGCAATACCAGCAGTATTTCTAACCTGCCTAATCCGCGAACCATTCTCACGGAATTCCCAGCGAGCAATGCCAGTAAGGCTAACCCCTTGCAGTCTGAGAAATTCATTAAGCTCATGCCATCTCCTTTGCAAAATGCCATCGTCTAGGTTTACGCAAGTCTGCCGATAGTTGGCCCGAGAGACCAATCGGATGGCCTCCTGAAGCCCCTCAAAGTCTCCATTGAATTTGGCCAAGTCCGTCGTCACGAGATTACAGAAGCAATGGGAGCCCAAGAGAATCTCTCCGCACGGATTTACACCCTTGAACCACGGTGCTCTGAGCTTCGCGGCAACACCATTAATGAACCCAGGCTCACTACCGCCAGCACCAATCATGACCTGGAAGATGTTCTCTAGCTCATGACGTGTCGGCTTGTGCCAGAACACGAGGCTATTGTTGCTTTGGGTACGCCAAGGTGTCTTCTCGAGGTCCATCTTGGCTGTGGCGAACGCTGCCCACTCAGGGTCACCATAAGGCACCAAGGTGATCTCTGCGCTGCGTCTCGAGGACAACGTGGACCCAAGGAGGTTCAAGATGTCCATGATGTCCAGCCGCGTGAGCAGCATGTCGGCGCGAGTGTTCAATATGTCAGTGATCTTCAGGATGGCGTCAGCAAGCTGGTTGTCCCCTGAGCTGATCCATCCGTAGTTCGCTAGGCGCGTACCGGCTGGGCGTATCTCAGAGAAGTCGATAGTGAGCTTCTTGCAGGGCTTCTTGTTGGCCAGGAGCTTCCCTGGGAGCTTAGCCCAGGCTTCCGCACTGTCACCCACAGAGATGTACCACTCGCCATTGAACTCGTGCTCGTAGTTACCTTCGCGCCCTTTGTCCTTGGGGTCCGTCTTCTTTGACCTTATGATCTCAACGCGGAGAGGCTTCGTAAACCCGCTGAGGGTCCCGACGACCGGCTCGAAGCCGACACCACAACCTTGTAGGAGCAGCCAATAGGCATCAACAATGTCGTGGATACTTTCCGCCCGTAGGAAAGCACAGTTAAACTGCGAGGCTTCTCGACGTTTGGAGACCTCCGTGCCTCCAAGCCAGAGAGTGCGCCCACTGAGCATGACTTTGCGCTCGTACATGAGGGTCCTAAGGTCCTCAAGCTCCTGCTCTTGCTCTTTACCGAGTTCCGATCCACGGGCACGTACCCATAGCCATCTTTGATGCTCAATGACTCGATCCACTGTTTGTTGGAATGTCTCGAATGCTCCCCATCCAATTCCATGCTTAGTTGAGGGCCTGCTGTAAGTTCTCGCATAGACGACCTTGGCCCTGGTGGACATGTTGTTCAGGGAGGCCCTCACTTCCGGCATTATCTTTCGTTTCTTCAATGTATGCCTCCTGGCATCTATCAGGTCAAACTAAATCGCTCATTTCCGGCAGCTTGTAATTTGGCCCCTTGAGTACCTTCCCATCAGCCCGATAATGAGGCTTGCCATCATCCCACAGCTTGCTCATGTTGCTCTCGTGAACCCGCCGGAAGGCCTCGAGCTGCACATTCTCACTGAGCGCCGTGCGCCACTTCTCCAGGTGCTCAATGTTATTCACCGTGGTCTCGTCGATCATGTCGAGGCCACACTGTGTCCCCCATATGATGACGTACTCCAGGTCCATGAGTTCTTTGATCAGATGTTCGGCAGCTTCCGCGACCTCGGCTACCTCCTCGTGGATCAGTGTGAGGCACGTATCGAGGTCCGTGGGTGCCCCAAACTTCGCGCCGAACTCCTTGACCATCTCGGCCTTATCGTAGGTTGGCCCGGCGATAACCACCTTCCTCTTGAGGTCAATTACGTCGCCCAAGTTACACCTCCAGTGCGCGTGAGAGTGCCTTGATCAGGTCGTAAGCCTGACCGACGGTGATAGTCAGAATGTCCACAGAGCCCCCAGGGTGCTGCGGGGACGCATTAAGCTCCTGCCGTAGGTGTACCGTCTCCCCGCGCTCGCTGGTCCACACTTCGACCTCACGGAACGCCGTGTCAGGCGAGATGGTCCACTGGTAGCCATCGCGGGCACTGTAGTCCTCGACCAGGGTGTCGCTGTGGATCATCTTGCGGCCCCTCTTGGGGTACTCTGGTTGCATTGCGTCCATTAGGTCCACCATTCGACTTTGCCCTCCTGCTTAGCGATTTCCTTATCGAGGTAGTCACGGGCCTTCCGTAGGTCCTTGAGGCCATCCTTAGCATCCTGGCGACACACATACTTGATGACGTTGCCTACCCAGAACGGAAGGTTGTTCTCGCGGATGAACGTGATGGGCTGGATGGCGAAGCGGGCATAGTGTGGCTGTTGGCTTACGTCCGTTGTGTCCTCCTCAAAGATCATTTTGGTTCCCATAAGATAACCTCCTTTCGTTTGCTGTCCCAATCGGATGCCCGCAGGATACGTGCGAGCCGTGCTTGGATAAGGGCGTCACTTTCGTCGAGGCCCACAGCTTCGTAGGCGTGGACTACAGCGGCCCATAGTGCCGGTAGGCCGATGTAGGGACCAAGTATCTTCGCAGCCTTCACAGGACCACACCCAGGCAACCCAGGGTACCCGTCGGTAGGGTCACCTGTGAGTGTCTGGAGCATCCAGAAGTAGTTAGCCTCTTGCTCCGAAATGGTAACTAATTGCCCCTGTCGGTACAGTTTCCCAGGGACCGTTTGCATATCCTTGTCGAACGATACGACTATAGGGTCCTTGACCTTTCCATTTGTAGCTAGGATGCCTAACACATCATCACCTTCCAGCCCATCAACCGACAGACATTTGTAGGTGTCTCTAGCGCGCTCCATTGTGCGTTGGTATGCCAGTGGCTTGCGTTCAGCGCGCTTAGATTTGTAGGTAGGTGATAGTTCCTTTCGGAAGTTACCAGAGCCGCTGAAGATAATCTTTATGTCATCTTGCTTTAGAGACTCACGGTACCCAGTTAGAATGTGCTCGAAGGCTACCCATGCTTCCTCTGAGTTAGAGAATAATACATGGTTGAAATCATCCCAACGCACTTCTCGTTCGACAGCGGCGGTGGCTTGGTACAGGCACATATCGCCATCTATAAGTAGTGTCACGCTGCCTCCTTCCAATGTTTGTCTGTGACTATGAATTGTATAGTCCTTAATGACACACCATACGCCTTAGCTAGTTTTCTTTGGCTAGTTGAGGGGTAGGCAATTCTAATGCTCCGTACTTCAGACCATGTAAGTTTAGAGTGTGAACTCTTTTCTCCTTTTAGCCCCACATATCTACCTTTGGTATGCCTGTCTCGCATGTTGTCAGAATGAGTCCCCAGGAACAGGTGATCAACATTTGTACATGGTGGATTATCACACTCATGAAGAACTTGAAGTCCTGGGGGAACAGGACCGTTTCTATCCTCCCAGGCTTTGATATGTGCTCCACACATGGTCTTCCTTGTAGTGGACCATGCTTGCCCGTAGCCCTTACGGTTTCTGGACAAAGGCCACTCAACACAAGGCGTCACTTACGTCTCCCCTTGTAGGCCCCTTGGGTCTTCGCAAGGCCGTTGTCGATCTCATCCTCAGCCGCGGCTTCCGCAAGGAGCTTGGAGTTCCAAGGTGGCGGCAGGGCCTCATGGTCCGTAGCCTCATGGATGGCCTGTAGCTCCATCTCGAAGGCCAAGGGGCTAAGCTCCTCGGGGACTTCGTAGGTGCCCTCTTTGACCCGCGTAAGGATGTCCCTGGTGTGCTCTAAGGCGACACCACAGAACCCTCGGGTGTGCGCCATGTTGACAATCTCGATTGCCGCGTGTTCGATTGGGGTCATGCGTTCTCCATTTGGTTCACTTGGAGCTGATACTCATAAAGGCCTCTACCAAGGCACCGCTTACCCACAGTATGTGATCCAAACTCAGGCTTGCGCATATGCCGAAGTTGGGCGGAAACGGATGCAGGTGGGTCTTGGGTGGTACCGGATATTTGACCTAAGGTTCTCCACCGACCATCCATCATAAGGCTAAAGATGCGTGCGTACTGGCGCTTCAGCCTATCGGTGTCCATAGGGTTCATTTACTTCTTCCCTTTCTTGGCGAATGCGGCCATCTCAGCGACGAGTTCCGTTGGGGTCTCTACTGCCACAGGCTGCGAAATAGCGGCTGGAGCCACTGGAGCCACGGGTTGATCCACCGGGGGGGTGGCTGGGATAGCCACATAAGGAGCGACCACAGGGTTCTGAGTGCCGAGGTTATAAGCGTCCTGTAGGCGCTGCTGAATGTAGCTGATGGAGTGGTTCGTCTCCCCACCCAGCATGAGCACTTGGTGAACCGCATTGGTGGCTTCATTTGAAAACATGCTATTCGTCATTGTCGTCCTCCAGTTCCATTTCATTGAGAAGGGCTAAGCCCATTACGGTAGGACGCCACTCGCGTGAGTAGACATCCTTGGTGACCTTGGTGGTAATCAGTTGCATCGAAGCGGCCATCGCAACGTAGGCAACATACTCACGAGAGAAGTTCGATGCGATACTGAAGCCCCGCTTGTGGGCCTCATGCACCACTATGGTGAGCCCAGCATCCGTAGGGTTCAGCATGTCAATGCCGTACTTTTCGTATAACTCGATGTCCATCAGTGTACCTCCGCCCAATTGTTGCCTACTTGATACTCCTGCCCCGGCTTGCCTGCATCGAGGCGCACCTTGAAGCCAAACTTGTCGCCTGCTATCTTTGCGTAGTGGACCATTATCTTCCCTATCTCGTCAGCTAGGTGCTCAGGACACATGATTGTCATGTCATCGTGGACCCAGCCTACAATCTGGAAGTCCTCTCCTTCCTTGAAGACCCACTTAAGGTGCTCGTACACTGAGCAAACCCACTCGGCACAGATGGTTGCTCCAGCCCCTTGGAGGAGCGTATTGAGAGCACTGTGGCTGCTCCTTATGTGGAGCCTCCTGCCATCCAATCCCTTTAGGTATCCTCTTGCGCAAGCTTGTTTCACTGTCTTGATCAGAAGGGCCATCCCTGGGATATTCGCTAGGAACTTCTCTCGAAGCTTTCGGCCACGAATAGCACTCCCTTTGACAATCTTGCCTAGCTTGCCATCCCCTGCTCCATAGATTAGTGCATAAATAAAGGTTTTCGCGTTGTCTCTGGAGTCTAACTCGGCGGCTAGTTGGTTGGCGGTATGAACGTCTCCGTCCGTAACTAGCTTCGCATAAGCTCCACCATCTTTTCCAATAAAGTCAAGGTAGTGGGAGAATGTACGAAGCTCAAGCCCAGATTGGTCAGCCGATACAAGTTTCCATCCCGGAGGACATACAAACAGTCGGCGGCACTCAGGCCCATATATAGCTCTAACTGCCGGGACTTGGGAGACGTTCGGACTATAGTGCGTACAGCGACCCGTGACGGTTCCACATGGATTATACGACCCGTGAATACGTCCGTCACTGGCGACCACTTTGAGCCACGCTTGGTCCCCATCCTGCAACTGGCTGAGCCGCTTCTCGACCAGAAGGTACTCAACCAAGAGTTTAGCCTCGGGGATGTCAATCTTGTCCAGAATGTCTTCATCTAGTTTCGCTCTGCCTCCTTCGGTGAACTCCTCAGGCTTCCAGCCCATCTCCTTGAGCTTCTTTTCGATATGCACTCGAGACCCTGGATTGAACACAACGGTCTTGTACTTTGTGACCGCTTGACCCTTAATGTACCCTCGGGTCTTGTTGTCCCTCTTAGGTATCAGTATCTTGTCCACTTCCTGCCAGGAGCCAAACTTCTCGACCAGGTGTTTCTCGAGGGCATCCCTGCGCTCCGTAAGAACCCCAGCGAGTTCACCAGCAGCCTTAATGTCGAATGGCCAGCCTGATTGTTCGATGTGAGCACAGACCCAGGCCTTCCGGTGCTCAAGGGCTAAAGGGGCCTGGGGGTATCCTTCTGGCTTGAGATGGCGAAGGAGCCTAGCAGTAACCAGCGTGTCCTTCACGCAGTAGCTTTGCATCTCCTCTGACCACGCATCCCATCCTCCCTGGTAGTCATCCTTAAGGACGCCGAGGCGCATCCCCCACGCACGAAGGCTATGATTGCCGGTCATTTTCCCTAAGTGAATGCCTCCCTTGTGATCCTCCTCTTTAAGATTTGGCCTCAAGAGTCTAGCTACAACAAGCGTATCCGTTATCTTGGTTCCGGGGCGATAATTCCAGTTGTATAACTTCTTGAGTACTGGGAGATCATATCCAATGAGATTATGTCCAACCAACTCGTCAGCTTCGTATAGAGGTTCTAGGGCCTTCTCAATATCATCCGGCCCATACTCAACCACTTCGTCTGTGTCGGCATCCCTAGTCACAAGGCACCACACCTTAGTAACTTCACGTAGCAATCCGTTCGCCTCAATGTCCCATATTAGCCGAGTCATGCTTGTGATCCTTTCTCTTGGTGTGCCAATGTCTTTCTTCGTAGGTGTGGATTGAGTGGCAGTTGGCACACAAAATTATACACTTACAAATCTCAGCTATGAGTAGGTCCCTAGCTACCTTTGGGTCTTGGCTTATGTTGAATGACTTATCCCCATATGCGTGGTGGAAATGAAGTGCCGCAGGGTGTGCGTTAAACCCACACTCAGCACATCCAGCGTGAAGTTTTATTTCATTAAGTATTTCCCTTCTCTGACGCTGGTGGCTGTTAGTTCTTAACCTTTTGCTTGGTGCGTTATTCATACACTTGCGTGAGCAGTATTTGTTCCACGCGCGTGTTGGCTCAAACGCTGTACCGCAGGTTACGCACTCAGCCATGTGTTCTCCTTGTCTATAGGTATCGTATGCCACATGGCATCCATTAGGTCAACAGTTAGTTTGCATTTCTTCTTCAAGTGGATTGATCTGAGCCAGCAGGCGTCCTGTGGCCTTATTGTACTCCAGGGTATCCGCAACGCCCAGGTCGCCTACTTCTCGAGACTTAAGGACACGAACTACACACTCATTGGCCGCTTCCTCGTCCTGTTGGTCACGCTCCAAGCCGACGCAAACATCCGATAATTGCTTTATCGAACCAGAGCCGCGCAGCTCGTTCAAGGAAACGCGACCACCTTCCTCGTGGCTCTTGCCGTCTGGTTTGCTCAGGTGGCTCACAGCCAATATACCAACCCCTGTTTCCGCTATTAGCGAGCGCAGATTGGTCATAAGACTGTCGATCCGTATTCGCTCGTTCTCCTGCTTCCCATCTTGCCCACTGATGACAATCGAGAGGTGGTCGAGAATTACGAAGTGACATCCAAGGACTACCCGCATATAACGTATCTTGGATAGCAGCCTCTCCGAGTCTAGCGAGCCAAAGTGATCGAAGAAGTGCATCCTGGTGTTCACGACTTTCGTGACTGACTGTGCCCATTGTTCCTCCGTGATGACTTTAGGGTCCTCCCTGAGCTTCCAGAGAGGCACATTGTTGTCGATGGCTACGAAGCCTTGCGCGGTCTTGTCGATGCTTTCTTCGAGATATATACATCCCATCGTAAGGCCATGCTTCTCATGAAGATGGTAGGTGATCTCCCTAGCCATAGTAGACTTACCAATCCCACTCCCGGCACAGAGGACCACCAGCTCTCCTTCACGTAGACCTCGGAGCATGTTATCGAGCTTGGGGTATGGTAGGCTATAGCCTCTCGCGGTGGCTTGCATGAGGCGTTCGACGGTGATGTCTTCGCCAGCCACAATGCCGTCAGGGCGCCACGGCTTAGCGTTCCAATACGCCTTGACCAAAGGGGCCGTTCCGTCCTTGATGAGGACTTCATTGGCATCCTTGCGGTCGCCAAGGGACATAATGAAGACTTTACCCGGAGGGAGTAGTTCAGCGACTTCAAGAGTAGCAGTCTGTCCAGGCTCGTCATTGTCGAAACATAGGACAATCTTCTCGAATCCTTGGAGCCACTCGTAAGCCTTCTTAATGGCTTTAACTGCGGCTGGGGCACCGTTAGGCAGAGATACCACCGGCCACTTGCAATCGAAAGCCTGTGCAACTGAGAGACAATCAAGCTCACCTTCCGTAATGACGACAGACTTTCCGGTCCCAAATAATTGTTGCCCATAGAGCCCCATGTCCTTTCCGTTGCCTGTGATGCTGAAGTCTTTCCCCGGCTTGCGTATCTTCTGAGCCACTAGGGTATGGTTGGTATCCCGGTAGTTTGCAATCTGGCACCCATCGCCAATCTGATACCCATACTTGCGGCAGGTATCTTCACGTAGCCCGCGCTTCGGAATGTCGCTGTACGAGCCATTTAGGAAGTTCTCATTTGAATGATCCATACTACGACGCTTCCTTTCATTCGATCCATCTAAAGGGGGACCATAGGTCTCGCACGCGTGACAGAATGTGCTACCATCATCATATAAGGCCGCAGCGTCACTTGACCCGCAAGAGTCGCAAGGGATATGCGCTTGAACTATGGTCCCCATGTTCTTAGTTGCTCCGCTGGCTGTCTTTAGTGATCACCCAGGACCGATTAAATGACTCGTCACCAACCTCGTCGATCCACACGTAGTTCCATCCGGCTGCGTAGAGGAACTGCTGGAACTTCTCTAAGACTGTATCGAGGGTCAGCATGTCGGTTTCTTCAAAGTGGACACCAACATCAAGACCACGCTCCTCATCGGAATACCCAAAGTCCATATGTTCTGCCATTTGTACTCCTCTATCGTTTCTTACTGGCCTCGATGAGCCAAGCCTCAGGGATACGTCCGTGGTCGGCCCATTTGAAGCCTTCCTTTATGGACCAGTCTGCGTAGGATGTCCTACTACCCTTGCGTATCTTCGATGATGCGTTCTGGAAGACCATACGTATGTCAAGGTTCGGGTGTTGCTCCTTGACCAATACCATTTTCTTGCGGTCGTCCGTATCGAAGAGTCCTTTTGTCTCCACTATGATGCCATTGTGAAGCCTGAAGTCTGGCGTGTACGTGTGTTCCTTCTCAGGGACCACATACCGTAGCTTAAGGAACTCGTACTCGAATGGTACGTTGGCATCCTCCAGCTGCTTAGAGACCTTTTCCTCCAGACCTGAGCGGAACGAGTGGGCCCTGAGCTTAGGCCTACCTTTAAATGTCGAGCGCGTCTTCGCCATCGTCCCCTTCTTCGGGTTGATAGAGGTCGTTAAGGGTCTCGCCTTCCTCGGTGCCACTCTCGTCACTGAAGTCATCGAGTGAGCTACCGACCAGCTCAATGATCTGGACGATGTTCAATTGGAGACTGACGCCCTTCTCGTAGTTGTAGAGGGTGCATCCAATCTTGATGCGCGAGCCGCCACCAATCCAGAGGTCCCCAATCTTCTTGAACTCATCCGGGTCCGTCCGTGCCGCGTTGGCGTCGAACAGTTTCACCTTGCGAGCGTCGATGATGGTTGGGAGGAACTTGGACTTCGCGATGAGGCGCTCGATGCCATCTTTCCCGGTCTTGATGGGCATCTTGGGCTGCGAGACCTTGAACTTCATGCCCTTCATTTTGGACTTGATTTCCGCGCGTACCTTCTCAAGGTCGGCCGATGACAACTCCAGTTCCGTCTTGTACTTATTGTCGGCGTACTCGCCCTTTGTGTCCGGCTTGGTGATCTTCGGGTACACCGCGATACCAATGGGGGAAACGAATGAAACCTCTTTTGTCAATGTATGCTCTCCTATGTTTAGTGTCAAGTGGTATGTTATTCGGTATCGCAAGGGCGCTCTGCGTCCTCGAAGATATACCCGAGGTAGTCCCTGTCGGCACCGTCGAGGAGGTCGAGTTGTTCTTCCTCCACGATTTCGTTGATAGCCGCCACTTCGGCAGGCTTGATTTCTCCCTGGTCCTGAATGACCCACCCGCGAGCCGCAAGGTGCGCCAGTAGGTCCACTGGAAGTGGAATGCCATTTTCCAAGCAGTAGCTCAAGTAGGCGTAAGTTCCAAATTCGCCACCGGCGTCCTGGAGGGTCCTCAATTGAGCACCACATGGGCCATGTAGAGGTACATTGTGAACACGAAGACCGTGACGACCATAATGTCGGCGGTGGACTTCCAATCGAAGTCTCGGACGACCTGCTTAGCCTTAGATGCCTGAGCGTGTGCCATCACAACACGCACGTTGTCGTTGATCTTGAGTTGATTGATGATGTCATTAGTGATGTCTCGCCACCACTCTTGGTCCACTCGGTTGCGTTGCCAGTATTTAAGCTCCTCGCGTAGTTCGTCGTCAGTCATGTGGTCTAACGCTTTGTCAAACATTGGTTCTCCTTTTCTAACTATCTCGTGTTTCAGGTACGCAACAGTTGTACTCCTAGACACATTGTGTGTCAATAGGCATTCATTAAGAAAAAGCATATTCCGACTGCTTGATTAAGCTAAGGTCCAGTGTGCCGTATGTGGGCACCGGAGGAACCTTGGATGAGTCGTCCATCTGAGCTATCACTTCATTCCTAATGTTTGCCAGTACATCATTCTCGGAATATAGCTTGTAGAACTGCTCCACAAGGATCGAGCGTAGGCGCGGGGCCTCATTGGGGAGGCATGAGAAGCTATCGTGTACCAAGGCCAGTTCTATGCCCTCCTCAGCACATGCGTTAACAGTCATCATCAAGTGGCAAGCGTCCATCGAGTGCACGAAGCTTGGTGCTATGGCGCGCTCAGTCTTAGATTTGTTGATGCCTGTAGTATCTTGCTGTACAAGAGGGTAGAATAGGCGCTTAACCCCTTTGTCAAATAAGGTTAGCTTGATTTGACCACATTCCTTAGGGGTGTAGTGTACAACCACCGGGAACCCTAGTGGGGTGTGATACCTTAGTGGCTTCTGTTCGTGGGATGTCACCTTAGTGAGCTTCTTTAGGAAATCCATAGTATCTAGCGGCTTCTGGACGATGCCTTTAAGGGCCTCCTCAATCTTATTGGTGATGTAGCTTGCAGCTAGAAATTCGTCAGCGAATGGGTGTTTATCCCTTTTGCCTTCCAGAACCTCTATGGTTATCTTTTGCATTATGTCCTTAAGCTTTTGCTTACGTGCGCCTCGGCTGGTAACACCATAAGGAAGCGTCATGGTCTGCCTCTTTGATGTGGACCGAGTAATTCCTTCCGCCATCCACTCTGCGGCCAACTCCGGGTCCTTGGTATCCTCCTGAACAAGGCGTAAGGTTTCAGTAGCGACCATTGAATAAATGTCCTGGGGGTCCTCTGAGGGCGTCAAGTTTACCAGGGAGCCACTAGGGTCCCGCGTCATGGCGCAGAGGTGCTGTAGGCCACTACACGAGCCATCGAAGGCTATCGGTAGATGGCATCGAAACCCATCACGCCAATCGAGGAGCGCCCGACAACCGGCCAGGAACATGAATGGGTTGTCCGCCTCAGTCCACCCTAGGTACTGAATTGGGTCCTGTGCGTAGTCCATCAGGTCATCCCAATTGTCATCCACCCAGGATGCTCGCTCGGCAAATGGGGCCTTAGAAACCTTCCGGGCATCGGCCAGCTTGAAGTCGCCGGTTGAAGCCACATGTACCTTGAGCCAGTAGAGACCCTCGGTCGTAAGCTCCTGCCCCTTCTCGAATTGGAACATGGCGCGTACGTAGTCAGGACCTTGAAAGTTGAAGTTAGGTATAGGAACCACACGTCCACGATAGTCCACATTCAACGGTGTCCAAAATGGATTACCTGCTAGGTGCTTTGCTGTTCTCAAGTCCAGTGATAGACCAATCCGCTGTCCTGTGAAGGAAGCATTGCTTCTGTAAACAAGAGAAGCCCTAGCCTTCCAAAGCTTCACCTGTTCCGGCGTCATGTCCTCCCATTTTATTTCCTTCTCTGGAAGCGGAATGTTCTCTTTAGGAGGCATCCCCTCGACTCGGATGTTGTTCTCATAACACCTCTCAACCACATCAAGTATGAATTTATTAATGGAGTAAGCTACCTCCTGTGCTGAGTTTATTGCACTAAGTACCTTAGGCATACCTCCGCCTTTGATGGTGTCTTCAACAGCCTTCCTTACCACCGGACTATAACTACGAACTAGCCTCATGCTCGTATCATTCAAGTTCAGCTTCCCACTAACCCAGGGCTCTGGCCCCCTGGTGATGGGTACAAACATACTATCGCGGGCAATGGCTCTGTCCACACATGATAGGCCTATATTGAGAGCCTCCTCAGTGAGGGCAATCCTCTCACGGTTCAGCTTGTTCTGACCCACACCAGGAACACGTACAAACATTGGTGTCTCAGACATAGCCGATACAATCCAGCCGCCCGCATGAAATCTCTGAGGCACAGACCATGGAATCCACTCAGGGAAACCCTTGGTTTGATTGAGAGAGCGGAGTTGCTTCTTGCGGTCCCTTGGAAACTTCTTTTTAGCAGCCTTCAGTGCCTTATTATATCCACTCTTGGAATACTCCTGCATCGCGGCAACGCGCGCCTCGATCATCGCAAGGTTACCAAGGTGGGCCACCACGGTGTTAAGGTACAAATCTTTTCCAATGGCTGAAGTTAATATACCCTGAATGCCAATGAGAGTCAGTTTCTCATGTGACACAGAAAAGAACTCCTTGGGTATCCCAGGTCCTCTTGGCTCAGACATCTTCCTTTTTACCACATCCTCGGCTTGGTTAAAATAGTGGGTGGCTATTCCAATGGCTGGGGTTGATAGACCAAAGCCATGACTCTTAACTGCCCGACTATGTGACCTCTCGTATCTTTCGGCATTGATTGTGTCTATGTTAAAGTCCATTCAAGAGCCTCCTAGCAAGAAGAACAACCCTCACCACGTTAGATGTCATAACCAGTTGATCTTAGATGTCTTATGGCATTCTAATCGGGCTGTCAAGCATTATCTACACGCCACTTGGAATGTGTCGCCCCGGCACTGCGCGCCTATTGACACATATTGAACCTAGTGCTACAGGGGAAAACCCTGAGTTTACTTAAGCTTAGGCCTCGTGGCGGAATGGTTACGCAGAGGACTGCAAATCCACTTCACCTGTTCGGCCTCGGGCGGTTTCTCCATGTAATCCAGTGGGTTACGCAATGGTACAATATTTGCTTCCTCACGCTTTCCCTCGGCTCCGGGGGAGGCCTTCCGTGGGACCCCGAGGTGTGCCGCAGCATCCTGGAGGGCACTATCCTCGACGTGAGCGTACTTGAGTGTCGTCACGAGCGTGCGGTGCCCAAGGAGCTTCGCTATGGTAGCTGTGGGCACATTGGCGCTGTTGAGGCGGGTGGCAGTCGTGTGGCGCAGGACGTGTGGGGTGATAGCCGGATCGAGACCTAAGGCCTCTGAGGCCTCTCCCATTGCCTTGAGGATACGATGGTACTCAGGCCAACACCCATAAGCCAGCCGATATTGGATAATCTTGGCAAGCTCAGGCCCAACGTAGGCGGCGCGCCCCTTGTCGTTCTTGGTCTCCCCCTCGTACAGGTGGACCCAGCCGTCACGAGTGACCGCCTCGTGGTGCAGGCCGAGTAGCTCAGTGATGCGGAAGCCGGTCTTTATTAGAACATTGGAGACGAAGGCCACGTCCTCGTACTTGTGAGACACAAGCCACTCCAGGAACCTAGGCTCATCCTCGAGGCTCAGGAACGCGATGCGCCCGACGCTCTCAGGTTGCCTAGGGACTTTAAGCGGCCGGTCAATCAGGTCACGCTCGAGAGCCCACTTGAAGGCTGCACTTACCGCGTATAGGTGTCGGTTGATGGTCTTGTTGTCTAGCGAGCGGGAGCGCAAGGTGTCCACAAGCCCATCCAGCTGCTGTGTCCGAATGGTCCGTATGTCCACAGAGAGCCCAAGGAGGCCCAGGGAAGCCTCGAGCCGCTGTGTGGATTGCCGCTCGTCCTTGGTGCCCCTGTAGACGGACCTGGAGCCATCCAATAGATCGGCCAAGGTGAACAGGCTGTTGCGCTGAGGCTTAGTGTCTACATGAACCCCAGCGCGAAGGTCGGCCTCGATCTGTCTGGCGCGCTTGAGGTCCTTATCCCGCTTACGAACTATCTTGCCTTCACGCCGTATCTCGATGACCCATGTTCCGGTAGGTTTACCGGCCTTGTTTCGTTCAGCATAGATGCTCATGGGTCACCGGCCTCCCCTAGTTACAGGTGGTGTTCACAGTGTTACCAAAGCGATAGCTCTGGCAATTCAATGGTGGCTGAGGGTACTGTTGGCCACCTTGAGACTGTAGGGCTGTCCCAATGTCCTCGATGGTCTCCATACGCTTTTGCTCTAGGCGCTCCTGGCGAACCACACGCATATGAGCGACCCATTGAAGGCAGTCATCCCAAGCCGCTTGAGTGTGGGCATCACCTAAGGCCTCACATACCTGCGCGTCCGTGTGGTTGTCAATGTTGACCGCGTAGGCTACATTAGGTATCAGTAGGCTACCTACCAGCAATAGACGTTTCATCCTGTCATCTCCCAAAGTATGATTAGACATAACACAATCAGTGGTACCTGTAGGAACCCACTTAGGGCACCTACGGTCTTATTGGTTTCACCACTGCGCTTAACGAACTCTCGCCACGCTATACCTAGTAGCTTCAAGATATGCCTCCACGAAGGTGCATAAGATACTCGTCAAGTAGCTCCTCGCCCTTAGGCGTCAGGTAGTAGTGGAGTTGCCTGCGGTCCATTACGTCCCGCTCAGCTTTCACCAGGGATAACCCAGGCTGGCGGTTGCGGTCGATCTCCCCCAAGTCATTAAGGGAGCGTGAGACCACGGCTTGTGTAGACCCTAGCCGTCGCGCATACTCACTTGGGCCTAACCCTGGAGCACGCGCGACTTCCAGTAGAAGCGCCACCTTGCTGCTAGGCAACTCAGGGTCAAGGTCACGAATGGCCCTCAGTGCAGCTGCCGACCTATCCAGTAAATTCTTACTTTTAGGGTCATCTGAATGTGCGCTCATTTGCATTTATTCCACCTTTCTTTGGTGTCCCTTAAGTCATTAGGGATACCAATCCGGCTGCGTCGATAGCATCAAATACCTCTTGTATCTGACTGTCCCCCGCCGCCTTCTTAAAGCCTTTGTAGGTTAACCATATCATAGGTAGATTATCCACCAATTTAATCCCTGCCTCCGTACACCCTTGTACCGTGATGGATGTTAAGCACGGTCTGATTAAAATGTCAATAGGCACCATAACTTCACTCTCCAGTCCATTCCAGAAGGCAATGATGTACCTATGAGCTATGACGCTAACACGTCAAGTCATATTACACTATTTTGTTAGTCGAGAGTCATTTTGTCACATTTATACTGCGTCACAGGATATTAATGCTCACTTTGAGTCTTTCTCCTTCCCGTAATCCGACAGGGCATTTGCACCCCGGACAAATAGGAATATGATGAATACTATCAAAGCTTCACCTATGAGTGTCTCGAAGTCGCCTCGGATCACACGCGCCCCCATTTGTTGAACTCCACAGCGGCCTGTAGGAGAGCCTTTGCTGCTTCGCTTTGTTGGAGGATTATGGTTCCTAAACATGGAGGGCTTGCCTCCCGTAGCTCGGTCAGCCGTGCGTACTCCTGCGCGGCGACCAATAGCGGATCAAGTGCTTCCAGAAATGTCATCACTTACTCCCCGAAGTCCGCGATGAGTTGATTGTAGTTCACCTTGCCGGTAATCTGGAGTTCCTTAAGTGTCATCTTGGCCATGTGTGCCCTCCTTATGTGAATGAATGGTGCCCTGGAAAAGCTGCACGAAACCCAGGGTGCTGCTCGTTCGCCTTGCGGCTCAGCCCATTAGGGCGGCAGTTCGTTTCAAGCTGGTCTAGTGAGCTACCCTAGGTTTCCCGCGTAGCTTGCGAGCAATCCTAAGGTAGCCTCTAGTCCTCCCTTAGTTACGCGGCGAGCCAGTAACGAGCGTAGGGGTGGCCTACGTTGTCGTTCTTAAGCTCGGTATTGATGGCATAACCGGCCTTCCGAAGCTGGAAGATGGCCGCTGCGAGCCGCGTGGTGCCGTAAGCCGCGAAGGCCTCGACAGGGCTGATGGTTCTCTTCTTTTCCAAGTGCTTCAGGATGCGAGCCGGAAGCGGTTGAAGAGCCTTTTTAGGGGCGGCCGTGGCCGGTGCGAAGCGCAGGGGTGAAAGGCTGAAGGAGAATCCCTTAATCATGATATCCCCATTGCGCTCGTTCCTTCCCTCGACCGTGTACTCCTTGCCATTCGTAAGGCCTTGAACGTAGCCGTACAAGCTCTCGTTAACACAGATCACCTTGTCGTCCGCTTTGAAGATTGTCATGTGTGCAGCACTCCTCTATTTCGCTTGGTTGATGTAGACACCCTACGCTGAATTGCATAAGGTGTCAAGTGGTATTCTAATGTTTATGGTAAGAAACGTGCGATACGCTCTTATCCCAGCAAGCGCGGCAATCGCCGCATTTGTTTCCTTGTGTCGGCGCTGGGCAGACGCGCATGGCGGCTGTGGGTTCCGTGTGAACGCCGCTAGTCGTGTCCCACACTTTGGTTGCCTTCCCGTCAATCATGGTCGCGCTAACGCGAACACATAAATTGCTAGGCAGTTCCCGGCCGAACGCCGCTAAGCGCGCAACGCAAGCCTTAACAATCATAATTTCCCGCGTAGGAAGCCAGTGTTGAATATGCGGCGTAGCGCGGCAAATGTCGCTTAT
>Ga0265327_10000872_pt1 | contig 44624 bp, 36 predicted proteins | sample 41621metaG_FD_202089 | JGI IMG/M metagenome (GOLD analysis project Ga0265327, IMG submission 202089) | Rhizosphere microbial communities from Carex aquatilis grown in University of Washington, Seatle, WA, United States - 4-16-21 metaG | ecosystem: Host-associated > Plants > Roots > Rhizosphere... | reverse complement strand
AATTGATGCGCGGCAGATAGATCTGGCCTTCCTGGCTGTCCGAGGTGTGCTGCACCAGCATTCTAGGCAAATAGCCCAGTTGCAATGCCTGCCGCGACATGGAGAATGCTCCCGAGATCACCGCTTGCGAAGCGATCACAGTGGCCAGCGTCGCCAGAATGACCAGAGGCGGCAGCGACCAGGCAGGTGCCATCAGGTAGAACGAATTCTGCATGGCAGCCGGGTTATGCAGAATGAGCGCGCCTTGTCCGAAGTAATTCAGCACCAGCGCAGGCAGCACCACGGTATACCAGGCGATACGGATGGGGATGCGGCCGAAATGTCCCATGTCCGCATACAGCGCTTCACCGCCGGTCACGGCTAGCACCACGGCACCCAGCGAGATGAATGCCAGCTTGCCGTTGCTCATGAAGAAATGTAACCCGTACATCGGATTGAATGCATGCAGCACGCTGGTATCCTGGATGATGTTATGCACACCGAGAACCGCCAGGGTGGCGAACCAGACCAGCATGATGGGCCCGAACATCCTGCCCATGGTGCCAGTGCCGTGGCGCTGGCTCCAGAACAGGGTCAGCAGTACGATCAAAGTAATCGGGATGACCAGATGAGACAGCATGGGCGCGGCCACTTCCAGACCTTCCACCGCTGATAATACCGAGATGGCAGGCGTGATCATGCCGTCGGCATAGAACATACACGCACCCAGAATACCGACCAGCATGATGAAATGCAGCCGGCGCGGGTTATTGGTGGATTGTTGCGAGGCCAGTGCGATCAAGGCCATGATGCCGCCTTCGCCGCGGTTATCGGCCCGCATGACGAAAGTCACGTATTTCACCGTCACCACCATGATCAACGACCACAGGATCAGCGACAGGATGCCCAGCACATTTGCAGTACTCACCGGTACCGGGTGATGCGATCCGGCAAATACTTCATGCATGGTGTACAGCGGGCTGGTACCGATGTCGCCGTACACTACCCCGAGCGCCGCCAGCGACAACGCTGACACCTGGGCTTTAGACTTCGGTACTGAAGCTTGCATGAATAGCCTGGGAAACGAAAGCGCACATTCTACGAGTGTTAAGGTAGCAGTGCAAAAGTATTTTCAAAGTAATTTTTGGACTGTTTTTTACGGTTTTAGTTGCGTGATGCGTGCCTCAACTCCGCCTTGCGCAAAGCTGATCTTGACCTGTTCGCCAGTTTGCAACTGGCGCTGGCTCAGGATGATAGTCCCTGCCTCGTTCTGCACCATGCTGTAGCCGCGTTTCAGCACCTGTTGCGGTGCCAGGTGTTCCAGATTCTGCGACAGCCGCTGCAACTGCGTCTGCTGCCGCAGCAGTTGCTGGCTCATGCTGTTCTGCCATCGCATCTGTAGATTGGCTAGTGCGGTCTTGCGTTGCTGGATGCGCTCACCGGGGTGTATCAGCCGGTGTGCCAGTGTATCCAGCTTTTGCATGCGGTTCTGCAGGCCGAAACTCATTTGGCGATCCAGTCTTTGCATGGTCTGGCTGAGCTTGTGCAGCATGGTCGTCCGGTCCGGGCTGACCAGTTCCGCAGCGGCGGTGGGGGTAGGCGCACGGCGGTCGGCTACGAAGTCGGCGATGGTGAAGTCGGTCTCATGGCCGACGCCTGACACCACCGGTATGCTGCAACTTGCGATAGCGCGGGCGACGATCTCCTCGTTAAAGCTCCACAGGTCTTCCATGCTACCGCCCCCGCGGCACACGATCAGCACATCGCATTCATTGCGGGTGCTGGCACTGTTGATGGCGCGGGCGATGGTTTCCGCCGAGCCTTTGCCCTGTACCTGCGTGGGGTAGATGATGACCGGAATGCCCGGCATGCGGCGCTTGAGCGTAGTGAGTACATCTCGCAGCGCTGCGGCATCGGGCGACGTGACGATCCCGATCTGCTTGGGGAATACGGGTAGGGCGCGTTTCTTTTCCGGCGCGAACAGGCCTTCCAGCTCCAGCTTCTGTTTCAGCTTCTCGAAGGCCTCGAACAACGCCCCCAGCCCGGCGCGTTGCAGCGACTCGATAGTGAGCTGGAATTCGCCGCGTGCTTCATACAAAGACACCAGTGCCCGGGCTTCGACTTTGTCACCTTCTTTCGGCACCCAGTCCAAGCTTGCGTTGCGGTTGCGGAACATCACGCAACGCACCTGCGCCGTGCCATCTTTCAGCGAGAAATACCAATGCCCGGAAGCGGCACGGGTGAGGTTGGATATCTCGCCACCCACCCACAGCAGCGGGATACTGGTTTCCAGCAACTCACGTACCAGCCGGTTCAACTGGGTGACAGAGAGGACTTTGGGAGGGGTAGAAAATAGATCGTCAGACATTGCAGCATTATGCCGTTAAAATGCAGGCATGGATTACACGCAAATCATCAAAGAGATCGGACGCGGTAAAGACGGCGCCGGGGATATAGATCAGGCCGTGGCCTGCGAACTTTACGGCAACATGCTGGACGGCAAAGTGCCGGATTTCGAACTGGGCGCGATGCTGATCGCGTTCCGCATCAAAGCGGAATCCGAAGCCGAGATGCAGGGTTTCTACCAGGCTATGGACGAGCGCGTGATGAAGTTGCAAGCACCGGCAGGAAAGCCGCTGCCCGTGGTCATCTCCACTTACAACGGTGCACGGCGACAGGCCAACCTGACGCCGTTACTGGCATTGCTGCTGGCGAGAGAGGGCGTACCGGTACTGGTACATGGCGTGACCAAAGACCCCAAGCGCGTCACCAGTGCCGAAGTATTCCGCGAGCTGGGCATCCCGTGGACTACAACCAAGGCAGACGCCGAACAACGCATGAATGACGGCATGCCGGTGTTCATGCCCATCGCGGCGTTGTCGCCGCAACTGGATCAATTGCTGGAGCTGAGATGGCGGCTGGGCGTGCGTAACAGTACCCACACCCTGGCCAAGCTGGCTGACCCGTTCTCCGGGCAGTCATTCCGCATCGTCAGCGTTACCCACCCCGACTACATCAGCCGCATGGGCGCGTTCTTCATCAACAGCGGGACTAAAGGTATGTTGCTGCGCGGCACCGAAGGCGAGGTGTACGCCAACCCCAAGCGCACTCCGCGCATGGAAATATTCGGTGAAGGTATGCTGCAGCAAGTGATCGAGGCGCAAGAGGGCAGTGTCAGCGCTATTCCGCAACTGCCTGCAGCGATGGATGCAGTGACTACGGCGCGCTGGATTGAACAGGCGATGGCGGGGGAGATCGCTGTGCCTGAACCTATACTGGTACAACTCAAGTGCTGCGTGAGTGCTGCGGGAGCAGAACGCCTGTAAAGCTGGATATATAAATCTAGACTGGCTCGAACCAGCTTAATTTCTCTCTCAGCTTCACCACTTCACCAACGATGGTGATGGTCGGTGCCTTGAATCCAGCCTGTGCTACTTTTTCCGCCAGATCTCTCAGTGTCGCCACCATCACGCGCTGATGCCGCGTAGTGCCTTGCTGCACCACGGCGGCAGGCCAGTCGGCAGGCAGTCCGTGAGCAATGAGTTGGCGGCAGATCTCGGCCAGCCCGGTCAACCCCATATAGATCACCACCGTCTGTTGCGGGCGGGTGAGGGCGACCCAGTCCAGGTCTATGGTATCGTCGCGCAAATGTCCGGTAGTGAATACCACCGACTGCGCATAATCGCGGTGGGTGAGCGGAATGCCCGCATAGCTGGCAACGCCGTTGGCAGCGGATACCCCGGGCACTACCTGAAACGGGATGCCATTCTCCGCCAGTTTTTCGATCTCCTCGCCACCGCGCCCGAAGATGAACGGGTCGCCGCCTTTAAGCCGCAACACGCGTTTGCCCTGGAGCGCCAGCCGAACCAATAAGTCGTTGATGCCTTCCTGCGGCATGGTGTGTTCGGCACGTTGTTTGCCGACGTAGATGCGCTCGGCATCGCGCCGTACCAGTTCCATCACCCCTTCCGATACCAGGTTGTCGTACAGCACCACATCGGCTTTCTGCATCAGTCTTAAAGCGCGGAAAGTGAGCAGGTCGGGGTCGCCCGGTCCGGCACCGACCAGATACACCTCACCGCTTACCGGGGCGCTGCTCTGGTCTATCGCCTGTTGCAGCCGTTCTGCAGCCAGCTGTTCACGCCCGGCCAGCATGTCCTCGCCTATCGCGCCCTCGAATACATTCTCCCAGAACGCTCGCCGCGGCAGGCCTTCGCCCAGTTTCTGTTTGACCTGGTCGCGGAATTTGCCTGCCAGTGCTGCCAGCCTGCCATATCCGGCAGGGATCATGGTTTCCAGCCGGGCGCGCAGCAGTCTTGCCAGTACCGGTGCAGCGCCGCCACTGGAAACAGCGATGATGATGGGCGCGCGGTCTATGATGGCGGGCATGACGAAGGTGCACAATGCGGGGGTATCCACGACGTTGACCGGTATGCTGCGCGCTGTAGCAGCGGCATGCACCGCAAGGTTGACGGCATGATCGTCAGTGGCCGCAATCACCAGTTTCGCGCCATCCAGTAACTCGGCTTCAAACTTCCGGGGAGTATGCTGAATCGCTGCCTGCTGCAATGCAGCGCATAACTCAGGCGCGACCACCGTGACTTTTGCCCCGGCTTTCAGCAACAACGTCACCTTGCGTGCCGCCACTTCACCGCCACCTACGACGATGCAAGGCTGCTGACGAATGTTGATGAAGATGGGCAGAAAATCCATATCATCTATTATACTAGGGCATATTGGTTCTTTGAGCGCAGCACTGAATCTCAATTAAGCAATATGCTTGAGGGTCTTTGTTAATTTTTGTACTAGAAAGTTAGCTATGCTGAATCGCGTTTTATGGGGTCGTACCGGTTATTTTCTTGGTTTCGTTGCCAGCTTCGGCCTGGTGGGTGTGGCGCTGATGATACAGACCAAATACCATTTGGAGCCTTGCCCATTATGCATCTCGCAACGTATCGCCTTGATGGCGCTAGGCGTGGTGTTTCTGCTGGGCGTTTTGTTCAACCCTAAGCGTCCGCTTATTCGCTATATACATGCGGCTTTGCAGGTGCTGGCGGCACTGGCAGGTGCGGCCATCGCGCTGCGCCACATCTGGATACAGGCCAACCCGGATAAAGTCATGAGCGAGTGCGGTGCAGGTTTCGACTACATGGTGCGCACCTTTCCTGCCAGCCGCACCATAGAGCTGATATTCAAGGGCACAGGCGAGTGCGCCACCATAGACTGGACATTCCTCGGCCTGACCATACCGCAGATGTCGCTGGCAGCCTTTATCGTGATGGCGCTTTACGCACTGTGGCTGGCGACGCTGAAGAAGTAATATGTCTGACCAATATAAAACCATTGCCGATTTTATCGGCAATACCCCGCTGGTAAAACTGCAACGCATTCCTGGCAATACCTCCAACACCATACTGGTGAAGCTGGAAGGCAATAACCCTGCGGGTTCGGTGAAAGACCGTCCGGCGCTGTCCATGATCCAGCATGCGCAAGCGCGCGGGGAGATCCAGCCCGGCGATACCCTGATCGAAGCGACCAGCGGCAATACCGGCATCGCGCTGGCGATGGCAGCTGCCATCATGGGTTACAAGATGATACTGGTGATGCCCGAACATCAATCGGTAGAACGCATCCAGACCATGAAGGCGTTTGGTGCGGAACTGGTGCTTACTTCCAGGGAAGGCAGCATGGAAGCGGCGCGTGACATGGCCAACCGTATGCGGGACGAAGGCAAGGGCAAGATACTGGATCAGTTCGCCAACCCCGACAACCCGCTGGCGCACTATGCCGGCACCGGACCCGAGATCTGGCGCGACACACAAGGCAAAGTCACGCATTTCGTCAGCAGCATGGGCACCACCGGTACCATCATGGGCACCTCGCGCTACCTGAAAGAGCAGAACCCGGACATCCAGATCATAGGCGTGCAACCGCAGGATGGCGCGCAGATCCCCGGTATCCGCAAGTGGCCGAAAGAGTACCTGCCCAAGATCTGCGATTTTTCGCGCATAGACCAGGTGCTGGAAGTCGGCCAGCAAGATGCTGAAAACATGACGCGGCGTCTGGCACGGGAAGAGGGTATCTTTGCCGGCATCTCTTCGGGGGGGGCACTGCATGCGGCGCTGCAACTGAGCAAAACCCTGGAGAACGCGGTCATCGTCTCCATCGTTTGCGATCGTGGCGACCGCTACTTATCCACTGGAGTATTCCCGGAATAAAAATGAACAGCCGGTTGATCCCGCTTTTATTTTTATTATTCCCGTTCACTTCGCACGCTGTAAGCCGCATAGATATCCATATCGGCGAGTTGCAGTATCAAACCATCAAGGCGCAGAACGTGGTGGCCACATTGGGCATGGACGGCCAGTGGAGCGGCAACGCCAGCCTTAAAAGCGACCTGGCCGGGCTGGAGAATATCACCCCCTTGCCGGTCAAAGTCAGCAAAGGCAATGCGCAGGGCGAGGCGCAGTTCTCCGGCACTCAAGTCACCCTGCAAAAAGTGAAGGCAGAGCTGAACGTCAGCGATGTGGCGTTCAGCGATGCGGATGGATTGCATGCCGGTGATAAGCTGAATGCAAAATTATCGGTCAATGCGGAAAACACCGGCCACAGTTGGAATTGGTCCGGTAGCCTGAGCTGGCCGACCGGGGAGGCATTCTGGCAGCCGCTTTACCTATCTGATCCTGGCTTGCAGTTATCTGCCAGCGGTGCGTGGCAGCCCGATCTGCTGACCGTAAGCAACGGCGCATTCAGCATGACAGACATCGGGCTGATCGATTTCGACGGGCAGATGCACCTGCCGGACAAGACCGTGCAGACGGTGAATCTAACCGGCAGCAAGTTGCAACTGAATAAGGCCTACACCACTTTATTCAAGCCTTTCTTTACCAAAGGCGAGCTTGGCGACCTGGAGGTGGCGGGGCAGGCCGACATCAAGGGCAGCATGGCGGACGGGCATATCCAGAACTTCGCGCTGAATTTATTTGACGTAGACCTGGCGGATAAAAAAGACAAGTTCGCTTTCTATAAGGTGAACGCCGATATTCCCTGGAGCTATAAAGACAAGACGCACGCAGTGGTGAAATATGATGGCGGTCATGTACTGGGTATCGCCTTGGGCGCTGCCACGCATGAAGTCGATCTGGAGCGCTATTCTCTGGTCGCCCCGCATCTGAAACTGCCGTTGCTGGATGGCGCGATACTGGTGGATGATCTGGCGGCTTCCCTCATCAACGACCAGTGGAACTGGCGCATGCGCGCCGACACTGAAGGCATCACCATGCCGGAATTCACCCATGCGCTGGGCTGGCCGCGCATGGAAGGCAAGATACAGGCGCATATTCCGCAGGTGCTGTATTACGGCGGTAAACTAAGTGTAAATGGCGCGATCAATCTGGGGCTGTTCAACGGTACCGTGAGCCTGAACAAGCTCAGTATCATTGATCCGATAGGCGTGGCGCCACGTTTGTCCGCCGACGTCACCATGCGCAATATGGATATGGGGCTGCTCACCAGCACTTTTTCACTGGGGGCGATGCAAGGTCTGATGGATGGCGATATCACTGATATGGAACTCTCCAATTGGCGGCCGGTAAAACTGAACGCCAGGTTCTACACCAGTGCTGGCGATTTCCCAAAGAAGATTTCGCAACGCGCGGTGGAGAATATCTCGGCGCTGGGCGGGGCCGGTGCGGCAGCGGCGGTACAGCGCAGTGTGTTGCGCTTTTTCAAGGAATTCAATTATCAAGATATAGGCTGGTCGTGCACCTTGAGTAACGGCATCTGCAAAATGGCAGGCGCCGAGTCAACGCCGCAGGGATATATCATCGTTAAAGGAAGTGGTATCCCGTCCATCACGGTCATGGGATACAATCAAAGCGTGAGTTGGGATGTGCTGGTAGAACGAGTGCAACGGATCATGCAAGGCAATGTCAAACCAGTGATTAAATGATCAGAAATAGGATGAAAATTATGCGAAACATGTTGTTAATACCTTTGATGGCATCGCTGCTGGCTGTCTCTGCCTGCGTCACCATCAACATCTATTTCCCTGCAGCGGAAGCCGAAAAAGCGGCTGACAAGATCATTGACGACGTATGGCAGATCAAAAAAGGCGAACAGCCACCTGCGACCCCTGCCGATACGCCAGCACCGGCACCAACCAAATAAGGAAGATATTGTGAAAAAGATCATATTCATTCTAATGTTGTTGGCATCATCGCTAGCAATCGCGGCTGCCGACATTGAGATCAACTCTCCTGCCGTGGCCAGCATCCGGGCCAGTATGCATGCCCGTCATGAACAACTGAAGCCTTTATATGCCAGCGGAGCAGTGGGGCTGACGCGCGACGGTCTGGTAGGTATGCACGATGCCACCGCAGTACCGCTCAAGGACAGGCAGAACGCCAATGCGCTGATCGCTGCCGAGAACGGTGACCGCAATGCACTGTACAAAGAGATCGCCAACGCCAACGGCCATCCGGAATGGGAAGCCGAAGTGCGTAATACCTTTGCCCTGCGCTGGGCGCAGAAAGCGCCAGCCGGTTGGTGGTATCAGGATGCGGGTGGTGCCTGGCTGCAGAAGTAAGTTCGGCTCCGAATCAAAACGATCACTGCGTTGGCTGCGTCTTCAGCGCCTCGCCGTACTAAATGTACTGTCTTCGGCGCTTCATCCTCGCCGCCTTGTGCTCCTTATGATTGGGAGCCGAAATGATTTTAGAAATGGATTGTGAATGACACCTGTACTCGTTTTCGACATCGAAACCATCCCCGACACCGATGGCCTGAAAATGCTGCTCGACCTGCCCCCCGAGACCAGCGCCGAGGATGTCGCCAACATCGCTTTCCATCAACGCCGCCAGCATAATGGCAGCGATTTCCTGCCGTTGCAGCAGCATCGCGTGTGCGCCATCTCCTGTACCTTGCGCAGTAGCGATGGCTTTCAGGTGTGGTCGCTGGGCAGCGCCGACGAAGATGAAGGCAAGCTGATCCAGCGTTTTTTCGACGGCCTGGAGAAATACACCCCGCAACTGGTATCGTGGAACGGCGGCGGTTTCGACCTGCCGGTACTGCATTACCGTGGCTTGATACACGGCGTGAAAGCGCCGCGTTATTGGGATATGGGCGAGGATGACCGCGAATTCAAATGGAATAATTACATCAGCCGTTACCATATGCGCCATCTCGACCTGATGGACGTGCTGGCGATGTATCAGCCGCGCGCCAATGCGCCGCTGAATGAGATCGCCCAGCTATGCGGCTTTCCCGGTAAGCTGGGCATGGACGGCAGCAAAGTGTGGGATGCCTACAAGAATGGCGAGATCGAAGCCATACGCAATTATTGCGAGACCGATGTGGTGAATACCTATCTGGTTTTCCTGCGTTTCCAGTTGATGCGCGGCGCGCTGACACCTGAAGCGCATATCAATGAAGTGAATCTGGTGCGCGAAACGCTGGAGAATGAGGATGCGCCGCACTGGAAGGAATTCCTGGCGGCGTGGAAGATGTAACGCCCTTACTTAGAGCAACTGTTCCCGTTTCAGCAGCAACACATAATCGCCGCCGCTCGCCACTTCCAGCCAGTGGAAAGTCATCTCAGGATAAGCCTCTTCCAGCGCATCGCGGTTATGGCCGATCTCAACGATCAGCAGGCCGCCCGGATGCAAATGCGCGGCAGCATGTGCGAACAGGGTGCGTACATGTTCCAACCCGTCTTCGCCTGAAGCCAGCGCCAGTTGCGGCTCGTGGCGATATTCCGGCGGCAGCTCCTGCATGCTGGGTGCGTTGACGTAAGGCGGGTTGCATACGATCACGTCGTAAAGCTTGCCCGTTAGCCCGCTCAGCATATCCGACTTCACCAGCGTGACCTGTTCCTGCAAGCCGTAATCCGCCACATTGCGAGCTGCGACCGACAATGCATCGTCGGAGATATCCACAGCATCCACCTCTGCATTGGGGAATGCAAGCGCCAGCAGAATGGCAAGGCAGCCGCTGCCGGTGCAGATGTCGGCAGCACTGACGATCTGTTCCGGGTGTTCGACATATGGATTAAGTGCAGTGCGTAACAACTCGGCGATATGCGAGCGCGGTACGATCACGCGCTCATCCACGTAGAACCTGAATTCCCCCAGCCACGCTTCCCTGACCAGATAAGCAGTAGGCACGCGCTCGTCCACGCGCCGAGCGATCAGATGCAACAGATGTTTGCGTTCCGTCTCGGTGATCACTGCATCAAGGAAAGTATCCAGCGTGTCCATGGGCAAGTGCAGTGCAGCCAGTATCAACCATGCCGCTTCGTCGAAACTGTTGTCGGTGCCGTGGCCATAAAACAAACCGGCTTCTTCAAAACGGCTGACTGCAAAGCGCAGCCAGTCGCGGATGGTAAACAATTCGGTATGGGAACTCATGCTTTATTTGAGCAGCTTTTCCAGCGTCAGGCGGTAGGTATCCTTGAGCGGGTCGATATCCGCCACGCCTACGCATTCGTTGAGCTTGTGGATGGTGGCGTTGAGCGGGCCGAATTCGATCACTTGCGGGCAGATGTCGGCGATGAAGCGGCCATCGGAGGTGCCGCCTGTGGTCGACAGTTCCGGCGTCACACCGTATGCCTGCTGGATGGATTCAGAGATGGCGGCGACCAGATCGCCCTTGGGTGTAATGTAGGGTTTGCCCGAATATTCCCATTCCAGGTCGTACTCGACCTGATTGCTGTCGAGGATGGCATGCACTTTTTCCTTCAGTGACTCTACCGTGCTGGCGGTGGAAAAGCGGAAGTTGAATAGCATATCCACATGGCCTGGCACCACATTGGTCGCGCCGGTGCCGCTATGGAAATTGGATATCTGCCAGGAGGTGGGCGGGAAATATTCGTTGCCTTTATCCCATTCGGTGGTGGCCAGCTCGGCGATGGCCGGGGCTACCATGTGGATGGGGTTCTTCACCAGATGCGGGTAGGCGATATGGCCTTGTATGCCTTTGACAGTGAGGTTGCCGGATAGCGACCCGCGTCGCCCGTTCTTGATCATGTCGCCCACGACTTTATTCGAGGTGGGTTCGCCGACGATGCAGTAATCTATGGTTTCGTTGCGCGCTTGCAGCGCTTCCACCACTTTCACCGTGCCGTCCACCGCCACGCCTTCTTCGTCGGAGGTGATGAGCAGGGCGATGGAGCCGTTGTGTTCAGGATGCTGCGGCAGGAACTCTTCCAGCGCCACGATGAAGGCGGCGATAGAAGTCTTCATGTCGGCCGAGCCGCGACCGTATAGCATGCCGTCGCGTATGGTGGGCGTGAACGGCTCGCTCAGCCATTGTTCCACCGGTCCGGTAGGCACCACGTCGGTATGCCCGGCAAACGCCACCACAGGTGCAGTAGTGCCGCGGCGTGCCCAGAAATTATCCACATTACCGAAGCGCATTTTTTCGATATGAAAGCCCAGTTTTTCCAGGCGCTCTATCAATATCTCCTGACACCCGGCATCGTCGGGGGTGAGTGAACGGCGTGCGATCAGGGCTTTGGCAAGTTCCAAGGTTTTACTCATGATAGGAATCTCATAATTTTTGATAGGCGTCTTCACTGAAACCCAGTTGCACGATACTGCCATCTTTTACCAATACCGGGCGCTTGATCACTGAAGGTTTATCCAGCATCAACGCCACCGCTGATGCGTCGTCTGTAACGGCTGCCTTGGCATTGTCAGGCAAGCCGCGCCACGTCATCCCGGCGCGATTCACCAGCTTGTCCCAGGCTATCTGTTGCAGCCAGCCTTGCAGCAGGGCGGCTTCCACGCCATCCTTGCGGAAATCGTGAAACACATAAGGCTTGCCGTTGGTTTCCAGCCAGCTACGTGCTTTTTTCACCGTATTGCAGTTGGGGATGCCGTAAAGTTTTAGCAGGGCCATTTTTTAAATACTACTCTCAAATAAAAATGCCCTCCGAAGAGGGCAGTTTACAGTGAACAAAACCTGTCAGCCGTCAGCGCGTATCTTGGCGATGATGGCTTGCAGGGTAGATTCCACCTGGTCGTTCGCGATCTGGCAGGTTCCTGCATTCTCGTGACCGCCGCCGCCGTAACTCAGCATCAGTGCGCCGATGTCGGTCTTGGAAGAACGGTTGATAATGGATTTCCCGGTAGCAAACACGGTGTTCTGCTTCTGCACGCCCCACAGTACGTGGATGGAGATGTTGGTCTCCGGGTACATGGCATAGATCATGAAGCGGTTGCCGGCATAGATGGTGTCTTCATTGCGCAAGTCCAGTACCGCCAGATTACCGTAGGTCTTGGTGCAACGCTTGATCTGGTCCTTGAACTTGGTCTCGTGTTCAAAGAACAGATCCACACGTTCTTTTACGTCCGGCAGTTCCATGATCTCGGTGATGTTATGGTTACGGCAATACTTGATCAGGTCCATCATCAACGCATAGTTGGAGATACGGAAATCGCGGAAGCGTCCCAGACCGGTACGTGAGTCCATCAGGAAATTGAGCAGTACCCAGCCTGAAGGATTAAGGATTTCGTCCTGCGAGAACTGTGCAGCATCGCCTTTATCGACGGCGATCATCATGTCGTCCCACTCGGCAGGGAAGGCTTTCTTTCCGCCAAAATGTTCGTATACCACGCGTGCTGCCGATGGCGCATGCGGGATGATGACGTAGTTGGGGTTGTCGCCGGTATTGCGCTCTGCTTCTGAAGAGTGGTGGTCAAGCGCCAGGTGCACGCCTTTGACGTAAGGGAGATTGGTAGTGATATCGTTCGGGCCGACACTGATCTTGCCATCCTGCATATCCTTGGGGTGCACGAACAGGATATCGTCGATCATTTCCAGGTGTTCCAGCAGTACCGCGCATACCAAGCCATCGAAATCGCTACGGGTTACCAGTCGGTATTTCTTTTTTTCAGTCATATTAACCTCCACTGCGAGATATTGAACTCAATCTAGCCTCTATTCTACTGGATAGTAATCTATCAAGAATAGGAGAATTGAGGAAAATTGTGATTTTTGCTGCCCAGGTTTTTTTTAGTTTCAACCACATCTGGCACAGGGATATTTAGCCAGAAATTTAACCGCTCGTACAGTGATTTTGCTGTTTCTTGCACCTCAAAACCACAATTTATTCGAAAATATTTTAATTTGACCCATAGATGATGTGTCCAGGTCGATTTTTGAGTGTGACTAAAATGTTGGATTTTGAGACGACTACTGCCTGCTTTCCAGATCTTCCCAGCGCGACAAAGTGCTCTCCATCAGCAGCGCTATCTCCTCTAGACGCAGCTGCAGTTTTTTTGCGCGAGGCAGGTCGTCGCGGAACATGTTGCCATCGGCCAAAGCCGCATTGAGACTGGTTTGCTCGTTTTCCAATGCTTCTATGGCAGCAGGCAGGGCTTCCAGTTCTTTAGCTTCCTTGAAACTAAGTTTTGATTTAACCACCGGTTTGGCTGTTGCTTTGGCGGTATTTACTGGCGAAGGTGCGGCAGGCTTGGCGCTGCCGGCCTTGGGTGCAGCTTGCGCCTGCGCCTGGAATCTTTGCCAGTCGTCATATCCGCCGCCGAATTCGGTGAGTTTGCCGTCACCTTCGAATGCGATCACCTGCGTCACCGTGTTTTCCAGGAAGGCGCGGTCATGGCTGACCAGGAACAGCGTGCCGCCGAAATCCTGTAACAGTGCTTCCAGCAATTCCAGGGTGTCGATATCCAGGTCGTTGGTGGGTTCGTCCAGCACCAGCACATTGGCGGGGCGGGCGAACAGGCGTGCCAGCAGCAGACGGTTGCGCTCGCCACCGGACAGCGACTTGACCGGGGCACGCACGCGTTGCGGCGGGAACAGGAAGTCTTCCAGATAGCTGATGACGTGTTTGCGTTCCTCGCCTATCTGCACGTAGTCCGACCCCGGCGCAATGGTATCCGCCAGCGTCGCTTCCTCGTCCAGCTGTTCGCGCATCTGGTCGTAATAGGCCACGGTGATCTTGGTACCGAGGGTGACGGTGCCGCTGTCCGGTTCCAGTTCCGCCAGTATCAGCTTGAGCAGGGTGGATTTCCCCGTACCGTTAGGCCCCAGCAGGCCGATGCGGTCGCCACGCAGGATGCGCGTGGAAAAGTCGCTGATGATGGTGCGGCCATTGAAAGCTTTGCTCACATGCTCCAGTTCCGCCACCAGTTTTCCTGAGCGCTCACCGGCATCCAGCGCCAGATTGACCCGGCCCTGGCGCTCGCGCCGTGCCGCGCGTTCCAGCCTGAGCCGCTCAAGCCTGCGTACGCGGCCTTCGTTGCGGGTGCGGCGCGCTTGTATGCCTTGGCGTATCCACACTTCTTCCTGCGCCAGGACTTTGTCGAACTTGGCCGATTGCTGACTCTCTATGACGAGCAACTCTTCTTTCTTGGACAGATAAGCAGTGAAATTACCCTTGAATTCGGTGATGTGGCCGCGATCCAGTTCCACGATGCGCGTCGCCAGCCGGTCAAGGAAGCGCCGGTCGTGGGTGATGAATAATAGTGCGCCGTTGAAATCCAGTAACAGATTTTCCAGCCATTCGATGGCGGAAAAATCCAGGTGGTTGGTGGGTTCGTCAAGCAGCAGCACATCCGGTTCAGCAACCAGCGCCCGTGCCAGTGCCACGCGTTTGCGCCAGCCCCCGGATAGCGTGGAGACCATGATGTCGGCTCCCAGATCCAGCTTTGACAGCACGGTTTCCACCCGTGCCTGCACTTGCCAGCCATTTTGCGCTTCCAGTGCGTGTTGCAGGGTTTCCATCTGTTCCAGCAAGGCATCGGTGTCGGCATCCGGTTCGGCCAGCGCGTGGGAAACGGCGTGATATTGCGTCAGTACATCCTTGAGCGGTCCCAGACCTTCGGCAACGGCCTCGAATACGGTGTGATCCGGGTCCAGTGGCGGTTCCTGAGGCACATAGGCCAGGCGCATGCCGGGTGAGGTCCACAGCTTGCCATCGTCGAGTTTGCTGACGCTGGCAAGTACCTTGAGCAGGGTGGATTTGCCGGTGCCGTTGCGTCCGATCAGGCCGACGCGTTCGCCTGCATCCAGCTGGAAATCCACATGGTCGAGTAAAGGCGTCAGGCCATAGGCCAGACTGGCATTATTTAACGTGATTAAAGGCATAAGGTTATTTAAAGTTCAAGGTATTACCAATAAGCAAACATGACGACCACAGTCACCAGCATCAATGCCGTGGCTACCCAGCCCAGCACTTGCAATCTGCGCTTGATAGTGAACTGGCCCATGATGTCTTTCCGCACTGCCATCAGCATCATGATGGCCATAATGGGGATGGCGATCACGCCATTGACCACGGCGCTCCAGAACAATGCTTTGACCGGGTCGATGGAGGTGAAGTCCAGCAGCACGCCCAGCAGGGTAGTGATGCTGATGATGATGTAAAAGCCTCTGGCCTGCCATGCCTTCCGGTCCAGGCCTTGCGCCCAGTCGAAATGTTCGGCGACGGCATAGGCGCACGAGCCTGCCAACACCGGCACTGCCAGCAGGCCGGTGCCTATGATGCCCAGACTGAATAATAAAAAGGTGGCTTCCCCGGCAATGGGGCGTAGCGCTTCTGCCGCCTGTGCTGCGGTGGCGATGGTGGTGATGCCCGCCGCATGCAGGGTGACTGCGGTACTGAGTATGATGAAGAACGCGACCAGATTGGAAAACGCCATGCCGATGTAGGTATCGACTTTGATGCGGTGCAAGGCAATTTCCGCATTCTTTAGTGAGGTGGATTGCGCCAGCGGTTTTGCATGTTGTTGCGAGCGCATTTCCTCGACTTCCTGCGAGGCCTGCCAGAAGAACAGGTAGGGGCTGATGGTGGTGCCGAATACCGCCACCACCACCGTAGCATAAGCAGAATTAAAGGTGATATGAGGCCACAGGGTATGCAGCAGTACTTGCGACCAGTGGATATGCACCATGAACACCACGGCGACATAAGCCAGCAACGACAGCGTCAGCCACTTCAACACCCGCACGTATCTCTGGTAGGGAATGAAAACCTGCAGCAACAGCGAACCCAGCCCGAAAGCCAGCGAATAAAGGTGGGCGCGGCCGCCGACCACCAGCTTTAACGATGCGCCCATGGCGGCGATATCGGCAGCGATATTGATAGTATTCGCGATCACCAGCAGCACGATAATGCCCAGGCACAGCCAGGGCGGGAATACCTTGCGCATATTGGCTGCCAGGCCCTTGCCGGTGACGCGGCCGATACGGGCGCTCACGATCTGTATCCCCACCATCAGCGGATAAGTCAGCACCAGCGTCCACAACAGATCGAAGCCGAATTGCGAACCGGCCTGCGAGTAGGTGGCGATGCCGCTGGGGTCGTCGTCAGCCGCGCCGGTAATGAGCCCTGGGCCGAGTTGCTTTAGTGCAGAGACTTCCTCTTTTTGGTCATCTTGCATGATTTATTCTCCCAGCTATCCTTCCAGCATGGCACGGATATTCGCCATACGCGATGCTTTTTGCGCCTTACGAAGCTCCGGGTCAGTGGTACTGATCTTTCCTGCGTGATTAATGTCGTCGGCGGGCAGTTCATCTAGAAAGCGGCTGGGTTCGCACTGTTCCCAATCTCCGCTGCGTTTGCGTTTCCTGCAATAGGTGATGGTAAGCGATTTTTGCGCGCGGGTGATGCCCACGTACATCAATCTGCGTTCTTCTTCCACCCTGGCCACGTCCGTACCTGCTGCGGTGCTGGAATGGTGGGGCAATATGCCTTCTTCCACGCCGATCAGGAACACATGGCCGAACTCTAGGCCTTTGGCAGCATGCAACGTGGAAAGCTTGACCGCATCCGGCTCGCCTTCCTCACGCCCTTCCAGCATGCTCATCAGCGCTACGGTTTGAGTCAGTTGCAGCAGATTGGTTTCCTCGGCCTCGCCTTTACGCGTCATCCAGCCGATAAAGTCCATCACATTGCCCCATTTGGTCTCGGCAGCGCGCGGCTCCTCGCTGTCGTAGAGGAAAGCTTCGTACTGGATGGCAGAAAGCATATCCTGCAGCAGTTCGCCCGCCGGGTCTTTGGTGGCGCGCTGTTGCATGCGGTTGATGAAGTCGCAGAAAGTGGTCAGGTCTTCGACCTGTTTCTTGCCCATGCTGTTCTGGAAGCCGGGCTCATAAGCTGCCTCGAACAGCGAGACATGACGCTGTGCGGCATATTCCCCCAGCCGTTCCAGGGTGGTGCTGCCTATGCCTTTTTTCGGCGTGGTGGCAGCGCGGATGAAGGCAGGGTCGTCATCTTCGTTGGCGATCAGGCGCAGATAACTCACCAGATCTTTTATCTCCGCACGGTCGAAGAACGACTGTCCGCCGCTGACGGTGTAGGGTATCTTCTGGGTCCTTAATTGCTGCTCTATCAGCCGGGCCTGGTGGTTGCCGCGATACAGCACAGCGTAATCCGCCCAGCGCGTCCTATGTTCGAATTTGTGCGCCAGCAGCTTCATCGCCACCATCTCCGCCTCATGCTCTTCATCCTTGGCCGGGTTGATCTGTATGGTGTCGCCTATACCCAGGTCGCTCCACAGTTTTTTCTCGAACAGCTTGGGATTGTTGGCGATCAGGGTGTTGGCAGCGCGCAGGATGCGCACGGTGGAGCGGTAATTCTGTTCCAGCTTGATCACCTGCAGATTGGGAAAGTCGGTGGTCAATTGCCGCAGGTTCTCCACGTCAGCACCGCGCCAGGCATAGATCGCCTGGTCATCGTCGCCCACTGCGGTGAACATGCCTTCGGGGCCGGTGAGCTGCTTCACCAGTTTGTACTGGCAGGCGTTGGTGTCCTGGTATTCGTCTATCAATAAATAACGCAGCTTGAGCTGCCATTTATGCAGGGCGTCTCTATGCTGTTCGAACAACTCTACCGGTAATCTGATCAGATCATCGAAATCCACCGCCTGATAGGCTTTCAGCGCCTGCTGGTAGAGCTGGTAGACCTTGGCGGCAGCATGGTCGAATTCTTCTTCGGCCTGGTTCAGCGCCATATCGGCGGTGATGAAGTCGTTTTTCCACTGCGAGATACGCCACTGCGTTTTTTTGAGCAACTGCTTGTCGGTCGTCGCCAGGATGTCGGCAACCACTTTGAAGCTGTCGGCAGAATCCAGAATGGAGAAGCGTGGTTTATAGCCCAGCAGTTGCGATTCGGCACGCAGTATCTGCAGCCCCAGCGAGTGAAAGGTGGTGACGGTCAGGCCTTTGCTGGGTTTGCCCTCCAATAAGCCGCTCACGCGTTCCTGCATCTCGCGCGCTGCCTTGTTGGTAAAAGTGATGGCAGCGATGTGCTTGGGGTCGTAGCCGTGCTGCTCGATCAGATGCACCACCTTGTGCGTGATGACGCGCGTCTTGCCGCTACCAGCGCCAGCCAGCACCAATAGCGGGCCGCCGAGGTATTTTACTGCCTCGCGTTGAGGATCGTTGAGTTTGGAAAGCACAGGGGGTTTCTAAAAAAGTACACAATGAGTAAAAGCGCGGCAAGTCTACCGCTAGTCGGTAAAACTGACAAACGATAAACAGACAGACCTTAAACTGACAAAATTGCGGGTTGCCGATCGCCAAATACAAAAATCATTCAGGATTCAAGCTGAGTGATTTTTGTAATAAATCCGTCACTGTTTTTTCAGGCAGTGGCGGCAGAGTTTTTTCATGATATTGAGCACGAATATCTTGTCCTGCTCCGACAACGGCGATATCCATGCCTGTATCAATCTGGTTTCGCTATCCACTGATGGATGAGGTTCTTCCAGCACGTCACTGAGCTTTGCCCCGAATACTTCCGCGATTTTTTCCAGGGTGCTCAGGGACGGCACGGTTGCCCCGCGCTCCACTCTGGATACCGTTTCCGGCTCCACTCCTATGCGTAGTGCCAACTCCTCCTGAGTCCAAGCCGTGAGTTTTCTTATCCTGGAGACATTGCGTCCCAATCGCTGACCTAAAACACTGGTTAAGTTATTTTTGTTCATACGTTCCACCATCAATATTTTTAGTTTTTTTAGTATTTTTAATACCCAGTTATGGTTGTGCTTGTCAGCCTTTCAGGTAAGAGTTTAATATGATGAACAACAGGTAGTCATATTACGACTACATTTAGCTGTTCTTTAATTTTTAGTTTCTTGCTATTCTTAGTGCTGTGGGTGTCTTGGGTGTCCGGGTTGGTTGTATTGGCAGTCTAATTAGTAATCTGTGAAATATTGGTAATCTTAAGTATCCCCGAAGTTGAGGATACGCTCCGCTAACAACGTATAAAAACAGGAGTTGTCAGATGAATACTGATGTGAGTGATTGGCCTACAGGACTGATTGAGCACTGCAACGAATGTATTGTACTGACAGACAAGAAGGGCAATATCCTCAAGGTTAATCAGGCATACAAAAGCTTCACCGGACATGCCGATTTCGAGTCCAAGGAATTATTGAACCTGCTCAATTTCACCCGTGAAGATGCCAATTTCTATCAACAGGTGTGGGATGTTCTACTGGCGGTAGGCCATTGGAGCGGTGAAGTCTGGCACAGGCACGCCGATGGCGAGATCTATCCCGAGTGGCTCAGTATCAGCGCGATCAACAATGAACGCGGCGAGCTGGATCAATGTCTGGGTATCTTTGTTGATATTTCCAGCGAGCGGCAGACACAGCGCATACAACAACTCGCCTTTTACGACCAGCTCACCAACCTGCCTAACCGTTCCCTGCTGGAAGACCGTCTTGGCCTGACGCTTACCGGCGCATCACGTAACGGACAAAAATCCGCATTGCTGGTAATCGATCTCGACCAGTTCAAATCCATTAACGATTCGCTGGGGCATGCAATAGGCGACCTGTTGCTGCAAAAGACCGCCATCCGCATCAGCCAATGCGTGCGCGAAGGCGATACTGTCGCGCGTCTGGGGGGCGACGAGTTCGCCATCGTGTTGTCCGCGCTACCTCAGGATTATTCGGAATCGGTGTCGGCAGTGGTGGCGGTTGCGGCCAAGATCAGAGATGCGCTGACACCACCTTTTCTCATCGGCGACTTCAACATCATCATGACCAGCAGCATAGGCATCGCCATCAGCCCCGACGATGCCGATAGCGTCGGCGAGCTATTGCGCAAGGCGGATACCGCGATGTATCACGCCAAGAAGCAGGGACGCGACAATTACCAGTTCCATACGGAACTGATGAACGTCGAGGCGCAAAAGCGTTTGTACATAGAACACCAGTTGCGCAGGGCGATCGAAGAGACGGTATTCGAGATCCATTACCAGCCGCAAGTACTGAACAACGGTCAAATGGTGGGGGTAGAGGCCTTGTTGCGCTGGCCTGATAGCCAGATCGAGACCGCGCGCGTGATTGCCGTCGCCGAAGAGACCGGCCTCATCGTTTCTCTGGGGTTATGGGTACTGAAGCAGGCATGTAAGCAGATGAAGGCCTGGGAGACCGCCGGTTTGCACAAGATCATTCCTTCAGTAGCGGTGAATGTCAGCCCCCGCCAGTTCAGGCAGCCGAATTTCGTGGAGACACTGACAGAAGTGCTGCGCAGCACCGACCTTGATCCATCCATGCTGGAGCTGGAATTGACCGAAAGCTGTTTGATCGACGATGTCGCAGCCACCTCGGTTAAACTGAATAAAATCAAGGAAATGGGCGTGAAGCTATCAGTGGACGATTTCGGCACCGGCTATTCCTCGCTGTCCTATCTGAAGCACTTTCCACTCGACACGCTCAAGATCGACCGTTCTTTCATTATGGATATCGAGCGCGATAGCAGTGATGCCACCATCACTTCCACCATCATCCTGATGGCGCAATCATTAGGGCTGGGGGTGATCGCCGAAGGCGTGGAATCCAACCGTCAACTGGATATCCTGCACTCTTACGGCTGCAGGCATTATCAGGGTTTTCTATTCAGCCGCGCACTGTCGGCTGACGACCTGGAGAGCAGGCTGGCGCTATCGGCAGGCCTGATTGCGCCGACCAGACAGCAGACGATCCAATAGCTTGCCCACAGGCATGCCACGATCTGAGGTATAATGCCGCCAGCGGTCACCATTCAGTCTCGGTGTTAATTTCATGCCGCTGCCATAACTGGTTTAAATCACCCCAATTCGCCTGAGACTGGCACTCGCTTCGAGCGACAGGCCGATCATTTTCATTGGAAATATATGACTTTTGCATCTCTCGGCCTGTCCGAAGATATCGTCCGTGCCGTTACCGAGCACGGTTACACTGAACCTACCCCCATCCAGCTGCAGGCCATTCCCGCCGTACTCTCGGGTGGAGACCTGCTGGCCGGCGCACAGACCGGCACCGGCAAGACCGCAGGCTTTACCCTGCCCATCCTGCAACTGCTCAGCCAGAAACCCGCCGCCAACCCCGGCAAAGGCCGCCCGCGCTGCCTGATGCTGACGCCTACGCGCGAACTTGCGGCGCAGATCGAAGCTTCGGTACAGACTTACGGCAAGTACGTGAACCTGAGCACCATGGTGATCTTCGGCGGCGTCAATGCCAACCCGCAGATCACGCGCCTGAAAAAACCGCTGGATATCCTGGTGGCCACGCCTGGCCGATTGCTGGACCATGCCAACCAGAAGAACGTGGACTTGTCCGGCGTCGAGATCCTGGTGCTGGATGAAGCCGATCGCATGCTGGACATGGGCTTTATCCGCGACATCAAAAAGATCCTCGCGCTGTTGCCGAAACAGCGCCAGAACCTGCTGTTCTCCGCCACTTTCTCCGACGAGATCAAGGAACTGACCGATAGCCTGCTGCACAATCCTGCCCTGATCGAAGTGGCGCGCCGCAATGCCACTGCAGAACTGATCAAACAGAAGATCGTGCTGGTAGACAGGGAAAAGAAGCGCGACCTGCTGGCGCACCTGATCAAGGAACACAACTGGTTCCAGGTGTTGGTGTTCACCCGCACCAAACACGGTGCCAACCGCCTTGCCGAACAACTGGATAAAGCTGGTATCCCGTCGCTGGCGATACACGGCAACAAGAGCCAGGCAGCACGCACCCGCGCGCTCAAGGAGTTCAAGGACGGCTCGCTGCAAGTGCTGGTCGCCACTGACATCGCCGCGCGCGGCATCGACATCGTCGAATTGCCGCACGTGGTCAATTTCGAGCTGCCACATGTGCCGGAAGACTACGTGCACCGTATCGGCCGCACCGGTCGTGCCGGTGTGGAAGGCGAGGCACTGTCACTGGTATGCGTGGATGAGCACAAACTGCTCAAGGATATCGAACGCGTGATCAAGCGCGAATTCCCCAAGGAGATCATCCCCGGTTTCGAGCCTGACCTGAACGCAAGACCTGAACCTATCATGAATGGGCAGAATAGAGGGCAGGGCGCAGGGCGTAATGACCGCGGTTCTAATCAAAGGCCTAACCGCAGCCCTGATAATGGTGGCGGACGCAATGCAGGACGGAATTCGGGAAGAAGTTCTGAAAAGAGTCCTGGCCGCAATGCCGAGCGCAATCCCAGCCAGCGCCAGAATCATGGACAAAGTCATACACAATCGCCTGGTCAACCACGCAGCGCTGGTAATAGCGGCGATGGCGGTGGTAGAGAAGTCGACGGCAATAGAGCGCAGCCCGCCAAGGTGATCGATGGTAACCGCGGCGGTGCGATGCACCGTAACGGCGGACGTCATCGCTAAAGGCGCTATGCAGTACTCGCGATAAAAAAGCCCCGATAAGGGGCTTTTTTATTACAGGCGTTCTTGGTCGTTGATGCCAAAAAATGGTGAACCGAATTCCCGGGGTTACGCTCTCGGGCTTTCATCAAACCGCAGCATTGAACAGGAAGCCTATACCGGCAGTGATTAACATTGCTATCGCACCCCAGAATGTGACCCGCCATGCTCCGGTAACAATGTTGGCGCCTCCGACCTGGGCCGCAGTGGAGCCTAATATGGCCAGGAATATGAGGGACGTGGCTGATACCCATAAAATCAGGTTGGGTGCGGGTGCTAATAGCGTTACCCCCAAAGGCAGCAAGGCGCCGACTGCAAAGCTGGCAGCCGATGCGAGTGCTGCCTGAAGTGGTCGGGCACTAATTGCTGCGGAGATACCCAGTTCGTCGCGTGCATGCGCACCCAGCGCATCTTTTTCCATGAGTTGCTCGGCCACCTGTGTTGCCAGGTCGGGCTTCACCCCACGGCTGATATAAATAGCGGCCAGTTCGCGCAGTTCGGCGGCAGGATCGGCTTCCAACTCAGCGCGCTCACGTGCCAGATCGGCATTTTCGGTATCAGCCTGAGAATGCACCGAAACATACTCCCCTGCAGCCATAGACATGGCTCCAGCGACCAGCCCGGCAGTGCCTGTAACAATAATGTGGTCATGACTGGAGCTTGCCGCTGCAACACCCACAATAAGACTGGCAGTTGAGACTATGCCATCATTGGCACCCAGCACAGCAGCGCGCAGCCAACCGATTCTGTCGGTACGATGGCGTTCGGCATGGCGACGTGGCGTCATGATTGGAATTGAAAAGTGATTTGCATCTTAATCTCTCTTTAGCGACTATTGTGACGACTGCTCGAAAGCTGCCATTGAACCTTCATAATGCCACAGGTCGCAATTAGCCCAAAGCTGATAAATGGAGACGATGAATTGGGCCTCCCCAAAAGATTCTGCCCAAAACCATGAACTGCAGTCCTGGGCAGAGCTCAAGCTATGCTACGGTGTTTATTCTAGAGCCTGACATAGAGAGCGGCGACACTTTGGGTGGTTGTGCTGAACTGCTGTCAACACTTCCAGCCTTGCTGCCATCACTGTCTCCATCGGAGTCTCCAGCTCCTTTTGTAGCTTGCTGAATATTACTTGCCTGCAAACTGCTCAGAATCGAACTTCCTATGCTACTGATAGACATAATGATCACCTTTGTATTTTTTAAAATTGAAATGAGCGGTATTGCCAACTGATCCGCACTGCCTGTCACAGGTAACCGCAATCAGGCTAGCTTAGAGATATAGGCAATAGTCAGGCCAGGATGATTCAGGTCGTTCCATGCGTTCACGACTGATCCAGAATTATTAAATAATCATATCAATATCATATGGTTATTTAAAAAATGCGAATCAATGATGTGAATTCCGGATAAATGAACACTGATTTATAAAGAACCGTCAAAATGACAATCCTGCAATTTATTCATTCAATTTTTGCGGGGTAACAGACATTGCATCAGGGGTGGATCAGTACCGCGAGATCCACCCCCAGTTTTTTGTAGATCAGCATTTGTGTTCCAAGAAAAATGCATATCGCAAAAAGTGAAATCGAAATCTGTCTCATGATGAACAAAGCCTTTTTCTTAGCCATAGGGTTTTGTAATTTCATTTTTCCTGGTGACAGGATTAGCTGTTTTGCTCGTACTTTTGTAATGCCTGCTGAATTTCAGCCCTGCGGCCTTCGTCGGCATCTTCACGGCCGGGGCGTGGCGGTGCGCTTAGTGCCTTTTTAAAACACTCCACTGCTTTGGCTTGCTCGCCCTGGGTGATCAGAAAATCAGCATAAAAATAATTCGGGTCGATTCCCGTGGGATTGATTTGCAGCGCTTTTTCCAGGTAGGTACGCGCCTTCTTTTTGTCACCAAAGCCGAATGGCCAGCCGGGCACTTTGTAGTAGAGGGAACCCAGTGAGGTGTATGCCGAGCCGTTCAATGCCTGAGGATTGATCTTTTCCGCTACCAGTAGCAGATCGCGCGATTGTTCGGCAATCTTGAGAGCACCCAGCCCACCTTTGGCCTTGGCATAGCCGCTTAAAATAATGGCCTCCCAGATCAAAGGTTCGGCGCGCCCGGGATTTTCCAGCGAAACCTGATGCGCATCTTTTGCCAGCACTTTGAAAGCAGCTTCCTGCTTTTCCTCGCTAGTGTGGTAATTGGCTCTGGCCCACGCGTGTTGCAGCTCGCTGATCGCGTCATCCAGATTGTTGTCGGCGTAAGCCGTGTTGACGGATAAGAGTAGGGCAATGCAGCAAAGTAACTTTTTCATGAATCAGGTGCTCCTTGGTTGATATGGTTAGAGGAATTGGCGACCGATACGGGTTTGTTTTTGCAAGCCCAGATCGACCAACCGCGGCAATATCCCGTTGAGGCGGGCGAAGAAAGATTCGGGTGCGCCTATCGCGTATTCCTTGCGTCCCTGGACGATGGCTTTGACGATCAAACCCGCCACATGCTCGGGGTCGTCCATATTGGCGCCTGTAGCTGCCAGCATCTGGTTGGTGGCATTGTTGTTGAGTGCCGTTCTGGTGGCGCGAGGGGCTATATAAGTAACACCTACGCCACTATCCAGAAGTTCTCTGCGCAGTGCTTCGGAAAAACCACGTAGCGCAAATTTGCTGGCGCAATAGGTCGCATGATGAGGAAAACCGATGGCTCCGAACGCTGAACCGATATTGACGATGCGTCCGCTGCCCTGAGCCAGGAAATGCGGTAATACCGCACGCGCTAACAGCAAAGGAGTGGTGACATTGGTGGTGATCATCTGCTCGATGCGAACGGTATCCTGTCGCTCGAAGTAGGTGAAATCCATGATGCCGGCGTTATTAATCAATATATCCAGGCCGCCGAGTATCTTATACGTCCGCTGGACGATGCTTTGCACCTCATCGGTATTGGATAGGTCCGCCTGGATGGGCACTGCAAAACCGTTCCGGTCGGTGATCTTTTGGTATATTTCATCAAGTTTTTGCTGGTTGTTTTCAACCAGTACCAGTCGCGCTCCTTGCGCGGCCAGTGCCAACGCCAGCGGTTGTCCGATACCGCCAGCGGCGCCGGTGAGGATGATTCGTTTATTCGTCAGTTTCACGCGGCCACCTTTTCGTATGCGGAAGGAATGAAGTTTTGCGCCAGGCTGCGGAAAATATCGCCATACAATTTGTAGAACACCTTGGCACCGTGGATCACGGCCTGGCGATCGTTGATGTCGGTGATACGATTAACCAGCGTTTCGTAAAAGTCGGTATGGCCTACGTCCAGCGCGCCGTGCGATGTCAGGTAGCTGAAGGCGTCGCTGCCCAGTCCCAGGCTTTGCTGCAGAGCATGCCCGGCAAGTGTTGCCACCTCCACGCTGGTGCCTTCCAGTACCAGCACCATGCCCAGGAAACCGCATGAATTGCCGCGCGTGATGGTGTCATAGGCATAAGACACCATCACTTCCGTGGCGAGGCATGGTCTGCCGCGGCGAACCGCTTCCTTGTCGCCGCCGCAGGCTGCAATATCATTGAGTATCCATTCCTGATGGCCGAGTTCTTCCTCGATATATTCCGCCAGGCCTACGCGCAGCCATTCATAACTTTCCGGCAGGCGCGCTCCGCAGAGCATCAGCAGTGGTACCGTGTGTTTGACGTGGTGATAAGCCTCAGTCAGAAAAGCGATGTAGGCTGGCAGACTGACCTGGCCTGAAGCGCCTGCGCGTATCAGCGGTAGATCCAGCAGTTCTTTGCGCTCATGCGTAGTTGCGGTGAGCAGTTCTTCATAAAACGGCATCAAATTGTTCCTCATACATTGCATCAATAACGGGTTGGTAAACTTTCCATATCTCATCGCGGCGCAGCCTGCCATTGGAGGTCATTTGCATGTTTTTTGTGGTAAACGGGGTTTGCGCGGCAACCCACGCCCGGATCTGCGCGTAGTCAGGCAACATGCGGTTGGTTGCGGCAATAGCGAGTTCGACTTCTGATGGGGAGCCGCGCGCAACGATAACGGCGATGTTCCAGGGACGTGCTTCGCCGAAAATGATCGCCTGGGCTATCGCCGGATGTAGCAGAAGTTCCCGCTCCACCCACTCCGGCGCGACATTGCGTCCGAAAGAGGTAATGAACATGCTTTTTTTACGCCCGGTCAGATGCAGATAACCTTCGCTATCCAGATAACCAAGATCACCGGTTTTCCAAGGCTGCTCAGGGAGCGCTTGTCCGAGATAGCCAAGGAAAGTCGAACCTTCGACGACGATTTCGCCATCTTCGGCAATCCTGATAGAGGTATGCGGCAATGGCCGTCCTACGCTGCCTGGGCAGAAGGCGGCAGGCGTATTCAGTGCCAATACTGAGGAACATTCTGAAAGCCCGTATCCTTCATACACAGGAAGACCCAAAACGTAAGCCTTAACCAGCAATTGCGCAGACACAGGAGCCCCGCCGACAGCAACAAAGCGCAAATCTGCAGGCATGGCGCAACCTCTTTCACCCGCAGCAACCAGGGCTTGCAGCATTTGCGGGGCCATAATTGCGCTACTGGCTTTAGTAGCATGCAATGCTTGCAGCATCAGCCCGACATCCAATCCTGACGCGCCGTTCAAGCCAACCTGTGCTAATGGAAGAAGATGGCAGGAGGCGCCTGACAGCAGCGGGGTGTAAACGCCGCCGATGTTTTCCAGCAAAGTGGAAAGAGGCGTCAGGCACAGATGCCGGTCTGCCGGTTTAGCCAGAGTGGCGTCGCGCAGTGAACTGGCGACGGTTTCCATCTGCGCCAGGCTCAGGCAGACCCCTTTGGGTTCTCCGGTTGTGCCTGAAGTGTAGGTGATCTTGGCGGTATCCGGGGGCAGGGCTTTTGCCGGCAAATCAAATAAGCGAATCAGGCTCAGTCCGGCGAGTTGTCCAACACTCTGCGATTTGATTCCGGCCACTTGAAGCAGCGGCATTACAACAGCCGGTTGGTCTGTCAGCAGGCCGTCCATTCCGGTATCACGTACTACATGCAATATCTGTTGGGGCGAAAAAAACAGCGGAATCGGCACTAACGGGATATTGGCTGCCATCGCCGCAAGGTCAGCCACTGCCCAATGGATGCCGTTGTCGGCCAGCAGACCCAGGACGGAAATCCCTTGAGTCAATAAATTGTCCTGATTTGAGCTGACCGCGAGTTGCAATTCCGCATAGCTCAACTCTGCCTGCGCACCCCGCAATGCGATACTGTCCGGGCTGCGCGCTGCCTGCCGGCGCAGAGTTTCAGATAACATGCTCATCACGCGTCAATACTGCTTATGCCCGCACGCAGCAGATGCGCTAGGTTTTGTTTTATCAGCAGCGAATCGTAGCCATACTCAATGTCACCTGCCATGACCATGGGGGCACCATCATAATAGCTACCCCAATGGGCACGATCAGATGGTGGAAGATGCTCCAGAGTCGCTTTGCCCAATTCTATCGGGCGTAATCCCAGGCGACTGAATCCATTGCGCAGTAGTGCCGTGCCGGTAAACGTGATCCATTTGTGCCCCTCTTCATGCAGCTTTGCGGTCAATGCCACGATCAGCCAGCGTGCAGCGCCCGGATAGAGCGCAGACAGATTACCTACCTCGATGATCTGCTCACGATGAATCTCGTGGTCCAGCCGCGTGCTCAGGACATCTTCGATCGGGCGATCCAGATACGATTCCAGAAACAGTCGCGAAGTCGCTGCAGAACGCAAACCAAAAGCCGCGATAAGATCGCCCTGTTTGGTACGCAGACTGAACAGCCGCGGCATGAAGTGACGGATGTTGGCGGCGTGTGCAGTCGCGAAGCAGCGGCTGATAAAAGCCTCGACTTCATGGCGTTGTTCAGCGTCGTGCTCATGCAGGTCGAACACGCTTGCCAAGCGCATGTTCAAAGCCGCAATGTCGTGCTCGCTTTCAGTGTTTGATGCTAATTTGTTTGATGCGGATATGCTCATTCAACAACCTCTTCGAATTAAGTACTCCGAAGATATATGGCAAGCATTGTGCCAAAACACCTCAATCAAGCTTTGAAATTCTCAACCTATTGTTTTTATTTAATAAATAATTGAGATGCAGGGGTTTTTAATGCAGTGCCACCGGTTGGAAAATCCTGCATGAAATGAGGATCTTGCAAAACGTTCATACAATTCTTGCAGGGTTATCGGGGGCAGGTGATGGATGAGAAGTCGTTCGTGATATGGCCATCTGGATCGATGATCAAGGCAATCGCAACACGAGCGTCTGCGCTGCAAAATGAAACATAGCCGATGGCACCGGGGGTTTCTGCCACGAATCTAAGCATGGCTTCTTCCGAAGAGACGATATAGGGCGGGGAAACCCCATGGAAGTACATGTCGTTCCAGTATTTTTCGAGCTCTTCGGGGGAAGAGCCGAGCACTGCCTGTGAGAAAGATTTCCGTAGTGGATTGCTGGCAGGTAGATTGGCTGGCTGTACCTTGCTGGCATCATTCCAGAATAGCTTTTTGCGCTTGAACATCAGCATCAAGTCTTCTTTTCTGATGCTTTTTGCATGCACGGGGGCAACGATGATGGCGATCGGTGCTTCCGCCGCTGATACCGGACCCGGCAACAGTAACATGGCTAAAGCTAGCCAGGATAGTTGGATAAATCGCATCAGAATAAAATCGCGAATGAAGCGAATAGACCCGCAGGGGCGTGGATGCTGTTGTTAGTCGCGTGGCTGTATTCAGCCTTGACTATCATGGCGGGTGACAATCGCATGGCCAAGCCAGCCAGCCAGAGATTCATGGTGGATGACGAACCTGCCGGGTCAAACAGTTCATAACGACCGAGTGCATACCAGCGATCCGACAGTGGAACGACCCCCTGGACGAAAAGCCCTTTCTCATCGGCTTTAGCGCCGTTGTCGGAAAATCGGTAGGCGGCTTCAGCACTGATTTCATAGCGGTCATGCGACCAGAAATAATCCATCCCCAGCAGGTTCTTGCGTTCTCCAATCGAACTTTTTTGCTCGAAGTTGGCATAGGAAAAGCCAATTTCTCCTAAACCCTCTATAGGCAGCGTGACATGCGCCCCATAGGCCTCTTCGAAAGGGTCAAGCTTGGGGTCCGGGCGCCAGTCGTCTCCAACCGCGGTGTAGATGGAGTAATCCACAGAGTTGTCCAATGCGGGCAAGGTGCCGTACAGCATGGCTCCCGTCGCATTGGTGGGGAAGGTGTGTTCTGTGATCAGCGGCCTGGAGGTGGTCCATACCAGAGGAGCGGCATGCACGACGTTCCAGCGCCCGATGGGAGTCAAAAACTTCCCTACACGCAGATTGGCCTGCTCCGAATACAGGTAATCCAGGTAAAGTCGTTCCAGTGCCAGGTAAGCGTGCTCAGCGGTTATTCCTTCGCCTTTTTCCCAGTCTACGGGTCTTTCCAGGTCGAGTTCGGAGAACAGGCGCAACTTGCCTTCACCTTCCCAATGGATGAAAAGGCTGAAGTTATCTACGCCGATAGTCGCTCGACTTTGATGGTCGTTTTCAGCGGCAACGCTGGCATAACCGCCCAATTTGAAACCGGTGCCAGGCACTTGCCAGCCCTTGCCCGGGCTATAGTCAGCATCGCTTAATACTTCGTCTGCCCAAACCACAGGATGGATCAACAGCAGGCACAGGACTGCCGCTATGCGGGGGCAAATAAACGAAAACATATGTATAACCCGGATGGAAAAAGGGGCATTGTGCCATATACTTGGACTTCTCATTCCTTCATATTGCCATCTTGACTATACGCAAGACATTGCTGATTTCCTTTCTCCTGGTCAGCCTGCTGCCTTCCATGCTATTGACTTATCTGGCATTTACGGTCGCAGGACACGCCATGAGGAATGAGATCGAACAAAGCCTGCAACAGGAAGCCGATACGGTGTCGCAGGACATAGACAAGATGATGTTCGAGCGTTTGCAAAACGCCCAGACCTGGAGTCATCTTGAAGTGATGCAGGATATCCGTATCAAGGACGTCGATAAGCGCTTGTCCAAATTTCTGGCTGAACTGAAATACGGATATCGCGATGTCTACCATGAATTGCTTTGCACTGATGGCAATGGCACGATTCTGGCCAGTAGTGACCCCTCCCACATAGATGCCAAAAGGTCAGTCAAAGACACTGGGATATTGATCGGCAATGCGCATTCCATGCTAAGGCTGGAACCTATACAGCTGAGTGAGACTGGTGCTGGCGATGCCTTGCCTATCAAGGCTGGCGTGCCATCCATGTTCAATAATGGTGATATCGGTAATTTATACCTGATGTTCAACTGGAATCAGATATACCTGATCCTCGATCAAGCGGCTCAAGGGGGGCGCGAGTTGGCCTTGCTTGATGGTGAGGGCAGAATCGTCGCCGCCTCTGCAGGGCTGCGCACGCGTGGCGTGCTGATGCAGAAAATACCTTCAACATGGATCACTAAAGATAACAAAGGCATTAAGGTCGCCAAGGGTGCCCCAATCTATCAAAACGAAATCACTGTGGCGTTTGACCGCTCTACGGGTTTTGAGCAGTTTCCGGGATTCGGCTGGACAACGATCGTGATTGAAAATAGCCGCCTGGCATATATACCCGTGCAGCAGATGGCACTGTTGTTTTTGCTGTTGCTCGCGGTCACCAGTACCGTTGCGGTAAGTGTCTCCATGCTGGTGGCTGGACGGATTTCGCGCCCGATATCCGCGCTGACCGAGTTCACCCGGCGTTTCAAGCAGGACAAGAAGTTACCGCAAAACCCGCAGCCCGGGGCTGGCGAAGTAGGGGAGCTGACAGAGGCATTTGTACAGACGGTGCATGATCTTGACCAGTCGCGTGCGGATCTGGTACGTGCTTCAAAGCTCGCCGTTCTGGGTGAATTGGCGGCGGTGATGTCTCATGAAATACGCACGCCTATCGGCATACTGCGTTCATCGGCACAGATGCTGGCGCGGGAGCCTAACCTGAGCCAGGAAGCGCGGGAACTTACAGAATTTATCGAGAGCGAAACCGAGCGTCTTAAACGTCTGGTTTCAACGTTGCTGGATAGTGCCCGGCCACGCGCACCCCAATTGCAATTGAGCGATATCCATGTCGTGATCCGCCGCAGTATCAATCTGCTTAACGCGCAAGCGGCAAAGAAACAAATCAGCATCCATAGTCATCTGCAATGTCAGAACCCCGTCATTCCTTGTGACGTCGAACAGATGACGCAGGTACTACTGAATCTGATACTGAATGCACTGCAAATCCTGGCGGAAGGGGGCCGAGTCGATATTTCCACCCTGCAAAAAGGTGATAATTTCGTGCTTGAGATCGCCGATGATGGTCCCGGCATTCCTGATGGTGAACTGGCAAGAGTATTCGACCCGTTTTTCACCAAGCGCGAAGGTGGCGTAGGACTGGGGTTGGCGGTAGTGCAACAGATCATCACTGCGCACGGGGGTACAGTCAACGTTGGCAGGAGTACACTCGGCGGCGCATTATTCAGCATAACCTTACCGATGAAAGAAAGATCATGACCAGTCGCCGCGTCATCGTCGTTGATGATGAGACAAAAATGAGAAGAGTGCTGGAAATCATGCTTGGACGCATGGGGCATGAAGTGCTGTCTGCTGCAAATGGCCTGGAAGCATTGCAGATTCTGAAATCAACTTCGGCTGATCTGGTGATCAGCGATCTGCGTATGCCGGACATGAATGGCGCCGAACTGTTGAAAACATTGCGCCAACAAGGTAATGAAGTGCCGGTCATCATCATTACCGCATACGGCACCATTGAAAGTGCAGTCGAGGTAATGAAACTGGGGGCATGCGACTATATCTTGCGACCCTTTGACGTTGATGCGCTGGAGCTTGCCGTTAATCGGGTGCTGCTGACTGGTCAGTTGCGGTTACAAAACGACTTCCTCAAACATGAGGTGGAAAAAGGCTGGGGTGAATTTACCGGTAATAGCCCCTCCATGCAAAAAATCTACGATCTGATCCGTCAGGTTGCGCCAGGAAAAACTACCGTATTGATTACCGGCGAAACCGGCACCGGCAAGGAACTGGTGGCGCGCGCAATTCACCGCGCCTCTCCGCGCAAAGACGCGCTATTCGTTCCCATCAACTGTGCAGCGATTCCTGCAGATATTCTGGAAAGCGAATTATTCGGATATGAGAAAGGCGCATTTACCGGGGCGGTAAAAGAGCGCATCGGCAAATTCGAGACCGCAGATGGTGGCACCCTGTTTCTGGACGAATTGACGGAAATGCCCATGGCCTTGCAGGCTAAATTATTGCGTGTACTGCAAGAAAACGTCATTGAAAGACTGGGAGGGAATCGCGTCATCCCCATTGATGTTCGTATTGTCGCGGCTACCAATCGCGACCCCAAGCAAGCGCTACAGGATGGTCGGTTGCGAGAAGATCTTTACTACCGGGTGAATGTGTTCAATATCGACTTGCCATCGTTGCGAGAGCGCAAGGAGGATATTCCGGCATTGGCAATGACTTTTGTTGCAGGCCATCCGGGAAGCCAGGGGATTTCAGAAACTGCCCTTGTCTGCCTGCAAAACTACGATTGGCCAGGCAATGTGCGTGAATTGCAGAATGTCATTGAGCGCGCAGTCGTTTTGAGCAGGGGCGCGCTTATTCAGGTTGCGCATCTTCCGCCTGATATGGCTACAGGCAAAGAGAATAAGGTGGTTGAAGAAGCGCCGTTGATGCATAGCCTGAAACTTAATCCGGAAGTGGAAAATCTGGAGCAGACCATTATTCGTGAGGCCCTCAGGCAGGCAGGAAATAACAAAAGCAAAGCCGCGAGAATACTGGAGATCAGTGAACGGTCGTTATGGTACAAAATCAAGAGTTATCAGATCGAGTAATTCGATTAATCAATGTCCGTTAATTTGCAGCGCAGAGGGTGTTAAGGGGTGTCCAGACTACCCAGCGCTTTGGGGTAGGTGACGATTCCCCAAGGCATGTCCTTGTCGCTGATGCGCTTGGTCACTTCCAGCGAGTCGGCGTCGATCACTACGATCTCGCTGGACCTGCCGCAAGCCAGCAGTATCTGCTGGTCGTCGGGCGTGAAGCTGAAATGCCAGCAGCGGTCGCCGGTGGGGATATCCTTGATCTTGGTCATGGTGGCGACGTCGTACACCTGCAGCGCTTTTTGTTTGGAGGAGGCGACGAACAGGCGCTTGCCGGAGCGGTCGAACGACACGCCGTAGGGCGATTTGCCGGTATCTATCGCCTTCACCGGCTGCAGTTTTCTATTCAGTACCAGGAATTTATCCGAAGATTCCAGGGTAACGACGTAAGACTTGCCATCCGGCGACCTCTTGATGCCGCGCGGGCGTTCACCGTACTTGCCGATATCCACGCTTTTCAGCAGCTTGCCTGTTGCGGTGTCGTGCACGGTGATGGAGTTGTCGGACTCATTGGTGACGATCAGTTGCTTGCCGTCCTTGTTGAATTCCAGGCCTTCCGTTTCCGGCTTGCCGATGATCTCCATGATCACTTTGTGCTTCTTGATGTCGACAATGGCGATGCGGCCGGGGATCTTGTCATCGTCATCATCCTTGGCGGCGGCAGCACTGCCCGCTGCGGGCGGAGCGCTTGAGGTAGAGCTGGGCTCATAGGTGACGAAAGCGCGATTGCCAAGCACGCGCACGAACTCCGGGTTCTTGCCTATGGAGACATGTCTGGCGACTTTGCCGGTCATGGTGTCGATCACCGAGATGTTGCCATCGTCCTTATTCGCCGTGATCAGCAGTTTGCCATCGGCGGTGATGCCGATTCCGCGCGGACCTTTGCCGCCCACGCCCAGATTGGCCTCGGTCGCCATGGTATTGAGGTCGATCACGGTCACACCGCCATCCTGATCGCTGACATATGCCAGACCTCTATCGACAGCATTCGCGGCGCTTGCCAGACTCAGGCCAAGCGTGAAGAGCAGGGTAGACGGCAACAGTGACAGCTTATTGTTTTTCATGGACATATTCTCTAGTCGTTATTCTTTGGGATTTAGTCGGTCAATGAGCAAGTGGATGTACGACTGCTTCGGCAATAAAAGAATCCCGTGAAAACGGGATTCTTTTATGAATTTCCTGCTTAGCTGCTCAAGCTACTTAGTCATCGGCTTTTGATGCGCTGCCCGCAGGCTTGCCGAACTCATAAGTCAGGCCGATCCAGGCTGCACGCGGAGGCGCAGGGGTGCGGAACTGGGCATTGGTATTCCAGGCAGCGTTATTGGTGGTGTAGCTGTTGCCGGGGCCGACGAATTCATTGGTGCCCAGCAGCCCGAAAGTCGAGTAATCCTTGTCGAACAGGTTCTCCACTTTGGCAAACACTTTCCAGTGATCGTTGATCGAATAACTCGTATCCAGGTTGACCACAGTGTATCCAGGTATCTTGCCGTTGCCATCCTGATTGTTCTCGTCGCCGCGCGGATACTGGCTGGAGGTCGCGAAGATATTGGTGCCTATTCTCCAGTCGGCAGTGATCTCATAACCGAAGCGCAGTTTGAGGGTATGGTGGGGAACACCGGGCATGGTGTCGCCTTTGCTCACCTGGATGTTGCCTGCACCGTCTGCCGTGCTATTGCCGCCTGAAGCTTCGGTGAAAGGAGTGCGGAAAGTGGCATCGACATAGCTGTAGTTCGCGGCAAAGCTGAGTTTATCCATTTTGCCGTTCATGCCCAGTTCCAGCCCTTCACGCAGGGTATCGCCTACATTCTGGAAGAAACCGTTGCCGGAAGTGCCGCTGGCGATGAATGCGATATCGTTGCTGTTTGCGGTAGTGAATAATCCTGCATTCCAGCTGATATCTGGACCAAGATGTCCACGCACGCCGCCTTCCCAGGTACGTGATACCACTTGTTGCAGATCCGGGTCACCGCCAAAAGCATTAGGCAGGGCGCAAGGGTGGTTGGGGTCGGCGCAGGCAAGTTCTATCGGTGAAGGGGCACGCGTGCCTTCGTTGTAGCCTACGTAGAAGCCAAGCGCGTCGCTGACATTGTAGTTAAAGCCCACAGCCGGATTGAGGCGTGCATAGGTGTGGTCGCCATTCAAGTCGCCCGGCACCAGAGTAGGGTCGTTATCATCCAGGCTTGATCCCCTCAGGTTGACAAAGGCGATGTTGTAGCGGGCAGACGCGGTCATGTGCAGTTTATCGGTAATCGAGAAGGTGTCCGTCGCAAACAGCCCGTAGTAATCGCTATCGGCTTGTAGCCTTACCCTCTGCGGGTCGGTGACAGGCTGCAGGGTTACAGTTTGCGAGCCGACCACAGTAGCGATCAGCGTATCGCTACTGAAATCGGTACGTCCGTAATCCGCACTGACACCACCGGTGAACTGGTTCTTGTGGCTCATCAGATCGCCCAGCAAGGTCATTTGCACCGAACCGCCGAAACCGTCGGTGCCGGTAGAGGTGATGGCATTGGTAGCGGTCGGGTTGGTGGGGTCTATAGGCAGGGTGTTGTCAAAGGCGTCATTGACGTTGCTGTTGAAGCCATTGGCCTTGTTATGGCGGTAATAGGTTTCTGCCGAAACCAGCTTATCGTCGGCGAAATAATGGCTGCCCTTGAGGGTGACCATCTCCATTTTGTTGCTGATGCTGTCAGGCCAGGTAAAAGACGATTTTGGTGAACTCAGCATCGCCTGCGGTAGCCCCTGGGTGCCGTCCATATTGTTGTCTGCCAGCATCACCGACAGGTCTATGTCGTTCTTGTCGTCCTGCCAGCCCACTTTACCGAATATCTGCCTGATGTCACTGGGTGAATGGTCGCGCCAGCCGTCTTCGTGGAAGCGATTGGCGGTAAAGAAATAGTCCAGATTATCAATCTTGCCGCCGGTCTCGGCCTCCACTTGAGCACGACCCCAGGAACCGCCTGAAATGGTGATCGACGTACCAGGATACTCGGCACCGCTCTTGGTATGCACAGACAGCGCGCCACCCAGAGTATTCAGGCCGAACAGCGGATTGGAACCCGGGATCAGGTTGATATTGGCAATCGCACTTACCGGGATCAGGTCCCAATTGACGATATCGCCGAACGGCTCATTCACGCGTACGCCGTCCACGAATACAGATAAACCCTGCGGCGTGCCCAGCAGAGGCGATGCGGTAAAACCACGGTAGATGACGTCAGTCTGATAGGGATTGCCCACCGTATCGTTGGTGGTCACCGATCCCATGTTTTTGTCCATGAATTCGTTGAGATCCAGAGATTTCTGTTCTACCAGAGATTTGTCGGAAGCCACTTGCACGTTGGCGGGCACCTGGTTGATAGGCGTGCCTATACTGGGCAATGGCGTGGTGGAGACCACATCCACAGTACCGGCTTCCAATGCTTCGGCTTTGTTCTCGGCGTATGCCAGCGTATGGATGCAGGTGATTCCCAGCAGCGCCAGGGACAGGGCCAGCGGTTTGAGCTTGCTTTGTAACATTGCGGTTTCCTTTACATTGTCAGGTGCATCACCCGCCCGAGAACACGCGGCGAAGGTGCAATTAATAACACCGCTGAAAAATAGCAAAACAGCTCGCATAAAGCACTAGGAAATCTTCCCGACATGCATGTTAGAGGCCGTTCACATGCCGGGTTTGGATATTTAACAACACTCGGAACGACAACCTAACGGTAATTTGAGCAGATCTGCCCATTGCGTTTCCCAGATATCCTGATGATTGCCTTCGGCAACAGTCGTGATAGTGGCGCACAATCCCTGCTGTCGCTGCACAAAACTTTCAGTCACGAAGCTGGGGATGATCTTGTCGCGGCCGCCGTAAAAATGCCGTTGCGGGATGTGTTCTATTTTTCTTGCAAAATCAATGGGATTCAATGATTCCGGCATGGCCGAAACATGGTGGTATCGGTTCACGGCTTCGTCATCCAGATTTCCCGCCACGGTACGCAAGCTGGCAATATCGCTGCGGCGAGCAGCTAACAGCACCGCCATCGCCCCACCGCCGGAATAACCCACCAGCTCGATCTTTTGCTGCGGTGCGCCACGCATGATGATATCCAATTCCCTATCCATCACCTGCACCAGTTGTTCGGAAAAGCGTTTGCCGGTCCAGTCCGCCGTTGTGCATTGCAGGCTGCGTTGCAGGCTGAACTGGCAGGGGCGCGCCAGATACACCACATTGGGTGACGAGTCTAGGGCGGCCAGTGACAGGCCGACAGCGTGAATGGGAGTAGGGTCGGCAGACGCTTGGGTGGGGGTGATCCAGGCCAGGCCATCACCTTCGATATACACCCGCACCGGCTCGTTTGTGGTAGTGATGCGCTGGTATGTGGTCAAGATGTAGCCATCCACGGCGATCTCTACTGGGGTCAGGCCGGACTGTAGTGCGTTGTGGATAGTGGCATCCCGTGCCTGATTGCCAGCGCAAGCGCAGCATAGCAAGCTACATAACAATACGGGCAAGAGAGTAAGCGTTATTTTCATCGGGCTACTGTACAAGAAAAAAATGGCAGGAGCACGCTCCCGCCATACCAATTCACCATTTTGGAGATGGGGTGTTAGAAATCGAATCTGGCCTGCAATTGCGCGGTATGACTCAAGTATTCATCCTTGATCTCGGCGTCGTAACTCACCGACAGCGACTGTTTGATATACCCTTCGCTGGACGCAATGCGTATGCTGACACCCAGATCGGCACTATCGCGTGCCGGTGACACGCCGCTAGTGGTGAAGCTACTGCCGCCAGACGCAAAACTCGCTGTCGTGTCCTGCGCAGTGTCGGCGAATTCATGACCCCAGATGGCACGCAGTTCAAGGCCGCTATTCAGTGAGGCCTTGTCGTACAGCGGTATCTGCGCCTTGGCGCCCAAGCCGGTGCGGAAGGAGTCGGTTTCCTGGTTGCCGACCACCAATGCGCCCACGCCGCTTTCTGTATAACCGTCTTCACTCAGACGACTATAAGTGAGCGATGCGATGGGGGTGATGGTGGTTTTGCCGACTTTCAGCGGTAAGCCAGCTTCCACTTTAGCGGTGTACTGCATGGCTTCGTGGTCGCCGCTGACGATGTTACCGATCACGATGCGTTTGCTGCTGTAATCATGCCGACTCAGGCCGAGCATACCGTTCAGATACCAATTCCGGATCAGCGCGTCTTTGATTAACATGGAGCCGTACAAGGTGGCCTGATAACTGTCGATGTCGTTAGTGTTTCCCGTGCTGGCGCCCTTGTCGTTGATATTGGACTGGGCATAGCTGACGGCGATACCGACACGTGTATCGTCATTCAGCAGTTTGTCTGCACCTGCGGCGAAACCATAGGCATCGGCGTTATAGCCATTCACGCTTTTACGCAGGTCCTGGTCGCCGCGGAAACCGAAGCCCTGCATCCATATTCCCAAACCATTGGTCTGGTCCCCTGTGGCGATACCACTATTGCCGGTAAGTTGCGCCACATGTACCTCGTCAAGGTGAGCATCCACAACGCCGAACACTTTGTTGGTCGCGCTCAATGCGGCCTGGATACTGGCGCCGTTGATTTCAGGGCGCAATTGTTCAGTTGCTTTAACCACATCATTCGGATCGGAGAGGTTCTGTAACAAAGAGGACACTGGCCCCGAAGACGCTAACAATGTGGTCAGCACGACCTTGCCATTGGCGCTTAATCCGTTGATCGTGGAAGGATCCGCAACCGTGGCAACGATCTGATTGGTGGTTCCAGGGACAAATGCCCAGTTGACCAGGGCCGTGGATAAAATCTGCACATTGGTGTTATTGATCTGGGTGGTGGTACCTGCTGTGCCATCCGCATTGTTAGGGGTTGCTTTCGCACCCGTGGCAATATTGATGTTGTTGCCGGAGTAGGTGTAAGTGTTTCCGGTCTTGACGGTGACTCCAGATGCCACCAGGGGCTGCACATCAAGCTCAAACGGATGACCGCCAGATGCCGCGCCGCCACTGGCGATATAGACACCGCCTGTGATCTGGCCAACAGCTGCAACGGTATTTCCGCCGCCAGCACTATTGATCACCGGCTGGATCACAACCTTGTTAGTCACATTTCTGGCTGTGGCCACATCCGCAATACTGCCATCAGCTTGAGCTGTTGGTACAAGGCTTCCTGAGGTTCCTGTGCCATTGCCAGCATTCGGGGTGACCACGATGTTGCCGGTCAATATACCGGCATTCTGGAAAGTGAATTCGTTTGATTGATTGGATACCGAAATATCGCCAAAAATGCGTCCCCCGACATTGTTGGTGATGACGGATCTGGCATTGGACAGATTCAGCGCCGTGCCATAAAGCGGGGTGGCGGCATTACTCATGCTCTGGATGATACCGTCATTGATGACGGTGATAAGATCGGAGTTGTTATCCGTTCCAATCGCATTGGCGCCGCCAAGGGCTTTGGTATAGGTTTCTTTGCCTACACCTGGCGCCCAGGTTGTACCCAGGCTGGAATGGCTTGCGGCCACAAAGATGGTACTGCTGGCGACGCCTTCGATGATAGCGCCAGGGGCGTTATACACATGCGCATCCAGCAGATTCTCTTTAAGTTCGATGGCGACCGGAGTGCCTGAGTTGTTCCTGTTGCTGACAAAAAGGTAAGCCCCGATCTTGTTATAGTTGTTGATATTGACGTTACCGTAGAAGTCATCTGAATCGCTGGTGCCCAGTACCGCATAAACCGTTGGTTTGCTCGGGCCCAGGGTCACCACATTGACACTCCCGTCCGGGTTGAATGTCGTGTTGAATGCGGTGCCTCCACCCAGCAGGCTGGTGTACAGGCTTGCATTCGGCCCGGTCACGCCAGGTGAACTGCTGGTGATAGCACTATCGTTGACGCCAGCAGTAATGACACCATAGTTATTGAGCTTGGTACTGTCACCGTTCAGCCATACCCCCAGGGTTCTGTAAGGCAGGTTATCCGCACCGCCCTCAGTGAAAACCTTTGGCCCGTTGGTGACCAGAAAGGTATTGGTGGCTAGCGGAGTCGAAGCGCTACCTGCAGTGGTATTGGTAATAGTGCCGAAATTGTTGACCGTCCCTGCTTGTTGAATATCGACACCTTCAAAATTGACCAGTGGCTTTGCCCCTGCCTGATGTGTCAACTGGGTCGCTACAGAGTCCCCATGTGTAGGCGCAGTTCCACCATTGAAAACATCCACATATCCTGGAACTGCTTTGAGGCCGGTGACTACAGTGGTCGTGCTATCCGGCGCAATGCCAATGGCAGGGGAGGTCGAGCCCGAACCGATGTTCAGGGCCGAGAATTTGGGAACGCTGAGATTCATGCTGCCGATATTGGCAATGGAAAAATCGTTAGCATTGGAGAACCCTACGATGGTCGTACCCAAAGCTTCTGTATTACCAGTTGCGTCATTACTGACTGCGGTGTAATTGCTGGGCACCACCATAATGGCACCACCGGAAGCTCCGCCGGTGAATGCACCCGTACAATTTACCACGCCATTGCTGCTGGTACAGCTTCCGGCGGCATAGGCATTAGCTCCCAGCAATACGAAGGGCAACGCGGCAGAGACTGCGATGTGCACGGCCTTGCGACGGAAAACTATTTTGTTCTGTATTTTATTTGCCACTTTGAATATCTCCTCGATTCCACGTGTAATGGCCCCCTGCCAAAACTCTGTGGAAGATAGCTGTGCCGGGCGGGTGAGGGATATGGATTAATTCCCTAGATACCGAGGGAATTAATCCCGAAACCGGATAGGAGAAACTACCGGTGGAATAACAGTTTGCTTGAAGAAGCGCTTGAAAAAACGAGTGGAAAAAAGCTCTCAGCTATCGATCAGGCCGAAGCGTATCGCCATGCGTACCAGCTCCACCGGGGTATTGATGCCCAGCTTCTGCTTGATCATGGTCTGATAGTTGGCGACGGTCTTGCTGCTGATCTTGAGTGCATTGGCGATGCCGTCGATATCTTCGCCTTCTGCCAGTAAACGGAAGATCTCGAATTCGCGGGCCGAAAGCAGCTGCATCGGGTCGCCGTCGCCTTCCAGGCTTTGCAGCGCGATCTTTTTGGCGACATCCGAGCTGATATAGGTCTGGCCTTTAACGATAGTCTCCAGTGCGCTCACCAGTTCCTGCGCCAGGCTGCTTTTGGACAAATAGCCTTTGGCGCCGGCTTTCAGCGCCTGGCTGGCGAAGGCAGCTTTCTCATGCATGGACAGCACCAGTATCCGGGCGGTGGGGTGGCGCGCGATGATGCGGCGTATGGCTTCCATGCCGCCCATGCCGGGCATGGTCAGGTCCATCACCGAAACATCCGGCAGATGTTCGCTGAATTGCTGATAGGCACTTTCGCCACTTTCCGCTTCGGCGATGACGTTGAAACCGGGATGCTGTTCCAGTAGCCGTCTTATGCCGGAGCGCACTACGGCATGATCGTCCACCAGCATAATGCGCACCTGTTGTACATCCATCATCAATTGTGTCCTATAGCTTGTAGTGCATTCATCGCTCTGTCACCGGTATGCGTGCTGAAATATCGGTGCCCTTGCCCAGGCGGGTCGCTAATATGAACTCGCCGCCCAATCCTTCCACCCGCTCGCGCATGCCATGCAGCCCGAAGCCGTCCACTGCGGATTCGTTAAAGCCTTTACCGTTGTCGCTGACGCTGATGATTAGCATGGGATGCTGACCATTGCCGGGCGTGCGGTTGAGTGTGATCTCCACTTGCGTGGCACGCGCATGACGCGAGATATTGGTCAGGCATTCCTGTACCAGCCGGTAGATGGTGATCTGCATCACTTCGTTCATGCCTTCATCCTGACCCTTATAGATACTGTCGTCTATAGTCAGTTTGCAGTTGACGGTCTCGTTGCGCGCGCGCCATGTGTCCACCAGATCCTGTATTGCAGAGGCCAGCCCCAGCTCATCCAGGATACCGGGACGCAAGCGCTGCATCAGCCCGCTCACCAGATCCATCAGGTGCCGCGACAGCTTGGACATGGCCTGTGCGCTGTCGAGTATCTCAGGATATCTCTTTTCCGCCAGTTGCAGCACCACTGCCGCGTCGGCGTTGATGGCAGTGAGGCTTTGCCCGAATTCGTCGTGCAGGTCGCGCGCCAGGCTTTTGCGCTCTTCCTCCTGCAGCGAGATCAGTTGCTGCGACAGCCGGTGGTTGCGCATGATGCTTTGCTGCAGGGTTTCCACCATGTGGTTGAATTTGACGCCTATGCGCGCAAGCTCTGGCAGGTCGAACACCGGCAGGCGTGCTTCCAGGTCGCCGCGCTCCAGGCTGTTCAGCGCCTCCAGTATCTTGGCCGTGGGCTTTAACGCCTGTCCCACTGCCCAGGAAACCATCAGGTTCACGGTGATAAAGAACACAGACAGCAACAACAGCAGGTCGGTGATCTGTTTCCATATCTCGGCGTATTCGGAGCTGGGGTCGGGGGTGATCACCAGCCTGCCCAGCAAACGCCCCTGGTATTCGATGTCGCGCCGTTGCGGCTCCCACTTAGGCGCTACTTTGTCCATGATGCTTTCGAACCAGGCCGGCGCCTCGTGCGGTGCGGATAATTCCCCGGCACGGTTGCTGTCCAGCACATGACCGTATATATCCAGGAACTCGATACGCACATGGCGCATGTGGCTCAGGCTACGCAGGCGCAGCGGTTTCTTCTCCGGCTCGCGCAGTACTGCACCCGGATTGTTGAGGATGCCGGTATCGAACAGATAAAGCGCCAGCTTTTCCGTGGACTCTACTTCCGCCCGCACGTTCTGCCTGGCGTTGACGATGTTCAACAGCATGCCTGCCAGCAGCATCAGCAACAATAATCCGGTAATGATCAGGTTAAGCCGCAGTTTTAGGCTCAAGACAGTTCCTTTTTAATTAGCCGTCATTCTAGGGCTTTATTGTGCACATCTTATCGGGAAAAAATCCTGATATAAAAGAGGAGTAACGCACAGGCGCTTTTTGCTGAGGCTGATTAAAGTACATGCTGATGATTCCATATCCCAGCGTACTGTCCGTGTATTGATGAAAAAATGATGAGCAACACAGTCATGTTCAACCCGGTTTGCCCCAATTGTGCCACCACCACCATGTTCGGCGCAGCATATTGTCCGCATTGCGGTCATGGGCTGGTGCGCAATGATGCGCCGCCGCCGGTAAAGCCCGCCGAAACGGCTGAGACGATTGCGCAAACTCTGAGCGATACGCAATTCGTTTTCCATATCTGGGTGGCGAGTCTGGCCTTGCTGCTTGCTACCGGTATCGTGCACAAGGTCTACGGCATTCTGGATATGCTGTTGATATCCGGGCTGCTAATGTTCTACATCTGGGCATTCCTGTTGGTCAAGCTGGATCAGCTCGCCAATGCCGTCGGCAAGAATCCGGCATTGTGCGTCTATAGCTCGCTGCTATTACCGTTACTGGGCAACTTCATCAGCTTTTATTTGCTGCGGCAGTGCGCCCGACTCAAGATACGCGAACTGCAGTAACACCCGCCCGCTCCCTAAAGCTACATTTTGATGCTTGACCCTGCGCCATAAGCAATTACACTGGACACGTTTAGTTCATGTAGATAGGGTGGGGCTTAAAGTGAATAAAAAGTTGCGTGGTTTTATCCCAGGTAAGCCCTCAAACAGATTGATAGGCATAGTAGTCGGCGTGATCGTTGCCTATCTGCTGTTCACCATCTATGCGGTCAACCCGCTGGCCCAGCGCATCCTGCCCTGGGTCGCGGAAAAGAAGCTGGCCAGCCGTATCAGCGTCGGGCAAGTCAAGCTGGATCCGTTCAAATTGATCCTCACCGTAGACAAGCTACGTCTGACCAGAGCCGACGGCGGACCGTTGGCCGGGTTCGAACGTTTGCAGCTGGATCTGGAAAGCAGCGGCATATTCCACTGGGTATGGTATTTGAAAGACATCCGCCTGACCGCGCCGCAGGTGACGCTGGATATCGCGCCTGACGGCAAATTCAACTGGTCGGAGCTGCTTACCAAACTGAATGAGGACAAGGAGCCGGATAACCACAAGATCCCCCGCATCAAGATCGACCATATCGT
>Ga0265327_10000871_pt1 | contig 44739 bp, 56 predicted proteins | sample 41621metaG_FD_202089 | JGI IMG/M metagenome (GOLD analysis project Ga0265327, IMG submission 202089) | Rhizosphere microbial communities from Carex aquatilis grown in University of Washington, Seatle, WA, United States - 4-16-21 metaG | ecosystem: Host-associated > Plants > Roots > Rhizosphere... | reverse complement strand
TGGCACATGATGCCTGGCAACTGATCAACGCCAATAAGCCGGATCAAGCAGAACTTCTCTGTAATACCATACTCAGCGATGACTCTAAGCACTTTGCTGCTTTGCATTGCCTTGGAATTGCTCATTATCAGCGCGGCAGATTTGACCAGGCGGTCATTGCCTTTACCCGCGCGTTAGAACTACGTCCAGACTCGGATATCTATTCCAACCTGGGCCTGGCACTGGCAAAACTCAAGCTGCACAACGAAGCCATAGCCTGTTATAACGCTGCGATTTCTATTAACCCGGACAATGCGATTGCATTTTACAACCGTGGGAATTCCTGGCTGCATTTGGACAAGCTGGCAGAGGCGCTGGGAAGCTATGATCAGGCCATTTCTATCAACCCCGCATATGCAGAAGCGCTGAGTAATCGCGGTAACGTATTACGTAGCATGAAACTGCTGCCTGATGCGATTGCCAGCTACGATCAGGCACTCGCCCTTGCATCTGATAATGCCAGCGTACTCAACAATCGTGGCGTGGTCTGGATGGAGCTCAATCGCCCTGGTGATGCTTTAAACGACTATAACCGCGCACTTTCCATCAACCCCGACTATACCGAAGCGCTATATAACAAAGGTAATGCGCTACTGGCGCTGGGGCAGCTTGAGTGGGCAATCGCATGCTTTGATAAGTCTGTAGCAAGCGACCCCGACAATGCCGATGCCCACCTCAACAGAGCTTTGTTCCTGCTATTAGCCGGCGATTTTGAGCGCGGGTGGCCTGAATACGAATGGCGTTGGAAGCAAAGCTCAACGATCGCGCTGCATCATTTTTCACAACCCTTGTGGACGGGAAAACAAAAACTCGCGGGCAAAACCATACTGCTCTATGCAGAGCAAGGGCTGGGCGACACCATACAATTCGTCCGTTATATTCGTAAGGTCAAAGCGCTAGGGGCGAGAATCATTCTGGAAGTACAGGCTCCGCTCAAGTCTCTGATGTCGAGTGTTGAAGGTGTCGATGTATTGATTGCTCAGGGAGAGAAAATACCTGCGTTTGATTATCACTGCATGCTGATGAGCCTGCCGTTTGCTTTCAATTCAAACCTGCACAACATTCCAGCAGCGACCTCTTATTTAACAGCAACCAGTGACAAAATTACTCATTGGGCCGACAAGCTTAGGGAAATTCCTACGCCAAGAATAGGCATCTCATGGTCGGGCAATCCCGATCACAAGAACGATCATAATCGCTCCATCTCTTTACAATGGCTGGCAGACAGACTGCCACCCGGATTTAGCTACATCAGCCTGCAGAAGGAATTACGAGCTTATGATCAAACGGCGCTGGAATCTGACAGCAAAATCCTGTCCTTCTCAGACCAGCTACAGGATTTTTCTGATCTCGCTGGTCTGATAGCCAATCTCGATATGGTCATTTCGGTGGACACTTCGGTTGCACATTTGGCGGGAGCCTTAGGCAAACCGGTGTGCATACTGCTGCCCTATGCGCCGGATTGGCGCTGGTTGCAAACGGGGGAATCCTGCCCTTGGTACCCGACTGCCAGGTTATTCCGCCAACCTGCTTTATCAGATTGGGAAAGCGTGATCGAAGAGTTGAATCATTACTTGAGAAAGACCTTGATCAGTCAGCCTTAACGATAGGCTCAGTCTTAGTGATAAAACTGGAAACAAACACGCCCGCTTCATACAATATCCACAGCGGTACTGCCAACATGGTCTGGGAAACAACATCCGGCGGAGTGAATATGGCGCCGATGACAAACGCGCCCACGATGGCATAGGGACGGGCATCTTTGAGCTGCTGCAAGCTGACCCAGCCGAATTTAACCAGTGCCACCACCAGGATAGGTACTTCAAAGGCAACCCCAAAGGCAATCAGCAGGCTACTGACGAAATCCAGGTAATTACCGATATCCGTCATTACCTGCACCCCTTGCGGAGTGGTAGAAACGATAAAACCGAATATCACCGGAAACACCAAAAAGTAGGCAAACGACATGCCTATGAAGAATAGAACGGTACTAGCCACCACCATAGGCAGAATGAAGCGCCGCTCATGCGGGTAAAGACCGGGCGCAATAAACTTCCAGAATTGATACAGGGTATGTGGCAAAGAAATGAGTAAGGCGGCCAGCATGGCGACTTTCATCGGCACGAAGAATGGCGTGGTCACTGCCGTGGCAATGATATGTGCGCCGGCAGGCAGCTTGGCGATCAGCGGTTGGGCAAGCAGTGTGTAAAGCCTGTTGGCGAATGGAAACAGGCAGATGAATGCGATCAACATACCCACCAACGCGCGTATAAGGCGGGAACGCAATTCGATCAAATGCGAAATGAAGGTGTCCGCGGTACTCACTTATTCTGTGGCTCGTTGACTGAAGCCTCTTTGGCGGCATCTGGCTTGGAAGCCTGGATGGATTGCTCGATGTGAGCGGCTTCGGAACTAATGCTGGAGTGAACCGCGGCAATGGCCTGCTTCGCTTCTCTCTCCATACGAAGTATTTCTTCGTTATGCATCTCGCGGTCGACTTCCGCCTTGACTGACGCCATATAGCGTTGCAAACGCCCGGTCAATAAGCCCAAGGCACGTGCCACCTTGGGCAGCTTTTCCGGCCCGATGACGACCAGAGCAACCAGCATGATCAGGAAAATCTCGGAAAAGCCAACGTCAAACATGGATACCCCTGGGGCTCAAGACAAACCGACTATTGGCTTTTAGTGGTGTGCGTGACTTCACCTTCCACGGTATGCACTTTATCTTCCACCTTGGGCGTGGCTTGCTCTTCGCGCATCGCATCCTTGAAGCCTTTTACTGCGCCCCCTAGATCACTGCCGACATTGCGCAATTTTTTGGTACCGAACACCACCAGCACGATTGCCAACACGATCAGCCAATGCCAAATGCTTAATGAACCCATGATATCTCCTATCCTCTGCTAAGTTTTTTCTTAGGTTTTTTCCAAGATTGCTGCGCCGCCAAACACATGCACATGCAGGTGAAACACTTCCTGCCCGCCGCCTTTACCGGTATTGATCATGGTGCGAAAACCTTTGGTCAGCCCCTGCTCCAATGCCAGTTTCGGTGCCATCAACAACAACCTGCCCAATAATTCCTGATATTGCGAAGTGCACTCGAACAAGCTTTCTATATGCAGCTTGGGCACCAGCAAAATATGCACTTTGGAGATGGGATTAATGTCATGAAAGGCAATCAGATCATCATCCTCGTACACTTTTTTACAGGGAATCTCGCCCCTGGCTATTTTGCAAAAAATGCAATCGTCCATATCAGTCCTTGCGGGATTTTTTCTCTGCTATGCCCGACAAGCCTTCACGCCGTGCCAGTTCGACCAATACATCTTCAGCCTTCAAGCCGTGATGCGCCAGCATCACCATGCAATGAAACCATAGATCGGCGGTTTCATACACGATCTGCTGCTTGTCACCGCTTTTGGCCGCAATCACTGTTTCCGTGGCTTCTTCACCGATCTTTTTCAAGATAGCATCGTTGCCCTTGGCATACAGTTTGGCAACATAAGAGGAGTCAGCATCAGCGTTCTTGCGCTGCTCCAGCATCTCGGTCAGTCTCTGTAATACTTCATTCATGGCGGAATTATTCAGCTGTGCCATATATTTTTTCGCCATATATTTCTTCCGGCGCTTTGATGACAGGTTCGTCGGTCACCCACTCCCTGCCTTCCAGTTTCTGGAAGAAACAGCGGTGACGGCCGGTATGGCAAGCGATGCCGCCGATCTGTTCCACCGTGAGCAAGACCACATCCTCGTCGCAGTCCAGGCGTATTTCAGTCACTTTTTGCTGATGACCGGATTCTTCGCCTTTGTGCCATAACTTTTTTCTGGAGCGTGACCAATAGACTGCGTGACCTGTCTCAACGGTCAATTGCAATGCCTCGCGATTCATCCACGCGAACATCAGCACCTTGCCAGTGCCTACTTCCTGGGCAATCGCCGGTATCAGCCCGTCTTCTGACCAGTTCACTTTATTCAACCAACTATTGGTCACAGTCTTACCTCTATCCCTTGTTTTTGCATACACTGTTTAGCCTGCAGCACCGTGTATTCGCCGTAGTGAAAAATACTGGCTGCCAGCACCGCATCCGCACCACCTTGCAATACCCCAGCAACCAGGTCATCCAGATTGCCTACGCCGCCACTGGCGATGATAGGCACTTCTACTGCATCGCTGATGGTACGGGTGAGTTCCAGATCGAATCCGGTTTTGGTACCGTCCCTGTCCATACTGGTCAGCAATAATTCGCCTGCACCAAGCTTCACCATCTTACACGCCCATTCCACCGCATCAAGTCCAGTGGCTTTACGCCCGCCATGGGTGAATACTTCCCAATGGTCGCCAACGCGCTTGGCATCGATCGCCACCACAATACATTGCGAGCCGAAACGTGATGAGGCATCTGCCACCAGTTGCGGGTTGAGTACTGCCGCGGTGTTGATGCTGACTTTGTCTGCTCCCGCGTTCAATAGATTCCGCACATCTTCGACTGCCCTTACTCCGCCACCCACAGTCAAGGGAATGAAAACCTGGCTGGCAACCTGTTCTATCATGTGGAAGATCAAGCCGCGATTATCAGAGCTGGCGGTGATGTCGAGAAAAGTGAGCTCATCCGCACCTTGCTCATCATAGCGGCGGGCGATCTCTACCGGATCGCCGGCATCGCGTAACTCTACGAAATTGATCCCTTTTACCACGCGACCACCGGTCACATCCATACAAGGAATGATGCGCTTGGCTAAACCCATAACCACCTTTTAACCATTCAGCTTGTCGGCAAGATCCTGCGCCGCAACAAAATCAAGCGTACCTTCATATATGGCACGACCGGTGATCGCGCCCATGATGCCTTCATCCTCGATAGCACACAGACGCTTAACATCTTCCAGATTGGTCACACCACCACTGGCGATGACCGGGATCATCAGATTTTGTGCCAGCGCCACAGTGGCCTCGATATTGACGCCGGTCAGCATGCCGTCGCGCCCGATATCGGTGTACACCACTGCTTCGACACCATAACCTTCGAATCGTTTGGCAAGGTCAACCACATCATGCCCGGTAAGCTTGGACCAGCCATCTACCGCCACCTTGCCCTCCTTGGCATCCAGGCCGACGATAATATGTCCGGGGAAAGCGTCACATGCTTCATGCAGGAACCCTGGATTCTTCACGGCAGCAGTCCCTATGATGACGTAGCTGATGCCGTCATCCAGGTAGCGTTCTATGGTATCCAAATCGCGAATGCCGCCCCCGAGCTGAATCGGGATCTGCCCTCCGATCACTTCGACGATGGATTTGATGGCGCGCTCGTTGACCGGCTTGCCCGCGAATGCACCATTCAGGTCAACCAGATGCAACCGTCTCGCACCCTTATCCAGCCAGGCTTGCGCCATCGCTCCGGGATCCTCGGAAAATACCGTGGATTGTTCCATCAATCCTTGTTTTAGGCGCACGCAGTGGCCGTCTTTAAGATCAATTGCAGGAATTATCAGCATGTTGGGTTTCCATCCCAGTGTATAAAATTTTCAAGAAGTTTCAGACCAGCGTGTTGACTTTTTTCCGGGTGAAATTGCACGGCAAAAATGTTATCGCGTGCCACCGCGCTGGTGAAGCGTTGCGGATAATCGCTGGTTCCCGCGGTAAGCGAGGTATCGACCGGATCTACGTAGTAGCTGTGCACATAATAGAACCGGGCATCCTGATCTATGCCTTGCCATAATGGGTGATTCGCAGCCTGATGTACCTGATTCCAGCCCATATGCGGTACCTTGAGCTTGGCGCCATGTACATCATGCATATCAGATGCAAAGCGGCGCACATTGCCGTGAAATAATCCCAAACCGGCCACATCGCCCTCATCACTATGTTCGAACAATAGCTGCAAACCGATGCATATCCCCAGAAACGGTTTGTTGGCAGCTGCATCCAGCACCACATTACGCAGATTCCTCGCGTCCAGTTCGCGCACGCAATCCGGCATCGCCCCTTGCCCCGGGAAAACCACATGGCTTGCCGCCGAGATTTCATCTGGATTGCTGGTGATTGTCACCCTGCTATTTGGCGCGACATGAGCCACTGCCTGCGCTACGGAGCGCAAGTTACCCATACCGTAATCTACCACTGCGATGTTTGTCACTTAAGCCAAAAAGTTTGGAAGATTAAAGGGTGCCTTTGGTTGATGGCATCACATTTGCCATACGCGGGTCGAGCTCAGCCGCCATGCGTAATGCACGCCCAAATGCCTTGAATACTGTTTCCGCCTGATGGTGAGCATTGTGCCCGCGCAGATTATCTATGTGCAGAGTGATCATGGCGTGGTTGACGAAGCCCTGAAAAAACTCATGGATCAGGTCCACGTCGAATTCGCCTACCATGGCACGCGTGAACTTCACATCGAATTCCATTTCAGGACGCCCCGAAATATCAATGACCACTCGCGACAATGCTTCATCCAGGGGCACATAAGCGTGTCCATAACGACGTATGCCTTTTTTATCGCCTATCGCTTGCGCGAAAGCCTTGCCCAAGCTGATACCGATATCTTCAACGGTGTGATGTGCATCGATGTGCAGGTCGCCTTTGGCTTTGACGGTCAGATCCATCATGCCATGACGGGCGATTTGATCCAGCATGTGGTCGAGAAAACCTAAACCACTAGCAAGTTCTGCTTTGCCGGTGCCGTCTAGGTTAATACTGACGCTGATTTGCGTCTCGAGGGTATTGCGATCTATGGTGGCGGAGCGCATGGCGGCTTTGTGCTAATTAAACGACTAGGTTGCGGCATTCTAACCCAAAATTTCACGCAATGCTGACACCAGCATCGCGCATTGCACATCCGTGCCTACGGTAATGCGCAAAAATTGCGAAATTCGCTCCGGTTTACTGAAATGCCGCACTACGATATTACGTTCGCGCAAGCTTGCAGAAAGCGTGGCCGCATCATGTTCAGGATGACTGGTAAAAATAAAATTAGCCGCTGACGGCAAGACTTTAAAACCGAAACCATTGAGTTCCTTGACCAGTTTTTTCCTCGACTGCATCACTTTGCGACAAGTGTTCTCGAAATGCGCCTGATCCTGCATCGCAGCAGTCGCGCCTGCTTGCGCCACTCGGCCTAAAGGATAGGAATTGAAGCTGTCTTTGACACGGGTCAATGCCTGAATCAGGTCGTTATTACCAAGCGCATAGCCCACGCGCAAACCAGCGAGTGAGCGCGACTTGGACAAGGTATGTACCACCAATAACTGTGGATAGCGATCCACCAGCGAGGCCGCAGACTCTCCCCCAAAATCGACATAGGCTTCGTCTACCACCACCACCGATTGCGTATTGGCATCAAGCAGTCGTTCGATCTCGCTTAAAGCGAGCAGACAGCCTGTCGGTGCATTAGGATTAGGGAAAACGATACCGCCGTTAGGCCTGAGGTAATCATCCACCCGTATTTCGAAATTATCGTCCAGCGCTACAGTTTCATAGTTGATGCCGTACAGTTTGCAATACACCGGATAAAAGCTGTAGGTAATATCGGGAAACAAAAGTGGAGCGTCATGTTTGAGTAAAGCCTGAAAAACGTGGGCCAACACCTCATCCGAGCCATTGCCAACGAATACTTGCTCCATTCTTAAGTCATGATAATGCGCGATCGCTTCACGCAACTGGTCGCTGGCAGGGTCTGGATAAAGCCGTATGCTGTTGGCCACCTCCTGACGCATCGCTTCAAGCGCCCTTAGACTGGGACCATAGGGATTCTCATTGGTGTTTAGTTTGATCAGATTGGCCAGCTTGGGCTGCTCACCCGGCACGTAAGGGGTGATATCGTGGACGATAGGACTCCAGAATTGGCTCATTTGAATTATTTCTTCATTCTATATTCTGCCGAGCGGGCATGTGCCTGCAAACCCTCGCCATAAGCGAGGATAGAGGCGACCTTGCCCAGCGTCCGCGCACCTGCCTCAGACAACATGATAAGGCTGGAACGCTTCTGGAAGTCGTACACGCCCAGCGGCGAAGAAAAGCGCGCGGTTCTTGAAGTCGGCAGCACATGGTTTGGTCCGGCGCAGTAATCGCCTACCGCTTCGCAGCTCTGGCGGCCCATGAAAATAGCACCTGCATGGCGTATTTGCTTGCTCATGGCGACCGGGTCGGCAACAGACAGTTCCAAGTGTTCCGGCGAGATGTAATTGGCAATCTCTGCAGCTTCGTTCAGGTCACGTACTTGTATCAGAGCGCCTCTGTCCTGCAACGAGGTCTTGATGATCTGCTGGCGCGGCATGTCATTGACCAGCTTATTGATGCTGGTTTCAACGCGATCCAGAAATTCCGCATCGGGCGATAATAGAATGGCTTGTGCCAATTCATCATGTTCGGCCTGCGAGAACAGATCCATGGCTATCCAGTCAGGATCGGTCTGCCCATCGCAAATAATAAGTATCTCCGATGGACCCGCCACCATGTCTATGCCAACGACCCCGAACACACGACGTTTGGCTGCCGCGACGTAAGCATTTCCCGGACCCACGATCTTATCCACTTGCGGTACGGTTTCTGTACCGTAAGCCAGTGCAGCGACAGCCTGCGCACCACCGATGCAAAACACTCGGTCAACGCCGCACACGGCGGCGGCGGCTAACACCAAAGCATTCTTTTCGCCGTCAGGCGTTGGCACCACCATGATCAGTTCTTTAACCCCAGCCACTTTGGCCGGGATTGCGTTCATCAGCACCGACGATGGATATGCTGCTTTGCCGCCGGGAACATAGAGGCCCACCCGATCCAGTGCGGTCACCTGTTGTCCGAGCATGGTGCCATCCGCTTCGGTATAGCTCCATGAAGACATCAGTTGTTTTTGGTGATATTCGCGCACTCTGTCCGCAGCCTGTTCCAGGGCTGTACGCTGATCGGCTGGTAAGCCTTTTAGCGCAGCTTGCAGAGTTGCCTGAGGCAATTCCAGATCGGTCATGCTGCTTACTGTCAGACGGTCAAAGCGTTTGGTGTAGTTCAACACAGCCTCATCCCCATGCCGTTTCACGGCTTTGAGGATATCCGCCACCACGACGTCTATCTGCTCATCCTGAGCGCCTTCAAAAGCCAGCAAGGTTTTTAATGCAGCGTCAAAACTGGCTTCGGTGGATGAAAGTCTTTTAATGTTAAGCATGACGAGTCACGTATTGTTTAGGCGATTGCTTGCGCAAAGGCATCGATTATCGGTTGTATCAGCTGGCGCTTGAGCTTGAATGAAGCCTGATTGACGATCAAGCGCGAACTGATGGGCATGATCTCTTCCACTGCCACCAGTTTATTCGCCTTCAATGTGCCGCCGGTACTGACCAGGTCGACAATGGCATCGGCCAATCCCACTAAAGGAGCCAGCTCCATGGAGCCATACAGCTTGATCAGATCTACGTGCATGCCCTTGGCCGCAAAGTGTTCACGTGCGATTTTGACGTATTTTGTAGCCACCTTGAGACGCGCACCCTGTTGCAGGCAAGCGGCGTAATCAAAGCCTTCGCGTACCGCGACCATCATTTTACAGCGGGCGATATTGAGATCCAGCGGTTGATACAAACCGGCACCGCCATGCTCCAGCAACACATCGCGCCCGGCGATACCGATGTCAGCTGCGCCGTTCTGCACATAGGTCGGCACGTCGGAAGCACGCACAATGATGAGCCTGACGTCGGGCTGATTAGTTTGCAGGATGAGTTTGCGCGATGATTCAGGTTTTTCGGTCGGCACGATGCCCGCCGCTTGCAGCAGCGGCGAGGTTTCCTCAAAGATACGGCCCTTGGATAAGGCAATAGTAATCATGCTTTCACTCGTTTTATGTTTGCCCCGACTGCAGCCAACTTCTCTTCAATACGCTCATAGCCACGATCTATATGATATATCCGTTCTACCACTGTTTCGCCACGGGCCACTAATCCGGCCAGTACCAAGCCTGCCGAAGCCCGCAGATCCGTGGCCATTACCGTGGCGCCATCCATATGATCCGCGCCACGTACTAAAGCTGTATTGCCTTCCACTTCGATATCCGCGCCCAGGCGACGCAGCTCTTGCACATGCATGAACCGATTTTCAAAAATAGTCTCGGTCACTTTTGCCACGCCGCTCGCCACGCAGTTGAGTGCCATGAACTGCGCCTGCATGTCGGTAGGAAACGCAGGATGCGGTGCAGTGCGCAAGCTAACTGCTGTCAATTTGCCATTCGACTCAATGGTAATGCTGTTTTCGTCATGCGTCAGTTTGGCACCAGCCTCACGCAGCTTGTCCATCGCTGCTTCCACCAGATTGGCACGTGCATTGATGAGTTTGACTTTACCGCCAGTCATGGCCACAGCAGCCAGATAAGTGCCGATCTCGATACGGTCACACACCACAGCATGCTCACAACCTGCGAGTCGCTCAACGCCATGGATGGTAATCACATCGCTACCAGCGCCCTCGATCTTTGCGCCCATTTTAATCAGACATTCGGCCAAGTCCACCACTTCCGGTTCACGTGCCGCGTTTTCCAGTATGGTGGTACCTTCTGCCAATGTCGCGGCCATCATAAGGTTTTCCGTACCGGTGACGGTCACGATGTCCATGAATATCCTGGCACCTTGCAAGCGTTTTGCCTTGGCTTCGATATAACCGTGTTCGATATGTATCTCCGCGCCCATCGCCTGCAATCCTTTGATGTGCAGATCTACCGGACGCGAACCAATGGCACAGCCTCCGGGCAACGATACGCGTGCTTTACCGAAGCGCGCCAGCAATGGCCCCAGCACCAGTATCGAAGCACGCATGGTCTTCACCATCTCATAGGGCGCCACCGGGTTGTGGATATGGCTAGCGTCCAGCGCGATATTCATGCTCTCATCCACCGCCACCTGCATTCCCAGATGTGCCAGCAACAATAACGTGGTATTCACATCGCGCAGATGCGGCACATTTGTGAGCTGCAACGGCGTTTCCGCAAGTATCCCCGCGCACAAAATCGGCAAAGCGGCATTCTTGGCCCCTGAGATACGAATCTCGCCGTTGAGTGGTGCTCCCCCTTGAATAACTAATTTATCCACAACACAACTTTCATTACGACTTTATTATTCTGAATTGATAAACCCTTTTGCCGCCACCTGCGCCTTTTTGCAACTGCCTGCGTCGGTTCGACTATTCTGCTGCAAGCAACTTTTGCAATTCTCCGCTCTGGAACAATTCACGCATGATGTCAGCCCCGCCGACAAATTCGCCCTTGATGTATAACTGCGGAATGGTAGGCCAGCTGGAGTAAGTCTTGATACCTTCACGAATCTCAGGGTCGGCCAGGACATTGACCGTCACCGCGTTCTTCACGCCGCATGCTTGCAGCATCTGTATCGCGGCACCGGAAAATCCGCATTGCGGAAACTGCGGCGTACCTTTCATGTACAGCACCACATCGTGCGTTGTGACTTGCTCTTTGATCGTTTGTTGTACGTCCATATTCATTCCTTTACGCTTGTTGATTCAATTCCTGGATTTAATTCTTGGCCCCAGCCTGCTGCCATTGTTCCGGGGTAAAAGTGCGCATGGATAATGCGTGTATCTCTGCCCGCATCCTGTCACCCAATGCCTTATAGACCATTTGATGCTGCTGCACCATGCTCTTGCCTGCGAATTCCGGGCTTACCACTACCGCCTCAAAATGCTGTCCGTCGTCGCCCATCACCGCTACGTGCTCACAAGACAAACCTTGCGCTATATAAGTTTCAATTTGTGTAGATGTCAGCATTTTACCCTCTAAGTTTGTAGCCACTCTTCAATAATTGCAAAGTAGCCACGGATATCAGAACAAAGCTCAATGCAACGATAGATAAACTCAACGCCGGGGATACATCTCCCTGCCCAAAGAAACCGTAGCGAAACCCGTCTATGATGTAAAAGAACGGATTGAAGCGCGATATCTGATGCCATAACGGCGGCAACGAATGGATCGAATAAAACACGCCCGATAAAAAAGTCAGCGGCATGATGATGAAATTTTGAAACGCCGCCAGCTGGTCGAATTTTTCAGTGCATATCCCCGCCACAATCCCCATCGCCCCCATCATGGCACTACCCATCAGGGCAAATCCCAGAATGTACCAGGGATGCACCAAGGGCAGATGCACCCAGAACATGGTCACCAGGTATACGCTAAGACCTACCGCTATACCGCGCACCATGGAAGCTGCCAGAAAGGCCAAAAAGAATTCTAAATATGAGATGGGGGTTAACAACAGAAAAACAATGTTGCCCATCACCTTGGACTGAATCAGACTGGATGAACTGTTGGCGAAAGAATTCTGCAGTAACGACATCATCACCAGTCCCGGTACCAGAAATGCCGTATAACTCACTCCCGGATAAACCTCGAGGCGTGTTGCCAGTGCGTGCGAAAAGATCAGCAAATACAGCAATGCTGTCATCACCGGCGCGGCGACAGTCTGGAAACTGACCTTCCAGAAGCGCCATATCTCCTTTTTGAATAGCGTGTACATACCTCTCATCGATGATTCCCCATGATGTCCAGGAATACATCTTCGAGGTCAGCCTCGATCAGCTGCAGATCCTCTACAACTACGTTGGCTGCGCGCAATTCGGCCAGAATATATTCGACCTCAGTCGTTGCGGCCAGGTTTAAGGTGACGTAATCACCACTCTCACCTCGTTTCAGCGGCAATAGGCTCTGCGGCAATGGCCCCTTCAACTTCAGCCTGAGTTGCTTGGTTTGCAACCGGTTAAGCAAATTACGCGTCGAATCCAGCGCCACGATCTCACCCTGTTTCAGCATCGCCACGCGCGAGCAGAGGGTTTGCGCTTCTTCCATATAGTGGGTGGTGAGAATAATGGTGGTACCCGCCTTGTTCAGACGATTGATAAACGCCCACAACATCTGCCGCACCTCTACATCAACGCCCGCAGTGGGTTCGTCCAGGACCAAAACCGGTGGCTTATGCGCAAGTGCCTGGGCTATCAAGGCGCGACGTTTCATGCCGCCGGACAGCGCGCGCATGTTGGAGTAAGCTTTGTCGGTCAGCCCCAATCCCTCCAGTACCTCGTCTATCCACGGGTCGTTTTCCGGCCCACGGCCAAAATACCCGGCTTGAAAACGCAACATTTCCCGTACGTTGAAAAAAGGATCGAATACCAGCTCCTGCGGCACCACGCCCAATAAGCGCCGCGCTTTACGGTAATCGGCGACCACATCGTGACCCAACACCGACAGATGACCGCTACCCGGACGCATCAAGCCTGCGAGTATGTTGATCAAAGTGGACTTGCCTGCGCCATTTGGGCCCAGTAGTGCGAAAAACTCACCTTGCTCGATTTGCAGATCCACTCCTCGCAAGGCATTAAGTTTGCCAAACGACTTGTGAACCTGCTCGATTTTAATTGCGGGGATGGTCATCATTAATGCAGCATGGGGGTTTTCAAGCAGAGCTTGTTCAACCAGCGACTGGCTGCCAATTTAGCTGGAATGATGTTGCGGTATCATTTCCAGCACGCCGTACAAGTCGGCCAGGCTGGTCAGGCTGTCTGGAAGATTGGAATAGGACAAAACTGCCTTATTTTTTTTAGATAGCCGCAACCACTCGAACATCAGGCTGATCGCAGAAGAGTCAACCTCAGGTACTTTTCCCAGGTCAATCTCAAGCGGACTCTTGAGCAAAGGCATCACCTCGCCCAACAGCGTGGTTACAGTATCAACCGTGATCGCACTGTGGATGGCTAATTTATTGCCCTGTTGGGTAAAAAGAGGCATCAGTTTAATTCTTATCTGCAGTCGTACCCATGGTATTGCTGTGATTCTTGTCTACCAATTTTTGTATCAGGGCATCCATGTTGCCTTGCTTCAATTCATTGGAAAACTGACCTCTGTAATTAGTCACCAAACTAATGCCATCGATCTTCACGTCATATACTTTCCACTCGGTATCGCCTTTTTCCAGCGCGTAATCAATCGGGATAGACTGACCGCCAGGCTGAATGATCTGCGTCTTGACCACCACATCATCATCCGCGGCGGCCATCTTGAAAGGTTTGTATTCTATGCTTTGGTTGCGATATTTAGCCAGGGCTACAGAATATGTACGTACCAGCAGATTGCGGAATTCTGCCGTGAATTTCGTTTGCTGTTCCTTGCTCGCTGCTTTCCATGCGCGACCCAGAACCAGTCGCGACATGCGTTCAAAATCGAAGTGAGGAACGATCTTTTCTTCAGTGATGGAAACGATCTTCTTGTTGTCTCCGGCCTGGATATCCTTGTCACTTTTAATCACTTCCAGCACATTCGTTGCCGTGTTCTTCACCAGTACATCTGGCGCCAGCATTTCAGCTGCTTGCACATTCATTGTAGAAAGAAAAACAGCCGCGATGGCTGCAAAGAAACGTACTGAATTCATTTTCTAATCTGCTTTCTTCTCGGTTTTGTCACTGCCTTCAGAGGCTTTGTTGTACAGGAATTGACTAATGAGTTTTTCGAGGACGACTGCACCTTGCGTCATCTTTATTTTATCACCATTCTTCAACATCGCTGTATCCCCGCCCGCATCCAGGCCGACGTACTGTTCGCCCAGCAACCCTGCGGTGAGAATGCTGGCATTGGTTTCCTTGTCAAAATGATAACGGGTGTCAATGTTTAGCGTGACCAGCGCTTCTTTCTTATCATCGTCAAAGCTGATGTTGTTCACCCGTCCCACGACGACTCCGGCACTCTTCACCGGCGCACGTACTTTAAGACCGCCTACATTTTCAAAATACGCCGAAACCGTGTAGGTATCGCCAATACTGCTCGAGGTCAGGTTGCCTACTTTCATTGCCAGCGCCAGCAATGCAAGAAAGCCTATAGCTACAAAAATACCTACCCATACATCTATCGTTGATCTTTCCATATTTCCTCCAAAACAATTCTAATGCAACATAAACGCGGTCAACATGAAATCCAGTGCCAATACCGTCAATGACGAATTCACTACGGTACGCGTAGTTGCGCGACTCACCCCTTCAGCGGTAGGTGGCGCATCGTAGCCTTCAAACAAAGCGATGCTGGTGCAAGCAACGCCAAACACCAGGCTTTTGATGACTCCATTGACGATGTCATCGCGAAAATCCACATTACTTTGCATCTGCGACCAGAATGCCCCGCTATCCACACCAATAAGCTGTACTGCGACCAGATAGCCGCCAAATACGCCTACCAGCGAGAACAACGCCGCCAGGATAGGCATGGAGATCACACCGGCCCAAAATCTTGGCGCAACCACGCGCGCGATCGGGTTGATGGCCATCATCTCCATCGCGGAGAGCTGCTCGGTCGCCTTCATCAGGCCGATCTCGGCAGTGATGGCAGTCCCGGCACGCCCGGCGAACAATAATGCAGTCACCACAGGCCCCAGTTCGCGCACCAGAGCCAGTGCTACCAATACGCCAACCGCCTCGGAAGAGCCGTAACGTTGTAGCGTGTTGTAACCCTGCAACCCCAGCACCATGCCCACGAACAATGCCGACACCAGAATGATGATGAGCGACATCACGCCGGTAAAATAGATCTCGCGTATCACCAGTGGGAAACGCCTCAGGCTTTCGCCGGAAACCCGCAGCGAATAGATAAAGAAGCGCGCGCCATACCCCAGGCGCAGGATGCCATCAATGACCTTGTGGCCTATGTTCTCAAGGGTTTTAAGTACTGGTGCCACGTAGCATGTCCTGTTGGTAGTCGGGTGCGGGATAGTGGAACGGCACCGGACCGTCCGCCTCGCCGTGCACGAACTGATGCACGAAAGGCATGGCAGACTCGCGCAATTCTGCTGGCGTGCCTTCTGCGACTACCTGACCATTGGATACAAAATATACATAATCCACAAAGGCAAAGGTCTCGTGCACATCGTGTGTCACCACGATGGAAGTAGCGCCTAGCGCATCGTTCAGACGGCGGATCAGATTGACGATGACGCCCAGCGAGATCGGGTCCAGCCCGGCGAACGGCTCATCATACATGATGATCTGCGGATCCAGTGCTACCGCCCTGGCCAAAGCTACGCGGCGCGACATACCGCCGGAAAGCTCGGAAGGCATCAGATCGCGCGCACCGCGCAAACCCACTGCATTCAATTTCAACAGCACCAGGTCACGAATGATGGATTCTGGTAAGTCGGTATGCTCGCGCATGGGGAAAGCCACATTTTCGAACACGGAAAGGTCGGTGAACAAAGCGCCGAACTGAAACAACATACCCATCTTGCGGCGCAACAGATACAGCGCGGTATCGTCCTGCTCATGCACCACTTTGCCTTCAACGCGTACCTCACCGATGCTCGGCTTCAATTGCCCGCCTATCAAACGCAGCAACGTAGTCTTGCCCGAGCCTGAGCCGCCCATAATAGCCACCACCTTGCCACGCGGAAAGCGCATATTAATGCCCTTGTGCAGCAGGCGATTGCCATAGGAAAACGAGAGATTGTCTATCTCGACAATGTTGTCGCTCACGGGAGTACTGGTAACAGGATTCATGGATGGCGCATTTTAATCGAAAGTCTGGACTTTAGACAGCCTTGATACCCACAGATACAAAACCATAAAAAAAGCCCGCCGAAGCGGGCTTTTTAACATTGCGCACCTTACTGCTGTGCTTTACATACCGTGTAATAGTTCGTCGCTGTTTCCTGGTAGGAGACAGGAGCAGCTACGCCATCTATAGCTGTGACAGGTGTTACTGCGTTTGGCTGCAATATCGCTCTGATACTACCCGTGGATGGATTGCCGTCATCCAACTGGTTATCGATCGCGAGAGCAGTTTTGTCCGGAATATTGGACTCGCAAACTATAAGTCCCTTGAAACCCGTGCCAACAGTGGCGACACCGCCTGGAGACGACTGCAAGGCATCATTAGCATTCTGCACACCCAGCACGCCATTGTATGCATTGTTAGGGGGGCCGCTTGTCAAGACACCAGTAATAAAGCCGGCCTGACGCAAACCGACCCAGAAAGTGTAGCATTCATTGGTGGCGCCGGCAGCGTCGGTAAACAGGCAAGCTGCCCCGGCATTGTCTAAACTCCCGTTGCCATTACCTACGTCAGCAGCTGGAAAGCCGGTAGCAGCCGGCCAACGTCCAGCCGTACCCGGATCATCACCGGCCAGTTGCTTGTATCGATCCTGGTAGCCATAGATGGCCGCCGAAGTCGATGAGAAATCATTGACAACATTCTTGATTCTGGCACTGTTGATCAGTTCCTGACCCTTGAGCACACCACCTAACAACAGGCCGATGATCACCAGCACGATGGCCAGTTCGATCAGCGTAAAACCGGATTGCTTTTTCATTTGTGTTATCCTTTTCTTCAAGTTTAAAGCGCGCATCAGCACACTCGTCTATTTACAATTTACAGCTTACAAAACATTGCCGCGAAACTGCATGTAGCCGAAAGCTGACGCGACGTGCCTGTTGCTGTACATAGAGCAAATCTGATGCCAATTATGCAATAAATTTTATCTTATTGATTATTATATGAAAATATTTATAGCTGTCGCGTTCTTGCATGATTTAACTGTCGAATTCTCGACAGTTTCGTCAATTTAATGACAGTGCATCCATCTTGCTGAACCGCCTGCTCAACATCCCCTACCCATGGGAACTCGGCCTGATGCTGCTGACCTTGCATGCGGCTTTGCTGGCCGATCCGGGCAGCGGATGGGCGCTGGCGGCGATGATGGCGCACTATGGGCTGTTCCTGATCTGGCAGCCTATCTGGCGTACTGAGCAAAAGCTCAGCCCGGTGGCCGTGTTGCTTTTCCTGGTGGTGGGCATCGTACTGCTGAACGGGATCAACTGGTGGCTGCTGGCGTTCTGGCACGCCCTGCTGATCGGGCTGCTGGGAGGCAGGATATTCTCCAGCCAGGCACGCCAGGAACGTATCGCTTATCTACTGGCGATGGCTTATCTGCTGGGCATGCTGTTGTTGTGGGTAGAGCCGCGTATTCTGGGTAAAGTCGCCGCTATCGAAAACATCAGTTGGCTGGCGCAATACGTATTACCCATATTCCCCGCCAATGTATTGCTGCTGCGTATTAAGCGCGACAAGGAAGTGGCACGTTCCCTGGATTTCTTCTATAGCCTGATGCTGTTCCTGCTGGTGGTGATCCTGGTGCTGGGGAGTTTTGCCATCGAACGCATCTCGCAACTGGACTATCCGCTGATCCTGTTACGCGTATTGTTTTCCATTTCCGGCGTGATGCTGGCGCTGTCCTGGTTGTGGGATCCGCGCGCTGGCTTTTCCGGGCTGGGACAACTGTTGTCACGCTATCTGTTAAGCGTGGGCATGCCATTCGAACAATGGTTGCAAAGAGTCGCCACCAGCGCGGATACCGCCAGAAGTTCTGCAGATTTTCTGGATGCCGCCATGCATGAGCTTAGCCTGCTACCCTGGGTGAATGGCGGCACCTGGTACACCGATAGCAATAACGGTACCTTTGGTGAGGCGTCGGTGCACAGAGCCGATTTCATCTACCACGATTTTCGCCTCACCCTGTATACACGCTGGCAACTCAGCCCGGCCATTACGCTGCATGTGAAATTGCTGGTGCAGTTACTGGGCGAGTTCTACGAATCCAAGCGGCGTGAAGAGCAGATGCATAGTGCTGCCTATATGCGCGCTGTGTATGAAACCGGCGCGCGCCTGACGCATGACATCAAGAACCTGCTGCAATCGCTCAGCGTATTGTGCACGGCAGCCGAACGCATAGGCAACGAGACTAATCTGGTGGCGCTGATACAGCGCCAATTGCCACAACTCACGCAGCGCTTGCAGCTTACTCTGGACAAGCTGCAAGCACCGCAAACCGCCCAGATCGAGACGATCAACGCTACTTTCTGGTGGATACGCCTGCGTGACAGGTATCGCGATAGCGGCATCGTGATGACGGCAAAACGCATACCGCCCGATGACGAAGTACCGCAGGAATTATTTGATAGCGTGCTGGATAATCTGCTGCAGAATGCGCTGGACAAACGCCGTGCCAACAACAAGGTGAAGATCTCAGTCACCCTGCTGGCAGGCGATAACGGCATATCCATCAAGGTCGAGGATACCGGGTCGGCGATTCCTGAAGAGATCGCCAGCCAGATGTTCAAGTCTATTCTGCCATCACAGACCGGCTTAGGGATAGGTCTTTATCACGCCGCGCGCCAGGCCGAATTTTTGCATTACGACCTGCGACTAGCCAAAAATGAAGACGGCATGGTGAGTTTTTTACTATCTCCCCTGCCGCGCTAGGTCCCTAGTTAAACTAAGCTTCTATAGCTGACCGTAAGAATGTAAACCCGACAAAAACATGTTGACGCCCAAAAAGGCAAATGTCGTGACCAGCAGTCCTATCAATGCCCACCAGGCCAGCATATTGCCACGCAAGCCTTTCACCAGACGCAAATGCAGCCATGCTGCATAATTCAGCCACACGATCAGCGCCCAGGTTTCCTTGGGGTCCCATGACCAATATCCACCCCAGGCTTCCGCTGCCCACATCGCGCCCAGGATGGTAGCGATAGTGAAAAAGGCAAACCCGATCGCGATGGATTTATACATCAGGTCATCCAGCACTTCCAGCGGAGGCAGACGGCTGGCAAGAATGCCACGTGATGCCAGCAGATAGGCGCTGGCGACCATCGCCGACAAGGAGAATGAGCCATAGCCGATAAAGTTGGCAGGGACGTGTATCTTCATCCAGTAGCTTTGCAATGCGGGAACTAGCGGTTGTATGCCCTGCGCCTCGCGCCCGAAGGTGTACCAAAGGATAAAGCCCACCGCCGCATTGACCACCACCAGTACGAAACCGCCCAGTTGGCGGGTGGCGAAACGGTCTTCGTAATACAGATACAACAGGGAAGTGATCAAACAGAACAGGATGAACACTTCATACAGGTTACTGATGGGGATATGTCCGACATCCGGCGCGATCAGATAAGACTCATACCAGCGCACCATCAACCCGACAAAGCCCATCAATACGGCACTCCAAGTCAGGCCGGAAGCGACTTTTCCGGCGAATTCGGAGCGCATGAACATGGCGAACCAGTAAGTCAGCATCGCCAGCACGAACAGCACATTCATCCACATGATGGCCGTCTGGCTGGCAAAGAAGAATTTGAGGAAGAATGCTTGTCCGGCTCTGGTCATATCGGCGTGATACTGCGATATGCCGAACAGGCTTAATGCGGCAATGCCGATCATCAACAAGCGTATCGGCTTCCAGCGCCATCCCAGTACCGAAAAACCGATCACCGCGGCAACCAGAAAACCCTGCTCATAGGCGTCCATATAGCTGCCGTATTTATGCAGTGAAAACAGGCTCCCCAGTAATAACAGCAGGCTGAAACCCCAGTCATTCCAGGCGAGAGTTTTAAAAAATGGCCGCTTGTCTTCGTAATTCAATTCGTCGAAATTCATTTTATGTCTCCAAGATTTGTTGCAGCCGGCCTTTGAAGCGGGCAAATTCTGCTTCAAACTCGCGGCTCTTACGAGCTGCAGACATGGCAAACAGCAGCTTATCGGATTTGACCAGTAGCCACACGCGACGTTCGCGGATGAATAACATGGCGAAGATGCCGATCACTAATAATACAGAACCACCATACACCCAATTTTTACCGGGCGAGCGTGTCAATTGTAAACCGCTGGCTTGGCGCTGTTTGAAGTCCGTCATTTGCAGGTAAAACGGCGCACCGTAAAAGAAGCTGTCGCTCACCGCACTCAGGCCGTCGCGTACGAAATCTGCGGTGACTGCGTCTGCTTTAGGCGTTTTCCCCAGCTGTTGCTGGCTGATGAGATAAGCCTCGTATGCAGAACTCTCCATGATCTTGATATATGAGGTGGCCGCTTTTTCCTGATCTGCTGCGGGCACGGCTTTTTCTATAAAACTTGCGAGCCCGTTGAATCCGCCTCTGGCAAACAACTGCATCAGTTGTACCACGCTGTTTGCGAACTTCTGGTGTAACTCGTTATCCGGCTTTTTGCCTGCGAAAGCCCGGTCCGCCAGTTTTGCTGCAATGATCTTCTGTTGTGCCGGATCACTGATCAATGCACGCCATTGCATGAAACTCTTGATATCGTTATCTTCATCCAGCGGGAAACGCAAGTAACGATATTCTTCATTCGGCGCACCGCGCATACCGGAGATCAGATAAAAACGCCCGCCCAGTTGCATCGGCATCATGTAGTTCAGATATTCATGCGCCTGGCCCTGGCTATCGCGCAATTTGTAAGTGATGCTCGGACCCACGTTCTGCGGCTTGCCTTTGAGACTCATATTCAGCACGTTAAAAATGCGGAAATCTTCTACTTCCAGAGTCAGCGGCTCCGTTGCCGTGGGCAGTTTGTAAGACTTGAAGACTTCGCCACTGGTGGTGAACGGTTTGGCATCGCTGCCTGATAGCTGCCATCCGCTAAAGGTAATCGCTGAACCGCCGTCCTGCACATCGGATTGATAAATGGCGATTCCATCGTAAGTAAGGGGGTGGTTGACCCTGATGGTGGCCTCTAGCGGCTGATCCCGCTTGGGGTCGAAAATCAGCACATCGCTGGCAAACGATTTTGGCTGTCCGGTGGCATAGTGCTCAATCGTGAATTTTTTAAGCGCAATGTTAAAAGGCAATTCCTGTATCAGGTAACCGTCTCGCACCCGCAAATAGGCCACACTGCCGCGTCCGCCTTCAGGGATGGTCATATTGCCTCGGAACGATGGGTTGCTGACATCCAGACGGCTGATGGCGGGGACTGCACTTACCGGGATATCCCTATCCTCGATTTTGATCTGGCCCATCATCTCGCGCGCCTTCAGCCACAGATTGCCGTCCATCAGGCCACCCAGGCAGATAATGATGATGGCGGTGTGGGTGAAGATATAACCCAGTCTATGCCCGCTACCTGCTTTAGCCACAATCAGCGTGCCATCTTCGCGCGGCAGGGTGCGATGGCGGAAACCATTAACTTCCAGGAATTGATACAGCTTGGCCGGATCCGCAGCTTGCGCAAGCGCGTACTCCTGTTTATGGTTGAACAGCCTTAGCGAAGTCTCGGTCACATGCTCACGCCAGGCACGCATCTCTCGTATCATGGAAGGCGAGTTACGCGAAACGCACAGGCTGGTGGACACCACCAGGAACCCCAGAATGACTAAAAACCAGCCGCTGTGATAAACGTCAAATAAGCCCAGCTTTTCAAATGCAGCAAACCAGAATTGGCCGAACTGGATGATGTAATTGGTATACGGCTCATTCTGCTTGAGCACTGTACCCACAATAGAAGCGATGCCCAACACAGTGAGCATGCTAATAGCGAATCGCATCGAACTGATCAATTCGTAGAATTCGCGGGAATTACTGTGGTTAGGATGTTTCAAGATTTATCTGATTTGAAAAACTAATGAGCTCAAAAGAATAAGGGGCGGCCTCGCCACCCCTTAACGCGGAACAACGGATTAGGACTACCGCATGCCTTGAATATAATCGGCAACTGCTGCCATCTCTTCTGCAGACAGGCGCGCAGCGATCATCTTCATCATAGGGGCGTTGGCACGTGCGCCGGTACTGAACGCCTGTAATTGTGCAAGCGTGTAATCTGCATATTGCCCTGCCAGACGCGGAAAACGTATCGGTATGCCTGCCCCATTCGGCGAGTGGCATGCCGCACAAGCGGGTACTTTATTGGCAGCGATACCGCCGCGGTAGATCTTTTCGCCCAAGGATCCAGCACCATTGGTTTTTGCACCTGCCTCTTTGCTTTTCTGCGAAGAGAAATAAGTCGCCAGGCCTTGCATATCCTCCGGCGACAGACTGGATGCGATAGGCTTCATCACCGGATTGTCGCGCGTACCCTCTTTGAAGTTGGTAAGCTGCTTAACGATATAAGCCGCTTGCTGACCAGCCAGTTTGGGGAAGGTAGATGCAGCACTATTGCCATCCGCACCATGGCAAGCCGCACATACAGCCTTTGCTGTAGTTGCCGCTTTGGTAGCAGCATCGCCCGCAGGCGCGTCCGCTGCAAATGCTGCGAATGTGATACAACACAAACCCGCCAATACCGCTAAAAATCTCATTTCTTTGCTCCTGCCACATGAAGTCATGGGCCAATTAGTAGATCGTAAATAATATGGGTCTAATTTTATAGAATATCGGTAAGACGTGATAGCATTTTTCACATGAGTCTATTTCGTAACGCCGTTTACCACGCTTCTGCCCATTACCTGCGCGACCTTCCTCCTGCAATCGGTATCGAGATCGCTTTTGCCGGGCGCTCGAACGCCGGGAAATCAAGTGCCATCAATACCTTGGCAGATCACAACCGGCTGGCTTATGTCAGTAAACAGCCTGGCCGTACCCAACTCATCAATTTTTTCAGCCTGGGAGATGAAAAATATCTGGTAGATCTGCCGGGGTACGGCTATGCCAAAGTGCCGGAAGCTTTACGCAATCATTGGCAACAAGTGCTCTCGGCCTACTTATCCGAACGCTTCAGCTTGCATGGTCTGGTATTGGTGATGGATGCCCGCCATCCGCTACAGCCTTTGGATTGGCAGATGCTGAACTGGTTCCTGCCTACCGGCAAGCCGGTGCATATTCTGCTGACCAAGTCGGACAAGCTATCCAAAAGCGAAAGTATTAAAACACTACGTGCAGTGCAAGCCGAACTTGCCAAATTCGCCAACACTTGCACGGTACAACTATTTTCCAGCCTGAAAAAACAGGGCGTAGACGAGGCGGATAAGATCATCGGTCACTGGCTAAATCCGATGGAAGACGATATCCCAGACGCCGTGACCCAGGTTTAAACCACGCCGTTCGAATTTAGTCTCAGGCCGATATACCGGCTTGACGGCATAATCGGCAGCGGTATTCTTGAGCATAGTCTCGGCGTTCAGTAATTCCAATATCCATTCTGCATATTCCTGCCAATCTGTTGCCAGGTGCAAATAGCCCCCAACCTTGAGACGTGATGCCAGCAATTGCAAAAGCTCGGCCTGGATCAGGCGGCGCTTGTGATGACGTTTTTTCGGCCAGGGGTCGGGAAAGAAGATATGAACCCCATCCAGCGCACCAGGTTCTATCATGTCGCGCAGCACTTCGACTGCATCGTGTTGGATAATGCGTACATTGCTTAACTCTTCCGCTGCCAACAAGCGCATCAAAGCGCCAACCCCAGGCGTATGCACTTCTACCCCAAGATAATCCTGCTCCGGCTGCATTTTTGCGATATGCGCAGTTGCTGTCCCCATGCCAAAACCGATCTCGAGTATGCGAGGTGCCTGGCGCCCAAATGCCTGATTCCAGTCCATTATCTGGTTGCTGTAGGCGATGCCGTAACGCGGTAACAACTCGTCATAAGCTCTTTTCTGCGCTGTGGAGATGCGCCCCTGGCGCAATACAAAGCTTCGGATGCTACGATGATTTTCAGATTTTTCAGTGGTCATAGTTTGTAACTTTGGTCGCCCTGGGCAAACCCCAGTAGCGGTATGTTGATGTTCTTGCCCAGCGCGATCACCTTGAACAACTCGCCCATTTCTGCCGGCGATAATAGTTTTTGTGCTGCCGCCACTTGCCGCATGTAATTGGCCACTTCATCCGGCGAGGTCTCCGCCAGCAGATCGGTAATGCCGCAGGCGATTAAAAATTGGGCTTGCGAAGTATAGCCCAGCAAGTTCAGCCCGTTTTCCTGCGCGGCTAAGGCGATGGCAGTGAAATCGACATGCGCCGTGATGTCCTGCAAACCCGGATATAACAACGGGTCATTATGTGCATGATGCCGGTAATGACACATCAAGGTGCCATGTTCGCGCTGCGGATGGTAATACTCGCGCTGCGGAAAACCATAATCCAGCAGTAATATCGCGCCGCGTTCCAGCACACCGGCCAGGCTGGCAACCAGCGCCGGAGCTGCCAGGTTGATCTCTGCCAGATAGCCTTCAGGCAGATTCAACGCGCTGACCGTATCCAGCAAATGTCCTTGCGCCAGTGGCATATCGCGCCAGACGAAGCGCTGGTTCTCCACACCGATGCCCAGCTCGGACAGCGTGCCGGCAGATTCTCTGGTGTGTGCAATCAGATGCACCGGCATGGCATCCAGCACTTCGTTACCGATCACCAACCCGGTGAGCTGTTCAGGCAAGGTGTCGAGCCAGACTACTTTCTGCGCTAACTGCACCGGCAACTGGTGGGTGATGCTTTGTTGCTGGGTCTGACGCAAGCTGGCACTGGGTTCCAATATCAAATAATGCGTAGGCAAACATCCTAGGGCATCCAGCTCTGACAGCAGATCAACGGCCAGTTTGCCACTGCCTGCACCCAACTCCAGAATATCGCCGCCTGCGGTATCGAGTATCTGTTTCGCCTGCCTTGCCAGACAACGGCCGAATAAAGGAGAGATTTCGGGGGCAGTAACAAAGTCGCCATCCACGCCGAATTTCTGCAATCCCGCACTGTAGTAACCCAGGCCAGGAGCGTATAGCGCCAGATGCATGAAATGCGCAAAACTGATCCAGCCGTTATTTTCCTGAACTTCTGCAGCGATCAGCTTACAAAGTAGTTCACTGTGGGCGAGTGCGGCGGGCGATGGGGAGGGTAGAGAACTCATGGCTGTGCTACATTATAGCCCGCGAAATAAACTGAGGCATTGCATAGCCTTTTACCAAAGCGACATCATGACAGACAAAATCATTCTCATTACCGGCGGTGCCAAACGCGTAGGCGCAGCAATCAGTCGCCTGCTGCATGCGAGCGGTTGCAAGGTGATGATCCATTACCGCAGTTCTGCAAAAGATGCGAGCGCACTGCAAACTGAGTTGAACGGCATACGCCCCGATTCCGCAGCCATTGTTCAGGCGGATCTGCTTGATCTGGCAACGCTGCCGCAGCTGGTGACGGAGACAGTGCGCCGCTTTGGCGGGCTGGACGTACTGATCAATAATGCCTCCAGTTATTACGCCACAGAGATGGGCAGCATTACTGCTGACGATTGGGATAATCTGCTGGGTACCAATCTACGCGCACCATTGTTCCTGTCGCAGGCAGCAGCTCCTGAATTGAAGAAGCGCCAGGGTTGCATCGTCAACATCACCGACATGCATGTGGAACAGCCGAAAAAAGATTATATGGTGTACAGCATTGCCAAAGGGGGACTGATGACTCTTACCCGTGCTTTGGCCAAGGATCTGGCACCCGAGGTAAGAGTGAATGCAGTCGCTCCCGGCCCCGTTCTATGGCCTGAAGACAACCCGCAATTCGATGAGGATTACCGGCAAAAAGTCGTAGCGCAAACTCTGTTGAATCGGGTCGGCGAACCTGAAGATGTGGCACGCGCAGTGCGTTTTCTGATCAATGATGCTCCGTTCGTGACGGGACAGGTAATCGCCGTAGATGGCGGGCGCTCCATCAATCTATAAGTAACCATATGATGACGCCAACCCTGTCCGGTAACGCACTGAAGCTGCGCAACAAGTTGCAAACCAGCGTCGGCAAGGCGATCAGCGACTTCAACATGATAGAGGATGGCGACACCCTGCTGGTGTGCCTGAGTGGCGGCAAAGACTCCTACACCATGTTGAGCATTCTGATGGCCTTGCAGCAACGCGCGCCTATAGATTTCAAGCTCATCGCCATGAATCTGGATCAGAAGCAACCCGGCTTTCCGGCACATATCCTGCCGGATTATCTTGCTGCGCTGGGCGTGGATTTTCGCATCGTTGAAGCGGACACCTATTCCATCGTCAAAGAAAAGATCCCGGAAGGCAAAACGACCTGCTCGCTGTGTTCGCGGTTGCGGCGTGGCTTGATCTACCGCGTTGCCAAAGAACTGGGGGCGCAAAAGATCGTCCTTGGACATCATCGAGACGATATTGTGGAAACGCTATTCCTTAATATGTTCTTTGGTGCAAAGCTCAAGGCCATGCCGCCCAAGTTCGCCACCAACGACGGCGCACATATCGTCATACGCCCGCTGGCTTATTGCGCGGAAAAAGATATCGCCAAATTTGCACAACATATGCAATACCCCATCATTCCATGTGACTTGTGCGGCTCGCAACAGAATCTGCAACGGCAGCACATCAAAAATATGCTGTCTGCCTGGGAGAAAGAATATCCGGGACGCATAGAGAAGATTTTCCGCGCCATCAGCAATGTTGCGCCGTCGCATCTTGCCGACACAGAATTGTTTGATTTCAAAGGCTTGAGTTCGGCGCAAGCTACGGATGAAGACTTATTGTTTGATGAAGATGTTGAGCTACACCATGCGCCGATGGCGCTGACATTATCTGAAATAAACGGAGATCGGATTCAATTCTTGCGTCAAACTTCTTGATTATCTCAAGGCTTTGCTCTTATTATCTGCCGCTCCTTAACCCAAGAATAACTCCCTCATGTCCAAACTGCTCATCGTCGAATCGCCATCCAAGGCCAAGACCTTGAACAAATATCTGGGCAAAGACTATGTCATTCTTGCTTCGTACGGCCATGTTCGCGACCTGATCCCGAAAAACGGCGCGGTGGATACCGAGCATGGTTACACCATGCAGTACGAGATCATCGATCGCAACTCAAAACATGTAGATGCGATCGCCAAAGCAGTTAAAACCGCTGACCAGATCCTGCTGGCGACCGACCCCGACCGCGAAGGTGAAGCCATTGCCTGGCACATTGCAGAGATTCTGGAAAAGAAGAAGTTACTCAAAGGCAAGCCGTTACAAAGGGTGGTATTTAACGAGATCACCAAATCGGCGGTTCAGCACGCCGTAGATAATCCACGCGCCATCGCCATGCCGTTGGTGAATGCACAACAAGCGCGCAGAGCCCTGGACTACCTGGTTGGATTCAATCTGTCGCCATTATTGTGGAAGAAGATACGTCGCGGACTATCTGCAGGACGTGTGCAAAGTCCGGCGTTAAGGCTGATCGTGGAACGCGAGCTGGAGATTGAAGCGTTCCAGCAACGCGAATACTGGACCGTACATCTCAATGCGCGCAAGCAGGCCAAGCTGATCAATGCCAAGCTGGTGCAATACCAGGGCAAGAAACTGGAACAGTTCGATATCAATAGTGAAAGCGGACAACAGGAAGTAGTCGGAAAACTGCTGGCCGCCAGTGCCGGTAAAGCGCAAGTGACGCGCGTGGAAAAAAAGCAAAAGCAACGCAGTCCTGCTGCGCCTTTTACCACTTCTACCTTGCAACAGGAAGCGGTGCGCAAGTTAGGCTTTACCACCAGCCGGGCGATGCGTATCGCCCAGCAGCTCTATGAAGGTGTCGCCATCGGCAGCGGTACGGTGGGCCTGATTACCTACATGCGTACCGACTCGTTCAGCCTGGCAGCAGAAGCGGTGATGCAGATACGCCAGTACATCAAAGGCAATTTCGAGGCGGATTACCTGCCAAAATCGCCCATCATGTACAAGACCAAATCCAAGAACGCACAAGAGGCGCATGAAGCGATACGCCCCACCGACATCAATCGTTCTCCCGACAGTTTGCGCACCTTTTTGACTCCAGAACAGTTCAAGCTGTATCAAATGATATGGAAACGCGCTCTGGCCTGCCAGATGTCACCTGCAAGGTTTGATGCAGTGAGTATAGATATCGCCGTAGGCGGTGATGCCAACCTGTTCCGCGCGACCGGCCAGACCATGATATTCCCCGGCTTTATCGCGGTGTATATGGAAGGCACGGATGACGAGGATGAAGAAGACGAGCTCAAGCTGCCGCCCATGGAAGTTGGCGAAGCGCTCGATATAGACAAGATATTCGGTGAGCAGCATTTTACCGAGCCACCACCACGTTACTCGGAAGCCAGTCTGGTGAAAACACTGGAGGAGTACGGTATCGGGCGACCGTCCACCTATGCCAGCATTATCTCCACGTTGCAGGACCGCGAGTATGTGGTACTCGATCAGAAACGCTTTACCCCCACTGATGTCGGCCGCGTGGTGAACAAATTTTTGACCGAACACTTCACCAAGTACGTGGATTACGACTTTACCGCCAAGCTGGAAAGCGAACTGGATGATATTGCCGATGGCGTGCGTGAATGGATCCCGGTACTGGACAATTTCTGGCAGGGCTTTAACCAACAACTTTTAAGCAAGCAGGAAGTTGATCGTCCCGGCACAGAACTGCTGGATGAAGCCTGCCCAAAATGTGGCAAGCCGCTCAACAAGAGACTAGGCAAACGCGGCAGTTTTATCGGCTGCACGGGATACCCTGAATGCGATTATGTACGTAATGCCGACGGCGGTGCGGAGCGCCCCGCCCCTACCTTGCTGGGACAGGATCCAGGCACGGGCAAAGACATTCAGTTGCTGGTCGGGCCTTATGGACCCTATGTTCAATTAGGCGAGGCGGAGGGCAAGGAAAAGCCAAAGCGCGTCAGTATACCTGCAGATATCCAGGCTGTCGGAGTGACTCTGGAAGTGGCGCAGCAACTTTTGGCACTACCAAGAGAAGTTGGTTTGCACCCTGAAACCGGCAAAAAGATCACTGCTGGTATAGGCCGTTTTGGACCGTATCTCAATCACAACAGTGCGTTCAAATCCATTCCGCGCAGCGATAATGTATTCAGTGTAGATTTACCTCGCGCTGTGGAGTTGCTGGCGCAAGGCAAAACCCAAACTGCGCTCAAGGTACTTGGCAAGCATCCCCAAGACGATGAGGAAGTGGCTATCTATGACGGTCGCTTCGGTGCTTACGTGCAACATGGGAAGATCCGTGCGACCTTGCCCAAAGGCGACACGGTAGACGAGATCACGCTGGAACGCGGCCTGGAACTCATTGCAGCCAAAGTGGCTAAAGGCGATAGTCCGAAAAAGCCGTTTGGCCGCAAAGCTGCTGCAAAGCCTGCCGCAAAAAAGGCAACCGCCACAAAAACTGCAGCAAAAAAACCTGCCCCCAAAAAGAAAGCCCCGGCCAAGAAGAAAGCTGCTTAACCGATACTTTGCTTAAACCATGCCTCGGGGGCAACAAAAAGGCCGCTTAACAGCGGCCTTTTTTATTAGCTTATCAGTTTAGCTTGCGGATGCGATCCATTTGCGTATGCGTTGGGCATCTGCGATTCGTGAGAGTTTGCCGTATGAATCAAGCAATACAATAATCAGGGGTTGTTCGCCTATCTTCGCCTGCATCACCAGGCAACGTCCGGCCTCGCTGATGTAACCTGTTTTAGAAAGACCGATATCCCATTCAGCTTCAGCGTTACGTACCAAGATGTTGGTATTACGGAACTCAACCATCTGCCGTTGTCCATGTACCGGCACCTCAAGTGATTGCGAAGTACTGCACTTACGGATTTCAGGATACTGATAAGCCGCTTTGACCATTTTCACCAAGTCTTCTGCGGTAGCGACATTTTCGCTGTTCAAGCCGGTGGGGTCTGCGAAATGACTCTGCTTCATACCCAGTTCAGCCGCCTTGCGATTCATCGCAGCGACAAAAGCAATGGTACCGATCGGGGTAGTGCGCGCAATCGCAGAGGCAGCCCGATTTTCTGAAGACATCAATGCCAGTTGTAACATGTCACCTCGAGGCAGCGTAGTGCCTACCCGCAGCCGTGAAGTCGTATTTTTCAGGGTATCCACGTCGTTGTCAGAAACTGAGATTTCTTCATCCATGGGTAAATGCATATCCAGCATCACCATCGCTGTCATCAACTTGGTGACGGAAGCGATGGGTGTAGGGGTATCGGTGCTTTTTGCATATAGCGTCTCACCTGTCTCCTGGTTCACGATCAAGGCTTTGGTGGAAGCTAGTTGCAAACCCGAGGTTGAACTGAATACCGACTCGCTACTATCGCTTTGGCTTACTGCGGACTGGCGTGTATGATAAGCTTTGTCTGAACGTATGGTACTGATAATACGTTGGGGATTGGCTTTCACCTTGTGTTTGGACTTGACTGCTTTTTTGGCCACATGCTTGTGATGAGTGACGGCAGCCGACGCCGGACTGGCTGCTATTGAACAAGCAACTATGGAACAAATCACAACAAAAAATCGCAGCATCGCAAGCACCTACCCTTTATGATGAGACTATCATAATACAAAAACATTCCAATTGTCACCTGTTTGTACAAAAGTATGAATAAGAATCATGGCAATACCTATCATTACTAAAGCAGACTATTAATAATTTACTTATGACATCTGAATCTCAATACCATTTTTCCGAACATCATCTTTGGGTACTTCCCGATACTGATGGCACATTCATCGCTGGCATCAGTGATCATGCTCAACAATTACTTGGCGATATTGTGTATGTGGAAGCGCCGCCAGCTGGAAGCAAATTACAAGCAGGGCAAGTATGCGGATTTGTTGAATCGGTAAAAACAGCCTCCGACCTTCACGCGCCAGTTGCCGGCGAAGTGCTGACTGTTAACAATGCCATCGCAGACAACCCGGAGTTGTTGAATGACGCGGCGGAAACTACCTGGATATTCCGCTTCCGCGCAAATGATGCCAATGACGTTTCAGCGCTGATGGATAAAGACACATATCAGAAAACACTGGACTAAAGCCAACAGTTGCAACCGATTAAGCATGGAGGCATACTTCGCCACAGGTTTTGATTCCAGCTCTCATGCAATAGTGCAAATTTTAAGGAGATCCAATAGTGGCTACCGTAACATTCAAAGGTGATCCCATTAACGTAGGTGGTACTTTTCCTAAAATAGGTGATACCGCCCCCAGCTTCATGCTGGTTGATAGCGAACTGAATGATGTCTCCATGAGCCGATTCAAAGGCATGCGCAAGATCATGAACATCGTTCCCAGCCTGGATACGCCGGTTTGTGCCGCTTCTACGCGCAGATTCAACGAGATGGCAGGCAATCTGCCCAACACCGTAGTGCTGGTGGTTTCTGCCGACCTGCCTTTTGCACAAAGCAGATTCTGTTCAGTGGAGAATCTGCAAAATGTGTTTGCGTTATCCACCATGCGCGGACGCGATTTCAGCAAGGACTACGGTGTGATGATCACTGATTACCCGCTATCAGGACTTTGCGCCCGCGCCGTGATCGTTATTGATGAGCATGATAGGGTAACGTATACAGAACTGGTATCAGAAGTCACCAAAGAGCCGGATTATGATGCTGCACTCGCTGCAGCTCGCCTCACGAGTTAGGCTTTTGCTCCGCCAATGCTGTCAGGCGCGCACGTAGCGCCGTCTCCAGCGCTGGTTGAATATGCAGAGTCAGCGCATCCTGCATAATTCTGGTCATTTCCGGTAGCAACAGTTTCACAATCTGTTCTATATGTTCCGGGCGAAGATTCAGGTTAACCCCTGCAGTTGTTGTCTGAGCAGGCGCAGGCTGATAAATCTCTGTGAGCAACGGGATGATAGTGGGGGGCACGGTTGCTGATGCCGCTTTATCCCGATTCAACAACGCATCAAGTCGTTCGAGTACATCTGCAACAGGCGCCCTAGGATCCTGATCCATCAAATTTTCCCTGTCATATCGTGCCGGCGTAGTTCATAGCCGCGATCCAGATAAAAACGATATCTTTCCCGACCCGCGACTTTGTCGCTGTCTTCATTGCCCACCACCTCGATCAGGCGGCGAAAACGACTAAAGAATGCCGGATACTCAGGGCATAAGTTCAGCAGGATGTCGTCATGCACCAACACCTCAGCGTCATGATCCACGATGGTCAATGTTTCTGCCGCCAAAGCATGGCGACTGCGGCAATGAGGCACAAAACTGGTTTGCTGAAAGCTCCATAGCACCGTCTCCACATGCTTGGTGGCAACCTCATCAGGCGTGAACAAAAACATGCGTGCAGCCTGAGCCTGAGCTTTCTGACTCAGGCTGGCCGCGAGCTTGTATTTATCTGCGACGTTAAAATAAAAGTCTATCTGCGTCATTGAGCTATGTCTTAAGCCTTTTTACTCGTCCGCTGCAACAAAAAGTGCGTCAGCAACGGGACCGGGCGACCGGTAGCGCCTTTTTCCTTACCCGACTTCCATGCGGTACCTGCTATATCCAGATGCGCCCAGTCGTATTTCTTGGCATAGCGCGACAGGAAGCAAGCGGCAGTGATACTGCCACCCGCACGACCACCGATATTCGCCATGTCGGCGAAATTGCTCTTCAGTTGCTCTTGGTAATCTTCCCACATTGGCATATGCCAAGCGCGATCCCATGATTCTTCCCCGGCATTGACCAAGGCACGCGCCAGACTGTCGTCATTACTGAACAAGCCACTCGCGTGATGCCCCAACGCAATCACACAGGCGCCGGTGAGCGTGGCGATATCGACCACCACTTCCGGTTCAAAACGCTCAGCATAAGTCATGGCATCGCACAGGATCAAGCGTCCTTCAGCGTCGGTATTGAGCACTTCTATGGTCTGTCCGGACATGCTGGTGACAACATCTCCGGGCTTGTTCGCATCTCCATCCGGCAGATTCTCGCAAGTAGGCACGATCACCACAAGATTGATCGCCAACTCCAATTCCGCTACCGCTTTCATGGTACCCAGCACACTGGCCGCACCACACATATCGAATTTCATTTCGTCCATCTCGGCAGCCGGCTTAATCGAAATACCGCCCGCATCAAAAGTAATTCCTTTACCTATGAGCACCACAGGTTTTTGTGTTGACTTGCCTTTGCTGTATTGCAGAACGATGAATTTAGGGGGTTGGCGACTACCTTTAGCCACTGATAGCAAAGAGCCCATTCCCAGAACTTCCATATCAGAACGCTCTAACACCTCGATCTTGAGTTTATGGTTCTTGGCCAACTCCTGTGCCTGTTCAGCCAAATATGTCGGGGTACAGATGTTGCCGGGAAGATTCCCCAGCTCACGTGCCCAGCGTACGCCATTCGCAATCGCCTGCGCCTGCTTCAGAGCAGCTTCGCCGATAGCAAGATGATTACGTTGCGGTACGTTCACCACCAGCTTCTTCAAGCTGGGAGCAGCCTCTTCCTTTTTGCAACTGGGATGGGAAAAACGATAACTTTCCTCCGCAGCGATCTCCACCATTTGCTCGACGCACCAGCTCAGCTCACGGCGTTTTACCGTTAATTCAGCCAAAAAGCTGGCAGCATCGCTAGTGCCAGTAGTGTTTAACGCCTTGATTGAGGCGCTCACTGCCTGGCGATATTCACGCTCATGGAAGTCGCGCTCTTTGCCGCAACCCACCAATAGCACCCGGTCACACAAGGTATTAGGTACGTGATGCAGTAACAGCGTAGAACCCAACTTGCCATCCATATCACCCCGGCGCAGTAACCCGGACAGATAACCTTCCGAAACTTCATCAATGGCCGCCGCCGCCGCAGACAATTTACGGTAGTTAAATACCCCTACCACCACACAGCCTAGTCTTTGCTTTTCCGGATTGCCGTTTTTTATGCTAAATTCCATGAGATTATTCCTTTGAGTCAATAATAGCGGTTCAGATTGCGGTTTTTACCAATTATCTACCTTTTTAACAAATTTCGTCAAAAGCAGCTAAAAAATAATATTTCCTTATGATTTTCAAGCGTTCATTGCTACATGAATTATTTGCCACGGCACTCACCACCTTTCTGGTGTTGATCAGTATCATGGTCGCGCAACGCATTACCTATTATTTAAGTTTTGCTGCACGCGGCAATGTTGCATCCGACGCTATTGGCGCCCTGCTTGGTTTCAGCCTGCTTAAATTCTTGCCTTTACTGCTTACGCTGACTGTTTTCATCACCATACTATTAACACTCTCGCGCTGGCATAGAGACAGTGAAATGGTGGTGTGGTTCACCTGCGGCCAAGGAATTTACAAACTGGTCAATCCTATATTGTCATTTGCCTTTCCCATCATCCTGGCAATTGCGCTGTTAAGTGTGTTCGTCACGCCTTGGGCGACGCAAAAAGGATTGGACTTTCGCGAACAGATGAATAGTAGTGATGAGTTAACTGCCATAGTGCCCGGTGTATTCAAAGAATCACAACATTCCGACAGAGTATTCTTTGTCGAGCGCTACTCAACATTCAACAGCAAAGTACATAATATTTTCGCGCAATCCATGCAGCATGGAAAACTTGGAATTATCGTGGCTGCGGAAGGCCAACAGATCAAGAATGAAAAAGGCGATACTTTCATTGTTTTACAATCAGGCCGACGCTATGAGGGCAAGCCCGATACTCCAGAGTTCGGGATTATGAATTTTGACCATTACTCATTGCGTACCGAACCTATAGAAGCTACGCATGAACCTCCCACACCCAAATCAACTCCAAGCATGCAATTGCTGCGTGACCGAGACCCTGAAAATATAGCTGAATTGCAATGGCGCTTATCGGTTCCGATATCGGCTTTTTTACTGGCGTTGCTTGCCATTCCACTGTCTTTCGTTGATCCACGGGCTGGTCGTTCAGCCAATTTGATACTGGCGATTCTGGTTTACCTGATCTACAACAATATGCTTTCCATCCTGCAATCCTGGGTGGCACGTGAAAAACTGAGCCCGCTCATAGGACTTTGGCCCAGCCATTTCCTGGTCTTGTTGCTATTCGTGTATTTGTTCTATAGAAGAGTATTTCTGTTACCTTTACTTCCTCGCTGGCTTGGTGCTTTCTCTACCCGATGGTCTAGAACTAGATGAATATCATTAAACGCTATCTTGCGCAGGAGATTCTCTCCAGCTCGTTGCTGATCTCTGCCGGTCTGCTGGCAATGTTTTCGTTTTTTGATCTGATTCAGGAACTGGATAATATTGGCCGCGGTGCCTATAACATAGGTACGGTAATGCTTTATGTTCTACTTTCGGTACCGGGTCACGTTTACGAAGTCACTCCAGTTGCTATCCTGCTGGGCGCACTTTATGCGCTGGCACAACTCGCGCATCACTCCGAACTGGTGGTGATGCGTACCAGCGGCCTGTCATTAGCCAATATTGCCGGCGCCTTACTGCGTGTCGGCCTGGTGTTTGCTATTCTCACCTTTATCGTAGGCGAGATCGTGACTCCGATTTCCGAACGCGCTGCACAACGATTAAAACTTCAGGCAACAGATGCCGTGGTGGCCGAGGAGTTTCGTTCCGGATTGTGGGTCAAAGATGGTTCCAGTTTTGTGAATATCGAAGAAGTATTACCGGATACCAGCTTGCACCGTGTGCACATTTATGAATTTGGCCCCGACTTCACTTTACGTCTGGTGAGTAATGCTGAAAGTGGTTTTTATGAAAATAACCGCTGGAATTTACGCGATGTCACTCAAACCCAGTTTACCGCGCAGAAGATTGAAACCTCGCACTTTAAGGAAGCACAATGGCAATCCGTGATTCAGCCGGAACTGTTGAATGTGTTGCTGGTAGTACCTGAGAAAATGGCCGCGTGGAATTTGTATTCGTACATCAAGCATCTGACCGAAAACAATCAGAAAACGACAAGGCAACAGATCGCATTATGGTCGAAGATCGTCTATCCGATCGCCTGTCTGGTGATGGTGATACTGGCAATGCCGTTTGGATTCCTGCAGCAACGCACTGGTGGCGTCAGCGCCAAAATCTTTGTCGGCATTATGATCGGTATCAGCTACCAAGTCATTAACCGTCTGTTCGTTCATCTCGGCCTACTCAATGATTGGCCGCCGTTTGCCAGTGCAACCATTCCGACTTTCCTATTCATGGTCGGTGGCATGAGCATGCTGGCGTGGATGGAGCGGCGCTAGAAGCTAGCAAGAGACCAGACGGGTTTTAGCCACTCTGTCATGTAAAAAACACCGCTCGCTATCAAACCAGGCCCAGAAAAACAATGCGATGCCGATGGGCGCCAGTGCAAATCGAATCAGCGCTTGCCTCATCGTAAGCTCGCCCTGGGCAGATACCAGCTTAAAATGCCATGTGCGCATGGCCAGAGTTTGCCCGCCCCCCATCCAGAACCCTACAAAATAAGTCGCGCAACACAGCAATAGATACAATTGATAGAAGTGACGTTTGGGCGGCAAAGTCGCGTCGCCGAATATCAGTAAAAACAAAAGACTTGCCACCAGCAGCACAGCCAATAGCAACAGGCTGTCATATACAGCCGCAGCGAGTCGCTTGAATACGCCTGGAGAATTGATCAGCCTATCCTTAATTGCCTAAATCGTATTCTGGTGGCTCGGCGTCCATCAACAACTTATGCCGGTCAGATTCGGATAATTTGCTATATTCTTGCCAGGTGTGGCGCAGCGCCTCCTGCCTTGCCGGCGATAACGCTTTGAATTGTTGATATTCCTTACGTATATTTTCGCGTTCGTAAGGTGTCATGCGGCTCCAATTCTCGAGGCGTTGCTGTACGCGCTGTTTTTGTTCGGTGGACATTTTGGGGTAGTCGTGCGCGATATTGAGCATTTTTTCGCGCTGCCACGGACGCAAACTATCCCATTCCGACCCAAGCGGAGCCAATACCTGACGATCAGCTTCACTCAATTGAGCCCAACCGGGATCATTAGCGCCCTGAGCAAGCGCACTCAACCCTAACATCACAAGCGCGAGGTATGGTCTAACCATGCAACAAACTCCTTGTCAGTGTAGGCCTCTGGGGGTAATTCTGATGCTAATACCAAAGTGTCTGTATCAATCGGCCCATTGTTGCGGGTAATCTTAGAACCCAATACCGCTGACAATACAGCCAGCAATACCAGCGCCATTAACCAGAGGCGGTAATTACCGTGCTGCGAGAGTTGAAGCGCGTACCTCCACCCTGTTGCTGCCGGTTGTAACTCTGCAACGAGGGTTCTGTTTTCCATTACGGCAACCGCCTGCTTGCGCGATCGTTCAAGGTCTCTCAACGTCTTGTTATCTATCTCTATCGCGCTGTCATCAAGCAGCTGTTTGATTTTGGCTAGCTGTTGTGGTGTCAATTCGTTGGTCGCGTGGCTATTCACAGCTCTATTCATAGTTGCACTCCTTTTGCCTGTAGCAATGCTGATAATGTATGCACTGCGCGGGAACAATGAGTTTTGACGCTGCCTTGAGAGCATCCCATGATATTCGCGGTTTCTGCAACGTCCAGTTCTTGCCAATAACGCAATACGAAGGCTTCGCGTTGACGCGAAGGCAATCTGCTTATCGCGGTTTCGATCAATTTCATGGTTTGTGCTCGATCCAGCGTTGCCACAGGATCGTCGGCTTTATCTCCCTCTCCCGCCAAAGTTTCCAACGGGTCATAATCTTCCTCATCATCTGCGCTGGAAAAAGATGAAAACAGTGTCGTCCACAGATTACGTACCTTGTTGCGTCTGAAATGATCAAGAATAGCGTTTTGCAGTATGCGCTGGAACAGCATGGGAAACTCGGTTGCTGGCCGTGTTCCATACTTCTCGGCCAGACGCATCATGGCATCCTGCACGATGTCCAGGGCGGTGTGATCATCACGCACAGCATAAGCAGCCTGCTTGAAAGCACGGCGCTCAACTTGTGCCAGAAAGTCCGATAATTCTTTAGAAGTCGCCATATTCCATGGGATGATAGCAGTTCATCAGCTAGTTATTGAGACAAGTGGCGTTTTATGGGTACAATGCGCCCATGATTGAATTTATTATCTTCGCCGCACTCGCTTGGTTTGCCATCACTATGATGAAAGACCTGATGCGTATTTCCGAACAAAGGGCGATAGAAAAAGCAAAGAAAAAAGCACAGGAGGCTATGGAAGTGGCACGCGCTGAAGCTGAGACAGCCAGAGCAGAGGCCAGAGCCCGTGCCAAAGCTGAAAAAGCTGCCAAGGCGGCGGCTGCGGAGGAAATGGTAAATTGTGCGATATGCGGGACGCTCACGCCAAAAAATGAAGCCATTGCGACGCATGGACTATACTATTGCTCCGAGGCACACTTTCTGCAACGCCCAAAATCGGAGTCAGTACCAGAAACAACTGTTGAAACCGCTGTAGAAATAACACCAGAATCATCTCCTCAAGCTACCGCAGAAAACGTCTGATTCCAGTTTTTGTAAGCCTAAGTTATCCGTGGATTTAACTGAGCGCGATGCCCAGATAGATGAGATAAAGTGCACCGTTCAACCAGACTTGCCACACCCTGATATGCCCACGTGACACAGCCCAGCGCATCCATACTGCAGCCAGCAAAGTAATCACCACCCCAGCCAGCACTTCCTTGCGCGGCTCCCACGGCGTCATCATGATGCCGATAGCAGGCAGTAACGTCCCCTGAAATACCATGGCGCCAGTGATATTGCCAAACGCCAGGGTGTCTTTCTGCCTACGTACCCACAGAATACTATTCACTTTTTCCGGCAATTCGGTCGCGATCGGGATAATCAGCAGCGACAACAACAAGGTGGAAATACCCAGCATTTTTGAGGCAGCCTCCACGCCGTAGATAAAACCCTTGGCACCAGCCACCAGTAAGATCAAACCTAACACCAACTGCAGCAGGATCACCACGATATGATTAGGCAGTCCTATCCGGCATAGCAACATCGGCCCTTCCGCTTCAGTACCGTGACCATCTTTCACCAGTCCGGAAGAGGCACGCAAGGTCAACATGATGTAAATAAAATAAATCAGCACCAGCGCCAGACCTATCGTGGCGCGTACCAATGGCAAAGTGTGCGGAATGTATAACGCTAGCGTCGCAAAAGCGAATGCCGCGATGAAAAAATTTAGGTCCCTTGTCAAACCGGTTCTTTCCGGGGTGAACTCTCCGCTCATGCCACGTTTTTTTAACACTGCAAATGCCAGCAAGGAGGTAGAAAGCGTAGACAGCATCAGTGGCGCGCCTAATATCGCACCTACTCCGATCTCTTCATTCACATGGACATTTGCTGTACCTGCAGTGAGTGCCAGAATGGGCACCAGGGTTTCGGGTAAAGCAGTACCCACTGCAGCAAAAATCGAACCTGTCACGCCATCAGAAATTTTTAATTTTTCGCCTATATGTTCCAATGCGTTGGTAAATACTTCAGCAGCAATTAAAATCACTACCAGCATGGCAACTAATTCAACAAAAATCATGGGTTCTCCAAATAGACTGACTATGGCGCATTCTAATGGATAAGCACTTATCCGTCTCCACTGATGGTTGGTTAGCTGCAGCCCGGAAGATACCCTCGCCGAATCAGGATGCGCGCCCTGAAAATACTGCCATCGAGCTATTAGTGATTCATAACATCAGCCTCCCACCCAGCCAATACGGCGGAAACGGCGTCGTGCAATTATTCACCAATTGCCTGGATCCGGAAGAACACCCTTACTATCGGGAGATTTATCAGCGCAAAGTTTCAGCGCATTTTCTCATCCGCCGCGATGGCACCCTGATCCAGTTCGTTGCCTGCCAGCAACGTGCCTGGCACGCCGGAGTATCCACCTGGCAAGGGCGTGAGAACTGCAATAACTTTTCCATCGGTATAGAGTTGGAAGGCTCGGACTTCGAGACATTCGAGCCTGAGCAATATGAAGTACTTAACCAGTTGATTACGGCAATGGAGGACACCTATCCGATCACCGGCATCGTGGGGCATAGTGATATCGCTCCTGGCCGCAAAACCGATCCCGGTGATTTCTTTGACTGGTCCATGCTTCAATCGAACAAGGTTGATTCGAACAAGCGCTAAGCGGCCACGACCTTACCTTCTATGGCATTGCTTTGACCTTGATTATCCTGCCATTTCACCGCGATCACATCGCCTGCCTTGGCATCAAGCAGATAGAAAGTCAGATAAGGGTTCTTGGAAACTCCAGTTCCCCATTGCGCTTGCAATACGATCTTGCCATTCAGCGTGGCAGTCACCAATTGAATGAAATGTGCAGGAATAACTTCTCCAGCTTCGTTCTTGCGCCTGCCCGTTTCCATGGGATGCAGCATCAGCACCTTGACTTCAGTCACTCCGTTTTTGGCGATGGCGCGGATTTTCATCAGGTCCGTCATCAATTACACCCGCCTTTCGCCACTTCCACGTATTTTTCAGTGACATAATACTGGTCACCCGCTTTGATCACCGCCTTCAGTGCACCGCTTTCACCCAGCTTGATACGAAGAATGATGTGCGGTTTGGTATCGGGTTCCAGGATGAAGTTGGCAATCAACGCGGTCGGATTCTTCTCTGCCAGTATGGCAATGGCTTGCGTCCCGGGGATATGGCTTTCCACCTCTATCTGTACGATGGCGCCATTTTCCGCAAAATCCGGCGCTGTCAGCGTGATCTGGTCACTGGCCTCAATCTGCTTAACCCCCAACCCTTGCAATGCCTGATCTAACTGCACTGCCGCAAACGCCTGACTGTTCCATACTGCGGCCAGCGCTCGCAGTGGCACTATCAACAGCATAGACAACAGTGCGATACCTGATTTCAGCAACAGTCTGCGATTCATGAATGTCTCATTAATATTTCATTTGGTTTTAGTATCTTCCAATTGCTGGCGTAACTGTTTCAGCCGCGCTTCAACAATAGAAAGTTGATAAAAATCTCCATCCCCTGCCTTTACCGCAAGTTCCATTTGCTCTATCGCTCCCGGCAGATCATAAGCTCGATAATACGCTTCACCTTGTGCCCGATGACGCAGCAGATTCTTGTGCTGCTGCGTATACGCCTGCGACTGCAACACGTACAAATGATCATCGTCGGGATATTCTTGCTGCCCTTTCTCAAGGAACACCAATGCTTCCTGCGATTTGTTCAACGATAACAAAGTCTCGGCATTTCCGTAGATCAAGCCGCGATTCTTGGGAAACAGTTTAAGCGCATCGCTATATAAACCTAATGCTTGCTGCGTTTTGTTCTGTGCGATGAGGATATTCGCCTCTAGCGATTCCAGCATCGGATGCCTGGGGGTCATCTCCCTTACCTTATCCAGCTCCTGTTGCGCTTGCTCCAAGTCATGAGCTCGCAACAGCGCAACGACCAGACCGTAACGCTGAGCCACTTCGTCGCTATATTTCTTTTCATGCAAACTATCTTCGAAATATCGCACCGTGTCATTAGGAGTGCCTTGTGTTGCACGTAGCTTGGCACGCACCAGGCTGAATTCGATACTATCCGGTACCTGACGATAGGGTGTCTGTTCTGCCCGATTACGCATATCGGTGATACGTTCGGTAGATAGCGGGTGGGTACGTAGGAAAGCCGGCGCATCCCCATCAAAACGTTCGTTTTTCAGTAAAGTTTCAAAAAATGCCGGCATAGCGCGTGTATCAAATCCTGTTTTGTCGAGAATCTGCATGCCGACACGGTCTGCTTCCTGCTCATTTTCACGAGAAAAACTCAAACTGCGTTGCACCAACCCGGCTTCGGTTGAGATTAATGCTCCCTGACCCAATTGCGGACTGCCCAATGCCAGTAACAGCGAGGCTGCCATCATTGCCAGCGATGGAATCCTGTCTTGTTTCTGCTGCGCCATCATACGTGCCATGTGACGTTGCACCACGTGCCCGATTTCGTGCGACATCACACTGGCGAGCTCTGATTCACTGCGGGTATTCTGGATCAGGCCGGTGTGTATGCCAACAAATCCTCCCGGCAAAGCAAAAGCATTGATGGAGGGATCAGACAACACAAAGAAGGTGAATATCTGGCGGTTATCCGGGCTATTTGTGGCTAATCTGTATCCCAGCGCCGATATGTAATCGGTGATCTCGATATCGTCTATCAAATCGTTGCTGGCGCGGATGTCGCGCATTGCTTCTTCGCCCAAACGCTGCTCTTGCAACGGAGTCAATACCGACTGCGCATAATCACCCAGGTCCGGCAAACCTTCAGCCAGTGCGATAGGGGCAAACAACAGTGCGATCACCGTAAACAGGTAAATAATTCTCACGCTTGGTATGATATACGTATCCAATGCCAAGTTCATTTATGAAAGATTCAGCTAACACAGACCCAGCTAATAAAATCATGCCCCAATTCACACATTTCGATACCGCAGGACAAGCACATATGGTGGATGTAGGTGCTAAAACCGAAACGCAACGTGTCGCCGTGGCAAGCGGCACCATTCGCATGCAAGCACAAACGCTGGCAATGATACAAGCGGGCGATTCCAAAAAAGGGGATGTACTGGGAATCGCCAGAATCGCGGCAATTCAGGCCTCCAAGCGCACCTCAGAGCTGATTCCGTTATGTCATCCCATCAGCCTGACCAAAGTGAGTGTGGAATTCAGCATCAATCAACAGGCGGCGGAAGTCACCTGCACCGTCACCGCGCAAACGGTTGGTCGTACCGGAGTTGAAATGGAAGCACTTACTGCTACCAGTGTAGCGTTATTGACCATCTACGATATGTGTAAAGCGGTTGATCGTGGCATGACCATGCATGATATCGGCTTGCTGGAAAAATCGGGTGGCAAGTCTGGGCTCTGGATAGCCAAAACCTGAGTCGGAGCCAAAAACCTAAATCACAGACAGGATGAATTCCCACTCGCCCGGATCGACCGGAGTAATGGATAGACGGTTTCCCCGCTGTAAAGTGCGCATGTTGGCAAGTTGCGGGTAAGTGTAAAGCTCAGTCAAGGGTAGCAATCGGGTTTTACGCACCAGTTTCACATCCACATTCACCCAGCGCGGATTTTCCGGCGTAGATTTGGCATCGTAATATCTGTGTTTGGGATCGAATTGAGTACGGTCTGGGTAAGCCAACTTGCTCACCTCTGCCAGCCCGGCAATCCCGGGTTCGGCACAATTAGAATGGTAGAACAGCACGCCGTCACCCGGTTTCATCTGGTCACGCATGAAATTACGTGCCTGATAATTACGTACGCCATACCAGTCTATGGTTTGATCAGGGAGTGATGCCAGGTCGTCTATCGAGACATCCGAAGGCTCGGACTTCATAAGCCAGTAGCGCATGGTTTTTTAACTAGTGGAAATAATCCCCGCGAATGCCGTTTTGGCCGTGCTCCTGAACGCTGGGCGTCAGGGGGTCGCAACGTAGAACGCATCAGGCTCACCTATGAAGGCGCGCACAACAGCATTCGGAGTGGTCACAACCAATGGCAAAAATATTGGTTCAAGAAGTTATAGCCTCAACGAACACCGCAGGGAAAGCGTAAAACCGAAAATCAGAACAGCTTCTCTTGATCCAGCATGGCCTGATCAAGTTGCTTCTGCATGATTCCGATTCTACGCTGCAAATCGCCAATGTCAAATCCACCTGTACGGGTAGTGAGTAATTCGTTGGTAATATTAAGGGCAGCCATGATCGCAATGCGCTCTACGCCAACCAAACGGCCAGAGTCACGAATCTCATTCATGCGCCGGTCAAGGAATGTAACCGCTTCCCGCAAACCTTCTTCTTCTTCTTCCGGGCATGCTATACGGAATTCTCGCCCCATGATGGAAACGTCTACATTTTTGATGTCGCTCATGCAGTTTCCTCCGGCAGGCTCTGCATGATGGACTGAATACGCTCACTCGCAGACAGCATATTGTCCTTGAGCTGACGGGTATCGCTTTGAGCGATCGCCAGCTCCTGCCGCAAGCGATGATTCTCAGTTTTTAAGCGCTGGTTGAGTTCAATAAACTTCACCAGCGAATCTTCTAATGTTTTTAAATCTGTTTCCATGGCGCAACTATAAAGTTAAAAATGCTTCAAGGTCAAGAAGTAAGCCATATTTATGAAAGTATTACAACATGTTACTCAAAAAAATATTGTCATCTTTTGTAGTTTGCCCTCTATAATTGAATCAAGTTGTCAGGTGTTTTCAAGCTCTTTCTGGCGAGAAAATTAAACGGGAAACAGGTACGTTCGGTGT
>Ga0265327_10000870_pt1 | contig 44779 bp, 41 predicted proteins | sample 41621metaG_FD_202089 | JGI IMG/M metagenome (GOLD analysis project Ga0265327, IMG submission 202089) | Rhizosphere microbial communities from Carex aquatilis grown in University of Washington, Seatle, WA, United States - 4-16-21 metaG | ecosystem: Host-associated > Plants > Roots > Rhizosphere... | reverse complement strand
ACTGCGGCCCTTAGTCGTGGGTTTGTCCTTGGCCCTGATGGCGGGCGGGGCGATGGCGGCGGAGCAAGAGGAGCATACCGGCCCGACCGAGCCGGTCGCCGAACCCACCCCCGAGCCGACCGGCGCGCTCGCCGCGGCGGGGCTGAACATCAACGACACCAAGTTCATGAAGCAATTGGGCGTGGTCTTGGGCGGTTGGGCGCAGGCCGGCATCACCTATAACGCCGGCAACCCGGACAACAATTTCAACGGCCCCGTCACTTTCGGCGACCGCTCCGGCGAATTCCAGTTGAACCAGCTTTACTTCTACCTGCAAAAGGCGGTGGCCACCGAGGGCGACGCCTTCAGCTTTGGCTGGCGGGCGGATTTCATGTTCGGCACCGATTCGATTTTCACCCAGGCCTATGGCGTGCCCAGCTATGACGTGAACAGCGGCAAGCCGTTGACGCGCAGCGAATGGGATTTGAATTTCCTCAGGAACACCAACCGCTTTTATGACATCGCGCTGCCGCAGGTTTATTTGGAGGCTTATGTGCCGGTCGGCAACGGCTTGAACTTGAAGCTGGGCCATTTTTACACGCCCATCGGCTACGAGGTCGTCACCTCGCCGGACAACTTCTTCTACAGCAAGCCCTACACCTTCCAATACGGCGAGCCCTTTACGCACACCGGCTTGTTGGCGAACTATACCGTCGACAAGAATTGGTCGGCGGTCGCGGGCTTGTTGACCGGCAGCGCGACCGGCGGCTGGGACGGCGGCTGGAACCAGCAACTGGGCAACTGGTCGGGCTTGCTCGGCGGCACCTGGAACACCGAGGACAAGGCGACTTCGGTCAACCTGACCGGCACCTACGGCGCGACCTCGGAACACAGCAGCACGGCCTGGGCGCTGTACAGCTTGGTGGTCAAGCATAATATTTTGGACAATCTGCACGCGGTGCTGCAGCACGACCACGGCTACGCCAACGGCGTGCTGCTAAACGGCTCGGTGCGGGACGCGGAGTGGTACGGGATCAATTCCTATTTGATGTATGACATCCTGGACAACCTGGGCGTGGGCGTCCGCGGCGAGTGGTTCCGCGACAACGCCGGCTTCCGCGTGTGTTCGCCGGGCCGGGTGTCGGCGGGGATCAACGTCGACGCGTCCGGCAACGCCTACAGCAACGCCGGCAATGTCTCTTCGGTGACTTGCCAGCCGGCCAGCTACTATGCCGTCACGGTCGGTTTGAACTACAAGCCGCTGAAATGGCTGACCTTGCGGCCCAATGTCCGCTATGACTGGGTGGACGGCACCTGGGCCGGGACGACGAATCCGTACAAGCCTTTCGGCAACGGCCCCGCCGGCGACGCCAAAGACGCCCAGTTCCTGTTCTCCGCCGACGCGGTGGTCACCTTCTGAGTGGTGTGTTGGGTGGTGGGGGCAGGGACGCCCTAGGGAAAAATGCGCCGCGAGGCGCATTTTTTTTGCCTCTCTGGGCGTGGAATCAGGCGGCCATCGCCGGCGCGGAATGGTTTTCCAGCCGCCTTTTCTCCAGCGCCGCTTCGCGGATGAGTTGGTGGGCGTCGCGCGCGCATTTGCCGCACTGCCCGCATGCGCCGCCCAGGCAGGCGCGCAGTTCGCGGAGGTTGCTCACATCCTGTTCATAGACCGCCTTGCGGATCTGGCGGTCGGTCACGTTTTTGCAGATGCAGACATACATGGCTTTCGCTCTTCCTCAAAGTTTGGACTTATGGATAGAGTTTAGCGCGGATGAGAATGCTTATCAATAAGAAAGGCGTAGCCACCTCTCTTTTTGGCCGACCGCCCCGGCCATCGCGGAGTCGTCCAGGCAGGCTTGCAGTTTGTCGCCGTCCAGCCTGAGCTCCGCGCCCAGCCGCAGGAACAACTCCCGCCCTAGCCCGCCCTGGCTCTCAAATAATTTTTGCCGCATGGCCCAATAGGCGTCCTGACGCCCGGCGCAGCGCGCGGCGGCGGCGGCGGCGCGGGCCTGCGCGTGGAACCCCAGCGGGAAGTCCCGCGCGACGTAGCGCGCCTTGCCGGTGTCGATGTAGCGCCGCTTGAACTCGGGGAAGGCCGCCAGGCCGAACTTCCTGCAGTACGGGCACTCGAAATCGCCGAACTCGGCGACCACGACCTTGGCCCCGGCGCCGCCCAGGACGGCCCCGCCGCCGAGCAGCTCCGCCAGCGGCAAGGCCCGCGCCCCGGCCCTGCCCTCGCCCGCCCCGTCCAGCCGCCTTTTCAGCGCGTCCACCTCCCCGCGCAGCCGGGCGTTGTCCTGGCGCAGCTCGGACAGTTGCCTCAGCACCTCGTCCTTCAGCCACTCGTCGGCGGCGGGGGAGGCTTGCGGAAAGGCGAGGGCGAGCGCCAGCAACACGGTCAGTTTGTTCATGTTCTTTTTCGCCGGGCGGTTGTTTGAAACAGGTGGTTTGCAGGTTGGGCAGCAGCCCCGTGGTTGCCCGGCATTGCATGGCCGGATGGGCAAGTCCGCATCGTTCGCGATTGATGCGGTTCGTTCCTCACCGCATCCTGCGATATTGCCGAATTACCGCATCTTACCGCGTTGGATTTTGATTTTTATTATTGTTAATTATCCTAAGAACTTCTTCGTATTTGATTCGCCCATTGACTGGATATACATCCATATGATAAGGAGACAGAGTTTTTCTTTTGTCTTGATTTTCTTGGGCTGAATAAAACAGAAAAACAAGGTATTCTTGGTCAAGACTGATCGGCACATCTGCAACGCGGTAGCTATGATCGCCACTCCTTGGTTTAATAGGGATAAGGAAAGCGCCGTGAGGCAATAATTCTGTATTATTTTCTAGTTTTTGGGTGAGTGATTGCAGTTCTTGCAGGTAGGCAGGCTCTTTTATGTCTCCCTTCTCAAGCTTATTTTCCAACGACTCAAGCTCTGCTTTTGTCTTCAAATATTCGTTTGTGAATATCAAATGCCTTAACGAGTCGTTTGGCTCGCTTGCATATGCTACTATCTTAAATCGCAAGTCCTTGCACCCAAGGCAATCTTTTAGTCGTTCCTTGACGGAAAAAGTGGTTGTGATAAATGCTTTATCCGATGATGTAACTTGTTTCATATAAACTATTTCCGGGATAGGCGATAGTTTAAAAGATCCAGTCACAACAGTAACCGCCTCTCCATAGCTGGCCCTTAATTTCGCTTCCAAAGACAAAGGAGGGTTGCAGTCGGGTGTGCTGCGGGGGCAAGCTACATCCTCTGCAACGCTTGTTGATAATATGCAAAATAATGCGATAAAAACTACAGTTAGGGTGATTCTTTCTTTAGACATGCCTAGTCTCCTCAATGATCTAATATGTACCATCTGGTTCTTCAGTCATGACTCCATCGACACAATTTGCTGAATATCTTGGCATTCCTCGAAAACCAGGGGTCTGGTGATTGCCGGATTGTTCATCAACATCAAAATATTCAGCATCAAAGTCGGTTTCAAGCTTTTTTTTGGCGTCATCGCATTCTGTTTGTGACCCATACAATGTTCCGATTCTGGCTTTGTACTTGTTGATTACGTTGATGTGGTCAGTGCTATGTACGTTTTCATGATTTACTGTGCGCTGAATATTGTCATCAGTGCGAGGGAGATAGATATGGCATCCTGGATTAATAGAATCCGAACGGATGGGTATCATTGTTGCTATGCTTATCGTCCAGCTATTTGGCGTTATATCTCCATCTAGGCCAAATTTTTGTTCTCCATCCACGCAAATGGATTTACAGCTTACATTGAAGTTATAGTCACCGTTGGAACTGAATACTCCCCAAGGAGTCTCCCCCTTTTTAGTAGTAACCGTATCGAAATAGGCTGGCGTTGGCCCCACAGATGGAGACGGCTTTTTCAATGGAGGGTCGTCCGGCAAATTCTTCAAGCCAGAATCACATTTTTGGCAAGGCTTATTGACCGGTTTGTCTGAATCATCAATGGCATCCAACACATTGCCGTTAAAGCAACCCGGCTTCTTGCAGTCCCCAACGATATTGAGCGAAGCCAATCGTGGGTCGTTGTCTCGCGGCACGCAGCCGCTGCAAAACCCGTCGGAGTCCGTGCAGACCGGGCAGCCATCGGCGCACCCGCCGTCGGCCGGCGGGCTGCCGCAGAACCAGCCGGCTTTTATGACGCCGACGCCGGGCGCCGGGGTTGCTCTCGATGACGCGGCCGTCGGCGCTGACGGTGCCGAGGCCGACGGCGACGAACTCCTCCAGGTCGTGGTCGAAGGAGTACATCTCGACCTGCGCGCCGGGCTTGCGGCCGTCGACGTTGGGCAGGGTGATGCGGGCGGGCGGGTCGAACCGGGCCCCGGCGGGCTGGATGGTGACGATGAACTGCGGCTGCATGCCGTTGGGCGGCGGCATCGGCACCTTGTCGGCGTTGACCGGGGTCACCGACAGTTTGCCCGCTTTCTTGCCGTCCGGGAAGGTCACCGACCCGGCCTTGACCTCCAGCTTGAAGCCGGGGACGGCCTTCAAGGTGATCACGGCGTCCTGCTCGCCCACCCACACGGCGTTGTCGGTGTCCAGCTTGACCAGGTGCACCGGCTCGGGCAGCGGGTTCTCCGCGCCGGCGACGGCGACGAGGTTGAACGGCAGGCTGGGCCACTCGCCCGGCACGGTGGTGGTGCTGCCGTCGACGACCAGGCGCAGCGGGCCGGGCGGGGCGTTGGCGATCAGGAAGCGGCCCTGGGCGTCGGTCGGTGACCACGGCCACGAGCGGCAGCGGCAGGACTGGCCGGCCGCGCCGCGTTGGTTGGAGCGGCTCGGTGTCTTGGCGGGGCTTAGATCTGCGATTGCAGGTAGTTCGGCAGGCCGATGGTGTCGATCAGGCGCAATTGCTTCTCCAGCCACCAGGTGTGGTCTTCCTCGGTGTCCTTCAGCAGTTTCAGCAGGATGTCGCGGGTTTCAAAATCCTGCACCGACTCGCAGAAGGCCATGACTTTGCGCAGATGGGGGATGACCTTGTACTCGTAGGCGAGGTCGCTGCGCAGCATGTCGGGGACGGCGGTGCTGGTGTCGATGGGGTCGCGCCGGCTCAGGTCGGGCGCGCCTTCGAGGAACAGGATGCGCTTGATGAGCAGGTCGGCGTGGAGTTGCTCCTCCGCCATCTCGTGGCTGATTTGCTCGTACAGCTTGTTCAGCCCGAAGTCCTGGTATCTTCGGGAATGGAGGAAATACTGGTCGATGGCGGTCAGTTCGCCGACGAGCAGGGCGTTGAGATGTTCGATGACTTCGGTGTGGCCTTTCATGTCCGGCTCCTGGGTTAGGTGGCAGGAGAGGCGGTCGCGCCTCCCGCTTAGGGTAAATTGAAGCAGAAATGCGTATACTAGTCACCCTAAAAAAAGCGCCCGGCCCAAGCCGCCGGGGCGTCCTTACGATCCACCCCGCGAGGGCGCAGCCGGCCGGGGGGATTGGCCCCTTTTCCCAATGGAACCCTAAATGACCGAAATCCACTATGAAGTGCGCGAGAAAGACCTGATCGCGTTCAACGAGCATCTGCTGGCCAACTCCGAGCGCGTCCAGAAGGTCATCCGCCGCCACCAGGCCCACATTCCGGCCGTGATCGCCGTGATCGCCTTGGCCTTGTTTTTTTATATGAAGGATCTTCCTTCTTCTATTTATGCGCTGGTGCTGGCCATGGCCTGGGGCCTGGGGGTGCCGTTTTTTTTGAAGCTGAACATGCGCAAGCAGATTCGCCAGATGTACAGCGAGACCGAGAAGGCCAACATCTTAGGGCGCTACAAGCTGGTGGCCGAGCCGGGCGGGCTGGTGGAGATCGGCGCGGACGGCGAGACCAGCAAGCTGGCGTGGAAAAATGTGCTGCGCGTCGAGGCGGAAAAGAAATATGTCTTCGTCTTCGTCTCGCTCAGCACCGCGCTGATCATTCCCGTCGACACCGTCGCCAAGGACAGCAACCTGGGCGCGTTCGTCAAGACCGTGGTCGAGTGCATCGAGAAAGCGGATTGACCGCTTTTGCCGTTGGCGCGCCGGCGGAACGCCGGCGCGCGATGATTTGCTCTTCACTTAGCTGCCGCCACCATGATTAGTTTTAAATCCCTGGCGCTGCGCCGGGGTACCCGGCTGTTGTTCGAGGAGGTCAGCCTCGCCATCCATCCCGGCCAGAAAGTCGGCGTGACCGGCGCCAACGGCGCGGGCAAGTCCAGCTTGTTCGGCCTGTTCTTAGGGGTTTTGCATCCCGACCATGGCGAGCTGAGCCTGCCGCCGGGCTGGGTCATCGCCCATGTCGCCCAGGAAACGGCGGCGGACAGCCGGCCCGCCATCGAGTTTGTGTTGGACGGCGACCGCGAATACCGCGCGATCCAGACCGAACTCGACCATGAGCAGGCGGGCGCGGACGGCATGCGCCACGCCCATCTGCACGCCCGTTTCGAGGCCATCGGCGGTTACGAGGCCAGGGCCAGGGCGGGGCGGCTGATGAACGGCCTAGGCTTCAATCCCGGCGACGAAGGCCGCGCCGTGGCGGAGTTTTCCGGCGGCTGGCGCATGCGCTTGAACCTGGCCCAGGCGCTGATGTGCCGCTCCGACCTGCTGCTGCTGGACGAGCCCACCAACCACCTGGACTTGGACGCCGTCATCTGGCTGCAAGACTGGCTGGCGAGTTACCCGGGCACTTTGCTGCTGATTTCGCACGACCGCGATTTCCTCGACGACATCGCCACCCAGATCGTCCACCTCGAAAACCAGACGGCGACGCTGTACAGCGGCAATTACACCGCCTTCGAGACGCGCCGCGCCGAAATGCTGGCGCAGCGGCAGGCGGCGTTCGAGAAGCAGCAGCGGGAAATCGCCCACATCCGCTCCTATGTGGACCGCTTCCGCGCCCAGGCCACCAAGGCCCGCCAGGCGCAGAGCCGGCTCAAGGCGCTGGCGCGCATGGAGCTGATCGCGCAGGCCCATGCCGACTCGCCGTTTGATTTCGATTTCCTGCCTTGCCCCAAAATGCCGAGGCCGCTGCTGCGCTTCGACGAGGTGGCCGTGGGCTACGGCGGCCGTCCGATCTTGGACAATGTCGAGCTGACCCTGTCGCCCGGCGACCGCATCGGCCTGTTGGGGGCCAACGGAGCGGGCAAGTCGACCTTGATCAAAACCTTGGCGGGCGTGTTGCCGATCCAGGCGGGACAGCGGATCGACGCCCAGGACTTGCGCATGGGCTATTTCGCCCAGCACCAGATCGAGCAGCTCACGATGGACGAAAGCCCGCTGTGGCATTTGCAGCGGCTGGACCCCAAAGCCACCGAAAAGGAGTTGCGCGGGTTTTTGGGCGGCTTCGATTTCCAGGGCGATGCCACGCTGGCCCCCATCGCGCCGTTCTCCGGCGGCGAAAAAGCCCGGCTGGCGCTGGCCTTGCTGATCTACCAGCGGCCCAACCTGCTGTTGCTGGACGAGCCTACCAACCACCTTGACCTGGAAATGCGCTATGCCTTAAGCCGCGCCTTGCAGGATTTCGAGGGCGCGCTGGTGGTGGTTTCGCATGACCGCTATTTGCTGCGCACGGTGGCCGACGATTTCTGGCTGGTGGCCGACGGGCGGGCGGGGCGCTTTGAAGGCGATTTGGACGACTACCGCAAGCTCTTGGGCGAGCGCCGCAATGCCCAGGCCGGCGCGGCGGAGGAGGCCAGGCCCGCCGTTTCCCGCAAAGACCAGCGGCGGCAGGACGCGGAGCGTCGGCAGCAACTGCGGCCGCTCCAGCAAGCGCTGGCCAAGGCCGAGGCCGCGCTGGAAAAGCTGGGCGAGGCCCGGGCCGAGGCCGAGGCGCGGCTGGCCGACCCGGCTATGTACGAGCCGGGCAACCAGGCGCGCATGCAGGCCCTGCTGCTGGAGAAGGCCCGGCTAGGCCGCGAGCTGGAGGAGGCTGAAGCCGCCTGGCTGGAGGCCGGCGAGGCGCTGGAGGCGGCCGAGCAGGCGCAGGCGGCGGAAACGATAAGCTAATCCCCCTAAGGAGACTTGTGATGCCCTTGATCCGACTGTTCCTGGATATCTGCCTGTTCCGCAAGGGGCCGCAAGACGTGCCGGCCTCTATGATGTTGCTGCGGTTCGCGCTGGCGGCTTATTTTCTGGTGGGCGTGGCGCTGACGGTGCTGGAAGCGCCTTGGCTGGAAGGGATCGCCCAGGTTTTGCTGGAGGCGGCGATGCTGCTGGCGTTTGTTTGGGTCAGCCTGTTGGCGGCGGGGAAGACCAGCCGCTGGCTGCAAACCCTCATCAGCATGCTCGGCACGGACGCGCTGATCAGCGGTGTCGCCATCCCCCTGGAAGCGTTGCTGCTCGTCAATCCACAAGCCAGCGTCGTGCATTTGATCCTGCTGCTGTTGATGCTTTGGCATCTCGGCGTGGTCGCCCACATCCTGCGCCACGCCTTGTCGCAGACGCTGGCCGTGGGCCTGGGCCTGGCCATCGTCTATGTGGCCTTCAGTGTGCAGGTGCTGGTCATGTTGTTCGGCGCGCCGACGGCGTCCGGTTAAGCGCTTTTTCCTTGCCGCGCCCGGCGGCTTAAACGGGTTTGCGCGCCTGTGACGGAATTGTTACGATCTGCCACATGGCTTGTCCCCAGTGCCCGCCGGGGGTGGGCGGGCCGTCCAAGCTGAAGGCGTTTTGAGCCTTGCCTGCGGCCGCGTGCGGATCGCCCCGAATGGCCATGACTCCAAGCCCTTGTCCTTTTGTCGCAGAGGGGGATTTACCATCATGGCGGTTTTGCGGGAAAAACTTTTGGGCTGGGGCCGGATCATCGTCGGCGGGCCTTTGGGCCTGGTGGCCTGGGGCATTTCGGGCGCCAGCGCCGTGGCGATCCTGATGTGGGGTCTCAGCACCGTGGCTATTCCGCTGCTGATGCTGAAAACGGCGTCTTGGGGGATCTGGGGTTTCGGCGTGTTCCGCGAATCGAAAACGCGCACGGCCTTGTTGAAAAAAAGCCGCCCCTCCGTCCTTCCGCCGCCCGATTCCCCGTCCTAGCCCGTCCTTTCCACGCCGTAGACGGCCAACAGCCGGTGTTCCGCCCCGGGGGCGAGGCTGACCGTGTCGTCGGCGGCGTTGGCGGTTTCGACGCAGACCATGCCGAGATGGCCGTCCCTCCCCAGATCGCCCAATTGCTCGCCCTTTTCGATCCAAGGATTCCAGACGATGGTGGAGGCGCTGCCCTGCTTGCCGACGCGGATGCGGCGGCCTGCGAGGGGGTCGTCGATCAGGCAGTCGCCGCCTGCGTCCAGATAGACGCGGTCCACCTCGCCGCTGATGCTGACCGGCCCCTCTTGCCGCTTGCGCTGCCCGTCGAGCTTGTCGAGGTAGGGACGGCCTTCCAGCCCTGAGATGGCGATCCGGCGCACATCGGCGACGCGGAAATAGGTGTGCAGCGCCTGGCCCAGCACGACGGTTTCCGTCCCCCGGTTGCGGGTCAGCAATTCGATTTCCAGCGTCTTGCCCACGGTCAGGCGGATTTCCACCGCCGTGTCATGGGGCCACAGCGCCGGGTTGGGCGGCAAGCGCAGGCTTATGCGGGTCGCCCCGTCTTCCGTCGCCGCGGTGGCCGACACCTCCCAGGGCGAGGTGCGGGCGTAGCCGTGGGCCGGAAAGCCCGGCTCGCTGGCGTGCGCGCCGAACCAGGGCCAGCAGACCGGCACGCCGCCGCGGATCGCCTTGCCTTCGGCGAAGGCGGCCGCGGGCGACAGCCAGACCACCGGCGAGTGTCCGCGCGGCGTCCAGTCGGTCAGTTGCGCCCCTTGCAGGAACACGGTGGCGCGGGCTTGGGTGTTGGCGATCTCCGCCACGGCCAAGCCGCCGGGGGTTTTGCGGAAACGCAGATGGCCGGGAATGGCGAATGTCCGGTTCAAAGCCGGCAGGTCTGGACGGGGCACGGTGTCTCCTGATGGTTGTCGATGTCCGCGGGGAAGCGCCGGCATCTGGTGGGCGTGAAATGTGACGGGTTCAGTCCGGCCAGAATTCCGCATCCAGCGCCTGCTCGCCAGTCCAAGGGCATTGTGTCGGAAATATTTCAAGTGGAAGGCCGGTTTCATCCGCGGCGCTGTTGCGGGCGTCCTCGTAGGCGTCTGCCATGATTTCCGCCAGGCTGCTTTTCAAGCCGGGGTTTTTCCGCAGGTGCTTGGGTATTTTGCGGCGTTGTTCCTGGATGGTCAGCCGCCAGCTTGCACCGCGGAAGGCCGGCTGGCAAAGCCATTTCAACAGGTGCGAAAACAACAGTTCAAACCGGCTTTCAAGCTGGTCGTATTGCCGGTTTCCCATGTCTTCTATTTCCTCGGCGAGAGTGTTCAAATCCAGTTCGCTGAACCGGCTTTCGCGCAACAACTTGGCCTGCCGGTGTGTCCAGGTGTAAAAGTCTTGAATAGGGGCGCTCATCGGTTAATGCCTCTCTGATGTGACGGTGTGGCAGCCTTATGCTACCGGGTTGCCGGGCGCTCGGCTAGGGCGCGCCGCTGGCCGCCAGCCTCCGCCGCAGCCGCTTGCCCAGCGCCATGCTGGGTACTTCGATGAAGCGGTAGGACAACGCGGCGAGGGCGGTGGAAAGGGCAAGGTTGGCGGCCAAGCCCAGCCACCAGGCGGGAACCAGCCCGGCGGGCGGAATGTCCAGCAAGGCCAGGAATCTCGGCGTGGCCATGATGAGCACCGCGAAATGGAGCAGATAGATGCTGTAGGACATCTTGCCGACCTGGCGGAACCCGGCGAGCGACAGCAGCCGCTGCGTGCTGGCCGAGCCAAACGCCGACAGCAGCAGCGCGCCCGAGCCCAGGCCGGTCAGCCAGCCTATCCAGCCAGGATTGATGTCATCGCCCAAGGTTGCCCCGATAGTATAGAGGAAGAGCCCCAGCACCCAGCCGCAGCGCCGGGCCAGGGCGTGAAGCCGCAGCCATTGGCCCAGCCGCTCGTGGTGCTTGGCAATCGCGATCCCGAGCATGAAATGGAATAAAAACGGCGACGCGCCCAGCAGCAAGATCGCGGACAAGGCGGCGAGTGCCAGCCAGAGCGTGCCCCTCGCCGCCAGCATAATCCCCGCCGGGACGAGCAGCGACAGTGCCAACTCAATGCTCAGCGTCCAGGCTTGCGGCAGATACACCATGTCCATCCGCATGCCGAGCAGAAAGCTGTCTTTGAAAAACTCCGGCCAGCCCGCCGGGCGTCCCCACATATAAGGCAGCCAGGCGTTCAGTTTGGGGGTGGTGGCAGGCAGGCTTGCCACGGTGGCTTGCCAATGCTGATAGAGCGGGGCGCTCAAGGCCAGCGCGGCGAGGTAGGGTGGCCAGATGCGGCAAACCCGTTCGACGCAGTAGATGAAATAATCGCGCGGCTTGAAATAGACCAGGCCCGGCGTGGCGGCGTGGCGGAAATGGCGCAGCGACAATACCAGGCCGCTCAACACGAAAAACAGCGACACGGCGGCCCCGCCGTCCCAGCCGATATGCAAAGGCGTGTTGGAGAGCAGGCGGTTGCAGACGTCGGTGCGGCAGGGCAGGTCGTAGCTGTTGACATAGTGCGAGCCGATCACCGTCAGCGCGGCCAGGCCGCGCACCGAGTCCAGCCAGGCCACATGGCTCCCCTCAGGTTTGGGGCCGGAGGCTCGGTGAGGGGTTGAAATGCTTGATGTATCCAATCGAATGCCGGTTACGACGCGATGCTGAAAACCCCTTGCCCGCCTACGGGCCGGGCGCGGGGACGGCACTATAGGTAGCATTTCAATGCCCTGAAGTCCATTCCATTTTGGAACTGGGCCAGCCAGTCGCCCGGATGGAGCGCATCCGCTCTCCTATCAAATTCATCAATGCGGCTATGAATAAAAGCCATTTAACAGTTTGGGATGTCTAGGCTTACTGTAGCGCGGGTCAACAACCCTTCAGGAAGCCGTCATGAGAAAAGCCGTCCCCGTTTTGCTATTCGCGCTCGCATTCAATGCGGCAGCCGACCCCAGCTCCAATTACAACATCATCGCCAGACTCGGCCAAGGCCCCGGCAATGTGACGGTGGCCGGTTCCGGTCGTATCATCCTGAGCCAGCATCAGTTTTACTCACCCCAATCGTCGGTGGTCGAATACCAGGGCAAGGATGCGGTGACGCCTTTTCCCAACCCAGCCTTGAATGACCGAAGCAGCCAGTCCGGTCTGAAGCTGGATTCGGTGCTGGGCATCCGCACCGACGCGAGCGGCATGGTCTGGATGCTGGACAACGGGATGCGCAGCGGCGTGACGCCCAAACTGGTGGCTTGGGACACCCAGGCCGACCGGTTGCACCGCGTCATCTATCTGCCCGCGCCAATCACACCGAAGGACGCCTTCGTCAACGATTTCGCAATTGACAGCGTCCATAACCGTATTTTCATCAGCGACCCGGCGGGCGGGGCCAACGCGGCGATCATCGTCGTCGATCTGGAGACCGGCGCGGCACGGCGGGTTTTGCAAGGCCATGCCAGCGTGGTGCCGGAGAACATCGACTTGGTCATCGATAAGCAGCCTGTCCAGGTGAAAGATGCGGCCGACCATCTTTCCCGTCCGCATATCGGCGTCAACCCCATCACCGAGGACTTGCAAAACGAGTGGGTGTATTTCGGGCCTATGCACGGGCTTTCCCTTTACCGGATCAAGGCGGCGGATTTGGCGGACGAGCACTTGAACGATGAAGTGCTGGGCCGGAAAGTGGAACGTTACAGCGCCAAGCCGATTTCCGATGGGATCAGCATCGACCGCGACAATAACATCTACCTAGGTGAATTGGCGGAGAACGCCATCGGCGTCATCAAGCCGGATCGCAGTTACCAAAGGCTCGCCCAAGATCCCAACCTGTCCTGGGTGGATTCGCTGAGCTTCGGGCCGGACGGGAAGCTGTATGCCGTGGTCAACCGGCTGCATCAATCGGCGACCTTGAATGGCGGCGAGGGACTTTCCAAACCGCCCTATTTCCTGCTTAGGATCGACGCCTTGGCGCCCGGAATGCCGGGGCGCTAAGCCAATTCACGGCAAACCTGCCTGATCTGCTCCCGCAACCAGCGCTGGGCCTGTTCCTTTTCCCGCAAGGGATGCCAGATCATGACGGAATTATACGGCGGCAACTCGAAGGGCAAGGGCACGATCTTGAGCGGTGCGATCCGCGTGAATCGCTCGGCGGTGCGCCTAGGCAAGGCCAAGATCATATCGGTATTCGCCACGATCAACGGTGCCGAAAGAAAATGCGACACCATCAAGGCGATTCGCCGTTCCAGTCCGTGTTCCGCCAGCCAGACATCGACCTGCCCGCCGCTGGTGCCCGTTCTTGAGATCAACATATGGGGGAGCTTGATGAATTCCTCCAAGCTCATTGTTGCGCTGACGCTGGGATGGTCGGCGCGGACGATGCAGACCATCCCATCATCAAACAAGGTCTCACACAGAAACGGCTTGGGCGGCTTGAGCATCACCTCGAAACCCAATAGCACATCCACTGTGCCGTCCTCCAATTCGGTCGATGGAAAACTCGTGCCGGTGCGTCTGAACTGGAGGCTGATGCCGGGTGCCTGGACATTGACGCGGGCCGCCAAGGGCGTTGCGATCAGCACCTCGATATAGTCCGTCGCGGCGATGACAAAACTAAGCTGGCTGGTGTTGGGATCGAAGTCTTCCGGCGAGCGGATCAGGCGCTCGATGTCATGCAGCACCGCACGGACCGGCTCGACCAAGGCCAGCGCGCGCTCGGTGGGCTTCATGCCCGCCGGGGTTTTCACGAGCAAAGGATCGTCCAGTTGCTGGCGCAGCCGCTGCAAGATATGGCTCATGGCCGACTGGCTGACGAACAGGCGCTCCGCCGCCCGCGACACATTTTGCTCTTGCATCAACAAATCGAAAGCGACCAATAAATTCAGGTCGAACCGACGTAATTCCGGCATCGCTTGGCCCTCGCTTGGCGTTATGGGATTTCTTCATGCCCCCATGAAAACTCATCATTTTACGGCGCGGGGGGTGACGCCTAAAGTGTCGCCATCGTGCCGCCGTCCCTCGCCGAAACCCGGTTCGGCGGCACCCTTTATGATCCCACAAGAGGAGAAGCCCCATGGCGACGACCCCATTTTTCGATATTCCCGCGCAACCCTACACCGGGGAGAAGGCCAGGCTGTCACGAGCCTATGACTATCTCATCCTGGTGTTGGCGCTGTTTTTGTTCATCGGCGCGTTCCACCTGCACATGGCGCTGACCGTGGGCGATTGGGACTTTTGGCTGGACTGGAAAGACCGCCAATGGTGGCCGCTGCTCACGCCGTTGATGGCAATCACATTCCCCGCCGCCGTCCAGGCCGTGTTATGGACGCACTTCCGCCTGCCCTTGGGGGCGACGCTGTGCATGGCCTGCCTGTTGATCGGCACCTGGATCACCCGCGTCTTCGCCTATCACTACTGGAATTATTTCCCCATCAACATGGTGCTGCCGGCGACCTTGATGCCCAGCGCCTTGGTGTTGGACGCCATCTTGATGTTGAGCAATAGCCTGACCGTCACCAGCATCTTCGGCGGCATGTCCTTCGCTCTGCTGTTTTATCCGAGCAATTGGCCGATCTTCGCAATGTTCCACATGCCGGTGGAATACGGCAACGCCCAATTGACCCTCGCCGATGTGTTTGGCTTCCAATACATTCGCGCCGGTAGCCCTGAATATCTGCGGATCATCGAACGAGGCACCTTACGGACTTACGGTCAATACGCCACGCCGTTGTCGGCCTTCTGTTCGGCCCTGCTATGCACCTTGATGTACCCGCTGTGGTGGCATCTGGGCAAGTGGTTCGCCACGATTCGTTATGTGAAGGCTATCTGAGGACGCCGCCATGTTGAAACGCATCAAAAACCTCGTCGGCACCGTTTGCCTGGCCCTCTCCTGCCTGGCCGTCGTTCCAAACAGCGCTTTTGCCCACGGCGAAAAGGCGCTGGAGCCGTTCATCCGTATGCGCACGATCCAATGGTACGACGTGCAATTTAGCCAGGATAAGCTGGCGGTCAATAGCGAAGTCGCCATCACCGGCAAATTCCATGTGGCCGAGGATTGGCCGAGCAGCGTCCCCAAGCCGGACATGGCGTATCTGAACGTGTCCACGCCGGGGCCGGTGTTCATCCGCACCGAACGTTATTTGAACGGCCAGCCTTGGGTCAGTTCCGCCGCGTTGAAGCCGGGCGGCGATTACGATTTCAAAATCGTGCTGAAAGGCCGTCTGCCGGGCCGTTACCACATCCACCCCTTCTTCAATCTGCATGACGCCGGGGCCGTGATGGGGCCGGGCCACTGGGTCGAAGTCACCGGCGACGCGGCGGCCTTCAGCAACACTGTCAAAACCCTAGGCGGCGCAACCATCGACATGGAATCGGTCGGCTTTGCCAATGGCGTGTCCTGGCATGGGCTGTGGATCGTCTTGGGCACGGCTTGGCTGCTGTGGTGGGTGCGCCGGCCTTTGTTCCTGCCCCGCTACAAGATGCTCCAGTCGGGCAGGGAGCAGGAATTGATCACCCCCTTGGATAAGACTATCGCCAAGGGCATCTTGGTCGTCGTGCCGCTGTTTGTGTTCGGTGCTTATGCCTTGGCGGAAAGCCAATACCCGAACAATATTCCGCTGCAAACCGCGCTGGATCAAATCGACCCGTTGCCGCCCGTCGTCAACACCAGCCTGGTTCAGATCAAAGTCACCCGCACGGAATACCACATCGCGGGCCGCTCCATGAACATGGTGGCGCAAATCCACAATCTGTCCGACCAGCCGGTCCAGATCGGCGAATTCACCACGGCCAATCTGCGTTTCATCAATCCTGCGGCGGGCCTGCCGGCCAAGGATCAAGGCGATACGATGGTCGCGGCCAAAGGCCTCACCGTCGACGACGCGCAGCCGATCCAGCCGGGCGAAACCCGGACAGTCCGCATCGCCGCGGCGGATGCCTTATGGGAAACGGAAAAGCTGGAAGGCTTGTTCCGCGACGCCGACAGCCGCATGGGTGGTTTGCTGTTTCTCTACGATGCTGGCGGCAAGCGTTATATCGCCAGCGTCTCGACCGCCGTCATTCCCAAATTCGACTGACACCGAACCCCAACACCTTAAGAGGCACTACTTATGGCTGTCACATCCTTAGACCGCTTGCCTGCACAGGCAGACAATAAAACCCGGCTTCCTTGGTATATCAGGGATTTATATAAATACCTGCTGACCTTCGCCGGGCTGACCATCATGTATGTGGGCTTGCGGCTTTATCAGGGCGCTTATGGCGTTCTGGCCGGGCTGGATTCCACCGAACCCGCCTTCCAAACTTATTGGATGCGCTTGTTCCATATCGAATTAACCGTGTTGGCCTTGGTGTTTCCGGCCCTGTGGGGCTACCTGTGGTTTACCCGCGACCGGAATATGGGCGCGCTCGCGCCGAAAGAGGAAATCCGCCGCTATTTCACGCTGACGATGTGGATCAGCATTTACACCTTCGCGGTGTATTGGGCGGGCAGTTATTTTGCCGAACAGGATAATTCCTGGCATCAGGTCTCGATCCGGGACACGCCCTTCACGGCCAACCATATCATCGAGTTTTATTTCAACTTCCCGCTGTATGTGCTGCTGGGCGGCTCCGCCTGGATCTACGCCCGGACCCGTTTGCCGCTGTATGCCAAGGAAATCTCGCTGCCGTTGACCTTGGCGGTCATCGGGCCGTTCATGATCATGGTCAGCGTCGGCTTCAATGAATGGGGCCATACCTTCTGGTTCCGCGAAGAGTTCTTCGCCGCGCCGATTCACTGGGGATTCGTGCTGGGGGTCTGGTTTGCGCTGGGCGTGGGCGGAATCCTGCGGCAGCAGGTCATTCGGATGGTCGAGTTGCTCGACCAAATCGAAGATGCGGCGTAGTCGAGTTCATTACGCCTGGGTGGTTCTGGCCGTTGCCTTCCTGGCCCTGCTGGTAGCGGCGGCCATGCGCTCGGTGCCGGGGATTATCCTCCACGCCCTGGAACATGAATTCGCTTGGTCTAGGGAAGAGATTACCCTAGCCGTTTCCATCAATCTGCTGTTATTCGGGTTGGCGGGGCCTTTCCTGGGCCGGTTGATGGATACCTACGGCCCCCGTGTGGTGGTGGCTTGGACAGCCAGCTTGATAGCCCTAGGGTCGGCGGGGACTGTGTTCATGCAAGCGCCCTGGCAAATGCACCTGCTTTGGGGGGTCTTGGTCGGCGCAGGTTCGGGCGGGTGTTCGATGGTCATGGGATCGGCGCTGGTGAACCGCTGGTTTGTGGCCCGGCGGGGACTCGCCTTGGGCGTTTTAGGGGCGGCCATGTCCGCGGGCCAATTGATCTTCACGCCGCTGCTGATGTATCTGGACATTGCCTATGGCTGGCGTTCGGCGACACTGTGCGTCGCCCTGCTCATGGGCTTGGTCGTGCCCCTGGTCTGGATTTTCTTGCGCGACGACCCGTCCATGCTGGGGTTGCAGGCTTATGGCGAGCTCGGCCTCCAATCGAAACCGACCCGGCCTGATCCTCATCCGATGCGGCGGGCCATCAAAACCGCTGAATTTTGGCTGTTGGCCTCCAGTTTTGGCGTTTGCGGGCTGACGACGTCGGGCTTGTTTCAAACCCATTTAATCCCCCATGGGCTGGAGCATGGCTTTTCCGAAATGACCATGGCGGTTTCTTTGGGTGTCATGGGCGCGACCGATATAGTGGGCACCATCACTTCAGGCTGGATCTGTGATCGCTTCGGCAAACGCGGGCCGCTGGCGGTCTATTACCTGCTTCGCGGCGCAACATTGCTGGCCCTGCCAGCCATCGACAGCACCTTTGGGCTGATGGTTTTCTCAGTCATCTTTGGGCTAAATTGGCTTTCCACCGTTCCGGCGACGTCCGCCCTCGCGGCAGATTGGTTCGGCAAACAAAATGTCGGTGCGGTGTTTGGTTGGATATTTTTCGCCCATCAACTCGGCGCGGCGGTTGCGGCCTATGGCGCTAGTTTCCTGCATCGGTGGGGCGGAGACTATACCCTCACCTTCTCGATGGCCGGGGCATTTGCCATCCTCGGCTCCGGACTCGTCCTCTGTATCCGCCGACAGGAATCCTATGCCCGAACCAGTCGCTGATTCCATCGTCCACGCAGGTTCAGGCCTCCGGCTTGCCCGAGGTCAAGCCCAGCCTTTCCCGCGCCCGGTCTTTGGCCTGCTCGGATTTGCGCAGCAGCACATAGACCGCGCCGGTGCCGCCGTGGAAGCCCTGGGCGCTGTGGAAGGCCATGATTTCCTGGAACAGGGGCAGCCAGCGGGCGACGTGGCTTTTCATCAGCGCCTGGCCTTCTTTGCCGCGGCCGCCTTTGCCGTGGTTGATCAGCGCCGTGCGCACTTCGTAGCGGACGCAGTCGTGGATGAAGTCAAACACTTGCGTCCGCGCCTCTTCCAGACTCATCAAATGCAAGTCCAGCGTCGCCTCGACGCGGTAGCCGCCTTGTTGCAGCCGCAGGAACACCCCGTGCTGCACGCCGCCGCGCTTGAAGCTCAACACCTCCTGCGGGTGGACGGGCTGGACGAAGCCGGTGGTGAGGAAATTGCCGTCCGGGCCGGCCGGCCTTTGCGCCGCCGAGCGGCGGTACAGCGTGCCCGGCTCGGGCTTCTCGCGCGGGCGTTTGGGCGCGGCGGCGGGCGCGCTTTTCAGCGGCCGCACATCGCGCATTTCTTGTTCAAAAAACTGCTGGTCGTCGGATGTCATGGCGGCAAAAAACGGGGGGCTGCGTTCTCCGCATTATAAGGGGCCGGGCCAAGCCGCGGGCCAAAAAAAAGAGGGGCCGGCGGCCCCTCTTTTCAATCGCCGCTATGGGTCGGCGCGCAATCGGCGGCTCATTCCCCGGCCACGACGATTTTCTTCGGTTGCAGCGGGGATTTTTTCGGGATGACGATTTCCAGCACGCCGCTGGCGCAACGGGCCGAGATGCCCTCGGCGTCCACCGTGTCCGGCAGCGAGAAGCGGCGGTGGAAGCTGCCGAAATGCCGTTCGACGCGCTTGTAGCCCTCGCGCTGGCTGCGGGCCTCGGTCTCTTTCTCGCCGCTCAGCGTCAGGATGCCGTTTTCCATGCTGATGTTGATGTCGGCGGGGCTGACGCCGGGCAGGTCGGCCAGCAGCACGTAGCGCTCGGGCTCTTCTTTGATGTCCACCGCCGGCGCCCATTCCGAAGTCGCCGACGCGCCTTCCGCGGTGCCGCCGCCCAGCTCATGCTTGCGCTCCAGTTCGCGCTGCAATTGCGTTAACAGGTTCCAAGGTTCGTAAAGTGTGGCCATGATCGTCTCCTTGTGGTGTGTTGTCAGAACACTAGAAGATATAGTTGCTGGCGGGGATTTATTCAAGCCGGGCGGGGCAGAATTTTTGCGGCCCCTGATGGCAAATGATGAAACGCTGGCTTGTGGGAGCGGTTTTCAACCGCGACCCTGGCCTGCGGCCTGCGCGGCAATGGTGCCATGCGGCGTCCTTGGGGGCGGACAGGGGAAAAACGGGTTCACCGATTGCGCTTTCAAGTGCGACAATATTCAAGCTGTTGAAACTTCAGACGATGTGCTTGCGAACATGAATAAGCTGACCCTACTCCACGCCGACATCGACGCCCGCGCGCAGGCGACTTTAGCCGGCCGTTCTGATTGGCTGTGCCGCAAGGGCTGCGACGGCTGTTGCCGGCGGCTCGCCGAAGTGCCAAGGCTCACGGCGGCGGAATGGGCGTGGCTGCGCGAGGGGCTGGCCGCTTTGCCTGCGGAGCTGCTGGCGGAGATCGGCCGGCGCGTCGCCGCGCTGACGGCCTCGCGGCCTGTCGTCTGCCCGCTGCTCGACCAGCAGGCGGGGGCTTGCCGGGTCTACGCCCACCGCCCGGTGGCCTGCCGCACTTACGGGTTTTATGTCCAGCGCGCACAAGGCTTGTACTGCAAGGAGATCGAAGCCCAGGTGGCCGCCGGCCAGTGGGCCGACGTGGTGTGGGGCAACCACGACGCCGTCGACCGCCGCCTCGCCGAGTTGGGCGAGACCCGCGAGTTGACCGAGTGGTTCGAGCGGTGGGTTGGCGGCGGCGAGTTAAGGTAGGTCGGGCAACGGCTTTATCGTTGCCCGACAATTATGTGGGAGTGTCGGGCGCAAAGAGACGCGCCCGACCTACAGGGCTACAGGGCTACAGGGCTACAGCCCTGCCGAAGGATTTATTCGAGCAGGTCGTGCGGAGTTGCGGCCAAGGCATGCGAGAACATCGCCAGCCACTCCTTCTGTGTTTGCGTGTCAGGAACTTGCGTTCCTCGGGCTCGACTCAGCATACGAAATGCCTCATCCGGCGTAATGCCCAGTAGGGATAGCACACACCCGGCAATGAGGCTGGATCTCCCGATTCCGGCACGGCAATGAATGGCGAGAGCAGCACCCGAGCGAAGCTGGCCTATCAATGCCTGGACGAGTTCTCTTGCTTCCTGGTGAGAGTTGGGTACGCCACGATCTGAAATTGGGTATGAAATGAAATTGATGCCTTGCTCTTCACAAAGCTTTTGTTCATTGAGTAGATCGAGTTCCCGCGCCTCGTGATCTTCGAGGAGCGAAACGACGATGGAAACTCCTGAGCTATGCCACCCTGCAACCTCGTCAGGTAGCCAATCTCCAGCGCGGGGGCGAGGCATGATTGCGAGCCGAAGCGGCTCGATGTCTCGAACCCAGTAGATTTCAGGTGCCATCGATCAGCGATCCAATCTTTTCAAGATTAACCCACCCAAACCCGTGCATTCCTAAACATCCGCAGCCAAGGCCCATATTCGCCCCAGTCGGCGGGATGCCAGGAATTTTGCACGGCGCGGAAGCAGCGCTCGGGGTGCGGCATCATGATGGTGAAGCGGCCGTCTTCGGTGGTCAGCCCGGTCAGCCCCAACGGCGAGCCGTTGGGGTTGGACGGGAAGGCTTCCGTCGCCTGGCCGCGGTTGTCGATATAGCGCAGCGCCGCCAAGCCTTGATCCAACACTAAACGCGGATCTTCCTGGAACTCGGCGCGGCCTTCGCCGTGGGCGACGACGACGGGCAGCCTGGAACCGGCCATGCCGGACAGGAAAATGGACGGGGAGGACAGGATTTCGACCATCGCCACGCGGGCCTCGAACTGCTCGGACAAGTTGCGCTGGAAGCTCGGCCAATGTGCCGCGCCGGGGATCAGCCCGCGCAGATGCGCCATCATCTGGCAGCCGTTGCACACGCCCAGGCCGAAGCTGTCGGCGCGGGCGAAGAACGCGGCGAATTCGTCCCTGGCCCTCGGGTTGAACAGAATGGACTTGGCCCAGCCGCCGCCCGCGCCCAGCACGTCGCCGTAGGAGAAGCCGCCGCAGGCCGCCAAGCCTTTAAAATCCCGTAGGCTCAGCCGGCCTTCGATGAGGTCGCTCATATGCACATCGACGCTGGCGAAACCGGCGCGGTCGAACGCCGCCGCCATTTCGACATGGCCGTTGACGCCTTGCTCGCGCAGGATGGCGACGCGGGGGCGGGCTGAGTGGATGAACGGCGCGGCGATGTCTTCTTTCACGTCGAAGCTCAACAGACTGTGCAGGCCGGGGTCGTGGTCGTCGCCGACCGCCTCGAACTGCGCCTGCGCGCAGCCGGGGTTGTCGCGCAGCGCCTGCATCCGGTAGCTGGTCTCCGCCCAGATTTTCTGCAAGTCGGCGCGGCTGGCGGCGAACCATTCCTGGCCTTGGCGCTTGATGCTGACGCGCTGGTCGTCGCGGGGCTTGCCGACGACCAGCAGCGCCTGGTCGAGCCCGGCCGCCTGCAAGCGCGCCAGCACCTCGCTCAGTTGGTCTTCGCGGACTTGCACGACCGCGCCGAGTTCTTCGTTGAACAGCGCGGCCAAGGGGTCTTCGCCCAGGCCGTCCACGTCGATGTCCGCGCCGCAGCGGGCGGCGAAGGCCATTTCGCAGACCGCCGCCCACAGCCCGCCGTCGGAGCGGTCGTGGTAGGCCAGCAACAGCCCGTCGCGCTTCAGCGCCTGGATTTCGGCGAAGAAGGCTTTGAACAGCGCGGGGTCGTCCAGATCCGGGCATTGGTCGCCCATCTGCCGGTAAACCTGGGCCAGCACCGAGCCGCCGAGGCGGTTCTTCCCCAGCCCCAGGTCGATCAGCACCAGCCGCGTCGGGCCTTCGTCCATCCGCAATTGCGGAGTCAGGGTGTCGCGGATGTCCGCGACCGGGGCGAAGGCGGTGATGATTAGCGACAGCGGCGCGGTCATCAATTTTTCCTCGCCGCCGTCGCGCCAGACGGTTTTCATAGACAAAGAGTCCTTGCCCACCGGGATGGCGATGCCCAATGCCGGGCATAGTTCCAGGCCCACGGCCTTGACGGTGTCATAGAGGCGGGCGTCTTCGCCGGGCGCGCCGGCCGCCGCCATCCAGTTAGCCGACAGTTTCACATCGCCCAGCGCGGCGACGGAGGCGGCGGCCAGGTTGGTCAGCGCCTCGCCGATGGCCATGCGCCCGGAGGCCGGGGCGTCGATGACCGCCAACGGGCTGCGCTCGCCCATGGCCATGGCCTCGCCGGTGTAAGCCTGGAAGCCCGAGGCGGTGACGGCGACATCGGCGACCGGAACCTGCCAGGGGCCGACCATCTGGTCGCGCGCGACCAGCCCGCCGACCGAGCGGTCGCCGATGTGGATCAAAAAGCTCTTGTCCGCGACCGCCGGGAAGGCCAGGATGCGCTGGGCCGATTCGGCGATGTGGATGCCCGCCAGGCTTAACGGCGACAACGGGGGATTCAGCCGGGCCACGTCGCGGCGCATTTTCGGCGGCTTGCCGAACAGCAGGGACATCGGGATGTCGATGGGGTGGTTTTGGAACAATTCGTCGCTGAGGATCAGATGCTCCTCTTCGCTGGCGTGGCCGACGACCGCGTAAGGACAGCGTTCGCGTTGGCAAAATTCGTCGAACAGCGCCACCGCCTCGGGCTTGACGGCGAGGACGTAGCGTTCCTGCGCCTCGTTGCACCAGATTTGCAGCGGCGACAGGCCGGGCTCGTCGTTCGGCACCCGGCGCAGCTCGAACCGCGCCCCGCGGCCGCCGTCGTGGATGATTTCAGGCAAGGCGTTGGAGATGCCGCCGGCGCCCACGTCGTGGATGGACAGGATCGGTGTGTCCGCGCCCAGCGCGTTGCAGCGGTTGATGACTTCCTGGCAACGCCGCTGCATTTCCGGGTTTTCCCGCTGCACCGAGGCGAAGTCCAAATCTTCCGCGCCTTCGCCCGAGGCTTGCGAGGAGGCCGCGCCGCCGCCCAGGCCGATCAGCATGGCCGGGCCGCCCAGCACGATGATCGCCGCGCCCGCGGGGATGCCGCCTTTGGCGACCAGCGGCGGGCGGACGTTGCCCATGCCGCCGGCGATCATGATCGGCTTGTGGTAGCCGCGCAGCTCAACCCTCTCCCCCGGCCCCTCTCCCTCGGGGAGAGGGGAGGAAGATAGCCTCTCTCCCTGAGGGAGAGGGGTTTGGGGTGAGGGGATCTTGATTTCAAAGCTGCGGAAATAGCCGGCGATGTTGGGCCGGCCGAATTCGTTGTTGAACGCCGCCCCGCCTAGCGGGCCTTGCAGCATGATGTCCAGCGCGGAACTGATGCGGCCCGGCTTGCCGTGGTCTTCTTCCCAAGGCTGGTGCAAGCCCGGGATTTTCAGATGCGAGACGGAAAACCCGGTCAGCCCGGCCTTGGTCTGCGAGCCGCGCCCGGTCGCCGCCTCGTCGCGGATCTCGCCGCCCGAGCCGGTGGCCGCGCCGGGGTAGGGGGAGATCGCCGTCGGGTGGTTGTGCGTCTCCACCTTCATCAGGATGTGCGCGTTTTCTTGCGCGTAGCCGTAGTCCAGGGTGCGCGGATCGCGCAGGAAGACTTCAGCCTTCGGCCCTTCGATGACGGCGGCGTTGTCGCTATAAGCCGAGAGGATGCCGGCCGGGCTGTGGTTTTTGGTGTTGCGGATCATGCCGAATAGGGTTTCCGGCTGCTCCTCGCCGTCGATGCGCCAAGAAGCGTTGAAAATCTTGTGGCGGCAATGTTCGGAATTGGCCTGGGCGAACATCATCAATTCCACGTCGGTCGGATCGCGCCCCAGGCTCGTGAAGCTGGCCGCCAGATAGTCCAGCTCGTCCTCGGACAGCGCCAGCCCCAGGCGGGTGTTGGCTTCGGCCAGCGCGGCGGGGCCTTGCGCGGTCAACGGCACATGTTCCAGCGGGGCGGGCGGGTGGTGGCTGAAAATGCGCTCGAAGTCGTCCGGCGCCAGCACGGCCTGGGTCATGCGGTCGTGCAACAGCGGCTTGACGCCGTCCCATTCGGCGGCGGCAAGCCCGGCCACGCCGTGGAGGACATACTCGACGCCGCGCTCGATGCGCTTGACCGCGTCCAGGCCGCAACGGCGGGCGATGTCGGTGGCCTTGCTGGACCAAGGCGACAGCGTGCCGATGCGTGGAACCACCAGGACGCTTGCGCCGTCGCCGGCCCCTGTGGGCGGGGCTTGGCCCAGGACTTGTTCCAGCGTCTGGGCTTCCTGTCTGGTCAAAGGCCGCTCAAGCTCGGCGAAATGGACGAACGTGGCCGAGACACCGCTGACGCGGGGCTCCAAGGCTTGCAATTCGGCGAGCAGTTTTTGTTGGCGGAACGGGGACAGCGCGGTAGCGTCGGTGATTTTGACTATCATGGGCGGGGACTTCTCGAATGAAACCCTGGGAGGGTCGAAGGGTCGATGCCCGCGCTGGCGAATCCTTCATCCAGGACGGGCGGGCCGTGGCGGCGGCAGGCTTTATTGCTTCTCAGGCGCGGGTTTTTCAGTGGCCTTTTTTTCGGCCTCGTCGGCTTTTCTGCCTTCCTCGCCTTCCGGTTCCGGCTGGTTCAGCGTGGTCAGTTTTTTATGCAGGCGCTTCAGCAAGTCCAATCCAGGGCCTTCGGAAACGCCTTTGCCGTCTTGGTCGAACACCTTGATAAAAGTGAAGTCGTCCCTGTCTTCCAGCTTGACGCGGTATTCCTTGGCCGTGTCGCTGTCGACGCCAAACATGCCCTTGACGTCATCCCACAGGCCCTTGTCCTCCGGCTTTATCGGCGCTTCGCCGCCGTAATAAACATAAAACACGCCGTCCGAGCGGTTCTGGTCGGTGATTTCCACGCGCATCCGGCCCAAGGCCCGGCTCACATCGTTCCAGCCTTCGGCATAGCCTTCGTGCAATTCGATCAGCGCGGCATTGTCGCTGTTCTCCGCCAAGGTCGCGTCGGAATCGCTGTGCTTGGCCGATGGCTTGCGCTTTTTCGCCGGCGGCGGGCTGGACGCGCTGTCCGCGGCAGGCTCGTCGTCGGCCGGGCCGGCCTTGCCGGCGGCGGCGAGTTTCGAGGCGCTCAACTCGGGGGGGATCTCCAAGTCGGGCAACTCGGTGCTGTAGCGATACTGCTTTTGCTTGTCGGGGAAAAGGCCGGTGATATAGCTGCAAGCCGTCAGCGAAACCGCCGCGCCCGCAAACAAGGCAAGCCGAAACCAGGAATTTAAGCGCATCGTTTTCTCGGTAGTTAAATGACTTCTGCCTGGGCCATCGCGGCGCGGACGGCGTCTTGGCAGTCCTCGGACAGCCAGGTCAAGGGCAGGCGGATGCCTTTTTTCGAAAGGCCCATCGCAAACACCGCCCACTTGGCCGGGATGGGGTTGGACTCGATGAACAGGTCGCGGTGCAGCCCTGCCAGCTTCGCGTCGATGGCTTCCGCCTCGGCGCGCCGGCCGGCCAAGGCGGCTGCGATCATCTCGCGCATCAGCCGCGGGGCGATGTTGGCGGTGACGGAAATGACGCCGTGGCCGCCGCGCAGGCAGAATTCGGCCCCGGTGGCGTCGTCGCCGGAATACAGCAAAAAGCCGGGCCGGGCCAGGGCCTGGATTTCCGCCAGGCGCTCCAGCTTGCCGGTCGCTTCTTTGATGCCGATGATGTGGGGGACGTGGGACAGGCGCGCCGCCGTCGCCGGCAGCATGTCGCAGCCGGTGCGCCCCGGCACGTTGTAGAGGATCTGCGGAATCTCCACCGCCTCGGCGATGGCCTTGTGGTGCAGATAAAGCCCTTCCTGGGTCGGCTTGTTGTAATAAGGCGTCACCAGCAGGCAGGCGTCGGCGCCGATGGCCTTGGCTTCGCGGGTCAGGCTGATCGCCTCGCTGGTGGAATTGGCCCCGGTGCCCGCGATGACGGGAACCCGGCCTTGGACTTGCTCGACCACCCGCCGGATCACCTCGCAGTGCTCTGCCGGATCGAGCGTGGCCGACTCGCCGGTGGTGCCCACCGCGACGATCCCGTCCGTGCCCTGCTCGATATGGAACTCAACCAGCTTCCGCAAACTCGCGACATCCAGCGACCCGTCTTCCTCCATCGGCGTCACCAGAGCGACGATGCTACCTTGAATCATGCGCCTAATCTCTCAACCCTAGCAAATTGAGCATGTTACCCTAGCGCGGGCCGCTTCGACAACAGCGGCGGCGTGGCTTCAGTGATTCCTGTTTTCGCCTACACCACCGTCATTCCGGCAGGACTAGGCAGGGCGGCAGGCGGCAAGGCGGGGACGGGCTCAGCCGTGGGAGCGGTTTTTAACCGCGACCGCTGCTTGGCGCGTGGTTTTTCTTGCGGCGGGCAACCGCGGCCAGGCCGGGCAAAGCGGCGCCCAATAGTAGAAGTGTTCCCGGAACAGGCACGGCGGAGGCCGGGCTGAACTGGAAATCGTCGGCCACCCAATTGACGGAAAACTGGCTTGGCGCGCGCCGGTCGATGCGATAACCGGTAATGCCGGACAAGCTGGCGAAGCTGCTGGTGTCGACAAACGACAAGGGCGCGGCCTGTTCATACGGCGAGCCGGGGATGTTGGCCGGCAGGTCGAACACGACCTGCGCGAGGTCGGTGCCGCCCGACACGGCGACGATGGTGACTTGATCCGCGCCGCCGCCAAACCCGTAGTACTCGTTGCGTCCGAACCACGCGCCGGTCAACACCTGGTTCGTCGCCAGCGTCACCGAGCCTCCATTTTCATTGGTGGCAAAATAATGGCCCGAATGCGGGACGCCGAACACCGGGGCTGGTGGTGTCGCGCCTTGCCCGCCCGTCCGGTACTGGTCGCCGACTATGCTGAACCCCGAATCCCAGGTGATGCCGTCATAGACCAGGCTGCTGTTGTTGGCATCGAACAGCGAGGCACCCGCCGTGACTGCCGGGAGGTTCGGCAAGTCGTCGAAGCTGGCGGTGCCGCCGAGGGATGCGCCCGACATCGCGATAGCGGCCGTGGCTAGGCCGATACGCAGGCGGAATAAATGTGGCATGGAACCTCCCTGAAAGGTGGATTTGAGTGGCAGCGGTTTTTTTACCTGTCGCGCCGGATTCTGACACAAAAGCCGTTGGCGCATAAGGGCGGATCTTAAACGTTGAGACATTGGCCGGTGTTTGTGGGTTCCCAAGCGCCAAAAGCGGTGAGACGGCCAGTCAGCGGCCCGTTCGCGCAGGCGAATTTTTCGGCTATTGCCGCGCCGCCCGCAAACTGGCAATCTGGGCTTGGCTTTCAGCAACCACCGACGAGGCCGACGCCATGTCCACCGTCTATTTAGGCACTTTAGCCCATCTCAAGGCCAATCCGTTCACCTCCGAAAACGCGCTGGAAATCATCGAGTCCGGCGCGTTGTGGGTGGATGGCGAAGGCCGGATTATTGATTATGGCCAGAAAAGCCCGATCCTCGCCCAGGCTTCCGCCGCGCGGGTCGAAGATTTCGGCCAGGCTTGGCTGCTGCCGGGGCTGGTCGACGGCCATGTGCATTTCCCGCAATATTACGCCACCGCCGCGTATGGCGGGCAATTGCTGGACTGGCTGGCGCAGTCGATCTTGCCGGCGGAGACCGCCTATGCCGACCCGGTTTTTGCGCAAGACGCCGCGCGGCGCTTCGTCAATCATCTGCTGGCATGCGGCACGACCACGGCCTTGGTGTTCGGCTCGCAGTTTTTCCAGGCCAACCAGGCCTTGTTTGCGGCAGCGAAACAGGCGGGCTTGCGCCTGATCGCCGGGGCGACGCTGATGGACGTGCCCGCGCCCGGCATTCCGGCCAGCCTGTTGCAGCCCTTGCCGCAGGCGCAGGCGGAAGCCGAGGCGCTGATCGCCTATTGCCGCGGCGAGCCGCTGCTGCATTACGCCCTCACGCCGCGCTACGCCTTGTCCTGCTCGCCGGACATGATGGCGATGTGCGTGGACTTGCTGAAGGCGCATCCCGACGCCTGGCTGCAAACGCATATCAACGAGAACCACGGCGAGATCCAGTCGGTGCTGGCGCATTTCCCAAAGGCCCGCGATTATCTGGACGTGTACGGCCAGTTCGGGCTATTGACGGAGCGGACGGTGCTGGCCCACAACATCCACGCCTCGGATTCGGAATTGGCGCGCATCGCGGAGGCCGGCTGCGCGGTCTGCCATTGCCCGGCCAGCAATTTGTATCTGGGCAGCGGGCTGTTCCCGCTGGCCCGGCACATCAAACACGGCGTCCGCGTCGGCCTGGGCACCGACATCGGCGCGGGGACGAGCTTCTCGGTGTGGCGCAACCTGGCGGACGCCTACAAGATTCAACAACTGCAAGGGGAGACGCTGGACGCGGCGCGACTGTTGTACCTGGGCACGCTGGGCGGCGCGGAAGCCTTGCGCCTGGCGCGGGAGACCGGCAATTTCGCCGTCGGCAAAAGCGCGGACTTCTTCGTGCTGGACATTGGCGAAGACGCCTACCTGGGCGAGCGCCTGCGCCATTGCGACAGTCTCGCGCAACAGTTGTTTTGCCTGTTACACTTGGCGACCGAGCGGCAAGTGGCGGCGACCTTCGTGCGCGGGCGGGCGGCTGGCCGGTTTGAGTGATTCGGCTATTGTTTTTGGGCGAATGTGCGGGTAAAATGCCCGGCTTTTAGAAGAACGCAGTTTGGAGCGTAAGCAGCATGACTACCTTTAGCGCAAAACCAGCCGAAGTCAAACGCGACTGGTACGTCGTCGATGCCGACGGCAAGACGCTGGGTCGGCTTTCCACCGAGCTTGCGCGCCGTCTGCGCGGCAAGCACAAGGCCGAGTACACCCCGCACGTCGACACGGGCGATTACATCATCGTCATCAACGCCGAAAAAGTGCGCGTGACGGGCAACAAGGAACAGGATAAGATTTACTACAAGCACACCGGTTACATCGGCAACATGAAATCGGTCAGCCTCGGCAAGTTGCGCCAGACGTTTCCTGAGCGCATCATCGAAACCGCCGTGAAGGGCATGTTGCCGAAGAACTCCTTGGGGCGCGCGATGTTCAGGAAGCTCAAGGTCTACAAGGGCAGCGAGCATGGCCATCAGGCGCAGCAGCCCAAACTGTTGGAAATCTAACACGCATTTATCAGGTCAACCATGGCACAAGCGCAGAATTATGGAACGGGCCGCCGCAAGAGCGCGATAGCGCGCGTCTACGCGACATCCGGCACGGGCAAGATCGTCATCAACAACAAGTCGCTGGACGAGTATTTCGGCAGAAAGACCGACCGGATGATCGTGTTGCAGCCGCTGGAGCTGACCGAGCTGGGCGACAAGTTCGATCTCTCCGTGACCGTGACCGGCGGTGGCCCGTCCGGCCAGGCCGGCGCGATCCGCCACGGTTTGACCCGCGCGTTGATCGACTACGATGAAAACCTGCGCCCCGCCCTGCGCAAAGCCGGCTACGTCACCCGCGACGCCCGCGAGGTCGAGCGTAAGAAAGTCGGCCTGCACAAGGCGCGCCGCCGTCCGCAGTACTCCAAGCGCTAATCGCTTGGCAAGCGCCGGCCCGCCCGGCGCTTTAAACAAGATTATTGGGGGATCGTCTAGCGGCAGGACTGCGGACTCTGACTCCGCCAACCTAGGTTCGAATCCTAGTCCCCCAGCCAAATTGATGTATCACACCGTCGCAAGGTGTATCAAAACCCGCAGGCCGCAAGGCTTTGCGGGTTTTTTGTTGTCTCATGCCGTCGCACATGATACCGTCGAATCTCACATCCACAGACGGTATTCTTGACGGTACAGGCCATTTTCCCGCTTGGCCGTACCGTCAAGGCCGAGACGCGACGGGGGACGCCATGCTGACAGACACCGAAATCAGAAAGACCAAGCCGCAAGACAAGCCTTTCAAGATGGCCGACGGGAAGGGGCTTTACCTGTTGGTGAAGCCGGGCGGCGGAAGGCTTTGGCGGTTTGACTACCGTTTTGACGGCAAGCGCAAGACTCTCGCCCTAGGCACCTATCCAGAAACCACGCTTGCCAAGGCGCGGGAAAAGCTGGAAGAGGCGCGGCGCAAGTTGGCGGACGGCATAGACCCCGGCGAGGCGCGGAAAGCGGCCAGGCAGGCGCAGGAAGACAGCGTTAAAAACTCGTTTGAGGCGGTGGCGCTGGAATATTTCAACGTGCGCGGCAAGGACTGGGGCGAACGCTACCGCCAGCGCTTGGAAACGGACATGCGGCGGGACATCTTCCCATGGTTGGGGGATAAGCCGATTCGAGACATTACCGCGCCGGAACTGTTGAAATCGCTTAACCGGATCGTCGAACGCGGCGCGGAAGAAACGGCGCGGCGGGCGCGTGAGACGTGCGGTTCAATCTTCCGCTATGGCATGGCGACGGGCCGAACCGACACCGACCCGGCGCAAGCCTTGAAAGGGGCTTTACCCACGGCCAACCCCAAGCACCACGCGGCCATTACCGAACCCAAGGCGGTGGGCGAACTGCTACGCGCCCTTGAGGGTTACATCGGTTCGCCGATAGTCCGCGCCGCGCTGAAACTGGCCCCCCTGGTATTTCTCAGGCCGGGCGAGTTGGCCCAAGCGGAATGGGCGGAATTCGACCTTGACGCCGGGGAGTGGCGCATACCCGGCGAACGCATGAAGATGAACGGCAAGCACATTGTCCCCCTGTCGCGGCAGGCCGTGGAAATCTTGCGCGATTTGCAGCCATTAACCGGGCATCAACCCTATGTGTTCCCCCATTCCCGCAATAAAGGCCAGTCCATGAGCCGGGAGAGCGTAAGGGCGGCATTGGTTCGCATGGGGTACGGGCCGGACAGCGGAAACCCGATGACCGCGCACGGCTTCCGGGGCATGGCTTCGACGTTGTTGCATGAACAAGGCTGGCCGTCCGATGTGATAGAAAGACAGCTTGCCCATGCCGAGCGCAACAAGATCAAGGCCGCGTACAACCACGCGGAACACCTGCCGGAACGTCGGCGCATGATGCAAGCCTGGGCGGATTATCTGGACGGCTTGAAGGCCGGGGCGCAAGTGATACCGCTTAAGCGGGCTGGATAGTCCAAGCAAAGCCATTGTGAGATGGAGAAAAGCAAATGTGCGAACCTGCCACCCTTGAGCGAATCACCCAAGCCGCCCGCAACCTGCCGGAACCCGCCGCGATGAAGGCGCTTGCCTACTTGGAAGACTTGCTAGACATCGAAGAGGCTAACCGGCGCATGGCCGCCCCGCAACCGGCTATTTCACTGGAAAGCCTTATTCATGAATTCGGCTTGGACGGTTGAATTTGACCCAAGGGCGCGGGCTGAATTTGCCAGGCTGGACAAGGCGATCCAGCGGCGCATAGTCAAATTCCTAGAGCGGCTGAAAGACAACCCAAGGCAGCACGGCGCGGCCTTGCAAGGGGGAAAGCTTGGGCGATTATTGGAAATACCGCGTTGGCGATTACCGCTTGATTGCCGACATTCGAGACAGCAAACTTGTCGTTTTAATTGTCACTATCGGCCACCGTTCCGACGTGTACCGATAGCCACCCAATAAGCCGCGCCTAGCCCGACGGGGTGAAAGCTGGAAACCTTCAACCAGTTGGCGCGGTTTTTTATTTTGAAGGGCGGGCCTTGTTGAAGGGGGCGTATAGTGGATTTGTATTTATTAAAAAAAATCACTGATAGTGATTGCTGGTATTTTGTGCGTAAAGCCAGGAACGAAGGTTTTACATTTCAGCAATCAGTTTTTATTCTTAGTGGATATGTGCCGCCTACTAGAATTGGTTACTCAAATAATACAGAAGCCGCCTCCCAATATTCGGAGCTTCCTGAAAGCATGAGAAGAGTTGGGGAGGTTTTGCTTGATTTTTATGATGACAAGCACCCCGAACTTATCGAGGATATAGATCAAAGCCGAGCCTTTAGCATAAAAGAAAGCCTTGGGCTAGGGGTTAGGCATTGTATTTTTGCTGGCTTAAATTCAGAAATACACGATACTTTTAGATATTATACTAACCTTAATTTAGTCGCTCTTATAGAGGCCGCTGAATATTTAGGGCTTACTACCATTAAAGAGTATGAACCAAAGATATTGCAATACATTAGAGCAATGCTCTATGCCCAAGAAAGCAAGCTTGATACCGATGGCAAAAACGAACCATGCGAAGCAGATAACGCCAAGAGCGATGCAATGGCGGCGGATAGTCAATCTGTAAAAAATGTTTCTGAAGCGAATGAACAAGAAAGGAGGGGGGTCTTTTTAGCCCAATGGCTTGAAAAGCAGGAGCAAGCTAACCCGGCTTTTGACCGTAGCTATATTACTCAAAAAAAACAATTTGTATGGGAAGAATTAAATAGAATTGATCCTGGGTTATTCCCACATCGAGAGTTCATCAAAGGCGAATTACCGCCCATAGTAAAAGCTTTTTTCAAATACCAAAAGCTTTGCATGTTTAAAAGTGGTAGAAGATAAAGCGCTAATTTCTGCCCTATTTTCTACCAGGTTCTACCCTGTTTCCTTCCCTCCCTTTCATGTTTTGCTATAGCCTCATTTCAACGAGGCGAATAGCATGTCTACCCATATCGCACACGGCGGCAAAAAAGCCCGCACACCCAACCCACACCCGAAGCCCGAGGCTTCCCCCCACCCCAAGCCATTAGGCGAAGGCGTACCCGACGCCTTGAAGAACTTCGACTCCCTCCCCGATTCCGCGAACGTCCGACAGCCTGTCGTGAAGGCGCTGTTTGCCTGTTCAGATGCCACTGTCTGGCGGCGCGTGAATGCTGGTTTAATCCCCAAGCCCAAAAAACTGGGCAGCATTACCGCGTGGAACGTCGGCGAGTTACGGGCCGTGCTTAATGGGGAGGCCGCGAAATGACCGGCGCTAAACTTGTAAAGAAAAAGCCGCCGGGCATAGCCAGCGCCCGCGCCAAGCCCGATAAAAGCGTCATGCCAGCAAGCTTGATAAGTCAATTGTTGCATCTGGATTCATTGGCTTGCGAAGCGGTGTTGCGCATCGGCACGTCTGGCGACCTTATCGACGCCAAGTCGATAAAGATGATTCAGCGGGAATATTCCGGTTGCCGCGAGGCGTTGCACGAAGTTTTGTTGCTGGCGTCCAAACTGCTGGAGACAATCCCTTTCGATGAAACCCCTAAGCCGTGCGCTGGGGTTTTGTCGCTTATGTATTGCTTTCCCTACCAGTCATTGATGAGTTATGCGCCTTATCAGTCATTGCCTGAAGTCACAGAGGATTTGCGTAGGATTTGCGACTTGTTCAAAGAGGTTTCAGGCAGGGTTGAAGATTGCAAAACCCTGGCCGCAAAGGATGGCCTAAAGCTTTGCCGTTTACTGAATGATGCCCGGCTTAAAATGGAGAATCCGGCGCTTGATATTCGGCTTGGGCGGATCAAGGAGGTTCGGACATGACGGTCAAGTCTAATATCATTGCCCTCGATTACCAGGGGGCAAGCCTAGGCTTTACCAATGACGGCTGGTTTAACGCCACAGCGGCGGCGGAGCGGTTTGGCAAAAGGCCAGTGGATTGGCTGGCCTTGGACAGCACACAGGACTATATCGCAACGCTTGCCGAGTTTTCTAAATGTGAGAAATCCTCACTTTTAAAAACCAGGCGCGGCAGGTACAACGGCGGAACGTGGATGCACCCCAAGCTTGCCGTGCCCTTTGCCCGCTGGCTGGATACCCGGTTTGCCATCTGGTGCGATCTTCAGATAGACGCGCTCATTCGCGGCGACCATGCCCACCACGACCGGCTAAGGGCGCGGGACGCGGCGGCGGCTTCCTTCAAGGTTATGGCCGAGGTGTTGCGCCTGGTGCGGTCGGAAGCGGGGAAGGCCACCCAGCCGCACCACTACCAGAACGAAAGCCGCCTGGTGAATTGGGCGCTGGCTGGCGAGTTCAAGGCGCTAGACCGGGCGGCGCTGGGGGCGGCTGATTTGGCCTTGCTGGCGGGCTTGGAGGCGCGCAACGCGGTGTTGCTGGCGCGGGGCGTTGCCTATGCCGCCCGCAAGACGGTGCTTGAACAGCACGCCTTGGATTGGCGGGACGTGGAGCCGCGCAAGATCGGGAGGGCGGCATGATGGTGTTGACAAATCCAAAAGCCTACCCGCACAATGTCCCCGCCTTCGACGCATCGGGGGCCGGGCGTGACAACCCGATTGAAGTAAGGCGCACCAAGCGCCAAAGCCAGGCGCTTTTTCTTTGCCTGGCGCTCATCTATGGCGGCTGGGGCGGGGCAGGTTTCGGCCTGGCCGGTTCCTTACTACCGGTTTGTCACCCCCGTTCCAGCCGCCACCATTACCGGCGTGACAACCGGCGTGGCGGCTCCAATCTTCAAGTAAGGAGCCACCCAATGAAAACCCCCTCCGACACCACGGGCGAGATCCGCCCAAATTCCGCCCAATCCTCCACGCCCGACACTGCCGGGAAGGTTATCCACTTCCGGGGCCGTCCCACTGTATCGGCATCCTTGACCATGGACGAAATCGAAAGGCTTGCCGCCACTGACAAGCGTTCGGCTATCCAGTTGGCTTTGCTGGCTATCCGGCAAGGCGACGAGGCTTTTATCAAGGAGGTGATTGCTGAAGCTGTCACTTACCGCGAAATGATGGAGTATTTGCGGGCCATGCGCCGCGAGACTGGCGCGGAGGCCGTGCTATGAGCGCCCCAAACCCAAACGCAGCCGACAGCCTCAATAATCCTATCGAGGCAACAACCTACCACCCGGCCATCCCAACCGCGCTGGCAGATACCCTTGTGGATTTCACCATCTTGCTGGACGAAATCCGGGCGTCCATTCGCCTGGTCTTGGAGATTGGCGCAACCCGCGACTTTCAATCCCCTTGCCGGGAGGTCATTTCCTCGCTTGGCGGCGTCCGGCGGTTGCTGGCTATTGCCATCGACCGGCACGGCGACCTGTGCGCCCAGCTTGAGATTCCGCCAAACCTGAGGGCGATTGCCGCCCGGCCCGGCCCCGATGGCAAAACCACCGTTGCCTATTTGTGCGCCGAATTGTCGGCCATGCTGCGGCAAGTCAAGGCCGTTGTTGATTTGCTATTGTTCGATGGCAATAGCGCGGATTATTTCGAGAACGACCATTCTACCGTCATGGTTTCGCTTTGGGCTGTCTACGATCTGCTTGGTATGGCATCCGCCACCCATGAAAGGTTATGGCGTGAGGTCAAATCCTGCCAAGCCAAGGAGGGCGGATTAGTAAACATGGCCGAGCCGATAGTTCAGGCTGACGACGAAAGCACGGGGGGAAACCATGAATAACACGATTGACGAAACCGGCAAAGACCCTGCCCAACCCACCGCCACGGAAACCGCCGGGGCGGTGGTTTCCTTTGGTGCGCGCGCAAGCCTGCCGGAAAGTGTCAGTGCCGACATGGAGGCTATTCTTGCCCGCATAGGCGAAATAAAGCCGAATGTCGCTGATGAAAACATGCGCGACCTGCTGATTTATGCGCAATGCGGGTTGTTTGTCGCTTTGGGGATTAGCCGACTTGGCCGACCTTGCGGCGATCCTACCGTGGAGCTTAAACGCTACTTTATGCCACTCTTGCCGGAATGGTCTCCAGACGAAGTTGAGGAGTATTACAGAAACCAGTGCGCAAGCGCCCCCGGCCAGCCTTTTGCCGAACCGGCCACCCCTACAACCGGCTGGAATATCATTCCTTTTCGCAGGATGGCGGGGCGGGCATTGGGTGTTTTCGCTGAACTGGAAAGGATCGTGTATTTGCTGGGCGATTTAAAGCCAAAAATCAGGGATGCCAATATGCGCTTACTGTTGGACGCGACAGACTGCGGCTTAACCATCGTCGTGAGGAAAGGCAAAGCGGGCCTGCCTTGCGGGGATATTGTGGACGAACTTTTTAGCGACTCACGCCCAAGCTACGCCGAAATTGAGGGCGAGGTTAATAAAATTGCTGCATACATGGAAGCCTCCCAATCAGGACACGCCAATGAAGAGGAAAGCCGCCATGAATAAGCCCGCTAAATCCCCCTACAAGGCGCACGAAATGAGCGCCTATGTCGCTGAGCCCGTTTGCGACCAAAGCCCGCTAGTGGCCTTGCTAGAGGCCGTGGGCAGCTTGAAGGAGGTCGGACGAACGGAAGACAATTGCCCGGTTTTCAATACCACGGCGAGAACCCTAAGCGCCCTAAACCATCAAGCCTTAGTGTCTCGCAGCATCATTACCAGCGGCCTTGGTGCCATCGGCAACTTAATGGCGGCGGCGGCGGCAAACGCTGAAAGCATTGATTGCAAAACCCTTAACAACTTGGGTGGGCTGATCGAGAGCTTAAGCTTTTCCTTGGAAAGTCTTTTTGAATTGGAGAATAAACTAGCCCGTGGGAGGCCGGTTTTTAAGGAGGCGCAGCATGAACAAGCGCCCTGATCCGAAAAAACCCCCTAGGGCTGGCGGGCCGTCGGGGGCGGGGACACAAAGCAAAGGGCCGGGTCGTCATACCCCGGTTTCCGCTTGTGATGCGTCGGGAATCAAGCAAGAACAGCCCCATTCTAACCCAAATCTGGCCGTTAGTTACACCGCTTTTCAATCCCCTGAGCCATTATCTAAGCGTTTTGCGCTTGCCGACGGCGGCAAGCTGGTGAAAACCCCCGCCGCGAACATGACGAAGGGCCGCGCCGTCCGGGTGTCTTTGGATTTCGCGGCGTTCGGCGCCGCATTGGCCAGGGCCAGCGAACGCGAGGCGTGGGGGTATGGCCTGCATGATGCGGCAACCCACGGCGAGGCCGTCAAACTCGCCATCGCCGCGAAGGCCAACCCGGCCAAGGGCGTTCTTGCGCGGACGCGGGAGTATTTCGATTACCGGGCCGAACCCGGCGTGTTGATGGTCGACCACGATCCGAACCCGGACGGCCCGGCAGTGAGGCCGGAGCAGTTGCGCGGCATCCTGGCGGCGGTGTGGCCTGAGTTTTCCGGGGCGGCGGTGTGGGCGCGCGGATCTTTATCGGCGGGCGTCCACCGTGAGGGCGAAGCGCCGAAGCCGGGGCGCGGGTTCCACTTGTACTTTGCCGTCGCCGACGCGGCGGACATTCCGCGGTTTGGCAAGGCGCTGTTTAAGCGGCTGTGGCTGGCCGGGCATGGCTTCATCGCCGTGTCCGGCGCGGGCAGTTTCTTGGTTCGCTCAGTGATTGACGGCGCGGTGTTCGACGGGGAGCGGCTGGATTTCGTGGGCAAGCCCGTGGTCGGGCCGGGGCTTGCCTACACAGCCCCGGAAGCGGCTTACCACGCGGGCGGGTATTTGGACACGCGGAGCTTGCCCGACCTGGACCCGGCGGAGGAGCGGCAGCTTGCCGCATTGATCGACCAGGCCAAGCAGGGCCGCGAAGCCGACCGGCGGGCGCGGCGGGGCAAGTGGGAGGCAACCCACGTCCGCGCCATGGTGGGCCGGGGTGTGCCGGAGCCGGAGGCGTTGGCGCAGACGCGGCACATTCCGGCGGACGGCAAGCCCGGCGATTTGTACCGCGACTGGCCGCTAGAGTTCGCCACACTGGGCTTTGCGACCGTGGGCGATGTGTTGGGGAACCCGGCCCGCTACGACGGCGCGGCGCTGGCCGATCCGTTCGAGGGGGTGGAGTACGGGCGCACCACGGCCAAGTTCTTCGCCAATGGCAAGGACGGCAAGCCGGTTATCCACTCCCACGCCCACGGCGGCGGCAAGTATTTTCTCAAGGCCAGCGCCGGGCCAGTGGCGCGACCGCCGGAACCACCCTTTGACCCGGCGTATTGTGAACAGCAGCTTGCCGGGATGCGCGAGGAAGGCATCCCGGCGGCGTTGTCCAGCTTTCCGCCGACCGTCGAACCACGGCCCAATAAACCCGGCAAGGCGGGGAATCAGCCCGGCGGCGGGAACCCTGGCAAACCCGGCAAAGCGGCCACTCTGGCAGACGACAGCAGCCCCCATAAGCCCACTAAGGCGGACGGGGGCAAAGTCGTTGCCATGGAGGACAACGCCTTGCGGCTGGCCTTTGAGCGCAAAATCAGCGAAGCCGAAGACTTCGGGAAACTGGTTTATGAGTTGGCCCCAGACATCAATAAATCCGCCTTGCGCAAGGCTTCCAAGGCCAACCTGTTAAAGCAGATTGCCAAGAAAGCCAATGTGTCGCTTGACGTGCTAAAGCAAGACTTGCAAGAGAACGGCGACGATCCGCAAGAGGGGCGCGGGCGGGCCGATCCGGCGTGGATGCCATATGAGGCTAAAGGGAATCAATTATGGCTGATTGACGACCAAGGGCGGCGACCGCTTTGTAACTTCCTCGCGAACATAACCGAAGAAGTTATTCACGACAATGGGGCCGAGGTGGAGGCGTTATTCCTGATTGAAGGCTGTATGAACGATGGCACGCACTTGCCGCCTATCGAAGTCTCCGCGTCGAAGTTTCCCGGCATGACGTGGGTATCGTCGGAATGGGGCGCGCGGCCTTTGGTACACGCGGGGAGCAGTATTAAGGATCATTTGCGGGCGGCGATTCAATCGGTCATCCCCTGCGACCGGCGGCGGACTGTCTACGGCCATACCGGCTGGCGCAAGCTGGGCGATGAATGGCTGTTCTTGCACGGCGGCGGCGGATTGGGCGCGGGGGGCGGTCGAGCCGATATTGAAGTGAGGGCCGGTGAGGGCAATATGCGGCGCTATCAATTCGACACCGAGGGCGGCGGCGACCTGTGCGCGGATATTCGGTCGAGCCTGCGATTGCTGGACATTTCCGCCAGCAATGCGGCCTTGGGCGTGGTGTTGCTGGCGGGTGTGTACCGGGCACCCTTGGGCGAGGCCGCGCCCATCGACCACGGGGTTTTCCTGGCCGGGCAAACCGGTAGCCGAAAATCAGAAGCCGCCGCGATGGCCTTGGCCCATTTTGGCCGGGGCTTCAATGCGCGGAACTTCCCGGCGAACTGGGATGATACTGAAAGCGACATTGAAGCCAAGGGGCACGGGGCCAAGGATTGCGTTTTCGTGGTCGATGACTTCAAGCCAAGGGGCGCGGCCAACGATGTGCATAAGCTGCATGTGAAGGCCGACCGGCTGTTTCGGTCGGTAGGGAACCAATCGGGGCGCGGGCGGCGTACATCGGACATGAAACAGCGCGCGGCTTATCATCCGCGCGGATTAGTGCTGGCGACGGGTGAAGATATACCCCGTGGGGCATCCCTGCGGGCGCGGCTGGCCTTGGTGGAATTGAGCGTGGCCGATATTGACAATGCCATCTTGAGTTTTTTGCAGGAATCCGCCCGTTCTGGCGCGCTGGAACGGGCTATGGGCGGCTTCCTGGCCTGGCTGGCTCCCAACATGGGCGAATGGAGAACGCGGCTTCCTGAGCGTCTGAGGGGCTTCCGCGATGAGGCCATACAGGAAGGCTTCGCCAAGGCCCACCCACGGGCGGCGGACGTGTACGCCAGCCTGTTGGTCGGGCTGTCGGTTTTTTTCCTTTACGCTGAGGAAGCTGGGGGGATCGATGCCGGGCCAGCGGCTGAAAAGTTCAAGGCGTGCCAGGACACTTTGAAGGATCTGATTACCGCGCAAGGGGATTTGCAGGCCGATCAAGATGAAGTCTTGCAGTTCCTGGGGTTCCTCAAGTCCAGCTTGAACGCTGGCCTGTGCCATTTTTCCGACTCTCTCAAGCAAGGCGCGCCTGCCGAACACCCTAGCTTTTGGGGTTGGCGGATGATTCCGGGCCATGGCGACCAACCGCCGACTATCGACAAGCCGCTAGGGGAGCTTGTTGGCTGGGTTGACCCGGTGCGTGTCTATCTGGATGGCAATGCCACCTTTGCAGCGGTTCAGGAAATGGCTAAGGCCACCGGGGAGAACCTGGCTATCACCCAGCGCAGCCTGTGGACGCGGATGTATGAGCGCGGGCTGTTGCTGGACGTGAAGGACGAAGCGGGCAAAAAGCGGTTGAACCCCAAGCGCACCATTGCCGGGGTGTACCGGCGCGTCTATGTGATGAGCCGGAAGACCCTAGAGGACGGGTAGCCTAGCCATGCACAGGCAAAAACCTATAGGGTAGGTAGTATGTTTTGAGTGGGGCAAGTGGGGCAATAGAGCTAAAAGCCGCGCCGTGCAAGGGCTGTAGCCGCCCCACTCGACTTTTAAGAGTGGGGCATTGCCCCACTTGAGTGGGGCGCGAATCATAAGCAAGGGCAACCGCCAAAGGCGCTTTAGCTTCCCGCTTCCCACTCGCGCCCCACTTCGAGTGGGGCAATGCCCCACTTTTTTTTAGCCGTGGGGCGGCTGTAGGCCGCGCCATTGCTGGGCTACAGCGAATTGCCCCACTTGCCCCACTTCTGTCGCATATGTTGATAGCTGTTCTGCGCGCGTGTGTCCCTGCCTGGCACTTGGTAGCAGGCAACGCATTGATAAGCCATTAGAAATCTAGTGGAAGTGGATGCGCTTAAGCGATGTTTTGGCATCCATAAGCAGACATGCGCGGAACTGGCGCTCGCCGTCCGCCTCCGATTGCAACATTGACACCCTAAGCCTAAGCCTGGGCCTGGGCCTGGCGTGGCAAGGCGTTAAAGGTACTCCCTAGCCAATCATATGCGGGTTTTGAAACTCGCGTTCTTATGGTAGTTATGAGCCATTCCCAAGGGGGTTACATCGCAAGCCCCGGAAGGCCACCACGGCGACGGCCAGGCGCTGAAGCCCTTGCCACCTTTGCCCCGCGTCCGGCGGGAAGCCTTGGGCCAGCCGGGCCGGGCCGCGCCCAACCGGAAGCCCCGGAAGGCCACCACGGCGACGGCCAGGCGCTGAAGCCCTTGCCACCCTTGCCCCCGCGTCCGGCGGGAAGTCTTGGGACAGCCGGGCCGGGCCGCGCCCAACCGGAAGCCCTGGAAGGCCACCACGGCGACGGCCAGGCGCTGAAGCCCTTGCCCCCTTGCGCCCGCGTCCGGCGGGAAGCCTTGGGCCAGCCGGGCCGGGCCGCGCCCAACCGGAAGCCCCAGAAGGCCACCACGGCGACGGCCAGGCGCTGAAGCCCTTGCCACCCCTGCCACGCGTCCGGCGGGAAGCCTTGGGCCAGCCAGGCCGGGCCATGCCCAACCGGGAGCCCCGGAAGGCCACCACGGCGACGGCCAGGCGCTGAAGCCCTTGCCACCCTTGCCCCGCGTCCGGCGGGAAGCCTTGGGCCAGCCAGGCCGGGCCGCGTCCAGCCGGAAGCCCCGGAAGGCCACTACGGCGACGGCCAGGCGCTGAAGCCCTTGCCACCCCTGCCCCGCGTCCGGCGGGAAGCCTTGGGCCAGCCAGGCCGGGCCGCGTCCAGCCGGAAGCCCCGGAAGGCCACCACGGCGACGGCCAGGCGCTGAAGCCCTTGCCACCCCTGCCCCGCGTCCGGCGGGAAGCCTTGGGCCAGCCAGGCCGGGCCGCGCCCAGCCGGAAGCCCCGGAAGGCCACCACGGCGACGGCCAGGCGCTGAAGCCCTTGCCACCCTTGCCCGCGTCCGGCGGGAAGCCTTGGGCCAGCCAGGCCGGGCCATGCCCAACCGGGAGCCACGGCACGGCTTGGCCTTGCCGCCTTGAGTGGGGACGCGAATCATAAGCAAGGGCAACCGCCCAAGGCGCTTTAGCTTCCCGCTTCCCACTCGCGCCCCACTTCGAGTGGGGCAATGCCCCACTTTTTTTTAGCCATGGGGCGGCTGTAGGCCGCGCCATTGCTGGGCTACAGCGAATTGCCCCACTTGCCCCACTTCTGTTGCATATCTTGAGAGCTATTCTGCGCGTGTGTGTCCCTGCCTGGCGTTTGAAAGCTGGCAACGCATTGATAAGCCATAAGAAAATCAGTGGAGGCTTGGGCGCTTAGGAGGGTATTGGGCATCCATAAGCAAAAAACGCGCGGTTTGGGTTGTTGGTGGGCATCCATGGCGGATATTGCCAGCCGGGCCGGGCATGGGTTGAAGCCCGGACGGCCAGCACATCGCCACGGCGACCACGGCGCGGTGTGGCCTTGCCACCTGGCCGGACGGCCAGCGCTTCGCCACGGCGACCACGGCCTAGCTCTGCCAGCCTGCCCATGTCCAGCAGGGGCAGGCAATATGAAAAGGTACTCTGCGGGCGTTTTCTCATGCGCCGCGCAAACGCGCGTTTCTTGTCTAGTTTGTGGGTTTGTTAGGGGGCCATATTTTGCCAAAGGTGGCTGATAACCTTGGAATCTTCTTGGCTTGGCGCAATGAGTTACTATAGGCTGTGAAGTCCCATTGTGCGACATCGAAAGCAGGCGCGAAGCGGATTAAAACTACTTGACATTAAAAACGCTTACGCCTATAAAAACCGTGTGTAATCATTTTTTAAACCTCCAACAGGGCAGGATATAAACCATGTCAAGAAACATCGCTCTAGGCATCATCATTGGCGGCCAGGTTGCGGCCAGTCTCGGCAAGTCAGTGTCCGACTCGCAATCGAAAATCAGCGGCTTGAAAAAGGAAGGCGGACAGGTTCGGCTATTTCAAAAAGCCATTGCCGACACGATCAAATTGCGCGATGAGATAGGCCGCGTCAGCAAGTCGGGTGGCAGCTTGGACGGATTGAACCGCAAGCTTGACGCGCAAACCGCAAAACTCAAGCGCGCTGGAATTGAAGCCTCCAATCTTGAGCGCGAATATACGCGGCTGGGCAAGGTGGCGAAGGGCTTGGAGTTTCAGGCGCGGGGCCGGGAACGCATCGGCCAGGCGCGGCAATCCGTGGGCGAGGGAGCGGTTGCGGCTACCAAGTTTGCCGGGGCTGTGGCGGTTCCCGCGACCGTCTCTGCGGAATTTCAGGCCATTGTTCGCGACATCACAATCAAGACCGGGATGGCTGGAAATGCAGCGCTAGTGCCTTATAAAGATGGCATGGTTTCGATGGAGCAAAGGCTATCAAAAGACATTCAGGCGGCGGGGAAAGATAAAGAGGGGCGGCAATATATATCAAGGGATGAAGTGGCCGGGATGGTTAATAGGCTGGTGAGCGAGGGCATTGATTGGGGCAAGGCCGTCCAATTCGCGCCAGTGGCGGCAAAGTTCAGCGTGGGGCAGGCTTCGCCCATGGAAGACGTGGGCGGCCTGGTCAAGTCGCTGTACAGCAATGCGCTAATACAGGATGTTTCGGGCATCACGAAAGCGCTAGAGTCAACGTCCTATGCGGGCAAGGCGGGGGCTTTTGAATCCAAAGACCTGGCTAAGTGGCTTCCGCAATTGTTGACGATGGAGGCGGGGCTTGGCGTGTACGGCCAGGAGGCGGTGAACGAGATTGCCGCAATGGCACAAGTCCAAATCAAGGCGGCGGCAAGCGCCGACGAGGCGGCAAACAATATGATTAACTGGGGATCAAAGATATTTGCCGGGGAAACCATAGATCACTACAAAGCGGACGGCATCAACATTGATTATTTTGCGAAGATGAAAGAAGCCATTGACAAAGGCTATACGCCTTTTTTAGCTTCTTTGGTGCTTGCAAAGACGTATATCGAGAAGCTTGATCCCAAAAAAGCCAAACAAGTGGAATTGACTGCGGGATATTTAGAGAAAGAAAAAGACCCGGAAAAGCGCAAGCGGATAACAAGGAGCTTTGAAGAGCAGACCCGAACCGGCGATCTGTTTAATGACCGCCAAGTCAATGCGGCATTGTTGGCCTATCGGCTGTTTCAAAAGCAGTTCAAAGAAATAAAGCTGGGCGCGGCAAAGGCATCCGGCGAACTGGATAAGGACTTGGCGGCGCGGCGGTCAACCTCCAAGCAGATATGGGCCGAGGTCGGGCATTCCGCCGACAATGCCGCGCAAGCCATCGGCGATTCTTTGCACCCGATTACAGACGCGGCGGGCAAGTCGCTGGCAAGTATAGGCGACGGTATTGCGCGGCTGTCGGAATCATCGCCCGGCGCTACGGCGGTCGGGCTTATGGCCTTGGGCGGCGCGGTGGCCGTATTTAAAACCGTTATCGGCGCGGCTGGCTACGTCAAGGCATCCGTGGAACTGGCGAAAGGCGCGGCGCTGGTACGCGCCGGGGCGGCGGCTGGCGGTGTTGCGGCGGGCAGCGCGGGGGCTTCCGTCGCTGGCGGCGCGGCGGCTGGGGCGGCGGCTCCCAGCCTGTTGGCCAGGGCGGGCACGGCGGCGACGGCGGGCGGCGGGGCGTTGTTGGCGGGCGGCAAAGCAGCTTTGGCCGCGCCGACGCTGGGCGCGGTGGCCGGGGGCGGCGCGGCTGGCGCGGTTGCGGCGGGTGGCCTGGTGTTGGGCAGCGGCGCGGCGGGATATGGGATCGGGACGCTGATCGCGAAAGGCATTGACATGGGGCTGTCCAAGGCCAAGGGCAAGGAAACCAGCCTGGGCAGCGCGATCTATGACCTTGCGCATAGGCCGGAATTTTCGGCGGCGCAGGCGGGCCGGGAGCCTGCCGTGGCGCGGCATGTGCGGGAGCCCTTGGCGGCGCGGGCGGGCCGGGAGCCCACCACGGCGCGGCATGTGCGGGAGCCCTTGGCGGCGCGGGCGGGCCGGGAGCCCACCACGGCGCGGCATGTGCGGGAG
>Ga0265327_10000869_pt1 | contig 44810 bp, 44 predicted proteins | sample 41621metaG_FD_202089 | JGI IMG/M metagenome (GOLD analysis project Ga0265327, IMG submission 202089) | Rhizosphere microbial communities from Carex aquatilis grown in University of Washington, Seatle, WA, United States - 4-16-21 metaG | ecosystem: Host-associated > Plants > Roots > Rhizosphere... | reverse complement strand
GCAGTATTGCCCGGCGATTTTCCGTTGCGCATGCAGTCGGCGTTGTCGGTGACGTTGGGAACATAAGGTCTGTGGCTTGCAATCCCATCCGAACCCATCTTCGCGGCGAACATGCTGAGGGAATTGATGAAGACGTAATAATTTTCATGCGTTTCATAATGCAGGTAATTGCCACCCGCGCTGAAATTGAACCGACCTTCGAAATGGGATTCCAGCCGGAATTCCTGGCTCGCCTGCCATGATGTGGCTTTGACGAGATCCTGCGCGATCAACCTGTCGCTGCAGCCAAGTTGGGGATCGCAGAAAGCGCCGGTCGGCGACAGAACGCCTTCCTGCACGACACGCCCGTTGGTCGTATCGAAAGCGCCCGGAAGAGTGTTGAACCGGTTGAAGTCTTCCGTCGACCAGAGAAAATCGTTGCTGAAGGCGCTTTGCGAAACGAAAGCCAAAGCCGGAGTGATGGCATAGTCGGCATTGAACTCGACGATGTCGTTCTTGACCTTATAGATCGGATCGAGTGAGGACTCGATTATGCGCAGATTGGGCGATTGCGTGGCATTGGCGTATGGGTTTCTGGCGCGAAACACGGCATTGCCATAACCCGCCGTCGCACCGTAATACGGCAGCGAAAAGCCGTTCGGCACCTCGAAGGATTCCGGCGAATAAAGCGATTCAGCCTGGCACCCCTGCGCCGGGAAGCTCGTGAAATTGCTACCGGTGGCCTGGAACGGCACGCCTCCTACCGAAGTGGGCGTGGGATCGGTTTTGCAGAGCTGTTTGGCGCTGCGCATCCGGTCATCGTCTTCGGAGAAATGTTCCCAGACGAGATAGGTCTGCAGGTTCTCCAGCGGCTTGAACCCAATGGTCACACGCCCCGACCAAAGATCGCGGCCATCGATGCGTGCATCGGTGTTTTCGTTGAAGCTGTAACCTTGTCGCTTGGTCCATTCGCCAGCGAAACGAATATCGAGGCGATCATCGACAATCGGGATGTTCAGCATGCCTTCGACACGGCGCTGGTGATAATTGCCGATTTCCATGCTGGCCATCGCTTCGAACTGATCGCTGGGCTTGGCGGGAACAAGGTTCACCACACCGGCCGTGGCGTTGCGCCCATAAAGCGTGCCCTGCGGCCCACGCAGCACTTCCAACTGGCCGAGATCGAAGAATTCCTGCTCGAAGAAATGATTGCGAATGAACGGCGTGTCGTTGAAGGCAACTGCCACCGCCGGATCGGTCGTCACAGAAATCGCCTGCGTGCCGATGCCGCGAATTTGAATGCTGTAGCCGGAAAAATTCGTTTTGGTGAACGTGAGGTTCGGCACCTGCTTGACCAGATCGGGCCCGCCCGCGGTCTGCGTGGCGGTCAACTGCTCCTGGCTAAGTGCGGTGATGGCAATCGGAATGCTTTGCACATCCGCCCCGCCCAGCTTCGACGACGTCACCGTCACCGTTTCCACCGATGCGCGCTGCGATGGCGCGGCCTGCGCCAATTGCAGCGGCATCACGTCGGCCGGCGCGATCTGCGAAGAACGTTCCCGCACAATCGCAATCGCCCCCTCTTCCTGATGCTTGATCAGCCCGGTGCCGGAGAGGATGCGGCTCAGCGCGGCATCGGCCGAGAAATCGCCTTTAAGCCCGTTGGTGCGCATGCCCTTCACCGCATCCACCGGTACGAGCAATTGCACGCCGCTCTGCGCCATATAAGCGCGCAACGCCGTGTCCATGTCGCCCGCGGGAATATCGAAGCTGGCCGCATTCGCCGCCGCCGCCAGGCACGCGATGCTGCCGCCCAGCATGGCCGCGATTTTCAGTGTGTTCTTTCGCATTGTTCCCCCTCTGCAATACGCACGGCGCTAAGCCGCTTACGATTTTTTCCGGTAGACGATGATTTCGTTGCCGCGTTTTTCGATGGCCAGGCCAAACGCGAATTGCGCCGTACGCGTGAACGGCCCCACGCTGCCCGCATCGAAGATGCCGTTGATCTGCAGCCCCGCCGCTTCCGGCGCGATCACGATCTTGGTGCTGTTGTAACGGTTGAATTCCGCTGCCGCCTCGGCAAGCGTCGCGTGATCGAAAACAAGCTTGCCCGTGCGCCACGCCAAACGTTCGGTCACCGCACGGGTTGGCATCTTCTCCACCGACATCGCGTTCGCGGTGACGATTGCCACGTCACCCGGCACAAGATCGGTTGCATGGTGCTGAAGCGCGGGGTTCGCGGTTTCAAGCCGCGCGCGGCCTTCGATCAAGGTGACCTTCAGGCCCGCCTTGCTTTCCCGCACCGAAAATTTGGTGCCCAGATCGGTTATGCGATGGCCCGCGGCGAGCACCATGAAGGGCCGCGCGGCATCATGGCGGACATCGAAGAAAGCTTCCCCACGCTGCAACTCCACCGTGCGCCGCCACGGCGTGATCTTCGCCACGATGGCCGAGTTGGTGTTGAGTTCGATATGCGTGCCGTCATCCAGCGTAAGCTTGGCGCGCTGGCCGACGGCGGTGCCAACAACGCGTTCCTGCGACAGCCAATTATAAGCGAACACCGCCCCCGTGATGCCAACCACACAAGCCGCCACCGCGAAGCGAAAGAACGGGCGCGCGGTTTTCGGTTTCGTCACGCTTTCCGGGCGCATTTGCGAAGGTTTCAGCGCGGCAAGCCGCTCGGCACGCGTCCACCCGGCTTTCAGGCGCCAATAGGCCGCCAGATGCTGATGCGATTGGCCTAGCCACGCATCGAGTTGGGTTTGGTCATCCGCGCTCCACTGCGCGTCATCCTGCCTCAACAGCCATTCCGCGGCCTGATCGCCGATTTCGTTTTGCGGTTCGCTCATGGCGCCTCGCTTCCGTCCGGCGCGGTGCCGTAGAGAATGTCCACCAGAAGCTGCATGCCCTTTTTCAGGTGGCGCGAGACGGTGGTTTCATCGAGGCCGAGCCGCGCTGCGATCTCACGCTGCGAAAGCCCTTCGATGCGTGCCATCATCACGGCCTCGCGGGCCCGCGGCGGCAGGCGGTCTATCGCTTCGCGCAAACGGCGCAATTCATCGCGCGCCACAACCACGCGATCGGGCGGCGGCGCATCGCTGGCCAACCCCAACTGCTCCATGTCCGAAATCGCATCCATCGCCACCACGCGGTCGCGCCGCACGCGGTCCACGAGCAGGTTGTGGGCAACGGCGAAAACAAACGGCTTGGTGGGGCTCGGAATCTGCTTGTGCGCGGCGGCGATCAGTTGCGCATAGATATCCTGCCGAAGATCGGCCGCTTCCTCAGGGTTGCGGTAAGAGGAGCGCAGGAACCGCATCAATGAAGCCTCCAGAGGCAAGACCTCTCGCACAAACCAAAGCTCCACCTCGGGCGCAGGCACCATTTGTGCAGCGTCCTCCGGTTGGCCGCCGTTGCGGCGAGTGTCCTGCGTTTCCGCCAAATCCCCGGCCTTTTGGGGCTTCGTGTTGTTTCGTCGGACTATAAATCGAACGAGGCGGGGCAGACTTGTATGCCCGCGCAAAAATATTTGCGGGCACACGAAAGAAAGATGCGCGGGGCGAGCTTAAAAGTATGTTTGAAAAGAAGCGGGGCAGGAGTCGCTTCCCGCCCCGCGCTTCAAGCGATCGTCTTGTTTAAGGTGTCACCACCAGCTTGCGATAAAGATGCCATGTCGCGTGGCCCAACACCGGCAACACCACGACCAATCCCACGAACAGCGGAATCGACCCCAGCACCAGCGCCGCGGCAACGATCAAACCCCACGCCGCCATCGGCACCGGATTGGCTTTAACGGCACGCACCGATGTGCGGATCGCGGTGTCGAGCCCGACATCGCGGTCAAGCAACAGCGGGAAAGAAACAATGCTCACCGACATCGCAAACAGCGCGAACACAAAGCCCGCACCAACGCCCACCACGATCATCGTCCAACCGGGCGCGGTGTAAAACACATCATGGAAGAACGTACCGGCCGATTGCGGCCCCGCCGGACCAAGCGTGACGTTATAAATAACCCAGGCAGCGGCAAGCCACACAAGGAACGTCGCGATCAGCAACAACCCCAGCACCGAGATCGCACCAACCGCGGGCGCACGAAACACGTCGAACGCGTTCGTCCACTTCACCTCGATGCCCTGCTCGCGCAACCGGCTCATTTCATAAAGACCGATGGCCGCGAACGGACCAATGATCGCAAAGCCGGAAGCAAGCGGAAACAGAAGCGGCAACAGATCCATGCCGAACGCCAATCGCGCCAGCACCAACCCCAACGCCACATAGATCACACACAGGAAGATCACATCGGTGCGATACGCTTCGAAATCCGCAAAGCCCTGTTTCAGCGCATCGCGCAGATCCGAAATCTGAATGCGGCGCACCGCGGGTGCGGGCGAATGAATGGTGTCCTGGATATGATGCAGTGAATCGGTCGCGTAACGCATGGCGTGTGCTGCATGCACCAGCTGCGACCCGCTCCACTCGATGGGGTTTCTGATGGTCATAAGCGATCCTCCCAAAGCGTTTGCTTTAAGGGTGCGGTATCGCTCCTGGCCTGGCGGCCCAATGCCGTCGGTCACGAGAAACCCGCAACCTTCGTTATGGAGAGAACTATACGCCTGTTGGATCAGTTATGGAAAAAAGGATCGCTCGTATCCTGGCTCGTCGGCGGGCCATAAGTCCGCATCGCGCCCATCGGATTGGAAGGATCCGAATTCGGGCCGATCGCGCCGGGCGTGAACATATTGCGATTGGCATATCCGCCGGAATTGCCCGAAACGCTGAAGTGCCAGGAACTCTTGTCTTCTTTTTTGTCGGCGGGCGTCAGGCTCAGCGCAGCCTGGTTGGGCGTGCTCGCGGTTTGCGAATTGGGCAGCATCAACGTGTCCAGCGCCATCGACGGCGAAGACAGCGCCACAACCGACAGACCAAACGTGGCCCCAATCACGATCTTGCGAAGCATGCGAACTCCTCCTCGGCGGTCCGCGCCAGCGAACCTTGGACTCACATTAGCAGAGCAATCTCCCAGGGGGCTATCCCGGAGGTGAAGTTTACGCAATCCGTGTTGCCAATGCCTACTGTGCCGGGGCGGGAGCTGCGGCGGCTTCCGGTGCGGCAGCGGCAGGCTGGGCGGCAGGTTCCGGAGTGGGTGCCACCTGCTGCGGTTCCGGGGCAGGCGATGGCGCAGTTTCGGCCGGCGCCGCCGCTTCGGGAGCCGCCGTTTGCGCCGGTTCCGCGGCTGGCGCTTCAGCCTTTTCGGCTTCCGGTTCTGCCGCGGCCTGCGTTTCATCCGGCGCAGGTTTGGGGGCTTCGGTGGCTGCCGGTGCTGCTTCAGGCGCGGCCGGAAGCTGCAACGCGGTGGAGACCACCCACCCCTGCTGCGCCGGTTTGCCGCCCGCCGCATCGATATCGATGTGAACCCAATTGCCCCGCTGCTCGCCGGGCGTCACCTGATCGCCCGCCTTCAACGTCGTGACAATCGCTTCCGCTGTCGACGGCCCCGAACGCACATTCATGGCGCGCAACAAAGTCGCCTTCGGAACAACCGGCGCCTTGGGTTGAGCGGCGACAACAGGCGCCACCTGCTGTGATGCTGCGGTCGCGCCGCCACCCGAAGACGATGGCCAGATAAACAACACGGCAATCGCGATCACCGCTGCAACGGCGGCCGCGGCTCCCGCCATGATCCATGTGTTGCCGCTATCCGTGTCCGCCCGTTGGCGGCGGTCGACGAAACCACCCTTGATGATCTTCGTATCGGCGGGCTGCATCGCGTCGATCGAATTGGCGCTGGCAAGCAATTGATACGCATCCATCGCCAGACGATCGAGCGCCTCGTCGGCAGCGTGGCGCGCGTCGGCGATTTTGGCGCGCGGCGGCGCATAAGGCGCGTCCTGCGGCGGCGGCGCGAAGACCGGCAACGGGCGATCCTCGACAATGCCCGCGATATCCACGCTGACAGCTTCATCCTGCGTTCGCACCGGCGGCAAGCGGCCTGAACGGCGTTCCGCCTCCAGCGAGTCGCGCAGCGATTTGCGCGAATCTTCGTCCCATTCGGCGCGCGCGGCGGCCAACCGCGAAGCTTCCGCCGATTTCCATGCCTTCTGCGCCTTGGTGAGTTCGGCTTCAGATTGTTTCTGCCAGCGTTCGTAAGACCGTTCGGCAAAGAGGCGCGCCTGCGCCAGTTCTTCGTCGCGTTCGGCGATCTGCTGTTCCAATGCGGTGAGTTCGCCCTTCACGCGGCGCACCTGAATGTCTTCGTTCTCGCGCAGGTCGTCGAGCTGGCGTTCGCTGGTGTTGATGCGGGCGATGGCCTGCGTCAGTTCCAGTTCGCGGTCGGCGAGCGTGGTTTCCACAATCGCCGCGTGCTCGCGCAATTTGCGCAGTTCGGCTTCGGCTTCGTTACGCGCCATGTCAGCCTCCGTGAGCGCGGAGCCCGCCTGTTCGCGCATCCGCTTTTCAACGGCAGCAGCACGCGCGTTCTCGTCGGTACGCCACGCTTTCTCAGCATTTGAAAGACTGGCCCTTCCCTCGTCCCGCACCCGCTCGATGGTGGCGCGCGCATCGGTGAGCGAGGCATCGCGTTCGGAAAGTTTGGTCTGCGCGATGGTAAGCTCGGTGCGCAGGCGCGTGAGTTCCAGTTCGTTCTGGTCGCGGGCGGCTTGCACCTGCGCGCGCGCTTCCGATACCGCGCCCGAAGATTTCTGCTGCCACTGGGATTCCGCAGCCGCCAGCCGGTCGCCCTCGCGTGCCTTCCAAACCGCTTCGGCCTTGGCAAGCGTGGCATCGGCTTCCGCCTTCCAACGCTCGCGCTCCCTTGCCAGTTCGGTTTTGGCTTGCGTGTGCGCTTCGGAAATCGCCTTGGTGGTTTTTTCCTGCCATTGCGATTGCGTGGCGGCAGACCGTTCGGCCTCGCGCGACTTCCAGCTTTGCTCGGCCTTGGCAAGCGCCGTATCCGCCGTTTGCCGCCCATGCTCCTGCGCTTGGCGGATCGCGACCTGGGATTGCGCCAATTCCTTTTCGCGCTCGGAAAGTTTGACCTGCAAGGCCGAAGCCTGGTCGCGGGCCCTGCGCAATTCGGCATCGTTCTGATCGCGCGCCGATTTCGCAACATTGCCCGCCTGCGCCAATTCCTTGTCGCGTTCGGTCAGCTTGATCTGCAAAGTCGATGCTTCATCGCGCAAGCGGCGCAGTTCCGCATCGATCTGCTCGCGGCCCGATTTCGCGCTGGTGTGCGACTGGGCCAATTCCTTTTCGCGATTGGCAAGCTTGGCCTGCGCGGTGGCAAGCTCCTCGCCCAACCGGCGCAATTCGGTTTCGTGCTGATCGCGGCCGGATTTGGAATGGGCCTGCGTTTCGGCAATTGCCTTGTCGGCCTTTTCTTTCCAGCGCGTTTCGGCGGCGGCAAGGTGTTCGGCCTCAGCCTTCTTCCATTCGCTCTGCGCCTTGGCGACCGCGGCCTCGACGTCCTGTTTGCCGGAAGCCACGGTTTTGGCGCCGGAGGACTTCGCCTGCCCCAACTCGGCATCGCGGTCGGCGAGCAAATTCTGCATCGACAGCAATTCGTCGCGCAGGCGGCGCAGCTCGATGGCATCGCCGTGATCGCGCATCCCCTTGGAAGACGCGCGCGTCTTTTCCACCTGATGTTCGGTGTGTTCGTGCCACTTGGCTTCGGCGGCGGCAAAGCGGCGTTCTTCCGCGGCCTTCCAATCTCGCTCCGCCTTCGCGATGGCGGCCATACTTTCCTGCTGCCAGCGAACGCGTTCCTTCTCGATGTTCGCGCTGGAATTGGGGCCGGCCTTCTTTTCCTGTTCGGTCTGCCACGCGCTCCAGCTGCGTTCGAGATTGGCCGCCGCCTCGGCTTTCACCCGGGCGATCTTCTCATCGGCTTCGACTTTCCAGGCGGCGCGCGCCTCGGCAAGTTCCGCCTCGATGGTGCCGGGGGGGAGCTTGCCGTTCGCAATGGGCTTGCTGCGGACTTCGTTCAGTTCCGCTTCGCGCAACGACAGCGTGGATTTCACGCGCGTCAATTCTTCGATCAGGTTGCGAAGCTCGTCATTGCTGATATTGGCCAGATCGATCTCGCCAAAGTCTTCCTCGCCACCGAACTCGACGGTGACTTCGCGCAACGCCATGGTGGATGCATCGCCATCGTCAAGGCTGATGATGCGCACCGACAGAACGGGGCGCGGATCGGTGCCTTCGGGGGCGAGATATTCCAGATCGTCCAACTCGTCCATCATCAGCGAGTAGGAACGATCGCCATTGTTGCGCCCGGCGGAAAGACGCGCCTGTATCGGAAGTTTTTCCACGCGCACCGAAAGCCGCCCGCGCTTCTTGAACGGCTGCAACAGCGGCAACAGATCGAGCGGCACACCGCGCATATCGTCGGGCGCAGAAGCGGACGCGCGCGCAAGCGCACCTATCTCGACGTGTCGAGAGGTCTTCTTGGCAAACTTCGTCGCGCGCTGCGCCATTGCGCATAGCCCCAGTTATCGCCGCGCCCCTATCGCGGTCGTTGGCCCATACTGCTACAAAATGCGATGCCAGCCGCTTACCGGCTGCACGGAGATTTGTTGCAATTTTTAGGGATTTACGAACGAGTAATGTTCGCAATCCTGTTGCTACGCGTCGCTTATCCGTTCCGCGCCAGCACCTGTCCCGCAAGATATAGCGATCCACAGATCAATATGCGGGGCCCGGGTTCCGAAGGCCGCGACCTTGCCCAAGCGTTAACCTGCATCATCGCGTCTTCCAGATCGTCCGCGGGCGAAGCTTCGAGCCCCGCGCCACGTGCGGCGTCGTAAAGCGCGCCGGAACCTTGGGCCGCCGCCTCGCCTTCTATGGGCACCGTGGTGACGTGGCGCGCCAGCCCCTGAAACGCCGCAAAATATCCCCCAGCATCCTTCGTGCGCAGCATTCCGCAGACGAGATACAGCGGGCGTTCGGCGCGATCCTCAAGATCGGCAATCGCGCGCGCAATCGCCTGCGCGCCATGCGGATTGTGCCCGCCATCAAGCCAGACTTCGCAATCCTTCGGCGCCAGTTCGACCAGCGGACCACGCGTCAATCGTTGCAGCCGCGCGGGCCACTCGACCGTGCGCAAACCTTTTTCGATCGCCGCATCATCGCCCCAATCCTTGTTGGCGTGACGCAACGCGGCAATCGCGGTGGCCGCATTCTCGATCTGATGCCGTCCGATCAGTTTGGGCAACGGCAGATCCAGCAACCCGTCCATGTCCTCATAGACCATGCGCCCATGTTCCTGATGTGCAAAGAAATCCTGACCGAACGCGATCAGCGGCGCATTCAACGCATCGGCGCGGCGCGTAATGACATCGCGCGGGATATCGTCTTGCGCACTCACGATCACCGGCACACCGCGCTTGATGATGCCCGCTTTCTCCGCAGCAATATCGGCAATCGACGTTCCCAAAAACTCCGCATGATCCAAACCAACCGGCATGATGATGGCCGCCTGCGGATGCGCAATCACATTGGTCGCGTCATACTTGCCGCCCAACCCCACTTCCAGCACCAGCGCATCGGCGGGACACCGCGCGAAAGCCAGAAACGCTGCAGCCGTGGTGATTTCGAAAAAAGTGATCGGCGCGCCATCGTTCACGCGCTCGCATTCGGCCAGCGTCGCCGAAAGCTCGTCTTCCGTGATCAGCCGCCCCGCCAGACGAATGCGTTCGTTGAAGCGCACCAGATGCGGCGAGGAATAGACGTGCACCTTCAACCCTTGCGCTTCCAGCATCGCGCGCGAAAACGCACACGTCGAACCTTTGCCGTTGGTCCCCGCCACATGAAGGATCGGCGGCAACCGCAATTCGGGATGGCCGAGTTCGGCAAGCAGCCGCTGGATGCGATCCAGCACCAGATCGATCTTTTTGGGATGCAGCGACAGCAGGCGTTCGAGGATCAGGTCGCTCTCGGCGGCCACACTCATGCGCGCACGCGAAGCGCGGTACCCGTAACGGTCTGCGCAGGCTGGCGCGATTTGGGCTTGGGCTTCTTCATCAGCATGTGAATCAGCCGCGAAAGCGTGGCGCGCATTTCGTGCCGATGGGTCACCATATCCACCATGCCGTGATCGCGCAGATATTCCGCGCGCTGAAATCCTTCCGGCAGTTTCTCGCGGATCGTCTGCTCGATCACGCGCTGCCCCGCAAAGCCGATCAACGCGCCCGGCTCGGCCAGTTGAATATCGCCCAGCATTGCATAAGACGCGCTGACACCACCTGTCGTCGGATCGGTGAGCACAACGATGTAAGGCAACCGCGCCTCATCCAGCATATCGACCGTGATCGTCACACGCGGCATCTGCATCAGCGAAAGAATGCCTTCCTGCATGCGCGCGCCGCCGGACGACGAATAAAGAATGAACGCCCGGCGTTCGTTCACCGCCGCCTGCATCGCCTGCACCAGCGCTTCGCCCACGCCCATGCCCAGCGATCCGCCCATGAAATCGAACGGCTGCACCGCGATCATCACCGGCAAACCGTCCAGCGTGCCGCGCGCGGCCACCAGCGCATCCTGCCGCCCCGTTTTGGCGCGGGCATCCTTGATGCGATCCGCATAACGCTTCTCGTCGCGAAACTTCAGCGGGTCGGCCATAACGGGCGGTTGCGGCAGTTCTTCATAAGAGCCCGCATCGAACGTCCACGCGAAACGTTCCTTCGGCCCCACGCGCATGTGAAAGCCGCATTGCGGGCACACATAAAGTGCAGCCACCAAATCCTTGTGGAAAATCATCTCGCCGCAACCCGGACATTTGGTCCAGAGGTTTTCGGGCGTTTCGCTGCGCCGGGAGATCCAGCTCTTGATCTTCGGGCGAACGAAGTTTGCGATCCAGTTCATACCGCCACTCTAGCACACATCAACCGCGCGCTGCATGCACCGCGTTTGCAAGCTTCTGACAGAAATTCAGCGTTTCGGAGACGAGACTTTCGCGATTTCCACCATTCGCGGCATTTTTCGCCACCAGATCGACAATCGCCGAGCCCACCACCGCGCCATCGGCAAAGCGCGCAATCGCGCCCGCCTGCTCCGGCGTCTTGATGCCGAAACCGACGGCAACCGGCAGCCCGCCTTTTTCCTTCAACCGCGCAACCGCCGCGCGCACATCGTTTTCGCTGTAGCTCTTCGTGCCGGTCACGCCCGCGATGGAGACGTAATAGATAAACCCGCTCGCACCATCCAGCACCGTGGGAAGACGCTTGTCGTTTGTCGTCGGCGTCGCAAGTCGCACAATATCAAGCGCGTGCGCATTGGCGGGCGCGCGCAACACCTCATCTTCTTCCGGCGGCAGATCGACGGTGATGAGCCCATCGACACCCGCATCCGCCGCATCCTTCGCGAACCGCGCGCTGCCATACGCATGGATGGGATTGTAATACCCCATCAAAATGATCGGCGTCTTCTGATCTGCCTTGCGAAAACGGCGCACCAGACCCAGCACCTTGGAAGCCGTCATGCCTGCTTCCAGCGCGCGCAAACTTGACGCCTGCACCGAAGGCCCATCCGCCATCGGATCGGAAAACGGCAAACCCAGTTCGATCAGATCGGCGCCCATCGCCGGCAGTTTTTCGAGAATCGCAAAACTCGTTTCGAGATCGGGATCGCCCGCCGTGATAAACGGCACGAACGCCGCGCGATTGGCGCGCTTCAATTCCTCGAAACGCGGGCCGATGCGGCTCATATCTTTTCACCCAGCGCAGCAGCGGCGGTGAACACATCCTTGTCGCCACGCCCCGACAACGTGACCACGATCACCTTGTCCTTGCCCATCTCGGGCGCCACACGCATGGCATGCGCGATCGCATGCGCGGATTCCAACGCGGGAATGATGCCTTCGAACCGGCTCAGCGCGACAAACGCATCCATCGCTTCTTGATCGGTCACGGAGAAATATTTCACCCGGCCAATATCCTTCAGCCACGAATGCTCCGGCCCGACACCTGGATAGTCGAGCCCCGCTGAAATCGAATGCGCTTCGAGGATTTGCCCGTCGCCATCCTGCAAAAGATAAGACCGTGCCCCATGCAACACGCCCGGCGTGCCTTTGGAAATCGTCGCGGCATGGCGCGGCGTGTCCGTCCCCTCGCCCGCCGCCTCAACGCCGTGGATTTCCACATCGTTGTCGTCAAGGAACGGATGAAACGTACCAATGGCATTCGATCCGCCACCAACGCAGGCAATCAAAAGATCAGGCAACCGCTTCTCCGCGCCCACGATCTGCGCCCGGATTTCACTACCGATCACAGATTGAAAATCGCGCACAATCTGCGGATAAGGGTGCGGCCCCGCCGCACTGCCGATGATGTAAAACGTGTCGTGCACATTGGCGACCCAATCGCGCAGCGCCTCGTTCATTGCATCCTTCAGCGTCTTTGAACCAGAGGTAACACTGCGCACTTCCGCGCCAAGCAACCGCATGCGGAACACGTTCGGCTTCTGCCGTTCGATGTCCACCGCGCCCATATAGACAACGCAAGGCAATCCGAACCGCGCCGCAACCGTTGCCGTTGCCACGCCATGCTGCCCCGCGCCCGTTTCCGCGATGATGCGCGTCTTGCCCATGCGGCGCGCCAGCAGAATCTGCCCGATGCAATTGTTGATCTTGTGTGCACCGGTGTGATTGAGGTCTTCGCGCTTCAGATAAATCTTAGCCCCGCCCAGCTGCTCGGTCAGGCGTTCGGCGAAATAAAGCGGGCTCTCGCGGCCGACATAATTCTTCAGCAGCCCGTCGAGTTCGGCCTGAAAATTCGGATCGCGGCGCGCCTCTTCATAAGCGCGTTCCAGATCCAGGATCAGCGGCATCAACGTTTCGGCGACAAACCGCCCGCCATAAGCGCCGAAATGGCCGCGATTGTCCGGCCCGGTGCGATAGGAATTCGGTGTGGTCATGCTGCCGCTCCCGAAAAATGGGCGTTGCGGGCCGAAGTGATGAAAGACTGGATCATGTCTGCGCTCTTGATGCCGGGTGCCGTTTCCACGCCCGACGAAACATCCACACCGGGCGCATTCGAAGCGGCCACCGCACGGGCCACGTTCTCCGCGTTGAGACCGCCTGCAAGAAACCACGGCCGCGAGATCGTCCGTGAACGGAGCAATTGCCAGTCGAACGCCACGCCATGCCCGCCGCCGCGTTCCGCGTTTCCCGGCGCCTTGGCATCGAACAGCAACATGTCGGCGGCATCCTCATAAGCGGGAAGCAACGCCAGATCGGAAGCCTCGGCCACCGGCAATGCCTTGATGATCGGCAAGCCGAATTTCGCCCGCAATTCGCTCACGCGTGCAGGGCTCTCCGAACCATGCAATTGCAGAAAATCGGGGATCGCGTTGCTCACGACATGCAGCACATCTTCGTCCCGCGGATCGGCCATCAATGCCACCAGTTGCACCCTGCCCCGCAAGCGCCCGGAAAGCGCACGCGCCGCATCGGCCATCAAATGCCGGGGCGATTTGGGGTGAAAGACCAGCCCCGCAAAATCGGCACCCGCGCGCGCGGCGGCATCGGCCGCTTCGGCACTGTTGATTCCGCAGATTTTGATCATCAAAGCCATGGGGCGGGCCTTATCGCCGCCACCCGCCCGGAAATCAAGGAATGGACAGGTCTTCCGCTATGGCATGGGCCGCGGCCGCCGGGTCTTTGGCGCCGGTGATGGGCCGGCCGATCACCAATATGTCGGCCCCCGCCTTCATGGCCTCGCGCGGGGTCATGATCCGGCGCTGGTCGGCCACCTCCGCGCCCGCGGGCCGGATGCCGGGGATGACCAGCAGGAAATCGGGGCCACAGGCGGCGCGCACCGCCGCGATCTCATGGGCCGAGCAGACCACGCCATCGAGCCCGCCCACCTTCGAAAGGGTCGCCAGCTTCAGCACCTGATCGGCGGCAGGCCAGGTCTGCCCCACGATTTCCAGATCGCCATCTTCCAGGCTGGTCAGCACCGTAACGGCCAGCACCTTGGGCCGGGATTCGGATTCGGCGGCCGCATCGCGCGCGGCATGCATCATCGCAAGGCCGCCAGAGGCGTGGATGTTGAACATGGCCACACCCAGCCCTGCGATGGCGCGGGATGCGCCTTTCACCGTGTTGGGAATGTCATGGAATTTGGTGTCCGCAAACACCGGCAGGCCCACATCGATGATCTGCGCCACCGCATCGGGACCAAGCGCGGTGATGAATTCGAGCCCAACTTTAAGCCCGCCCACATGCGGTTTCACCGCACGCGCTATCTCGAGCGCGCGGCCCAAATCCGGGGTATCGAGCGCAACAAAGATGGGATTTTGGAATCGCGCTGGGCGCATGACGAGCGTGGTAGTCTGCCCGTGCGCCCGCTGCAAGCGCGCAATATCAGGATTTGTTCAGGCGCTCGCGCAATTCCTTGCCGGTGCGGAAGAACGGCGCGCGTTTTTCCTCAACCGTCACGGGTTCTCCGGTGCGTGGGTTGCGGCCTTGCCGGGCGGGGCGAACTTTCACGGAAAACGCGCCGAAACCGCGCAATTCCACGCGGTGACCTTCAGACAAAGCCTTAGTGACCTCTTCGAGAACGGTGGAGACGATCCGTTCGACGTCGCGGTGATAGAGATGCGGGTAACGTTGCGTGAGCCGCGCAACCAGTTCCGATTTTATCATCCCCCTTAGCCCTTGACGGGCACCCCTCCTGCCGGAATCGGTCAACGGACCATTCCTAGGCAGAATTGTTGTCAGAGCGTATGGGGGTCGTCAATGGAAGCCCCTGTATCCTCAATGCTTTTTTCCCGCTGTGACCGAATTCACGCAATCGGCGAGGCCGCAGGCCCCTTGAATTCGTTGGGAAATTTCCATTGGCAGAGGTGGAACTTTTTACTATATGTTGCGATCGAGCGGGGCCCGCCCACTTCTTTTAGCTGCCTAAGGCATGACCTCGCTTCGGCCCTGCCCAAAAAGCATCATGGCCCGACAGACCATGTCTGCGGGCCACGAGGCCGTCCCCTAATTTTTCCCGTTCAGACTTTGCGACGGCGCCTTGCCGCGATCCCGGCGATTCCCGCACCCAGCAGGAACAGCGAAGCCGGTTCCGGCACCGGGTCCGCCGCCGGCGGATCGATCACCGCGATGACGAAGTCGTTGTAGTCGTAATCGCCGTCGATACGGTCTTCGAAACCGACATACCGCACGACGCTGTCAGGCGTCAGAAGCGCTGCGATGGCATCGGACGCCGCATCCGGCAACACGAATACGCCAAGATCGGCGTAGTTCAGAGAAACCTTCGCGTGATAGTAGCCATCCGAACTTGTGTTGGCCGTATCGAACAGATTGGCGACCGAAATATCGTTCAACTGGAAAACCAGGTTCCCGGTGAGCGTTCCCAGATCGACGGTGTCGCCCGCAACAGCGGCGGTGCAACTGTCGGTGCTGTGATTGCAGAAGATGTTCTGCAGGCCGCTCACGAGCGATAGGTAGCTGGTGTCGCCCGCATCCGATCCGATGAAGACCAGGGTAACGTTGCCGTTCACCGCAATCGCATCCGGCTGGGTGGTAACCGGATCCGCCTGTGCTGCGGATATGGACGCCACAACCGAAAGAATACCCAACGCGTTCAAAATTTTCTTAACCATTACGCAACACTCGCACGCTTACGCCTCTGCAGAGGGAAGCAGCAAGTTGGGGGCCAATGGCTCCGATCTGCTCTTTTCAGTCTTAACGGCGAGGGGTTTGTTTAGGCTTCTTACACCATTGTGGCCGCGCAAGGGGAACTTCGTCAGCCAGACTTACAGTTCGCAGCGCCTGCAGGCCCAATTATGTCCTATTTTCGATCACTAGGTTCTGCACCGCGCGGCCGAAATAACCCCGCTCATCGCCAAGCTTTGCGAATGCGATCCCGCTTCCTTGCGGACCGAGCCATGTTTCCGCATCTAACAACACCCATTCGCCCACCGGTTCGCGTGCGAGCGTGATCGTCAGATCGGCGTTAATAAACGTCCACGCGTCCCACGGAAGCACGCTCGACGCGCCGTTGCAGAAATCGGCGGCGACGGCCGCGCGCATCAACGGCGAGATCGCATGACCTTCGACAATCGGACGGTCGGCGCGATACCAGATCGCGGCCGGGCCCAAAGTCTGAAACGAGCCCTTGGCATTGCGCAACGAAAGCCCCGCAAGAAAGGGCACCGGATCGTCCTCCAACGACATGTCTTCCAGCACATCAGGTAACGGCACTTCGACTGTGCGTTCGGCAGCTTCGGGCGGAAGCGCCAGATCGCTTTTGCGGATTTTCAAAACGCTCGCACGCACGACTTCCGTACCGCCTGCAAGAAGACGAATAGATAGCAACTGGATCTTGCGCCCCTCGCGAACGATTTCGGTCTGGATGTCCAATGTCGCAATCGGCACAGGCCGCATCAGATCGATGGTCAAACGCGCTACCCGCATGGGCGCAAGCGTCGGCACCTGTTCGGCCACATGCGCGATCAGCGAGGTGGGCGCCGAGCCATGCTGCATCGAACGGTCCCACGGACCGCCCGCCCATTTGCTCGTGTGAACGCGGGGCCCCTCAAGGCGGTAAATGGCTTCCATGAATGTGACGGCTTTCTACTGGCTGGCCAGACGGCGCACCGCGACGGCGGTTGCCTCATCTGCCGGAAAAAACGATTCCACCGCAAGCTCCGAAAGCGTCACATCGACGGGCGTGCCGAACACCGTGGTGGTGCTGAAGAATGACAGCACATCTTCGCCCACACGCAGCTTCATCGGCACCAGCACCGCATTGGCATCGGCGGGCGGATGCGGCGTCTGCGGGGCGGGATAGCGCGTCACTTCGGCCTGCAACGCGATCAACACCGGATCGGCGGTCAGATCGGCTTGCTGTTTCAACCGCGCCAGCAAATGCGCCCGCCATTCCGGCAGATTGACGATCCGCGGCGCGAGCCCCTGCGGATGCAACGAGATGCGCATCGCATTCACGTTCTGCATCAGATGCTCGGCCACACCTCCATACATCTGCGGCAACGCCGAATTGGACGCCGCCACATTCCAATGCCGGTCCAGCGCAAACGCCGGAAACGGCTTCTGGCTTTCCAGCACCACATCGATGGCGGCGCGCGCCGCGGCCAGCGCCGGGCTGTTGAGCGCGCGTTCGGGAAAGATCGGCGCATAACCGCCCGCCACCAGCAGCACGTTGCGTTCGCGCATCGGGATCTGAAGCTGTTCGGCCAGATGCAGGATCATCTCCCGGCTGGGAACCGACCGCCCCGTCTCCACGAAACTCAAATGGCGCGGCGAGATCTCCGCCTCGCTGGCCAGCGCCAACTGGCTCATCCGGCGGCGCTGCCGCCACTCGCGCAAATGCAGGCCAACATTCCGGGCCGGAGCTGCTGTCATATGAGGAAGATAGTGCAGGGACATGGCTGTTCCCACAATTCCCTCTCCCCCAATGGAGGAGAGGGAGGGTTGTGCGTTCAATGCTTCGGCGCCTCGTCGACGAAACCGGTGACGGTGCGGATACGGCCCTCGCCATCCAGTTCGATGATATCGGTGCCCACGAAATGCAGCGGCGCATCCGACAATCCGCCCGCTTCCCACTGGAACCGCGCGCGGTTCTGATAACCATCGACCGCGCCCTTCAGGCGAAAGCGATAGGCCGGCGGAAATTGCTGCTGCACGGCGGCGATCATGCTGCTGATGCCGTCATGGCCTTTGCCGCTGCGCGCAGGGTCCACATAGGTCGCATCGTTTGCATAGGTCGCAGCGATAAGCGCATTGCGTTCGCTGTCGTCGCGCTCGTTCCATACGGCGAGGTAACGGGCGACAGCGTTGTTGGCGTCTGACATTGGCTTCTCCTTCGGTTGGGGCATCGGCGATGCCTGATGATGATTTTGGCGATTGGGGCCCGCGTTGCGATTACGCGGCAGGTAAAGAAATGAAATCCAGCAGATCGCGATTCACCCGTTCCGCATGGGTGAGAAAAAGCCCGTGCGGCGCGTCCTGATAGATTTTCAATTCGCTGTTGCGCATCAACTGCGCGCACCGCCTGCCAGTGAGCTCCAGCGGCGCGCTCACATCGTTGGTCCCATGCAGGATCAGCGCAGGCAGCGCGATGTCGCGCAATTCGCCCCGCAAATCCACATCGGTCAGCTCGCGGTTGAGCTCGATCACCGCCTGCAGCGATGTCTCGCGCATCATCGCCATGAACCAGTCGATGCTCGCCTGCGGCGTGTCCGGCATCACAAATGGCCGCGCATTCTCCGCCAGCCACTTGGCGAAATCCTGCCGCCACAATCCGCGCACCGCCTCGAACAGCGCAGGCTCGATGCCCTCCGGGTTGTCGTCCGTCTTCTTCAATATGGGTGCTGCCGGGGCCAGAAACGCCACGCGTGCGACTCGGTCCGCGCCGTGACGGGTCAGATACCGCGCGATCTCGCAGCAGCCGAGCGAATGGCCCACCAGCGTGACGTTGCGAAGGTCCAAAGATTCGATCACGCGGGCCAAATCATCGGCCAGTGTGTTGAAATTGTAACGCCCGCCCGGATCGCCGGAGCGGCCGTGACCGCGCCTGTCAGTGGCGATTGTGCGCAAGCCCGCGGCCGTCAGCGCCGCCATCTGGTACTGCCACATCGGCGAGGCCAGCGCCCAGCTTGCAGCGAAAACAACCGGGGCGCCCTCGCCCCAATCCCGGAAAAACAAAGGCGTATCGTCGGCGGCATTCACATAATTGCGGGTGTTCATAGCAGGTCCATCCGTGAAGGTTACGGACGCCAGCCAACCGTGTTCGCATCTGCGAAGCGATTACGCGCGAGGTAATATTCGTGCGTTTACGAAAACGGGGGATCGCCCACCCCCACTTTTTGAAATTTGGCCAAAACTGATTTACATTGCTGTTGATAACAGGTCGCGCGGGGGGCGAAGACCTGGGGGGAGACCGAATGTCTGCAGAAGTGGTTGGCCTGTACGGCCCTTACGAACCTGAGCGTCGGCGCCCGAACCAACGGGTGATCGAAGAACTGGAACGCCTGCTCGAATCCGCCCGCTCGGGCGACATCGTGGGCTTGGCAGGCTCCTATCTGCACCGGGACAACTTCGTCTCCTACTCACACGCCGGCGCCGTCCACGGCTGCGGCATCATCGGCGGCCTGGAAAGCGTGAAGGAAAAACTCCTGCGCAACATGTCGATGCCGGTGGAATAAATAGCCAATTAAACGCTTCTCTTAAAATCACCATGGCCGGGCTTGACCCGGCCACCCAGCGGGCGCGCGTCCGCGCGCCGAAGAAACGCAAATCACATATTCCAGTATTGTAGCAGATCTTCCCATTCGGGATTGGTCCGCTCGATCAACGCGATCTTCCACGCACGATTCCAACGCTTGATACTCGTCTCGCGCTGGATCGCCTCCATGTAGAGCTTGTGCTCTTCGTACCAGACGAGTCTCGTCACGTTGTATTTCTTGACGAAGGCTGACCCCGTGCCTTCGCGATGAGCGCGCAACCGGCCCGGCAAATCCACGGTTATGCCGGTGTAAAGCGTGCCATTGCGTTTGCTGGCGAGGATGTAAACGAAGCCGCTAGGCATTCATCAACTGTAGCTTTGGGATGGGAAAGAGTCATTGGCTGCGCGGACGCGCGCCTGCTGGGTGGCCGGGTCAAGCCCGGCCATGGTGATTTGGAGGTAGCGGTGGGAGTTTTGAAATTGCGACAACAGAAATCGCCACAAACAAAAAAACGCCCGGCTTTTGGCCGGGCGTTTTTGTTTGTGATGGAACGCGGATTACTCGTCCGTGTCCTTCTTCTTCTTGAGCGCGGCGCCGAGGATGTCGCCGAGGCTCGCACCCGAGTCGGACGAGCCGTATTGCGCCACGGCTTCCTTCTCTTCGGAGATTTCGCGCGCCTTGATCGAAAGCGACAGCTTGCGGCTGGTCTTGTCGAAGCTGGTGACGAGTGCATCGATCTTGTCGCCGACGCCGAAGCGTTCGGGGCGTTGATCGTTGCGGTCGCGTGCCAGGTCCGAGCGGCGGATGAAGCTCTTCACGCCGTCGGCGAGCTGCACTTCGATACCGCCGTCGTTGACTTCGGTGACGGCCACGGTGACGACACTGCCCTTGCGGATCGGGCCCGCCTTGTCGAGCGGATCTTCGCCAAGCTGCTTGATGCCAAGACCAATGCGTTCCTTCTCGATGTCGATTTCGAGAACCTTCGCCTTGACGACCTGGCCCTTCTGATACTCCTGCACCGCCTGTTCGCCGGTCTTGTCCCACGACAGATCGGAGAGGTGCACCATGCCGTCGATTTCGCTGTCCAGCCCGACGAACAGACCGAATTCGGTGATCGACTTGATCTCGCCTTCGATTTCGCTGCCGATCGGGTGGTTGCCCGCGAACGCCTGCCACGGATTGTCCTGCGTCTGCTTGAGGCCGAGGCTAATGCGGCGCTTGTTGGAATCGACTTCCAGCACCTGCACGTCCACGTCCTGACCCGGCGTGACGATCTTCGAGGGCGCAACGTTCTTCTTGACCCACGACATTTCGGAAACGTGCACCAGGCCTTCGACGCCCGGTTCCAGTTCCACGAATGCGCCGTAATCGGTGACGTTGGTGACCTTGCCGGTGAACTTCGCGCCCGGCGGATATTTCGCGGCCACGCCTTCCCACGGATCGGTCTGCAACTGCTTCATGCCGAGCGAGATGCGCTGCGTCTCGTGATTGATCTTGATGATCTGCACGGTGACCGTCTGGCCGACCGACAGAACTTCCGTCGGATGCGAAACGCGGCGCCATGCGATGTCGGTGACGTGCAACAGGCCGTCCACGCCGCCCAGATCGACGAACGCGCCGTAGTCGGTGATGTTCTTGACCACGCCTTCGACAACCTGCTTCTCCTGAAGCGAGGCGACGAGCGAGGTGCGTTCTTCGGCGCGGCGTTCTTCGAGAACTGCGCGACGCGACACCACGATGTTGCCGCGGCGGCGATCCATTTTCAGGATCTGGAACAGCTGCTGCTGGTTCATCAGCGGGCCGACGTCGCGCATCGGGCGAACGTCCACTTGCGATCCGGGAAGGAACGCGACCGCGCCATCGAGATCGACGGTGAAGCCGCCCTTCACGCGGCCGAAGATCACGCCATGTACGCGGGTCTGTTCGTTGAACGCGCGCTCCAGACGGATCCAGCTTTCTTCGCGGCGGGCCTTGTCGCGCGACAGCACGGCTTCGCCCATCGCGTTTTCGATGCGCTCCAGATAGACCTCGACCTCATCGCCGATGCTCACATTCGACGGCTGGCCCGGCATGGAGAATTCTTTGAGGCTGACGCGGCCTTCGGTCTTCAGGCCCACATCGACGATCGCGAAATCGTTTTCGATGGCGACGATGGTGCCTTTGATGACATTGCCTTCGGCGGGGGCCTGGGCTTTGAAGCTGGCGTCCAGCATGGCGATGAAATCGTCGCGGCTGGGAGTGGCGATGGATTGGGTTGCGGCGCGTGCCATTTAATTCCTTCGTTCAAACATTCATGCCAACCGCATTCGCGGCGGACTTCCCGGCGGACATAACTCCGCAAGGCGGTGATTGGGATTTTCGAGATTTCGCTGGCCCGCTCGAATGCGCCGCCGGGTTTCCAACCCCTGTGGCTAACGCTTGAGCGCGGACCTGACCTTGGCTTCGACCAGGGACAGGGCGGCTGCGAAGGCCGCGTCTATATCCAAATCGGTGGTATCGAGCAAGGCGGCGTCCGGGGCCTGCGTCAGGGGGGAGATGGGGCGGCTGCGGTCGGCCGCGTCCCGGGCATTGATCTCGGCCAGCACGTCCGGTTCCGCCCGGGCGATCCCCAGCCCCTGAAGTTCCAGCCATCGCCGGTGGGCGCGGATGGCGGGCGCCCCGTCCACGAACAGCTTGGCCGCCGCATCCGGCGCGATGACCGTGCCGATATCGCGCCCATCCATCACGGCCCCGTCGGCATGGCCGGGCGGGCTCAGCAGGAAGTCCCGCTGGAAATCGAACAGCGCCTGGCGCACGGCAAGGATCGCCGCGACGTTGGAGGCCGCCTTACCCACGATATCGGTGCGGATCGCCGGATCGCCCGCCCGCGACAGGTCGATGGCGCGCGCGCCCTTCACCGCATCGGCTTCGTTCTTCGGATCGCCGTTCTTCTCCAGCACGGCCAGCGCCGTCAGCCGGTACAGCGCGCCCGAATCCAGGTGCGGAAAATTGAAATGCCGCGCCAGCTTCTTGGCGAGCGTGCCCTTGCCGGACGCAGCGGTACCATCGACGGCGATGACGACAGGTTTGGACATCGGCGGCATTTCCAAAGCGCGTGGCGTGTCTAACCCGCAAAGCCTGCCCGGCTCAATGGCCTTCACTCCAGCGCCACACCCTGCAGCTCGCCGTGCCTGGTCTTCTTGTCATATTCGAGGTTCAACAGCGCGATCTGATCGAGAATCGCATTGATCCCCGGACTGATCGCAGCACATTTCACCGAACGCGCCGCCGCCATCACATCGCCGAACCGCATCTTGGCGATCAGCACATGGCCAGCCTCATGGATTCGCAAATTCAGGATGTAGCGTTTCCACTTCGCCGCCACATCCGGCGAAACCCCGCTGACAAGACGCGGCAACAACACGTCGGCCTTCAGCGTCACCACCGCGCGCGAAGGATCGCACTGCCCATGTCCATCCTTCCACCACCGCCATTCGTAATTGGTGGTGGTCAGCGCATCCGCTTTCTGGCCATCCGCATCGCGCGGCCGGGCAGGAGAATGCTGGATGGCTTTGTATATCTCATCCACATCCGTGCCCCTGACATCGTAATAGATGATGTGGACTTCGGGATTTTGCGACAACGCATCGGGCGCTTCCGGCTCGTTGGAAACGTCTACCGCGCGCGCGCTTTCAGAATGAAAAACAGCCATCGCGCACGCCAGCGCAACAACGGTGGCAAGATTTCCAACCATCAAGCCCGATTCCAGATCAATGACGATAGAGCATCCGCTGCTGAACGATGCCGCCCAACCACGAACACGGAATGGCAGTCACCACCAAAGCCAGCGGATACCAGGCAGGCCCGAAATTGAGATGGCGCGTGGCAATGAACCCCAGCAGCGCCAGCACAAAGCCGATCGCGCCCAGAACCAGCGCATGGGCAATGGGGCGGAACGGCGCGAATTTGGCGGCGATATATCCGCCCAACACCGCATAGGCACAGCGATAGAACAGCGCCACCGCATTCTGAAACGGATCGTGCATGCCCTTATCCCACGCCGGATAGAACTGCGCCTGATGCAGAATCTGATCCGTCCCCAGCGAGAGCACGAACACCGCAAGCAAGCCGACAAACACCGCCGCGATACTACGAAGCCAGATCATGCGAACTCCGCGCCAAGCCCGCGCATCAGCGGTTCGAATTCGGGAAAGCTGGTGGCGATCATCGAAACATCGTCCACCGTCACCGGCGCATCCGACGCCAGCCCCATCACAAGGAACGACATCGCGATACGGTGATCCATGTGCGTGGCAACCGTGCCGCCGCCTTTCACCCCGCCCTGCCCGGTCACGATCATGCCGTCGGCCAATTCCTCGACCGTCACGCCATTGGCCTTCAACCCTTCGACAATCGCCGACAAACGATCGCTTTCCTTCACCCGCAATTCGTCGAGCCCGCTCATCGTCGTCCTGCCGTTCGCAAAAGACGCCGCAATCGCCAGCACCGGATATTCGTCGATCATCGACGGCGCGCGGTCCGCGGGCACATCCACGCCCTTCAACTGCGAATGCCGAACAACGAGATCGCCTATCTGTTCCCCGCCGCTTTCGCGCACATTCCCGATCTCGATATTCCCGCCCATTTCCTTCAGCGTATCGATCAACCCGATCCGCCGCGCATTCAGCAACACCGACGGAATGGTGAGTTCGGATCCCGGCACGATCAACGCCGCCACCAGCGGAAACGCAGCGGACGACGGATCGCGCGGCACCTCTACTGCGCATGGCGTCAACTCCGCCTCACCCATCAAAAGAATTTCCTCGCCGCCTTCGGCCAGCGCATTCACCCGGATATCCGCGCCGAACGCCTTCAGCATCTTCTCGGTGTGATCGCGCGTCAGCGCCCGCTGCACGATGCGCGTGCGCCCGGCGGCATTCAGCGCCGCCAGCAGCAACGCCGATTTCACCTGCGCCGACGCCACCATCACTTCGTAATCGATGCACAGCGCCGGGTTCGCCCCGGTCACCGTCAGCGGCATCGTCCCGTTGTCATAGGCCGCGCCGAATTTCGTCAGCGGATCGAGCACCCGCTTCATCGGCCGCTTGCGCAGGCTCGCATCGCCCGTGAACGTCGCCCGGATCGGCGTGGTGGCCATAGCCCCCATCACCAGCCGCGAGCCGGTTCCCGAATTGCCGAAATCGAGGGTGGCTTCGGGCGCGGCGAAACCGCCGACACCCACCCCGTTCACCCGCCACGTTCCCGGCCCGTCGCGGGTCACCGTGGCCCCGAACGCCCGCATGGCCTCGGCGGTATTCAGCACGTCCTCGGCCTCCAAAAGCCCTGTGATACGGGTCTGCCCCACCGCCAGCGCACCCAGGATCAAGGCCCGGTGGGAAATGGACTTATCGCCTGCAACCGGGGCCTCGCCGTGCAAGGGACGGGCGCCTCGCGCCGTCAGCGGCCGAAGGGTGTGGGACGTGCTCATAAAGCTCCTTTGACAGGCGGAGCCGGAAGTGGCAAACGACCCGGCCTTACGAAACCGACTTCATGTGGGAAGAGTGACCTTGGTCAAGGCGGATCTGGGAATAAAGCGTGTGTGCCCCAATTGCACAGTGCGTTTTTACGACCTTCAAAAGCGGCCCATCGAGTGCCCGAAGTGTGAATTCACCTTCGAGCCCGAGTCCCTCTACAAGCAACGGCGCCCACGCGTCGCCGAGCCGGTAGCGCCGCAGCCTGTCGCCGAGGAAGAAGAGGACGAGGAGACGGAAGAAGCCGACTCCGAGGACACCGACGCCGAGGAAGAAGTTGAGGAAGCAGTGGTGGTCGACGAGCCGCCGCTGATCGTTCCAGGCGACGACGAAGAAGAAGAGGAAGCCGCAGAGGCCGAAGAAGAAGATGCCGGAATGACGGTCGTCGATGCCGACGCCGATCCGGAGATCGAAGATATTGAAGTCGAAGACGACGAAGACGACGATGCCGGCCTTCTCGAAGAAGACGAAGACGAGGACGACGTCAGCGACATCATCGATGCAGACATAGAGAAGGACGACCGGTAACGGTTCGTCACCCAGGATCAGGGGCCATAGCTCAGCTGGGAGAGCGCCTGCATGGCATGCAGGAGGTCAGCGGTTCGATCCCGCTTGGCTCCACCAGGCTTCGCTGCGCAGCAGCGGAGCCTGCCGCGGCGTAGCCCGTCAGGGCGAAGCCGGGCTGGTGCCACGGGCCGCGCTGCTACGCCCGGGCGAGCCCCGAGTTAAACCTTCAAACAGCTAGCTCCCCTACCAGCGGCAAGCTCCGCAAGTTTCACCAGATAAACCCAGCTATCATCCACACTCCATTTGCGGGGGCGTGGATGAAGTACGTCTATATTCTGGAATGCATCGCAGAACCGGACCGGCACTACACCGGCGTCACCGACGATCTCAAAACACGTCTGAAAGCTCACAATTCCGGAAAGGTCTCTCACACCGCCAAATTCAAACCTTGGCGGTTGCGAACCTACATAGGTTTTTCGGACGCAAACTCCGCGATTGAGTTCGAAAAATACCTGAAAAGCCATTCCGGCCGCGCCTTCGCCCAAAAACGCCTGTGACACTGGATTTCCAGTGGGCACCCGCCCGAAGATGCCCGCCCCACAAGGAATCCCCCATGACGGACTCTCCATCGGATCAGGTCGTCAACACCCCGCGCCGCCGCTTCTTCGGTGCCGCCGCCGCTGCAATCGCCATCGCACAATGGGGCATGGCGAAGTCCGCCGCAGCGGCGGGCGCACCCTCAAACGGCAACAGCTCCATTCCTTTCGGCCCCATCAAATATGCCGAAGCCGGCGACCTGCGCACGGCCTACGTCGAAACCGGCCCGGCCAACGGCCCCGCAGTGGTCCTGCTGCACGGCTGGCCTTACGACATCAACAGTTTCGCCGAAGTCGCCCCGCTGCTCGCCGCCAAAGGCTATCGCGCCATCGTCCCCTACCTGCGCGGTTACGGACCGACGCGCTTTCTTTCTGGCAACACGTTTCGCAACGGCCAGCCCGCCGCCATGGCCACAGACATCGTCTCTCTGATGGATGCGCTCAAAATCGAAAAAGCCGTGCTCGGCGGCTTCGACTGGGGCGCACGCACCGCCGACATCATCGCGGCGCTGTGGCCGGAGCGTTGCCAAGGCCTCGTCTCCGTCAGCGGCTATCTCATCGGCAGCCAGGAGGCAGGCAAGAAACCGTTGCCGCCGAGCGCCGAACTTTCCTGGTGGTATCAATTCTACTTCGCCACAGACCGCGGCCGCGAAGGCTATGCGGAAAACCGCCGCGCATTCGCAAAGCTCATCTGGCAACTCGCCTCTCCGCAATGGAAATTCGACGACGCCACCTTCGAACGCTCCGCCGTAGCGTTCGACAATCCCGACCACGTCGACATCGTGATCCACAATTACCGTTGGCGCCTGGGCCTTGCCAAAGGCGATCCGAAATTCGATGCGCTGGAAGCAAAGCTCGCCGCGGCCCCGGTCATCTCAGTGCCCACCATCACCATGGAAGGCGATGCCAACGGCGCGCCGCATCCGGAGCCCAGCGCATATGCCGGCAAATTTTCCGGCCCCTATGCCCACCGCCTCGTCAGCGGCGGCGTGGGCCACAATCTTCCGCAGGAAGCCCCGCACGATTTCTTCAACGCAATCGTCGACGTCCACAAAAGCTGACGCGACCTAAGAGCCTTTCCCCGAACCACCGCGCGGATCGAGTTGCCCCGGCTTGGTGTCTTCTCCGCCTTCGACAGCGCCGCTTCCTTGCGGCCCCGTCCTGGGAAGCGGTTTGTCCGAGCTGTTGGGTTCTGTTTGCGTGACAGCGTTTTTGTCGGGCCGCTTCGGCTGCGCCCCTCTTATGTCCACCTTGGGCATCGTCGGCTCCGTGTCGATCAACAGTTCGAACGCACGGGTGCCGTCTTCCGTTGCAACGCCCGGTTTCAAACCTTTACGCGAACCGGTCAGTTGACGGTGGTTTTCGCAGTCCGGTCGAGGAGATTGGCGAAGCGGTCCAGCGAAACAAGATGGGCATGCACCAGCGCGAGCCAGCCCTTGCGGTGCCAATCCACCACAACCTCGTCGGGCAGCGCCTGAAAAACTTTGGGGTCCACAATACGGAAACCCTGCATCCCATAACGCCGCCCGTCGGTGAGCGTGGCGTTGGCTTGCCGGTCGATCAGGAGATTGTGTTCGGCAAGTGCGGCAGAGAAAGCCTGCGTCACCACCAGATCGTTCTGAAACGCCGCGCAGAATTGCAGCGCATCGTTGGTCAGATTGGTGGGCTTGCCGTCCGCGAACAAGGCGCTCGCGCCCTCCCCGTTCTCGCCCACCCGCGAACACGCCCGGTCGATACCCAGCAGGAACCCCTGCTGGCCCGGCTGCTCGATGAAGGTGAAGGGATAACGCCGCACATAAGCCGGTATGTAAGACACCGCTTTGTCCCAATTGCCCTCGGCATCGACAAAGACGTTGCTGTCCTTCAATCCCAAAACCGCCACCGGCATGGGCGCGTCACCCGCAAACACGATGGGATAGAAGTGCCCGGCTTGCGCGAATTCGCTTCCCATCACAGGCACCGCATTGGTGGCGCGCGCAAATCCGAAATCCGCCTTCTGAGAAAGCCTCAGCTTGCTGTGCAGCTCGGCATTCAAAGCCTCAGGCTTCTGGAAAAACAGCGGCAGTGCGGAACCGGATGACGACATATGAACCCGATGGTGGTGATCTTCGCGCCGGACCTTGCACCACCGCCCGGGAAATATCCATCGCTTCAGAACGTCTTGTCGATCGTCACGCGGAACGCATTGTCGCGCGACCCGCCGCCCAGCAAGCCGTTATAGGCAAGCCCGAACGAAAGATCGGGGTAGACGTGCCATGTCACGCCTGCATCGGTCGCCGCAACGTCGCGCGCCGTGGGAATGCCCGCCACGGCGAACGGTGCGCTGCCGTCGAACGCCAGCACCGCAAACGGCGTCGCCGTTCCGAACGTGTGACGCCACCCAGCATTCGCCGTCACCGAAAGCACATCGCTCGCCTCGGATTGGAAGCGCAGGCCCAGGGTCGAGAATGTCGCCGTGTCCGAACGCGCAGCACCAGAAAGGACTGCATCGCCGCCCTGTTCGCTGAAGGCATCGGTATGGGCGCGCACGGTTGCGAAATTGGCAAACGGCGAAAGCGTGTAATCCTCCATCGGGATCGCATAGGCCGCTTCGCCAAAGCCCTGCAGCAGCGAGCCATGATAATCGGCATCGAGCACGTCGGAGAATCCGGAGAACACAACAGCCCGCACCGTTTGCAGATTGGAATGCGCATACCCAAAGCCCGCGCTCAAACGAAGCGCATCGAAAACCGCACCCGCGTATCCGATGACGTGAACGGAGTTGATGCGCGCCAGGCTGTCGCGCGCATCAACATCCAGATTGGTGTGCGTGTACCCCGCCGCCAGGCCAAGGCGGATATTCTCGTCCACCGTCGTATCGGCACCCGCCACAAACCCTTTGGTGTTGCGCGCGGTATCGGCGGCATTGAAATCGGTATCCGTCGATCCCCAATTGCCAAACCCTTCGATCCACACGCTCTGCCCGTCGTCATGCGACAAGTGGCTGAGCACCGCGTTGCGTGGCAGGCGCGTATCGTCCGTCATCGCGCTGCGCAAAGACGCGTGGATTTCGCCCGACAGGGAATCGAACGCCATCTGCGCGCTGGGTTCATCCAGCGACAGGATCGCATCGTAAATCGGCGCGCCAAAACCCAGCGTCTGCACGCCCGCGCCCGTGGAGCGCTGATTGAACGTGTGTCCGATGGAAGCGAAATCCAGATCGTTGCGCACCAGTGTCAGCAACACATCGTTGGGTTCGTAAGTCAGCATCGGCGTGAGAAACGCAAGATTGCTCGTCACCCCCGCAAAACCGTTCGATGCGCCCCCGCGCACCACGCCGCCCGTTGCCGTGACGATGGTGTAAACGGTTTCCGGCGCATAATTGCCGTTCGCCGCCAGCACCTGAACCGTGCCGCCATTGATCGTCGCTGTTCCGCTCGACGCAATGAGATCGGCCTGCCCCGCATCATTGGCCTCGACTTCATAGATCGAGCCCGTCTGGAACGTGATAGCGCCAGTATGAAGCGTGCCGATGGAATTGCCCGGCGCAATGGTCCCGCCAAACGCAACCGTTGTTGCACCAACAGTCCCCGTCCCCTGCAACCGCCCCGCATTGACGCCAAGCGTTCCGCCCAGCGTGCCACCCACCGACAAGATACCGGAATCGATTGTCGTGCTGCCCGCGAACGCCGAGGAATTCCCGCTCAAGGTCAGCATCCCCGCACCGCCTTGATGCACAGCACCCGTGCCGCTGATCACGCCCGCATATTCGTAAGCGTCGGAACGGTTGAACACGAGCGTCGCATTGTCGACGATATTACCCGTGACGCTGCCGCTCGTCCCGCCATTGCCGATGCCAAGCGAACCGCTGCTGATCGTCGTGCCGCCCGAATAGGTGTTCGCGCCCGTGAGATACAGCGTGCCGAGATCCGTTTTCACAAGGCTGCCCGCGCCCGACAACACCGAACTGATCGTCGCCGTCGAACTCGCGCCCGGCTGCGAACCATCGCCGACGCGCACGGTCGTCACTCCGCCCGCGCCGTTCAGGCCGACCGATGCACCCTGCACGATCCATCCGCTGCCGATGAACTGCATGCCCGTCGTGACAACCGCGCCGCTCGATGCATCCACCGTGACCGTGCCGGTCGTCGCGGGCGACGTCCCCTGGAACACCGCCATCTTGCCGGTCCACGCATCGTTGCGTTGGCCGTTGGCATCGGTCCAGTTGGTTTGCGAACCCGCACTCCACGTCCCGTTGCCGCCGACGACATGGCCCACCGCCGTTGTCGTGGTGCCGTTCCAGAACTGAATGTCCGGGATCACATCCTGGCTCATCACCAGATTGACCTGATTGGCGACCGACGTTTGCACCTGCGCCGCATAACCGGACGGCAGCGACGAAACCGTAAGTCCGTTATCGGTCAGCGCGCCGTCATAATCGAACAGGCGATAAACGCCGAACCCGAAACTCGGCACCGCATGAACCGTAAGCTGCCCGTCGAGCGTCAGAGCACCCGTGGCATGAAACACACCCGTGTTCGACGGCGCGCCCAACGTCACATCCACCTTCGACGTGCTGGAAAGAATAAGGTTGTTCAGCGTGAACACCTGCCCCGCCGTGCCCTGCAACGTGCCGCCATTGGCGATGGTGGTGGTACCGCCGATGCTGCCCGAGCCAGTCAGCGTGGCCCCCGAAGCAACCGTCGCCCCGCCATTGGAAAGCGTGCCGTTCACTTTCAACGTGCCCGCATCCACCGCGAACAACCCGCTTAAGCCCGCGCCCGAATTGCCCTGCAGCACCCAGGTGCCCGCACCGATCTTGTGCCCCGCCTCGAAATTCAAAAGCTGGTTGACCGAGAAATCGAACGTGCCCGTGGTGTTCGCCGCCCCATCGAGCGCAAACGTGTCGATGTCGCCGGGATGCGCCGAATTGGTGCTGCTGCCGCCGTCGATATTGCCGGTGATGACGGCGGTGGGCAGCAAGGTCAGCGTGTCCGCGCCGGTGTTGAGGTTGATCACCGTGCCCGCATTGCCGCGCCCCACCGTGCCCGCGATGGTCAGGTTGTCGATCACATCGGGATAATGCGTGTCCCCCGCCGTGTTGCCGTAAGCGAGCGCGCCTTGCGCGAACAGCGTGCCCGTCGCTTCCACCGTCACATTGGCGATCATGTCCACGCGCGTCGCGCCCGTCGCGATGTCGCCCTGCATGACCAGCGTGGTGCCTGTGCCGCTTTCCACCCGCCCCGCGATATCGACGCTGGTCGTGTAATTGGCGGCAGACGTGTAACCGTCCACGAAGATCGCGTTGTAGAAACTGCCGACCGAAACGTGGCCGGTCTGGCCGATGGTGATGCTGTCGCCGCCGCCCGCCTGAATGGCGCCGGATTTCTGCGTGCTGATGATGCCGTCGACGATGATCGTGCTGGTATCCCACACCCCGCTCACGCGCGTGTAGATGCCCGTGCCGCCGGTTCCGCCATTCCCGAGATTGCTCGTGTTGCCGGTAACGATGCTGCCCGTGGAAAGAATGTGCACGTATGAATTGGCGCCCACTTCCACGCCATAGCCGCCCGCCGAGTTGGTCGTCGCCGCATCGCCAGGGCTGGTGATCGCACCGCCCACCGTCACATTGGCATTGGTGCCAAGCTGGATGCCGCGTCCGATGCCGTGCAGGTTGATGTGCGAGCCCGCCGCCATGTTCACGGTCACATTGGAGATGCCGAACCCGGAAATCGGATCGGCCGTGGTCCCCATCGAGGTCTGCAAGATGCCGGTCGCGCCGATGTTCACCACATCGCCCGCACCCACATTGATGCCGCCCGTGGTCGCGTCCACCAGCCCGTTGATGTCGTAGATGTTCCCGCCGCCATGCCCATCGATGCCATAGCTCACGAAGATGCCGCTGGTGGTGATGACACCCGTCTGACCCAGAATGATGTGCGAATGGGTCAGGCCCACCGAACCCGATCCTTGCGTCGGCCCGGTGATGCCGCCGGGGCTGTTGATCGCGCCGTTCAGCGTCAAGGTCGAAGCATCGCCCAGCAGCACCGCGTAATTGTTGGCGATCGCCTGATTGCCGGTGATGGAGTTCTGCTCCAGCGTCACATTCGCGCTCGGCCCCAGCCAGATGGAAGGCCCCGACAGCGGCACGATGGATGCCCCGTTCGCAAGATCCAGCGTCACATGATCGCTCGACGACGCGATGACGGCAGTGGTGTCCGCGCCCGTGCATGTCACCGAACTGCCGCTCGCAGGCGCGTGATCGGAACACGCCGCTTGCGCCGCCGCCGGAAACAGCACCATCGCGGTGCCGAGAAGCCAATTGCGAAATGCCGTCTTTGTGATCGCGCTGTGCACGGATTTTCCCCAGGAAAACACCGCTGTCACGCGCGGTGCTAATTGATATGAGTTAGCCGCAAGTCCTTGAACGGAAAAACGGACGGCAATAATTTTGCCGTCCGTTTCCGTTTGATTTGCGCTTTGACGTAGAGCACGCGAATTCGGGCAAACATCGTAGCTGGCATGACGGGGCAAAAGGGGTAATACGGGACATGACAATCGACATCGCGCCGTCCGCCGCTCGCAAGTTGAAAAGCTGGAAAGAGATCGCCGTTTATTTCGGCACCGACGAACGCACGGTGAAACGGTGGGAGACGTCGCGCGCCCTTCCCATCCATCGCGTGCCCGGCGGGATCCGCGCGCCGGTCTATGCCTTCAACGACGAACTGGAAGCCTGGCTGAAACGCGACACACCCAAAGCACCACTTGCCGCCCCTTCGCGCCGCCTGCTGCCACGCCCCATCGTGCGTCCCCGCCGCAGCAACAATCTCGCCATGGGTTTCGTCGCGGGTGCGCTCTGCGTCTGCCTCGCCGCCCTCGTCGCAGACAGCATCTGACGGCCAGCCCTGGCAAAATCACCCCCACAGATTGGCTGGATCACCCCCTTATGTCGGCTATACTGCCTGTGGCTTAGTCTCCCGGCTTGATGGAGGCACACATGCTCAAACGCTACATGATCGAACGCGACATCCCCGGCGTCGGCGCGCTGACGAAAGACCAATTGCGGGGTGCCGCCGACACTTCGAACGCCGCCCTGTGCAAGCTCGGCCCGGCGGTGCAATGGCAGCAATCCTTCGTGACGAAGGACAAGACGTTCTGCATCTACCTTGCGGAGAACGAAGACGTGATCCGCGAACACGCAAAGATCTCCGGCTTCCCGGCCAACACGATCACCGAGATCGGCGGGATCATCGATCCCACCACGGCAGGCGCCTGATCCGATGGCGGCGGGCGGGCGCAAACTCGACGTAACCGTCGTCCTGCTGGACGACGGTTACGCCTCGACCGCCATCATGCCGATTGAAGTGTTCCACTCTGCAGGGGCACTGTGGGCGGAGCTGGTGGGCGAAACGCCCGAACCGCGTTTCAAGGTCACCACCGCGTCGATCACCGGCAAGCCCGTGCGTACGCCTTATGCCGGTCTCAAGATGACGCCGGAATGCGCCATCTCCGATATCGAACGCACCGACATCATCGTCGTGCCGACTTCAGGCCTCACCATCGATCAGAAACTGATCGACAATCACGCGCTCGCCCCATGGCTGCGCAAGCATCATGCGAAAGGCGCTTATGTGGCGGGCGCGTGCATGGGCTCGCTCTATCTGGCCGAAGCCGGATTGCTCGACGGACGAAAGGCGACAACCCATTGGGCGGTCGCGGGCGATTTCGCGCGGCGCTATCCCAAGGTCGATTGGCGATCCGATGCCGTCGTCACCGAAGACACCCGCGTGCTGTGCAGCGGCGGCGTGATGGCATCGGCCGATGTCAGTCTTTATCTGGTGGAAAAACTCTGCGGCCACGACGTGGCGGTACAAACCGCCAAAGCCCTGCTGCTGAACATGCCGCGTACGCATCAAAGCGGTTACGCGCTGCTGCCGCTCTCACCGCCGCACGAAGACGATCAGATCCGCAAGGTCGAAGCGTTCCTGCAAAAGAACTATCACGACACCCACACCGCCGAAGATCTGGCCGAACGCGCCGGCATGAGCCCGCGCACCTTCATCCGCCGCTTCAAGGCCGCCACCGGCCGCATGCCCGGCGCCTATCTGCAAGCCCTGCGCATGGAAGCGGCCAAATCCCTGCTCGAACACGGCCACACCCCCGTTCAAACCGTAAGCCTGAAAGTCGGCTACGACGACGGCGCGTTCTTCCGCTCCCTCTTCAAACGCTCCACCGGCATGACCCCCGCCGAATACCGCGACCGCTTCGCCATGATGGACGTGCGCACCCGCCCCCACACCTGAGCAATCGAACACCTCCAAAGCTGAGTTAGAATGGGGGGATGAAAGACATCCATTCCCAGAGAATCTTCTCCCTCGCCCCCATCGGGGGAGAGGGTCGGGGTGAGGGGGTGCCGCCACAAACGAATGACTTCCAAAGAAGGCAACAACAGCGCAACGATTTCGAACGCTCGTGCGGCGGAGAAGCCCCCTCACCCCAGCCCTCTCCCCCAATTGTGGGGGAGAGGGAGAAGTTTTGGCCTACCCCACCCCTCCCCCAAAAAGTGAGGTTCAAAGGAACTCTCCCTCCCAGGGGGAGGGGGGTACCAATTTCCGAAAAACGACTAACCCGATGGAATCGTGCCATAAACCCCGCCTCGCCCACACGGATCACCCGCTTTGAACAGTTTCATTGACGCCCGCACCCTGCCCTCCGGCACCAGGCTCGAAACCGATCTCCTCATCATCGGCGGCGGCCCCGCCGGGATCACGCTCGCCCTCGCGCTGAAAGATTCTCCGCTCCGCGTCACGCTGCTCGAAAGCGGCGGCATGGAGTTCGATGCCGCAACGCAAGCGCTCTACGATGGCCCCGAAACCGGCACGCCCTATCTGCCGCTCAACGGTTCGCGCATGCGCTTCCTCGGCGGCAGCACCAATCATTGGGGCGGCTGGTGCCGTCCGCTGGAAAAGATCGACTTCGAAAAACGCGATTGGCTCGCCCATTCCGGCTGGCCGTTCGGCCGCGAAGTTCTCGAACCCTATTTTCCGCGCGCGCAGGAAATGGTCGAAGCCGGACCATGGATCTATGACGAAGCACCTAACAAATTTCCCGTCACCACACTCGCAATGGGTGCGGGTGGAATCGAAACGGTGTGGTTCCAGTTCAGCAAGATGCGCGGCAGCGTATTGCCCACCCATTTCGGCGAACGCTACGCGGGCGACCTGAAACAGGTTTCCAACCTCAAGCTCTACACCAACGCCAACGTCACCGGCCTGCGCCTGGCAAAGGACGCAAAATCGCTGACGCATGTGGAAGCCGCCACGCTTTCGGGGGTGAAATTCACCGTCGTGCCGAAATATGTGGTGCTCGGCGCAGGCGCCATCGAGAACGCGCGCCTGATGCTCGCCTCCAACGACGTGATGCACACCGGCGTCGGCAACACGAACGATCTGGTCGGCCGCTATTTCTCCGACCATCCCATACCGGGCAACAACGCCACGCTCGTCTCGTTCGGCGGCAAGCTTTCGCCCTTCTATCTCGGCACGCAACATGCGGGCGGCGCTCATGTCCGCGCGGCCTTCGCACCGACGCAAGCCTTCCGCCGCTCGCGTCACGTTCTGGGTTCGCTGATCACCGTCGATGGCGGCGCAAAACTCGATCCGCTCGGCGATGCAGCAGCACAGACCACGGCTGAAACGATGGGCTACAAAACAGGCAAGGCGCACGCCTACACAATCGGCTGCGGCTTCGAACCCGCCCCCGATCCCGACCGGCGCATCACGCTCGACACCGCGCGCGATGCGCTCGGCATGCCGCGCGCCACGCTCAACAACACGATCTCCGATGATGACTTCGCGCGCTATCGTGCAACCCTGGAAGAATGGGGCCGCCAATTGCTCGCCTCCGGCGCGGGCATCTTGCGTATCCATCACGCCACACGCGAGGAATGGCTGAAGGGCCTGGACTGGGGCAACCACCACATGGGCACCACGCGAATGCACACCGATCCCAAACTGGGCGTGACCGATGCGGATGGCTTGGTGCACGGCATAAGCAACCTGTTCGTCTCTGGCAGCGGTTTGTTCCCGACTTACGGCGCCTCGAACCCGACAATGAATCTGGTCGCGCTGACCTTGCGGCTGGCCGACCACCTGAAAGGTCTCTTCAAATGAGCGTTACGCGCAGACCGGTGGTGTTGAGTGCGCTGGCCCTGATCGGCGTCGGCATGGCAGCAGGCATCGCAGTGGAAGCCCCGCGCCTTCTGAGAAAACGCATCCACTCCCCCTACGACGACATCACCGATCAAGTGATGGATCAGGAGCAGGCAATAAAAGTCGGCAACGCCGTCATCGCAAAACTCGACTCGTTCGACGCCGCGAAATCGGCAAACGCCTTGCGCGTGCGCAAAGGAACGCTGGTGGACATGGCGAAAGCCGACATCGACGCTGGCAAAACGCTGGAAGCAAACGGCTGGGTGCTGCCCGAATCTCTGGCGCTCGCCTGCGCAATTCTAGCCGATCAGGCCAAACGCCCCGGCTGAGCACGAATGAGCCCACGCAACGAATTGCCCAGCCACACGTCATTGTTTTCCAAATCGGCTGGCGTAAGCGCGCGTTCATCACACTCACCGTTCGCCAACAATTCCTGGCGCAAACAACCGTTCAACAATCCCGTCGATTGCGGCGGCGTAAACAGCTTGCCGTCAATGCGCACAAACACATTCGTCCGGCTTCCTTCCGCAACGTCACCGCGCTCATTGAGGAACAGCACTTCGTCACAACCCGTCTCAAGCGAGAATCGCGCGTGTTCTTCCTCATACATCTCACGCCAAGTCGTCTTATGGCGCAGAAGCAGATCGCCACTGTTCACACGCATCGGCGAAACCACATACGTCCAAACCGACGCGCTCTCACCCAGCGAAGCCGTCGTGCAGCCAAATTGCCCCTGCTCGTTCACCGTCAGCCGAACGCGCCTTGCATCGCTAGCGCCAGCAACAGCATCTTCCAACGCCTGCAACGCAGCCGAACGATCGAACGCAATCCCAAAGACCTCCGCACTCGCTTCCATCCGCGCCAGATGCAGATCGCGCCGCGTAAACCCTTTGCCCGGATCGAACCGCAACGTCTCGATCAGCTCCAACGCTTTGCGCGCAACCTCGTAGTAACGTGCCTTGAGCAAGCACTCGTCGTATTCCGCGTCGGCACGCGAATCCCACACAATTCCACCGCCAATCCCAAGCTCGCCGTCCTGCCCGCGCAAGGTCAGCGTGCGGATGGCGACGTTGAAGCTCGCACTTCCATCCGGCGCGAAATACCCGATAGCGCCGCAATACACACCGCGCGGACTTGCCTCCAACTCCCGTATGACCTCCATCGCCCGTATCTTCGGCGCACCCGTAATGCTGCCGCACGGAAACAGCGCACGCACGACCTCCGGTATCGCGGTGCGTGGCCGAAGCTGCGCGGTGACGGTAGAAACCATCGTGTGCAAGGTCGGATACGTCTCCACCGCGAACAGGTTCTCCACCGCAACGCTTCCCGTCTGCGCAATGCGGCCCAGATCGTTGCGCAGCAGGTCCACGATCATCAGGTTCTCCGCCCGATCCTTGGCGCTCATCGCCAGATGCGCACGCGCCGCAGCATCGGCAGACGGCTCATGAGCACGCGCAGCAGTGCCCTTCATCGGCTTGGCCGTCAGCGCACCGGACGACGAGATACGGAAGAACAGCTCCGGCGAGAGACTAAGGATGTGCCGCTCGCCATCGGCGATATAGGCGCCATGCGAGACCGAAGCCCGCGCACGCAACGCCAGCCACAACGCCAACGCATCACCCGCAAACCGGAATCGGGACCGCAAGCTGAGATTGGCCTGATAGATATCGCCGTCCGCGATATAGCGGTGCGTGCGGTCGAAGCGTGGGCGGTAATCTTCACGCGCCCACTCATGCCGCAATGGCCCAGCATAAGCCCTGCCGTCCGCCACAGGCGCGCCAACCGCGTCCGCCCCATCGAAGACCCCAAACCACAGAAGCGGGCAGTCCCGTTTCGGGGGCATCAACGCCGCCAACCGAGGCTCCAGCGCATACCCAAGCTCATAGGCGAAGTAGCCAGCCACATACCGGCCTTGGGCGCGGGCGTCCTCCAACGCCGCCAACGCCGGCCCGAGGTCGGCCGGATCATCGGCCCTCACAACGGCCCGGGCGCCTGCGAACCGCAGGAGACGGCCGCTCTCAGGCCCATCCAGAAGGACAATCGGGGTGCTCACGAGGGGGCTTTTGCCCGGTTCCAGGCGGGGGGGCAATCTCGGGACATAAAGTTGCGCAAGGCAGGTTCCATCCGACTTGAAACCCGCCCTCAAATACCCATCTCTTACTGTGGAAGCGGCGCTCCTATTGGAGGCCGCGGCATCGAAGTACCGGTGGCCGTAGTCGGGACCGGCAAAGCGCCTGGAGGGCTTTGGACGTGAATCGCAATGTGTATTTCAACAGCCCATTTCTGTTGGGCTTCGACCATCTGGAGCGTTTGCTCGAACGCACGGCGAAAGCCGCCACCGATGGTTATCCGCCTTATAACATCGAAGAATTGTCCGAAGACAGCCTGCGCATCACGCTCGCGGTGGCCGGCTTCAGTCGCGATGAATTGAACATCACGGTGGAAGAAAACCAGCTCGTCATTCGCGGCAAGCAGATCGACAGCAACGAGAAAACATACCTCCACCGGGGCATTGCAGCGCGGCAATTCCAGCGCGCATTCGTCCTGGCCGAAGGGATCGAAGTTGCCGGAGCTACGTTGGAGAATGGGTTGCTTATTGTGGAACTGAAACGACGAAAATTGGAACCGCAGATTAGAACCATTGAAATCCGTGGCACAGACGCCACATTTAAGTAAGACGCCACACGCGTCCGAAGGAGGTCAAGATGACCGTGAGAAAAGAATTCGACGATGCAGACAACGAACAGATGACGTTCGATCCGTCGCGCATCACCTACATCAAGCCCACCGGGCTTGAAGAGGCCAAGAAGCTCGGCATCGTGCCCAAAGGCATCAAGCTGCCGAAAGAGACCATGCTCTATGTGCTGCACGCCATGGATGGCAGCGTGCTGGGCTTTACCGATGCATGGGACAGCGCCTATGGCGCCGCCGTGCAGAACGATATGACCCCGGTGAGCGTGCACTAACGCCGTTCACGATTGCTGAAATGCGAAGGGCCGAAGCGATGTGCTTCGGCCCTTTCGTTTTTCCTGGACGTAAATCTTTTTCTTATGCGGCCTGTGTGTTCGGACCTGCGCTCGGTTCGGTGAGAATGGCGTAAAGCGCTTCGGACTTGCTGGCCGCGCGCAGCTTCTCGCAAACAGACTGATTGCGCAGCAGCCGCGAAACGCGCGCCAACGCCTTCAGATGATCCGCACCAGCCTGTTCCGGCGCAAGCAGCAAGAAGACAAGATCGACCGGCTGGTTATCGACCGCATCGTAATCGATGGCCGTCTCCAGCCGCGCAAACAACCCGGTGATCTTGGTGAGCCCCGCAAGGCGCCCGTGCGGAATGGCAATCCCCTGCCCCACGCCGGTCGTACCCAGCCGCTCCCGCTCCGTCAGCGTCTCGAATATCCGCCGCTCCGGCAGCTCCGTGAGAGGGGCCGCACGCGCCGCCAATTCCTGCAAGAGCTGCTTCTTGCCTTGCGCCTTCAACGCCGCGATGACGGAGTCCGGCGTGAGCAAATCGGTGATTTCCATGAGACGGGGGGCCTTGAATTAGAGAAGGGCGCCTTTCTTCGGATTGCCCTTTTCGTGATGGTTCTTCAGCTTGCGTTTGTAACGGCGCGCCTGCTTTTCAACCTTGTCGAGCGCATCGTCGAACGCCCGATAGGCGTCGTTTGCTTCTCCTACCGCCGTCAGCACCGCACCTGAATCGAGATGCACCTTGCAGTCGGCACGATAAAAAGCCCCCTCGCGCGAAAAAACGATATTGGCACCGGCACCACCGTCGAAGTGTTTTTCAATGGCGCCTTTTACGCGCGCTTTCACTTGCTCCGGGAGTGCTTCCCCAATTTCAATCTGCTTTCCTGAAACGCGAACCTGCATGTTCCTGACCACGGTCCTTGGTACACCACTTAAGTATAATCCCTTTCGGGCCGGGCCGTTTCAAAAAAAGCGCCCGCCGTGTAGGCGCGTCGGGCCAGATTGTCAACGAGGATAGATCAGGGGGCAGCCGGAGCCGCAATTTCGCTTGACTTTAGCCTGCGACGCTCCACCGACGAGGGTATGCGCATTGCTTCGCGGTACTTGGCTACGGTGCGGCGCGCAATATTCACGCCGTCGGCAGTCAAAAGCGCCACGATCCTGTCGTCGGAGAGTATCTCGTCACAACCTTCGTTGTCGATCATTTCCCGAATGCGGTCGCGCACCGATTCCGCCGAATGGGCTTCGGCCCCATTCACGGACTGGATGGCGGCGGTGAAGAAATATTTCATCTCGAAGACGCCGCGGGGCGTCGAAATGTATTTGTTCGAAGTGACGCGGCTCACCGTCGATTCGTGCATCGTGATCGCATCGGCAATGGTGCGCAGATTGAGCGGCCTCAGGTGGCGGACGCCATAAGTCAAAAAACCGTCCTGCTGGCGGACGAGTTCGGTCGCCACTTTCAAGATCGTACGGGCGCGCTGATCGAGACTTTTCACCAGCCAGTTGGCGTTGTTCAGGCAATCGGTGAGATAATTCTTGGCATCCTTCTCGCGCGCCTCTTTCGAGACCTTTGAATAGTAGCGCGAATTGACAAGCAGACGCGGAAGCGTATCCCCGTTCAATTCCACATGCCAACCGCCATCGGGCCCTTCGCGCACAAAGACATCCGGCACGACGGGCTGAACGGGTTCGGAACCGAACGCGAGACCGGGCTTCGGCGTCAGTGCGCGGATTTCCGCGATCATGTCATTGATGTCGTCGTGATCGACGCCGCAGGTAGAACTCAGTCCGTTGATATCCCGTCGCGCCACGAGATCGAGGCGCGCGAGCATCATTTCCATCGCCGGATCGAAACGATCCTTGGCGCGAAGCTGGATGGCCAGACATTCGGCGAGGTCACGCGCGGCCACGACCGGCGGATCGAAGCCCTGCAAAACGTCGAGTACCGCGTGCACATGTTCCATCGTGGTGCCGAGGCGTTCGGCCACTTCCGCGAGGTCGCCACGCAGGTAACCAGTTTCGTCCACCGCATCGATCAGTGAGAGACAAATCAAACGAAGCTCAGGATCGAGTGCGGCAATCGCAAGCTGGTCGAGCAAATGATCCTTCAGCGACTCGCCCGAACCGAGAAGGTTTTCGAGACCGTCTTCGTCACCTTCGAGGCGAGGACCGGAAGACCGCACCGTCGACCAGTCGGTCAGCGGCTGCGAAGAATCTCCTTCCACGCGGGACGACGCATCTGGATAAAGATCGTCACGGCCCGCATCCATATCCTCCGCCTTGGAGAAATCTTCGCGGGTGAGCGCAGTGTCGAGCGCTTCGTTCGCTGGCGCTGCTTCTTCGGTTTGTCGTTCGGGTTCAGCAGGCGCGGCGTCGTCGCGTTCGAGAAGCGGATTGCGCTCCAATTCCTGCTCAACATAAGCGGTCAGTTCGAGATTGGACAATTGCAGCAGCTTGATCGCCTGCTGCAATTGCGGGGTCATCACAAGGGATTGACCCTGCCTTATCTCCAGCCGTTGTGAAATCGCCATGACCTACGCCTCACCAATTCCCGGTCACAACGAAAATCTTTCGCCGAGATAGACTCGGCGTACGTCGCGGTCGCCCACGATGTCGGATGGAAGGCCTTCCTTCAGAACATGGCCTTCGTGAATGATGTAAGCGCGGTCGATCATCTCAAGCGCGTCGCGCACGTTATGATCGGTGATGAGCACGCCGATGCCGCGATCCTTCAGATGCTTCACCAGATCGCGAATTTCGCCGACGGCGATGGGATCGATACCGGCAAGCGGTTCATCAAGCAGGATATAAGAAGGATGCGTGGCCAGAGCGCGCGCGATTTCCACGCGGCGGCGCTCACCGCCGGAAAGCGCAATCGCCGGCGTGTGGCGCACATGCGTCAACCCGAATTCGGCCAAAAGATCTTCGACCATGGATTCGAGACGGCCGGGATCCTGTTCGATCAGTTCGGCAGTGGCGCGTATGTTTTCTTCCGCCGAGAGACCACGAAAGATCGAGGCTTCTTGCGGCAGGTAACCGATGCCCAACCGCGCGCGGCGATACATCGGCAAATGCGTGACGTCGTGGCCATCGACTTCGATGGTGCCAGCGTCTGCGGGGATAAGACCGCTGATCATATAGAAACAGGTCGTCTTGCCCGCGCCATTGGGACCAAGCAGACCCACCACCTCACCGCGCTTGAGCGAAAGGCTCACCGAGCGGACCACGGGCCGCTTGCGGAAGCTCTTACCGATGCCCGTCACAACCAGACCCTGACTGCCTTCAACCACGCGCGGAGGTTCCGCGCGCTGCGCCTTGGTGCTGATTTCTGTGGCCTTTGTTGTCATGGGCAAGAACTGTGCCTACTCGTGCTTAAGGAACAATGAATGGTTACGGATTGGTTGGCGCAGACTTTAACGATTGAGACGGTCTCTGGGGTGGCGGGGTAAATAATCCCTGAACACGACCGCCATTCGCACCCTTGGATTGCAACGTCGCTGCCCCTGTCACGAGGTTTACGACCAGCGTGGTGCCACGCATCACATTCTTGTCTTTTGCCAGCACAACGTGACCGTTCAATGTGATTGTGCGCGGACCGACATCATAGATGCCGATATCGCCCTGCGCGATTCCAGATGATGAATCGACCACCACATGACCGGTCGCTTCGATCTTGTCGGGTTTGTTGTCGATGACATTCACACGAACCTTATCGGCTCGCAGCTTGAGGCTTCCCTGCGTGACAATCACATTGCCCGAATAGGTGCCGGTCTTGCCTTTGATATCGGCCAGAAAAGCATCGGCCGAAACATTGATGGGTTCGTTGGCGTTGTGCTTGCCGAAATCAAGCGGCGTGTTCGCAGCATAGACGGGTGCCGCAAACAGGCAAAGAACAAGCGGGAGCAATTTGCGCGTCACGTCTTGTTCGCCTTCTGCAGGGTGGTGTGAACGTTGCCATAGAGGCGGATTTGCTGCGTCGCCTTGTCGACTTCGAACCTGTCGGCTTTCACCGTGCCGAGCGGCCCCTGACCGGTGACGGTGTGCTCGCCGTGAACGAAGCCTTTTTTCAGATCGAAGCGGGCGCTCCTGGTGTGCAGTTCGTAGCCATTGTCGGAGAAGACAGAGATACCGCCATCAAGTATCAAAGTCTTGGCGTCGGCATCGAACAGACCGTTGACAGCAGTCGCGTTCAGCCAGCGATTGTTGTCGAGCGTCATGTCCGCATCGACATTCACAAGACTGGCCTTGCGCGAATTGCGGCCTTGCTGAATGGCACGGTCGGCGGTGACGACGAACGGATTGCCCTTGGCATCGCTGCCGGAAAGACGCGGCTTGATCATGGCAAGATCGTTGGCCACTTCGCCCACGCGCTCGAACGTCATCGCCACGCGATCCTGCTGACGCGGCTGGAAGGTGTAAATCGCAACGACCGCCAACAGCACCAACGCGCCGATAGGCAGGGCGCGTTTCATAAGGGTGACAAAGCGGGTATATCGCTCGGCATCAAGCATCGTGCCGCGCGGGCGTGCAGTCCAATCGCGCCGCTTCGCTTTGAGCGTCGTCGCCCGATCCGCCATCAGCCCACTCCGGCTCGCAGGCAATCATGCATATGCAGGATGGCTTGGGGACGTTTGGCTTCGTCCAGCACGAAAAGCTGGGTGATCTTCTTTTCGTTCATCAACGCGAGCGCTTCGGCGGCAAGCCGATCGGCGGCGATCACTTTGGGATTGCGCGTCATGATATCGAGCGGTTTGCGATCCAGGAGTTCGCGATCCATGTGCCGCGAAAGATCGCCATCCGTGATGATGCCTTTCAGCACGCCGCTTTTATCCGTAATGCCGACACAGCCGAAACGCCGCGCCGCCATGGTGAGCACGACCTCTTGCATCGAGGCGTCTTCGCCCACCAGCGGCATTTCTTCGCCGGTATGCATGAGATCGCTCACGCGGATCAGCGCCTTGCCAAGCGATCCACCGGGATGGAAATCGCGATACTGATCCGCCGTGAACCCACGACGCTCCATCAATGCGACGGCAAGCGCATCGCCCAGCACCAGCATCATCGTTGTGGAAGTCGTGGGCGCCAGGCCCATCGGACAGGCTTCACGCGCATTCGGAAGCACCAATGCGATATCGGCGGTTTGCAGCAAGGTGGAATTGGGATTGCCCGCAATGCCGATCAGCGGAATGCGCAGCCGCTTGGCATGTGTCATCAGATCTCCGAGTTCGGCGGTCTCGCCGCGATAGGAAAGCATCAGCACCGCGTCTTCACGCGTGACCATGCCAAGGTCGCCGTGGCTCGCTTCGCCAGGGTGAACGAAATAAGCCGGGGTTCCGGTGGAGGCCAGGGTCGCCGCGATCTTGCGGGCGATGTGGCCGCTCTTGCCCATGCCGCTGACGATCACCCTGCCCTTGATCGAGAGAATGGCATCGACGGCACGCGAGAAATCGCCATCCAGCGACTGGCCCAGGGCGGCTATAGCCTCTCCAGCCATCTCGAACACCCGGCGCGCGGCCTTGAGGTCCGGAGCCTGCTCAGCGGTGGCAGCAGCGGTCGCGGCGGAACGCATCGATTACCCTTCAGTGCTTGGCGGTGCTCCCCGCAGGCGCGAGCGACGCCCCCACGCGAAAATCGTGCCAAATGTGGCCGATCCCCTGTCGGTGTTCAAGTCTTAAAATTTTTCAAGGAGTTAACGAGGCCTTCGAGGCCGTTAACCATTTAATGCGCGAATATATCGACCTCATCCCAACCGGCGAGATCGAGGGCGGCCCGCGACGGCAAGAAGCCGAAACAGGCTTGGGCCAGAACCGTGCGGCCTTCGCGGGCCAGCATCGTGTCGAGCGATTCTTTCAGGCGATGGAGGTAAG